>Ga0185299_10002577_pt1 | contig 27331 bp, 21 predicted proteins | sample PaiPotPPA55metaG_FD_128002 | JGI IMG/M metagenome (GOLD analysis project Ga0185299, IMG submission 128002) | Iron sulfur acid spring bacterial and archeal communities from Banff, Canada, to study Microbial Dark Matter (Phase II) - Paint Pots PPA... ...
TAAACGTGCTGGTCACCCGAATCTGCGCCCAAATTCCAATGATCAACGGGACGCCGATGTAAAGCAGCCAGTTGGAACCCAAACCAAAACCGAATGGGCTGCCGATATACAGCAGACAGCTGGATCCCAGAAGAAAACCCAATAAAGGATACATGCGGTGTGGGTGGCTAATTTACCGCGGCGAGGCGACTTGTCACTTCGCGGGGTAGTGAGATTTAGACGCCTAATGGCGTTTCTCGTTCATTTGGAAGAATGGATCGGCTTCTCCCAAGACGATGTAAACGTTTGGCGAGGCTATCCATGACAACACGTTCCAACTAGATCTCCAACTGCTTCGGGAAACGCGAGAGGATTCGGCAACCTGTTTTCGTGACGACCACCACGTCTTCCTGACGCGCGCCGCCCACGCCGGGATAGTACAGACCGGGTTCCACTGTGAGCACCTGCCGATCCTTCAGGACAACTTTTTGCAGGCGCGGATGTTCGTGGATTTCCAGACCGAGCCCATGCCCAGTACCGTGGAAGAATCCGACACGCCGGCCATTGCGCACTCCGGTCGTGAAACCGCGACCGGCGAAGAATTCCTGAATGGCTTTGTGGATCGTCATGCCGTCAACGCCGGCCTTGACTCTTTTTAACGCGAGGGCTTGGCCCGCTTTCACCGTTTCCCAAAGTTTCCGCTGCGCTTCGCTCGCGCACCCCCGCAGCACTGTGCGGGTCATATCGCCGAAGTATCCGGTCTTCGCGTCGCGCGGGAAGACGTCGAGAATAATCAATGAATTCGCATATAGTGGGCCATGGCCGCGCTCGTGGGGGTCGCAAGCCTGATCGCCTCCGGCAACGATCGTGCCGGTCGGAACGCCGCCTGCGCGCAAAACCGCGGAATCAATTTCTGCTCGTAATAATTCTGAGGTGAGCGTTTTTCCCTTCCATCCCAAGCGCCTTCCCGAGCCCGGTTTCGACGCTTTCAACACTTCAATCGCGCGTTTGAGTCCAGCTTCTGTGATCCGCAAGGCGCGTCCCATCATTTCAATCTCTTTGTCAGATTTGGCTTCACGCTCCGGCCAGAAAAATCCGTCAGTCGCGCGAACGCGGATTTTGTTTGCCGCAAGTTCCTCCGCGTAACCCAGCGGAAAATTTGCGGGCACAGTAGCCGATTTCACGCCTCGCTTTTTGAGAAAATGGGCCAACACTTTCTCGTACGGTGGCGCCTTTTTCGATTTCCCCTGCAACTCGCGCTCGAGCTCGCTGAACATTACAAATTCATCTGCGTCAGCTTGCATGCGGCCGCGATCGATTTCCAGATCGCTCAAGACCAGTGTCCGTTTGCCATTGCGCTGAAGGAAAATAAATGGATCGGGCGCCCAAAACTTCGTCGCGTAAAGCATGTCGGGATCTTGCTCGCTCGCAGCGACGATAAGGCGGGCGGGTTTAGTTTTTGCTTTGCTCATAAAAGTTCCAAATCAGGTTCTGCGCACTTTCAGTTGTTTTCGCAGGATCCAGTGCAGCACGACAAGCAATACGAGTGTGGATACGATCAGCACCACGGTGTCGAAAGTGAACACGCCGAACGCGATTCCGAAATATCGTTTCTCGAGACCGAAGAACACGTTCGGCTTATTGCCGCGGCGATAGTCGTTCTGCTCCATCTCGCCTCTCGAGATCAGGTCCGACACTTTCTGGTTCACGTAAAGTTGGTCCGCTGTGACTGGACCCTTCGCGTCTTTGAACAATGAGCGATCGAATCTTCGCTTCCCCGCAATGACCGGATCGACCAGCTTTAGATATCGGTCGACGTCCCGCACGGACGGTCCTTCCAACCCCGAGAGCAGTGCCAATACGTCTTTCAAATCGTTTAGATGCGCTCGTTGCTGAGGCGTCTCCGCTTTCGGCGCAAGCTTTTGAATTTCGTCATTAGTGCGGTCCTGGCGCTTCGTAAGCGGATTGAACTTGGCCTGGGCAACAATCATTTCTTCGTAAGACCAACGCATGGCGATGAACTGGCAGACAAGTGGCACCTGTAACTTGCTCTCCGTTTTTCTCGTCTTTTCCGCGTTCGGATGTTCGGAAAACCAGTGCGAAAAGGAATAAACCAGGCCGAGGTTCCTGTTCATGTCCTCGTATTTGATGAGCGCGCCGCCCATGATGATCTGCGGAATCAAGACCAGCGGGACGATATTTGCCGCTGTTTTCGGGTCGGCCACGAGAGACGAGATAACTAGACCCAGCGCTACGCCGCTCATCGCCGTCAGGAACATTATAGCCGAGTCAAGCCAGAACATGCCTCGGATTTGCAGGACGAAATTGCCGATCAGCACGAAAAGAACGCATTGAATGAGCGCGAAAAACCCGAGTGTGATCGTCTTGGAGATTACGTAGTAGGACAGGTGCACCTTGATGTTGCGCTCGCGTTGCAGCACGGGCCGATCCCGGATGATGTCGTCGGCGCTGTTTGTCAGCCCGAGAAACATTGCGACGATCAGACCGAGAAATAAGAACGTCGGGATATGATAAGCCGAAGCAAAATCGTACGTACCGTTCTCCGAGTACCGCAGGATCGTTCCAATTAGCAGCGCCAGCACTGGCGAGACACCTATCGTGATCACGAGATTCGCCCGGTTGCGTAGTTTGCTCGTGAAAGCACGCTGTAGGACCGTGCGAAATTGCGTCCATTGATCGTGCCACCGCACCGGCAACCGCTTCTTTTGCACCGGTGCGACAGGCAATGGGTCAGCCTCCTCGTGTTGCAGCGAGACTTGCTTGACGTCCTGGATCAATCGGAACGCCTCATATTTGTCGCGCCAAAAATCCGGCGAGTAACGGCGCGACGGGACGAGCTGACCACGGCTGTTTTCCTCGTAGATAACGTCACCGCTCAAATCGCGCAGCGGCGTCTCGAGTACATCAAAGATGAATTCCGGCCGGGTAGTTCCACACGATGGACATGCGCCCAGTTCAGCACCGAATTGGTGTTGATGTTCCGCTTCGGCGAAATACCGCAGGGCGTCGGAGGGCGCGCCGAAAAACACGAGCCGCCCACCCTTGTCCAGCAAGATCACCTTCTGGAATATCTGGAAGATCTTCGAACTCGGCTGGTGAATGGTAACGATGACGATTTTGTTGTGCGCCATGCTCCGAATGATTTCGATTACGTGCTCGGAATCTTTCGACGAGAGACCGGAAGTTGGTTCGTCAAACAGATAAACGTCCGACATTCCGATCATATCGAGTCCGATGTTGAGCCGTTTTCGTTCGCCACCGCTTAATGTCTTCTTCTCGGGAATGCCGACGACCGCGTCGCGACGTTCGCTTAAACCGAGCTCGATCAGCTTTGCGTCCAGCCTCCGTATGCGGTCGCGCTTCGAGAGATGCGGTGCACGGATCGCCGCCGCGAACTGCAAATTCTCACGAATGGTGAGGTGCTCGTCGAACGCGTCCTGTTGCGGCATGTAGCTTACGTACTGCTTCAGAACGTCGAGGTTTCGGTAGAGGGATTGTCCGTTCAGCAAGACGTCGCCGCTCGTCGGCTGGAGCTGGCCTGCAAGCACTCCCATCAACGTGCTTTTGCCCGCACCGCTTGCGCCCATCACGCAAACAAGCTCTCCACGCGTGATGCTGAAGGAAATTCCATCGAGGCCGATCTCGCCTTTCCCAAAACGGTGTGTGACTTCATTCAGCTCGAGACTGCGAATGATGTTTCGCTCCTCCTCGATGATGCGCTCCAGAAAATTGCATCGCAGAACCTGTCCGACATCGATTCGAATGATGTCGCCGTCCTTGAGGTCCGCGGTCGTGCGGACCGGATCGTCGCCCACCATGATTCGACGGTCCGCTTCAATGACCTCAAGGGTGCCTACTCGCCGATCGTAATCGCAAAATATTTTCAGCAGCACATCTCCGGCCGTGCCGGGAGAAAGCAGGATATCATCGGCTTGCAGTTTGCTCGGATCATTCGACACCAGATATTCCGATTTTGAAGCTTTCAGTTGGAATCGTCCGCCAAGCGCGCGCGCGCGCCGACGCAGGTCGTTCAAATCCAGCTCGGTGTCGTTATGGAAAATAATTTTGTCTTCCAGCGTGGTGTCGACCTGAGTGCCGGCTTTGAGGCGTACGCCCTTGAGCTCCGCATCGATATCGCGCAATGCCTTGACCCGCACTTTGAGTCCGAACGTGACTCGCAGCGCGCTTTCACGCGTTCGTGAACGTTCCAACTGTACTTGCTCCGCGTCTTTAGTTACCCGGATAAAGATTTCCGGAAGTGAAACGTTCTTTTTGGCATTGAAATATTGCGCCAGCTCCTGGTAGCTGAGCACCTGGTCGCCGATCAAAATTCGTTGACCGGGGTAAATTCGACAGAACCCGCCACGCACCAAAGGTCTCCCGCGCACGGAGACGTTCTGAGTGCTGTAATTTTTCAAAAGAATGAGGTCGTGATACCGGAAGGCCATCAGCCGGTCTGTTTCTGTCAGGTTCTTCAGGATGATGTCCGCTTTGCTGTCCCCCCCGAACGAGAGCGATTCCAGCGGCGACGCGCCATGCTGATAAATCGAGGGGTCAGATTCTTCTGAGGCGTTGAGTTGATAAACGATGTCGATCGCCTGCGCAGCCATGCCCATCTGCGACATGAACGAATAGAACGCGACGACCTGTTCCTGCTTCAACCCCGCTTGCGAGATGAGATCATACAGTTGGACCCCAAGCATGATCTTGCGTTCGGTGCTCAGTTGCGCCCCGAGTTTTTGCGCCATAGCCGCGAGGTCTTGCTGCTCGTAAAGCGCCTGACGAAACAACTGTCGCAGTTCGGAGTAAACCGCTTCCGGATAGTCGTAACGCAGAAAGCCGAGGCTCGAGTCGATCTCTTCCTCCATGATGACGCCGTCGGCTTTGGTGAAACTCGCCAGCACCTGAATCAACAACGGCAGGAGGTTCGGCCCTTCCGAGACACTGCGCGGCTTGCGCAATGCCCGACGCACGAGCCGACGGCCGGTTCGTCGCACCCGATACGCCAGCGGGATTACCCGCTGCATCGTGCGGTCGATCCTATCGGCCATTGTTGAAACCAGCTCTGTCATGGTGATTTTCGGATGCGAATCTTACGCGAAAGCGCGAAGAGACGCAATGCACTGCGGCCCCGATTGGCGTGCGTGCGCTGCGCGAATCGATTATCCGCTGAGGAGATCCACCTTCGCCAAGGCTCCGGCGGACGAGTGGAAAGGTAGAGCGTTACCGGTTGGAGAATTTACAGCACCTGATCCCATTTGCTCTGGTCTTTGAGCATGATCTCCCGGAGGAGACGAATGGGCGGCATGCCGTGGCTGAGCAATTCGTTATGAAATTTTTGCAGAGAGAAATCGTCGCCCTGTTGGGCCTTGTAGTCGTCGCGCAATTTCAGGATCTGCAATTTGCCAAGGGTGTAATTCAGATAACCCGGGTCAAACGTGGCGCGCATGGCTTCCTGGCGCGCTGGCTTCTGTTCGTAATAGCAGTTGTCCTGAAAAAATTTTGTCGCTTCATCAATCGACATGTTCTGCGTGTGCACCTTGATCGACACACACAGCCTGCAAAGACGCAGCAGCGCTTCGTCAGCCTGCGCCATGCGATATTTTGCCGCGCGCTTCACATCGTCTTCGCTTGGACTGGAATTGGACGAATTGCCGAATCCTTCGTCGATCATCATTTTTTCGCAGTAGTGCGCCCAGCCTTCGATGAAGGCGTAGCTGCCAAAGATCTTTTCTATTTTGCTGGCAGGCGACGCATTCAGATGAAGGTCTTGCACATAATGTCCGGGATAGACCTCATGAATCGACACAACGTCGGAGGTGTAATAATTGAACGCGGTGAGCCACTCCTGCTTCTCTTCCTCCGGCCAATCCTCCTCCGTCGGTGTGACGTAGTAATATGCCTCGGTGGCGCGCTTCTCGAACGGACCGGGAGTATCCATCGAGGCGAAGGAGGTGGCGCGCAGATATTGCGGGGTTTCTTTTACTTTCGCGCGAATCTCCGATGGAATTCCGACTAAACGACGGCTCACAACGTATTTGCGAAGCTTGTCCAAATCTTTGGAAATGCCCGGGATCAATTTGTCCGAAGCCGGATGCTCGCTCTGGATTTGCTTGAAAACCTCAATCGCAGGTTTGTTTGGGTCGATCTTTTTCGCCGCCTCGGCGAATGCTTCCTGTTCGGCTTTTAACTGCGCCATGCCGATCTCGAGGACTTTTTGTGGCGCAAGATTGACCAGCTCCGTCTGCGCCAAAAAGCGCGCGAACTTTTCTTCGCCGAGGGCGAAATCAAGTGTGGCCTTGGGAAGTTTCTCCCGTTCCAGCCATGTTGCATAATCACTGAGCGCGTTTGCGGCTTTGCGGTTGGCTGCCTGAAATGCAACGCGGATCTGCTCGTCTTTGACGCCACTCACAGCGGCAACGAGATCTTTTTTCAGAAAATCGGCGGAACCTCTGGCGATCTGGATCGCAAGCTCGACAAACGGTTTAGGAAGCTTTTCGTCGAGGTTTGTTCGCGCCGCGATCAGGATGTTTGGAATTTGAGATTCAATGGCGACAAGGCTGCGGACGCGGTCTTCTAGCGGCGCAAAATTCCTTTTGATATAGACGTTCACGTCACCCGCGCGCGCATAGATCATAGGGTTTCGTTCGAAGACCGACATGTCCTGCATTTCAAACAGTTCTCGCTTCACAGCTGCCTGCAGAACCCTGAAGTCGATGGATTGCCGCAGACTCAGTTTCGTTGGATCAAACTTGGCCAGCCGATCATCGAATCTCCGGAGCCGGGAGAGTTCGGCGTCTAGCGCGAGGCGACTATAATCGCTGATCCTGCCGTCGTACTCGTGAAAACCGAGAGCGGTTCCCTGGAGCGGGTGAGCGGCCAGATACGTCTTCACGTATTCCTCAGCTACCGCTTCGAATTCGGCGTCCTGCGTTTGCGCGGCGAAAACCGCGCCGGCGAGCGAGAGCGCCAGCAGAATTATGACAAGCCGGAAAGGATTACAGATGTGGTCTCTCATCCTGCGAGTTGTAACTACAGACAATGCCGCGTGTTGGGCGTTGCCAAAATTTCCGCATGAGCGATTGTCACATCGCTCCCGGAGGTTGGGCAAAACATGAGGCGGGTCGTGATCATTTCGTTGCTGGCTTGTGTCCTTTTCGGCGCTATCCCTGGCGCTCTCGCGCAAGAGGTGCAGCCGCCAAAGACCGAAGAGGATAACGGCTACTCGCAGATTGCCATTTTCGCAAAAGCCCTGGAGCTGATCCGGCAGGACTACGTGGATGACAACAAGACGAGCTATCACGACCTCGTCACCGCTGCAATGAAGGGGATGCTTTCGTCACTGGATCCGCACAGCCAGTTCATGGACCCCAACGACTTTCGAGACATGCAGGATGACACGCGCAGCCGCTTCAATGGTCTCGGCATCGAGGTCTCGATGAAAAATGGCCTGCCTACGGTGGTCACGGCGATGGAGGACACGCCTGCCGCTAAGGCAGGAGTTCTTTCCGGCGACCAAATCTTGCGGATCAATGGCACGTCGACGGAGAGAATGGATCTCCAGGACGCGATCAACGTTCTGCGCGGGCCCGCGGGCGCAAAAGTCAGTCTGACGCTGTTGCGGCCGTCAACGAAGGAAATCAAGGAGTACACGCTCCAACGCGCAGAAATAAAAATCCAAAGTGTTAAGGGAGAAAGATTGCTGCCGCCCGAGCTGACCGGCCCATTCAGGATTGGTTACATCAGGCTTATCCAGTTCAACGAACCGACAGCTGACGAATTATCGAAAGCGATTGATGATTTGCAGAAGCAAGGCATGCAGGCGCTGATACTCGATCTTCGAAATAATCCGGGTGGGCTATTGAACAGCGCCGTGGACGTGTGCGGTCAATTTTTGCCGCCCAACACAAAAGTTGTTTCGACGCAGGGCCGAGTTGCTTCTCAACAACATGATTACGCTACTTCCGCCGTAATTAAGGCACGTCCGAACTTTCCGATGGTGTTGCTGATTAACGAAGGCAGCGCGAGTGGCGCGGAGATCGTTGCGGGTGCGCTTAAGGATTTGCGTCGGGCGGTCCTTGTTGGTGAGACCACTTTTGGAAAAGGTTCCGTGCAGAATGTGCTGCAATTGCCCGACGGATCCGCAGTGCGTTTTACCACGGCCAAGTACTACACGCCCAGTAGACAGGTCATTCAAGGTAATGGCGTGACGCCGAATATTCGCGTCGGCCTGACCGCCGAACAGGAGCGTGCTTTGTATGCGCTGCGCAATGCTGGAAATGTTAAGCCAGACGACGAGACCAACATCATCAAGACCAAGGATCTACAGATGTTGCGCGCCATTGACGCACTCAAAGGCGTGATGATTTACGCACAGCAAAGCGCGCCTAAAGCGGAAGCGGTAAAGAAATAGGGCGCGTCCTTGTCGCGTTAAATTGTAGGGCAACCGCGTCGGTTGCCGAGTTTGGCAGGCGAAGCGCCTGCCCTACAGTTAGCCTGTGACAGTGCTGGCATTAGAGACCTCTTGTGACGAGACGGCAGTAGCGATCTTGCGAGAAGGCCGTTCCGGCCACGAGTTACTTGCGAGCGAAGTCGCATCACAGGTCGCAGCGCACGAGCAATACGGGGGGATCGTACCGGAGATCGCGTCGCGCAATCATCTGGTCTACGCTCCGCGGCTACTCGATCGCGCCGCGAGCGCAGCGAAAACGCGGTTTTCAGAAATCGAAGCGTTCGCCGCCACCAGTGGCCCCGGCCTGGCGAGTTCGTTGATGATCGGCGCGTCAATTGCGAAAGGATTGGCAATCGGGTTCGGCAAACGGTACCTGGGTATCAATCATCTCGAAGGACATTTGCTCTCGCCATTTTTTGGCGTCGAAAAAGACGGCGACAACGACATTAAGCCAAATGTGTCGCTCGTCGTTAGCGGCGGACACACGATGCTGGTCGTCGTTCGTGGCCTGACGGATTATCAACTCATCGGCCGCACCGTTGACGATGCTGCGGGCGAAGCATTCGACAAAGTAGCCAAAATGATTGGACTCGGTTATCCCGGCGGCCCGGAAATTGAAAAGCATGCGCGAGTCGGCGATCCGAAACGTTTTGATTTTCCCCGCAGCATGCTCGGCTCGGAGAATTTCAGCTTTAGCGGATTAAAGACTGCGGTGCGGTACTTGTTGCCGAAGTTGCATGTCATTCCGAGCGAAGTCGAGGAACCCCGCGGCGTTACCGCAGATGAATTTCAACGGGATTCCTCGACACCGCTCCGCTCCGCTTTGGATGACAAGCTATTGGCGGATCTTTGCGCATCTTTTCAGCAGGCAATCATTGACGTGCTTGTGACAAAGACAATCGCAGCGGCGCAAAAATGTCGTTTGGATCTCGTGACGATAAGCGGCGGCGTTAGTTGCAATCAGGAATTACGCCGCCAAATGCGCGACGCGACCAGCCGCAAAGGAATCGAATTCAAAAGCGCCGAGCCGTGGTTGTGCACCGATAATGCCGCCATGATTGCATTTGCCGCGTTGTTGCGCTTGCGGGCTGGATTTGAATCGCACGTGACCGAGGAGATCGATCCGAATTTGGCGCTCGCCTCGTAGCCACTTTGCTATGGGAAGCGTTCTGCAGGCTCGTTGCCTTCTACGCGCGGCGTCGTCCACAGGGCGACGGCTACAAATTCAGTACTCGCGCTCGAGCAAATAATTCGCTAACGCATGCAGCGCTTCAGCGTCGCGATTACTAAAAATCGACAAGGCATTGTGTGCTTCGCGCGTGAGGCGTTTGGCTTCTCCGCGTGATTTCTCGAGGCCAATGACCGCGGGATAAGTTGCTTTCTTTGCCGCTACATCTTTGCCGGCGCTCTTGCCGAGGATCTCTGAGGTCTGTGTTACGTCGAGAATGTCGTCGATGATTTGGAAAGCGAGCCCCAGCCGTTGCCCGAACTGTGTGATATCGGAAAGCTTTCTAGCGTCCGCATTGGCGCTCATCGCACCCAGACGCACTGAGCTTCTAAGAATCGCAGCGGTTTTGTTCTCGTGAATAAACTGCAACTCGCGGCGTTTGACGTTTTTGCCTTCGGCCTCGAGATCGGCCACTTGTCCGGCGATCAGTTTTTGGCTACCTGCCGCGACCGCGATCTCGCGCAGGAGCGTTGACATATCGTAACGCGGCCTCGGCTTTGCGTGTGAAACAATTTCGAACGCGATGGTTAACAGAGCGTCACCTGCTAGCACGGCGATGCCTTCGCCGAAAACCTTGTGGCAGGTCGGACGACCGCGTCGAAAATCATCATTATCCATGCTCGGAAGATCATCGTGCACGAGCGAGTAGGTGTGGATGCATTCAAGCGCGCACGCCAGCGGAAGCGCATCGACGATCTTACCGACACAAGCTTCAGCCGCAGCCAGACACAGAATCGGCCGCAAACGTTTGCCGCCGGCAAACAAACTGTACCGCATAGCCCGGTGAAGCGTCGTGGGCTTCCTATTCGCTTTCGGCAAATAGCGATCCAACGCGCGGTCAATCAGCTTCCGGCAAGTGACGAGATAGCTTTTGAGATTCACGTGACAAAAACAGCTGCTTAATTTCTGGGTTCTTGTTACTCGATAATGCAACCCCGCGCGGACTGTCCAGCGTCAAGCATCCGTTGGCAGCCTTCAAATATTTTCAGCTGTTTCTGCTGTGGCGATGGGCTTGGTGCGCATTGCAAGGAAGGCACCGATAAGCAGAATCCCGGCGCTCCAAAGCTGGGCGTGCGTAAGTCGTTCGCCAAAGATCCAGGCAGACAGCGCCATGGCGATGGCTGGGCAAAGGAGTTGGAGGCTTTGAGATAACGCGACTCCGATTTCCCGAATTGCCACGTAATACAAAACGTGGGCGAGCGTAATACAGGTTACCGCTGAGATGATCAGAACAAGATTCGCTTGCAAGCCGGCCTGAAACGGAGTTCCGATTTTGCCGAACGCAAGGGTGAGCGGAAACAAGAGTGCCGAAGTAATGAAGCTGACCAGGCCGAAGCTGCGGATCGATCCAAGCTCAGCTGACGGGCGTTTGATCAGAACTCCGTAAAGCGCCCAGCAGAATGTGGCAGTAAAGGCAATGAACAGTCCGGGCAGCGCGATGTGCTGGTCATGGGAGTTCGCATTCGCCTGAAACCAAATTACGCCGAATGCGCCGATTAATCCGAGCAAGGTGCCAAGCTGGAATTGCCATTGCCGGATAACGGCGCGTTCCTCTGGAAAAAATGCCAGCGCCAGAAGGGCTGTGAAAATGACTGAAGCCCGACTGAAAATCGTATAAACGCCGGGCCCAATATAGAAAAGCGCCATGACCTGGGTGACTTGATGGACCACGTTTGGCAAACATGGCAGCAAACAAAGTTTCACCGCACGCATATCGATGCGTGGGCCGCCGCGACGAATTTGATAAAATAACAACGGCGCAATTGCGATGCATGCCACCGAGTAGCGATAGAAATTTTGTGCCCACGGATCGTAATACCGATTTAGATAAAACATGAAAAGCGACGGCATCGACCAGATGAACACCGTCGCAAAAACCGCGGAGTACCCTTTCGAGAGATTGGCACTCCGTACCGACGCGGCGTCGCTATGCGCGGGCAACGTTTTGTAGTTCATATCAGCCTGTCCGGGCATGCTCAACGGCTGTAGCGTGCGCTGTCCTCAGTGCATCGGCTACGCATACTGCGCGCAAGGCGCTGGTTCGCTGAGACAGCGGACACTACAGCATCTCCGATCCGCGCACCTAAACTCTGGAACGGCCCTTGCATAAATTTTCTCGCCTGTAAGCGGTAAATCGCGCAAAAAGTAAGCAAGAAGGAGAAACACATATGTTAAACAAGCAATCACTCACTGTCGCCATCGTATCGATTCTTTGTTGTGCAGCTGTTCAGGTCGACGCAGCGAAACCAGCCAAGGGCGGTGGCGCAAATCATATTCAACGCGGCATCCAACTTGCCCAGGAAAAACATTTTGACGCCGCTGCTGACGAATTCGGCAAGGCGATCACAGATAATCCAAAAGATCCGCGCGGATACGCAAATCGCGGCACCGCCTATCGCCAGGCAGCACGAACAGCCATCGCAGCGGGAGACTCCGAGGGGGCTTCCACCCGGTATCAAGCCGCATTGGCGGATTTTGCAAAATACATCGAGCTGGCGCCCAAGGATGCCTCCGGTTACGAGGAACACGGGCAGACCTTATCGGAACTTAAACAGTACGACGCTGCTCTAGCTGATTTGAACAAGGCGTTGGAACTCAAGCCGGACGACATCAATGGAATTAAATTTCGTGGCTTTGCTGAGATCGGACTCAACCAGTGGGATAAAGCGGTCGCCGATTTTTCGGCTGTGATTCAAAAGAAACCGGACGATCTGCAAAGTTATGATAGGCGCGCATTGGCATATCGAAGCATGAAGAACTACGACGCCGCCATCGCGGATTACACATTTTTGATTACGAAAAATCCGAACGACATGGAAGCGACGACGAAGCGCGGCTACACCTACAGCCTGGCGCAGCAGTACGAAAACGCGATCGCGGATTATCAAGTCGTGCTCAAGGTCAATCCGCAGGACAACGAAACGTTCCAGCGCCTACAATATTCACAGTCGATGTTGGCGGCGAAGAACGCGACGCCTTCACCCACACCGCCCATTCCCAGCCCAACCCCGCCTGAAGAAAAACGGCTGATGGATAAAATCAGTCCGCTGTATATCGGAATTGGTGTCGTCGCGCTGCTCATAATTGCTGTGATCGTGCGTCTGCTTACGCGCGGAAAAGCGGAGGAAACCAGCCATCGAATTCGTTAACGCACACGGTCAAAATTTCTTTGACACTACGGTGGGCGTGGTTAGTTTGCGGACGCTTTTGCCGGACGAGGCGATCCCATGGTCGTTCAAACACAAGTTTGACGCGACTCTGGGATTTTTGACTCTCTGGTGAAAGGCACGGCCGGTTCGCCGCCCGGGTTCCCAAGGGAGGCGCTGGGTTGGTGACGAGCAGCCGCCCATGTAGCTCAGTTGGCAGAGCACGTCCTTGGTAAGGACGAGGTCACCGGTTCGATCCCGGTCATGGGCTCAGTGAGCTTGCGACCGGCAAGGAAATCCAAATTAAAGAGGTAAAAAGAAAACGATATGGCTAAGGAAGCTTTTAAACGCGACAAGCCGCACGTAAACGTCGGCACAATCGGTCACGTTGACCACGGCAAAACGACGCTCACGGCAGCAATCACGAAGGTGCTCAGCAAAAAGGGCATGGCCGAAGTGCGCGAATACGACTCGATCGATAACGCGCCTGAGGAAAAAGAGCGCGGAATCACCATCAACACGGCGCACGTGGAGTATTCCAGCGAAAAGCGCCACTATGCTCACGTCGATTGCCCGGGTCACGCCGACTACGTGAAGAACATGATCACTGGCGCCGCTCAGATGGACGGCGCCATTCTTGTTGTCTCCGCTGCTGACGGGCCGATGCCGCAGACGCGCGAGCACATCCTGCTGGCGCGACAGGTGGGCGTGCCTTCCATCGTCGTTTTCCTCAATAAGGTCGACATGGTGGACGACGCCGAGCTTCTCGATCTTGTCGAGATGGAAGTGCGCGATCTGTTGACGCAATACGAATTTCCAGGCGACAAAATCCCAATCGTCAGGGGCAGCGCGCTCAAGGCGCTCAACGGCGACGCCGACTCGGAGAAGCAGATCACCGCGCTCGTGGAAGCGGTCGACGATTACATTCCCGTGCCCGAGCGGCCAATCGATCAGCCGTTCCTGATGCCAATCGAAGACGTGTTCAACATTGAGGGCCGCGGCACCGTCGCGACCGGTCGTGTCGAGCGAGGCATTCTGAAGAAAATGGGGGAGGTCGAACTCGTCGGCGTTCGTCCAACGGCGAAGACCGTCGCCACGGACATCGAGATGTTCCGCAAGCTTCTAGATGAAGCACGCGCGGGTGATAACGTTGGCGTGCTATTGCGTGGTCTCAAGAAGGAGGAGGTCGAGCGCGGACAGGTGATCGCCAAGCCCGGCTCCATTACGCCGCACAAGAAATTTAAGGCGGAAGTTTACGTGCTGAGCAAAGAGGAAGGCGGACGTCACACGCCGTTCTTCACCAATTACCGGCCACAGTTTTATTTCCGTACGACGGATGTCACCGGCACAGTCAAACTGCCCGATGGCGTGGAAATGGTGATGCCTGGCGACAACATCTCGATTGAGGTCGAGCTGATCACGCCGATAGCCATGGAGAAGACCATTCGGTTCGCAATTCGCGAAGGCGGCAAAACCGTCGGCGCGGGTCGCGTGGGCGACATTCTGGATTAAATTCTTCCTCTGCCTCTTTTTCGGCTGCTAATATTGAGCGGATGGGGAAAGAGGACGTTAAGAGTAAGCGGAAGAGGAAGATTAAATACGCCAGTAGCTCAATTGGTAGAGTAGCGGTCTCCAAAACCGTCGGTTGGGGGTTCGAGTCCCTCCTGGCGTGTGGCTTAATGAATCACGTAGCGAAGCAATGATGACCAAAGTCAAAAACTTCTTCAGCGAGGTGAAGGTCGAGCTGCAGAAATGCTCGTGGCCGTGGGACCCGAAAGAAAAAGGTTTCCGCCGTTACAAGGAACTGGTGGATTCCACGATCGTCGTTGCGGTCGCGATGCTGTTACTCGGTGGTTACGTGGCATTGTTCGATTTTATCTTGGTAAACGTTGTGCACTTCTTCACCCGATTGCACTGATTTATGGGACAAACGCTCGCAGCAAAAGATCAATGGTACGTCGTGCATGTGCTTTCCGGTCAGGAAAACAAAGTGCGCGAGAACATTTTGAAACGCGTCAAAACCGAAGAAATGGGCGACATGGTTTACGACGTGCTTCTTCCTACCGAACGCGTCTCGGAAATCAAAAAAGGCAAGAAGACTGAAACCACGCGAAAATTTTTCCCCGGTTATTTGATCGTTAACATGCATCTGCTCGACGAAAACAATCAGGCAGTCGGGCGCACCTGGTATTTCATCCGCAACACACCCGGCGTGATCGGGTTTGCCGGGACCAAGGACAAACCCATCCCGATGCGGCAATCGGAAGTGGAAAGCATGCTCGCGCAAATGAAGGAGCGCGAGGAGAAGGTGAAACCGAAAGTCAGCTTTGAAGTTGGCGAAACCGTGAAGGTCGCCGACGGTCCGTTCCAAAATCAGACAGGTGTCGTTGAAGAGATCGATCCCGAGCGTGGCAAGCTGCGTGTTTCCGTCACCATTTTCGGTCGCGCTACGCCGGTGGAACTGGAATACTGGCAAGTCGAACGCGGATAAAATCCCTCAACACTCAACCAGGAACTTTCCGAAATGGCCAAAGAAGTAATCGCACATATCAAACTCCAAATTCCGGCAGGACAAGCCAATCCGGCACCGCCGGTAGGCACCGCGCTGGGTCCACGCGGCGTCAATATCATGGCGTTCTGCAAAGAATTTAACGCCGCAACACAGAAGCAAGCCGGCGACATTCTTCCGGTGGTGATCACTGTCTTCAAAGACAAATCGTTTACGTTCATCACCAAGAGTCCGCCAGCAGCTGTTCTGCTCAAGAAAGCCGCGAACATCGCTGCGGGTTCGAAAGAGCCTAACAAGACCAAAGTCGGAAAGGTCACTCGCAAACAAGTGATGGACATCGTCAACACCAAGCGCAAAGACCTGAACGCGCGCGACGATGAAGCGGCCTTCCGCATCATTGCCGGCACTGCCCGGCAAATGGGGCTCGAGGTCGCCGATTAATACAGATCAGGCAACTCTCCTGATTTGGCTGGCAGGCTAGCCCGCCGAGTTTCCATGCCGCCCGAGACAGGCTAGCAATCCTATCTTCCGCTCAGGTATTCCCACTCTTGCAACGCGATCGGCACGTTGCCGTTTTTCCAAACGAAATCGTGGAAGGCGCGGAGATTGAACTTATCACCCTGCTGCATGCGTGCGTCGGCGAGGAATTTCAGGATTTGTAATTTCCCGATCTGATAGGTCATAGCTCCGCCGGGGCCGGTGGAGAAAGCGATCGCTTCCTGGCGCGCGGTCTGTTCATCCATCGGAACTTTCTCTTGGAGATATTTTGCCGCTTGTTCGAGCGTGAATTCGCCCAGCGCGAGTTTCACGTCCACTTCTACGCGAAGCGCGCGAAGCCGCATAAAATTGTAGATGATCTCGCGCGTGTGTGGGCTGTCATCGAACAAACCGGCCTGTAGCATCATTTCTTCAGCGTAAAAGCCAATGCCTTCGTTTGCGCCAGAGCCGTAGTAATGACGGCGAATTGAGTCGTCGTTTTTCCACGAGAGACACAGCTGAAAATAATGGCCGGGAACCCCTTCGTGGACGGTGAGTGGCCGCGGATCCATCGCTGTTGCACGCCAGAAGTAGCCAAGCTTTTCCGACGGCTCGGGCACGCAACGTACGCAATTCTCGTTTAGTCGTGACGGCGACGTGAAATCATCGTGCTCAGTAAACTCAAGCGCGTGCAAGTATTCGGGTGTGGGCCGAAGCGTGTAATGCTGGAACCACTTCGGCACGGTGAGAATGCCGCGCTCCTCAAGAAACTTGCGGATTTGAGGTTCTTTTTCAGCGGCATCCTTGATCCATGTATTAATGTCTGTCGCGATCTTTAACGCCGGCACATCTTTATTGCGGTTCATTTCGTACGCCTCAAACGCGACCGCCCGATTCCACTCCTGTCGTCCCATCGCCAGGAGTTCCTCCGGCGTGAACGGCATCAGCGCGACGTTGCGCAAAAACCAGATGTACGCGTCACGACCGAGTGCGGTTTGTTGCGGAAGCTTCGGCAGCTTGTCCGTGAGCTGCTGCTGAAATTTTTCGAGTGCATCTGCGGCGCGATCAGTCGCCGCGTTTAGCTCGTCTTGCTTTAGATTCGTCGACGCAACGAGCGCGCCTCCCATCTTGCGCAGGCGCTCGCGAATACCGTCGAGATTCTGGACCGCAACACTTGCGAACGGCGCGGGCGGATTATCGAGGTTTTCCATGCCTTGCTTCAGAATCGAGGGAATGTTTTCGATGCGCGTGAGAATCTCGCGGCTACGCGCTTCATCATACGGCGCTGGGATGGTGAGCGCCTCCGCCAGCGCGGTGAGCGTCTGTTCGATGTAAAAATTTGGGTCGCGTTTCCAGCGCGGATTAACTTCGAGTTCCCAGCGAACGCGCGACAATGCCGAGCCTATCAATTTGTAGTCGACCTGCTTCGGGATCGGCCATTGTGCGGGATTTAATTTCTTCCAGCGCGCTTCAAATCCGGCCAAATCTTTTTTTCGCCGGTCAATGCTCGCCCGTGACCAATCGCGCATTCCCCCGGGCCGCTCGATCCGGTTAACGTCGTCGGATGTGAATGGCGCGAATTTTGCCCGCCAAGCCCAGAAATCGTTCGCTAATTGTTCCAGTGAGTCGGGCTGCGATTGGACGGCTACGGAAAGCCCGAGCGAAGTCAGCAGCAAAAGCGATGCGAGGACGCATCGCACTCCAAAAGCGCTTCGTGCGAAATGAATCGAGACGGTTTCGTTCCGTTTAGGCTTTTGAAATGCGTCCGTGCCCTCGCGCCGCTTTCCTCTTGGGCGCGGTTGCAGTGATTCTGTTTTCACTCCGAGCTTCGGCGCAACGTGATCACGGCCGGTGTAAGGCCGGGCCGATACATTGACATCCCGTAGCAGACGGCGACAGACGTCTCGCGCGCGTAACGAATGCGATTCAGCTTCTCGTCCCAGCGCTCGACGTAGTAACAGTTCGCCGTCTTTTTGCTCGCGGGGATGGGAACGTAACGGTTCTCTGTGAATGTCAGAAAGGCGGGTTCGCCAGGAAGCGGAATTGGCGTGGCCCAGTTCGGTGAAAGCCTAACGAGTCGAGGACCGGTCAAATCGAGCGCGAACACCGTGTCGCCGTCTGTGCTGTTCAGGTGCAAATCGAAAAATGCGAGCCGCAGCGGACCGTCGAAAAGAAAATATCGGTTTTTATCCTGAGTGTCGTGGAGGAGTTCGAACGCGCCGTAAAATCCGGGAATCTTCGAGAACTCGGTTTCCGTTCCGGTTTTCAAATCCCGCAACACAAAATTTTTTCCATGACCCGGGCCGTCGATCTGGTCATCTTCGTCATTTGGATCTGTCCGCAGAATCAATTCGAACGAACCATCTGGCGATTTGTAAGTCGGAACTGGAGTTGCGGTCGGTGACGCCGACTCAGCAGGCGAACTTGTCGCGTTTGCCGATCCTGCTTCTTGTGGTTCGACGTTTGTAAAGTACGGCGAGCTTTTTGCCTGCGTGTACCAATCCGGCGCAGCGTCGAGCTTTTTCAAATCTGCGCCCCGCGGGTTAACGCTCCAGAATTCGCGCACGTTGTTGGGCTGCTCGCGGGTAAAAACAATAGTCTCGCCATCGGGTGAAAAAATCGGGGCGGAATCCTGTCCCGCGTTGTCATTCGTGAGCTGGCGCAAAAGTTTTCCGTCTTCGCTATACAAATAAAGATGCGAGTGGCTCGTTCCCTGTGCGTGCAAATAACGAATCGCGATCACAAGTTCCGATTCGGCATGCGCGTTTCCCGCGATGACCGCAATGGCCGCCAAAAGCAACGCATATCTTCGCATCGAGCCGCTTTGCCTCAATCAATTTGGATTGTCAATCAGATGTACAATGCCTGTACATTTACGCTTACTTGCGCAACGGCAGTTGAATTGCGCTTGGGTGCTCGGCATCGTGATATACCTGCACATTGCAAGTGTGCGCGTCCTTTGCGGTTTCTTCGGCGACGACTCCGCCCGAGCAATAATTCTTTTGCCACAAGATTGAGTTCACTGCGGTAACGACCAGGCGCAGACGGCTGCCTTTCATCAAACGGCGCGCCACGAATAAACCCGGATTAAAATCGCAGCGCACCGCTTCGCCAGGCTTCACAAGTTTCGCTTCACGCAACGATTCGCGGTAACGCAGCCTGCGCAGATCGCTCCACAGCGCGATACTAGTGCCGTCGGGTTGGATTTCGTACAGGTCACACTCGAGATCGACATCGGGCGTATCGATGGATAGCCACAGACTTAGCGCCGGGCACCCGACCAACGGAGTTTCGTTCGGTAGCGGATCGGTGTGATAAACCAACCCGTCTTTGCCGATACTCAATGCGAACGTCTGGTCGATCGCGGCGGTTTTTTCTTTCGGATCGATGCCCTCGACGTTTTCGCCGCGCCGGAGATCCATCGGATCGTACACAAAAGCGTCCGCGCCTTGGTTCGTTTTTTTATCGTTCAGCACGCCCGAGCGAAACACTCCATTCGCGTCCCCGTCTTTCGAGTCGAGGTAAAACATTTTTGGATTCGCAACGAGGGTCTCAAAATTCTCGGCGTATTTCCATTCGCCATTCGCGCCGGAGTTGCCGGGGGCGAGCAAATAATACGCGACCTGATTCTTGAGGAATGCCGGTTTCGGTCCGGCTTTCATGGTCCAGTCGTACCACTGGCGGTGCAGATCGTTGAGATCCACGATTGCACCCGGGCCGAATTTTACGCCTGCGACTTCATCGGTGGGCGTGCGCGTGCCGGCATGGTCCCACGGTCCGATGACGAGAAAATGTTTGGCGCGGGCTTGCGACGAGGCGTTTGCGAGATGATCCCGGTAATACGTGAGCGCACCAAGTTCGTCGCCGTCGTATTGACCTGTAATCGTTAGAATCGGCAGCGCGATCTTTTGGAACTGCTCACGCATGGGCAGCATCGCGTCGTAGTAAGCGTCGGCCGTCGGGTGCTTGAGTACGCACTGAAAATTCACCGATGGATTTCCCACGAATGAATCGAGCGATTTGAAAGGCAGATGCTTTTTGTAAGCGTCCAGGAATTTTGTGCGCCAGAATTTTTGATCGCCAAACAAATTATCCTGCGGAGTGTGACCACTCGTGAGCGTGAACCATTGAACATCGTAAGCCATCCCGATGTTGTTGTAAGATGGATAGTCCAGGCCGGGATGCGCGGCGGCGGCAGGCACGATTGTCGCCAGATGAGGCGGAAACTCCTTCGCCGTTGCCCATTGATCGAAGCCCGCATACGAACCACCCCACATGGCCACTTTGCCGTCACAAAATGGTTGAGTCGCCAGCCACTCAACCACGTCGTGTCCATCGCGCGGCTCATTCGCGAACGGCTCGAACTCGCCGCCGGAATTGCCGCGGCCGCGAACGTCGACGAGCGCGAACACATAACCGTGTGACGCGAAGTACGCGGCGCGCGCATGATACGTGTCCGAGATGTACGGCGTCAGTGTAAAGATTACCGGTGTCTTCGGCGGCGAGCCATCTGGAGTCTTTGGCAAATACAATGTCGCGTTCAGTTCGGCCTTGTCGCGCATTGGAATCTTGACGCCCCAACGCAGGTCGTAGTCCGCAGGTGTTTGTGCCGGGGACGGCGCCGGAGTTGGCGATTGTGCAATGATGTTTATTGCGAGACCCGCGCACAAGGCAGCCGCGAGGAGTGATGATTTCATGTTCGTGGTCATTGAAGCGAGCCAAGGGGAGGATACAAGATTGTTTGTTGTAACCGACGTAGCGTCCTCGCATCGCTTTGATAGTTTGCAGCCACGCCAGTTTGCGAGACGATAGGCAAATGGCGCGTCGACCCGCAAGCAATGTCCAACGTCAAAAGGCAGCGATGCGGAAGCCGGTGCACGAAGCGAATGGTGCGGGGTCTTTTCTCTCTCAGGCGGAACTGGTCTGCGCGGATGCGGTGTTTCTTGTTGGGCTGGTTGTATACAGCTGGACGCTTGCCCCGACAGTTACTTTGACCGACAGCGGCGAGTTGACTTTAGCCGCCTACGGGCTGGGAGTGGCGCACCCGCCCGGTACTCCGCTGTGGGTCATGCTCGCACATCTCGCGTCGCTTGTGCCGGTCGGAAGCGTTGTTGTGCGAACCAATTTTTCGTCCGCTGTTTTCGCCGCGCTTGCCTGTGCCATGCTTACTCTCGTAGTGGCCGAATTACTCGTTACAGCTTCTTGTTTTGCCGCACCTCGACGAAGGAACGGAGCTGTGCGACAGGGCAGCAATATTGAAAGTTCAAACGCCGGCGGGTTTTTGCTGTTCGGGCCCGCAGTTGGCGCGGGATTGCTGATGGCGTTTTCCCGCACGCTCTGGGCATATGCGACGATCACCGAAGTCTACACACTCAACGCGCTCCTAGTCCTACTCGTCTTCTTTCTGGTCGTTCGGTGGCGGCGCCGGATCATTGAAACGCGAAGGGATTCCAGCGCGGCGGTCACGACTCATGACACATGGATTTATGCCGCCGCCTTCGTATTCGGCCTTGCGATGGGCGTTCATCACGTGACTGTGGCATTAACCCTACCGGCCATTGCCGTAGTCGTTTACAGGACGGAGGGTTTGAAGTTCTTCACGAGCCGACGCCTTTTATATGCGGCGCTCATTTCGATCAGCGCGTTGATCCTTGTCTACAGTTATTTGCCGTGGGCAGCGTCCCGCTCGCCTGCGATGAACTGGGGGAATCCGCGGTCGCTCCAGGAAATTTGGTGGCATATCACCGGCCGGCAGTATCGCGTGTTCTTCACTTTTTCGCCGGCGACCATGGGAGCGCAGTTTGTTGAATTTTGTCGAATGGCCTTGCGTGAGTTTGGCTTTGCATGGCTGCCTTTAACGCTGTTTCTGGCGGTGACGGGGTTCGCGAGCGCCTACAAGCGCGACCGCACAGCTTTTTGGTTTTTGCTGTTGATCGTACTCGCTGACCTGGCTTACTCGCTGAGCTACGAAATTGCCGAGGACAAGGACGCGTATTATTTGCCGGCATTTATTTCAATCGCGATTGCAGCCGGCTTAGGTATCCGCTGGTTAATTCAACTTGCCGCCTCAAGACCTTCGCCGATTTGGAGACCGTATGCGGCTGCTGCGACTGCGATTGTCCTGACATCGACTACAGCGTTCGCCGCGAATTGGCCATTCAACAACCGCAGGCATTACTTCATTGCGGATGATTATGTTGAGAACGTGTTTAGCACGATCGCGCCCAGTGGATTGATGCTGACGCAAGATTGGCAGGTCGCGTCTCCCATGTTGTATGCGCAAGAAATAGAACAACGCCGTCGCGATGTGAAGGTGGTGGATATTAATCTGCTGCGTCGCTCGTGGTATTTCGATTATCTGAAGCACGCGCATCCCGGCTTGATGGACCGGTCGAGCGAGAAGATCGATTCATACGTTGAGATTCTAAAGCAATGGGAGCGCGACCCCGCCGCTTTTGCCCGAAGCCAGGAGCTTACTCAAAGGATTAGCATGGCATTCCTGGACATGATTCAGGCAGTCGTCAGGAATGAAATGAAGGTTGCGCCGGTTTACATCACGAACGATGTGCTGGTCGCTGACCCAACGAACGGGTACTTGACCCGATGGATCCCGCAAAGCTATCAGCTTGTGCCTCAAGGGCTGGTTTTCAACCTCGCCACCGACCAAAGCTTTCATGAGTTCCCTGAGCCGCATCTCCGGATGCGTGGGTTGGCTGATGGCACGGTGCGTTTTGCGAAGGATGATGTCGTAAACCTCAAGATTTTGCCTGCGTATACGAGAATGCTGACCAACCGTGGGAGATACCTGGCCTTGTTCAATCAGCACAAGCGCGCCATCCTGGCTTTCAAAGAAGCATTGGCGCTCGATCCGAATCTCGACGTGGCCCAACAAGGGCTGGCGGAGAGCGCAGCGAAACTGCGAAAGCCGTAGGACGGCTTCAGGTTTCACATTCGTCGCTTGCCAGGCTCGCGCGTCGCCTCTAAACGGAGGGCATGAAAGTCACGCATTGTGTAGTTGCAGCTTTGTTTTTAGCGGTGTCGGCGCGCGGCGCTGACGAAGTAATCGCGCTGAAAGCTGCGCGGATGTTCGACGGCAGATCGAACGCCCTCGTGCAGAACGGTGTGGTCGTAGTGGCGGGCGACAAGATTGTTGATGCAGGAAGCAATCTGGCGATCCCTGGTTCTGCCCGTGTGATCGATCTTGGCGACGCAACGCTTTGCCCGGGGTTTATGGATGCTCACACCCATCTGACCGATGATTTCTCCGGCAATTACAATGAGCGGCGGCTGCGAGAAATCGACCTAAACGTGTCCGAGCAGGCGATTCGAGCGACGGTTTTTGCCCGCGCGACTGTTGAAGCCGGTTTCACAACGGTGCGCGACCTGGGCAGTCGTTTCGTGGCAAGTCACGAGTTTGTCGACGTTGCGCTCCGAAATTCAATCAACAAAGGGCTGATCGTCGGCCCACGAATGCTGGTTGCAACCAAGGGAATCGGAGCAACCGGCGGACATTTCGATCCGACGAACGGGTTTCGTGATTTTCTCTTCGGACGCGAGCCGGACTACACAGATGGTATTGCAAATGGGCCTGATGAAATTCGAAAGGCGGTGCGCTTTGAGGTGAAGAATGGAGCAGACGTGATCAAGGCTGCGGTTTCCGGCGGCGTGCTATCGCTTACCGACGAAGTCGACACTCCACAATTGACCCCGGCTGAAATGGCGGCGCTCGTTGATGAGTCCCATCGATTGCGAAAGAAAGTCGCCGTTCATTGCCACGGCGATCAGCCGGCCCGTGAGGCCATTGAGGCAGGTGTCGATTCGATTGAGCACGGCTCTTTTATGAAACCGGAAACCCTGGCCATGATGAAAAAGAAAGGAACATTTCTTACACCGACGCTCATGGCGACCGAATGGATCATGAGCAAAATCGACAATTATCCGTCGGCGCTACAGGCGAAGGCAAAAGCGGCTGCAGCCGCTCGATCAGACATGTTTCGCAACGCGGTGAAAATGGGTGTCAGAATTTCATTTGGAACGGACGCCGCAGTGTATCCGCACGGACAAAACGCAAAGGAGTTCAAGTTGATGGTAGATCTGGGCATGAATCCGATCGATGCATTGAAATCAGCTACCGCAAACGACGCCGAGCTTCTAGGGATTAGTCAAAAACTAGGTGCGCTGGAAAAAGGAAAACTAGCCGATGTGATTGCCGTGCCGGGCGATCCAACGGCGGATATCACTGCAACGGAGCGTGTTTCATTCGTGATGAAAGATGGGAAGGTTGTTTGGCAGGGCACGCCCGCAACGCAAAAAACCGGAAATACTGCTTCACCGTATTTCACCAGTCCAGCCGATTGATGCACCGAGCGATTTGCTTGTGTGAGACTTTGACAAACCAAAGATCGTCACTACCTTTCGTGTCCCGCTCCCTGAATGGAGCGGCATAATTTAAGCAGGAGCCTCGTTGTAAATCCAGCGACAGGCGTTTGAACTGCACCGAACAATGCAAACAAATCGAAGCAAACGTTATCGCGCGGCGGCGCAGCAAGTAGATCGGACGAAGGACTATAGTCTCGCCGATTCGGTCGCGACGCTGAAGAAATTCTCGCCCACCAAGTTTGATCAGACTGTGACGCTCTCATTTCGCCTTGGGGTTGATCCCAAGCAATCCGATCAAATGGTTCGCGGTACTTGCCCGCTTCCGCACGGCAGCGGAAAACAGGTGCGAGTGCTTGTTTTTGCTGAAGGTGAAGCGGCAAAAGCGGCCAAAGACGCCGGCGCGGAATTCGTCGGCATGAAAGATTTGATCCAGAAATGCCAGGAAGGCTTCCAAGATTTTGATGTGGCGATCGCTACACCGGGGGCAATGGCCGAAGTGCGGAAACTGGGGAAAGTTCTCGGTCCGCGCGGGCTGATGCCCAACCCGCGGACGGGGACCGTCACCGAAGACACTGCCAAAGCGGTGCAGGAGGTGAAGGCCGGCCGCATCGAATTTAAGCTCGACAAGAATGGCAACGTTGCCGTGCCGGTTGGAAAGTTCTCCTTTGAAGAGAATGCGCTGGTGGAAAATGCAACTGCAGTGATTGAAGCCGTGGTCCGAGCTCGTCCGCCGACCGCCAAAGGCCGCTACGTTGAAGGTGTGACAATCAGTGCGACTATGTCCCCCGGCGTCCGCGTCGATCCAAGCCCATTTCTGAGCGGAGTGTAAGACCGGAATAATTAGCTCGACAGTATGCGACCAGAAAAAGCCATCATTGTTTCAGAGTTGTCCGAGGCATTGAAACGCTCGCCTTTTGTGCTCGTGACCGATTATCGCGGAATGAAGGTGGCCGATTTTAGCGAGTTGCGAAATCGACTGGCGCCCGCCGGCGCCGAGGTGCATGTGGTGAAGAACAATTTTCTCAAACTCGCGATGGCGGATTCGGGTTTCCCGCAAGTTGGTGACCAGTTCGCGGGGCAAACCGCGGTTGTTACAGGGGAAGCAGATGTAGCCCCAGTGGCCAAGATTTTTAAGACGTTTGCAACCGAGTTTAAGCTGGCTGCGCTCAGGGTTGGTTTTGTCGATCGCGCAGTGCTTTCCACTACGGAATTGGAAACTTTGGCGGAATTGCCGACGCGCGAAATTTTGCAGGCACAATTGCTGGGGCTGCTGTTGTCCCCGGCGACGCGTCTGGTGAGTCTATTCAATCAACCGGCTGCGGCGTTAGCGCGACTGTTGAGCGCGAAAGCTGAAAAGGAGGGCGCACCCGCGGCATGAATTTTGTACGACAGGCATTTTTTCTGTCGGACAAATGTAACACAAACGAAATTGTCCGAGCTGGTGGCTACCGGCTTTAATTCTTCGAAGGCTTTCGGAGGCGGCAACTGGAGGAAAAACTAAAATGGCAGATACAGATAAAATAGTAGAGCAACTCAGCAACCTTTCGGTTCTGGAGATTGCCGGATTGGTCAAGCAACTTGAGGAAAAATGGGGTGTCAGCGCCGCTGCGCCAGTAGCAGTCGCGGCGGGACCCGCTGCGGGGGCAGCGGGTGGAGCAGCAGCCCCAGCAGTCGAGGAGAAGACCACGTTTGACGTGATCCTAACAGAAATGGGCGCAAACAAGATTGCGGTGATTAAAGAGGTGCGGAGCGCAGTCCCGGGACTCGGCCTTGCGGAGGCGAAAGCGCTCGTAGAAGGCGCGCCTAAAACGATCAAGGAAGGCGTGACCAAGCAGGAGGCGGATGAGATCAAGAAAAAGGTCGAGGCCGCAGGTGCAAAGGTCGAAATCAAATAAACAAATCAAATTTGAGCGCTGTCGCAGCACAAAATCTGTTGCGGAGCACCAGATCCATAATAAAGTTACAACCCACTACAGCCCGCCAGACGTATTTTTAACTCGGCGCAAACAAGGCAAATCACATTACCGGCTACGAGACGGAGGTCGTCAATTTGACAGGTCACCGTTTTGGTGGCATTTTTACGCTCTTCGCCCATCCCAGAGCCGGTAAATCTGCCTGCGTCGATCCGCGTTCGGTGGAGCCGGTGTGAGGTTTTAGCTCGTGAGCTTAAGCACTATGTCGGAACGCATTTACTTCGGAAGTATCAAGGAAGCCATCGAACCGCCCAACCTCATTGAGGTTCAGGCAAATTCATACGTCGATTTTCTCCAGAAAGACGTCCCGTATTCGAAGCGCAAAAATCAGGGGCTTCAAGCTGTTTTCAAGGAAGTTTTCCCTATCGAAAGCTACGATGAAAAGGCAGTCCTTGATTTCAGCCACTACGATATCGGTGAACCAAAATTGACGCCACTTGAAGCGCAGCGCGAAGGGCAAACCTACAGCGCGCCGCTGCACGTGACGTTCCAGTTGCGGGAGGAGAAAGGCACGAAGGAAGAGAAAGTGTACATGGGTGAGATCCCGCTTATGACGCCGCAGGGTACCTTCGTGATCAATGGTGCGGAACGCGTTGTGGTGAGTCAACTGCATCGTTCTCCAGGCATTGCATTCGAATCGACCGTCCACGTCAACGGCAAGGTCCTCTATAGCTTCCGTATCATTCCAGACCGCGGCTCATGGATCGAGGTGCAGTTCGATACGGCTGACCTGCTTTACATTTATCTCGACCGACGCAAGCGCCGCCGAAAATTCCTCGCGACTACTTTCCTGCGCGCACTCGGCTATGGCTCTGACGAGGAGGTCATCAAGCTTTTTTACAACATCGAGACTTTGAAGCTCAGCGACAAGCTCGACGAAGAACAGCTCGCCAGCAAAGTGCTCACCGCGGATATCCGCGATGGTGAGGTGACAGTTGCGCGCGCGTTCGAGCCCCTGACTCTGGCGACCGTTCGCCAGATTATGGCGCTGAATATTCACGAGGCCAAAGTCATCGACATCTCGAACGATGACACGATCGTGAAAGCGCTCAGAAAGGATCCGGCGCACGACCAGGAAGAGGCTCTCAAAGACATTTACCGCCGTCTCCGCCCAGGCGATCCGCCGACCGTGGCCAATGCACGCGCTTTACTCAAGCGGCTCTTTTT
>Ga0185299_10002578_pt1 | contig 27325 bp, 22 predicted proteins | sample PaiPotPPA55metaG_FD_128002 | JGI IMG/M metagenome (GOLD analysis project Ga0185299, IMG submission 128002) | Iron sulfur acid spring bacterial and archeal communities from Banff, Canada, to study Microbial Dark Matter (Phase II) - Paint Pots PPA... ...
CGAGGCCGAGGTTTTCGAGGTTCTCGTGGACGGAGCGACGCAGGTTCTCAGGCTTCCGGGCCGGGGGCCAGCCGCCCTGCTCGTCGCGGACCGCACCGACCTTGGTCACGATGTGCACCGAGGCGGGGTAGGGGTGCAGCGCTTCACGGATCAGCTCGTTCGTCACGCGCGGTCCGTAGGCGCCGCTGGTGTCGATGTGCGTGATTCCGAGGTCGACGACCTCGCGTAGGACGGCGACTGCGCCCTCGTGATCGGCGGGCGGACCCATGACCCCGGGCCCGGCGAGCTGCATGGCGCCATAGCCGAACCGGGTGACGGTCAGATCTCCCAGGGTCCAGGTGCCGCCGGGGAGCGAAGAAGTGGAGAGCGTGCTCATACCTTGCCTTTCGTGTTGAGCATTTTTGGGGCCGATGGCTCCGCGCATTATTCTGGGCAGGTAACTTCCTAGAAGGAAGTAGGCACCTCGGAGTGCGTAAGAGACCCACGGGTGACAGGAGCGGTCGATGGCGACGATGACGGCGGCCCAGAAGAGGGCACAGACCAAGGCGGCATACGACGCTTTCCTGGCGGCGTGTCCCAGCCGCAAGCTGCTCGACCGGATCTCCGACAAGTGGGTCGCGCTGATCCTGTGCGCGTTGGGCGGCGACGGCTCGCATCAACCGGGCACCGGCCCCGCCGGCGAGTCTCGGGCGATGCGCTACTCGGAACTGGCCCGTCTGCTAGGCGGCGTCAGCCAGAAGATGCTCACTCAGACGCTGCGCTCCCTGGAGCGCGACGGCCTGGTCACCCGCACGGCGACGCCGACCGTGCCCGTTACGGTCACCTACGAGCTGACCGACCTGGGTCTCTCCCTGCGCCAGATGATGCGCGGCATCAAGACCTGGGCTGAGGCGCACATGGACGACGTGCTCGCCAACCGCACGACCTACGACTCGCGCATCGCCTGAACCAACGAGCGCTGGGGGAGAGAGAAGGGCCGCGGCATTCCTCCGGTCGGCCACCATGTCCATCGTGAGCAACCGGTCGAATCCTGCGGAGCTGACGGGCTGACATCTGGGCGTGGAAATCCCGCGGTCTCCCGCCTTTGTCGGCTGAGACGTCGAGCTGCGGTGGCTGCAAGCGGCGGGCCGGGATCGGCAAAGGAGTCTGTGCAAAGCACCGACACAGCTTCGAAGTCTGAGTTATATTACGGCTGGAGTGCGATCCAAGCTTGACTACGCCGGTCCACGGCCGCATCGAGAGGGGCCAATGGCACCGCGACTCGTGTTCGTCCACGGAATCGGGCGTCCGGCTGACCCGGAAATCAGACTGCTGGCCTGGACCCGAGCGCTGGCCGAGGGCGCCGTCGCCGCCGGCCACAGCCGGTTCGCGCAGTGGCTGCAGGCGGGCCCCAAGGACGCGGTGACCCTGGCCTACTATGGTGACCTCTTTGCGCGCGCGGGTGCGCAGGGCGCGAGTGTCGACGCCATCGGTGAGCCGGAGATGGAGATCCTTACCCGCTTCCTTCGGGAGCTGCTGGAGGAGCAGTTGGCCGACGGGCCGGCCGACGATGTCAGGGACGTCATGGAGCGCGCGCTCCTGCAGCTGAGTCCGGACGGCCAATCCCAAGGCCTCGGGGAGGCGATCAGACACGCCGTCAATGCGATGACCACCGTCCTGAGCGTCCGTCCGCTGCGGAAGGCCGGCCATTGGGCAAGCGGCACGTATCTCCTCGGCGACCTGGCGCAGGTGGCCGGCTACCTCGGTCGTGGCGAGGGCGCCGCCGGGCCGCCCGCGCTCGACGTGCGGATAAGGGCTCGAATATCGGAGGCGCTCGGCGACGGCCCGGCCGTGGTCGCGGCGCACTCGCTGGGGTCGGTCGCGGCCTTTGAGGCATTGCATCGCCACGCCGCGGACATTCCGCTGTTCACCACTCTCGGGTCGCCGATCGCCATGCGCAGCGTGGTGTGGTCCAGGCTCGATCCGCAGCCGCCGCGGACGCCCGAGCAGGTCGGGCGATGGCTGAACTTCTGGGACCGCGACGACGTCATCGTCGCGAGGCCGCGCCTCGAGCGCGACATCAAACCGAACGCGGCCGGTGTCCTGCCGGCCAGCAGTCGTGTCGACTCGGACGGCATGTGGACTCACTCCGCGGTCAAGTACCTGCGCCAACCCGCGGTGGCCGGGCCGATCGCCGAGACCGCAGAGATGATCGGACTGCTCTGAATGCCAGCACCGGCGACGCGGAACCTGCTCGTCATCGCCTCGCAGTGCGACGCGAGCGAGCTGCCGTCTCTGCTGCGGCTCGAGGAAGCGGCGAACGCACTCGACCAGGCGCTTCGAACGCATGGTGAGTGCGCGCCCGGTCTACCGGATCGCTCCTTGCTGTACGGGGAGATCCCGGCCGCGGAGATCAGCGCCAGGGTGGGGGAGGCCGCCGAGCTCGCGGCCCGGCAGGAAGCGCTGCTCGTCCTGGCCCTCCTCGGTCACGGCTTCACGCCGCGCTCGGATCCCAGGCTGCACTTCATGGGCAAGGGGTCTCGGCTCGGCCGCACCTTCGGAGCGGTCGACGTGCAGAAGCTGGTGCTCGACGTCGCCAACTACCCGGGGCTCGAGGGCGCGATCGTCATCATCGACACGTGTATGGCCGCCGGAGGCGCGCCGGGCTCGCTCGCGTCCCGGGAGCAGCCGGGCGGGGCGCGGCTCGCGATGCTCATGGGCGCCGGGGTGGACCAGGAGGGGTACGAACTGATCTTCACCCGAAGCCTGGTGAAGATCCTCGAGTCCGGGGTTCCCGACGCCTCCGACTATCTGACCCTCGAAGATGTCAAGCCACTGCTGGAGGAGCAGGTCCGCGGTCAGGATCTGAGCGTGTTCGACTGGAACTCGAGGCGCGGGGCCGGCGCGCTGCGGCTCGCTCGCAACAACGCGTCGACCCGGATGGTGTTCGGGCGGGCGAGATTCGAGCTCCAAGAGGCTCTCACCGACGTATTCGGCCCCGCTGAGCGCGTTCCCCGGCGTTTGGACGCATCCGAGTTCGCCCAGATCGGCCGAAGACTGACCGGCGTGCCCCATTCGCCCAAGGTCGGCCGGGCCCTCGATCTCGTCGACGACCTGACGACGGCGTTCAAGACCGAACGCTTCCTGCTGAACTGGCTCGGCGGAAAGCTGACGTCCCAGCTCCTGCGGCGCGGTCTGCAGGCGATCAAGCGGGTGGATCTTCCGGAGATCGCCGAGGTTCGCGACGCCACCGAGTATGTGGCCATGGAGCACCCGCCCGGCGATCCCGACTGCCGCCGGATGATGGCGCGCTTCGTCGTGGCGATCGGCCGGGAAGCTCGCAAGGACCTGAATTGCGCGGAGCTCCATGCGTGGGCGAGGCAGGTCGACGCGGAGTTTCACCTCAACAACGCCGTCGCGGCGTCCGCGCGCCTGCCTCCGGTGTCCGAGGGTCACCTGCGGCTGATCGTGAGTCTGGGGTCGATCACGGAATACTGGCCCGCGCAGATCCACGCCTGGATCCAGTGTGACGGACAGAGGCTCGGCGAAGCCGTCTTCCCCTGCCCGGCGCGGAGCGAGGCGGCCACCGGCAGTGCGCTGATCGAGGCCGTCCTCTGGAGTCTCCAGGAAGCGAAGGCCGGCGGCAGGCACCTGCGGCGGATCGAGATCGCCGCCCCCGAGACGATTCTGCGCACCTGGTGTCCGGAAGAGCTCAAGCTCGGCAAGCTGCTCGGCGTCCAGTTCGACGTGGGCCTGCGCTGGAGCAAGCGGATCAGCCCACCGCCCGGCTACGAGTGGATCAACGACGCCTCCCGGGAACAACTCCAGCAGGCCGACGCCCGCACCGAACCGACGGAGCTCGCCTGGCTGGCGCCCGAAGCCACCGAAGACCTCGCCACCCTGGAGTTTCGACTGAGCCGGGGCTTCTACGAGTACGCGGTCGGCCTCGATCACCCGCCGCCGCACGCGGACCTGCTCGGGCTCCTGCTCTCGCACTGTCCGATCGTCCTTTGGCCGCGGCCCGACTCGAGCCTGTCGGAATCGGCGAGAACGCAGGTCCGTCGGCACTGGGGCCTGATGCCTGATGAACTCAACGTCGCCTGCAAGGCCAGGCTCGCCGGGAAGCCGAGCGGTATCCCGACCAACGTGCGGGCCGTCTGGGACGACCTCGAGTGGCTCGACTTCTGTGATCAATTCACCCCCTTGCGCCTGGACCGGAGCGCCGAATGACCTTGAACTTCGTCTATCGCGGAACCGGCGGCCCGCGCGATGTGCAGCTTCCCCCCGCGCCGCCGTGGCGGCAGTTCCCCCTGCAGAGCCACGGCCCGGTGTTCCAGGCTCCGGCCGGCCTCGTCGAGGCGGTCAACGCGGCGCTCTGGCTTCGCAGGCCCCTGCTGATCACCGGGCCGCCGGGGTCCGGCAAGTCGACCGCGATCGAGTCGGTCGCCACCGAGCTCAAGCTGGGCGCCGTCCTGCGCTGGCACATCACGTCCCGCAGCAACCTGCCGGACGCGTTGTACCGGTACGACGTGCTGGGCCGGATCCACGCCCAGCAGATCAATCCCGAGCAGTCCACGGACGACATCGCGCCGTTCCTCAGGCTGGGCCCGCTCGGCACGGCGCTCGCGCCGCGGGATCGGCCGCGGGCGCTGCTGATCGACGAGATCGACAAAAGCGATCTGGACCTGCCGAGCGACCTGCTCGACGTCTTGGAGCGGGGCACGTTCGAGATCGCGGAGCTGGTCCGGCACGCGGAGCCGGAAGTGCAGATCCGCGAATGGGACGGCGAGGGAAGCCAACGGATCGTCTCCGGCCGGGTGCAATGCACCGAGTTTCCCTTCATCGTGATGACCAGCAACGGCGAGCGCGACTTCCCCGGCCCGTTCCTGCGGCGCTGCATAAGGTTCGAGATGCCGCGGCCGAACAAAGCCATGCTGCGTCAGATCATCGGGGCCCACCTCGCGCAGACCTCGGAAAGTGAAGAGCAGTCCCTGCTCATCGCCGAGTTCACCCGACGGCTGGAGTCAGGGGAGGAGCTGGCCGTGGACCAGCTCCTCAATGCCGCGCACATCCTGTCCGACGACAAGCTGACCGGCGAGCAGCGTGCGGGGTTGAAGGAGCTCCTCATGCGCAGGTTGTCCAGTGGTTGAGGACCGCCGCGATCTCGCCGATCTGCTCGGCCTCCTCATGCCCGGCGGGGACGCGGTGTCCTTTGCCGAGGCCATCTGGCTCGCGGCCCTGATACCGGCCGGCGAGCACGGCGCGGAATCCGATTCGGTCTCGGGCGATCACTCGGGCCCAGCCGCCGAGCGCAAGGTGCGGGGCGCGGACACCGCAGACGGACCGGCGAAGCTGTACGACGCGACTCCCGCCGGCGGCCCCGGCATCACCGTCACCCAGGCCACCGTCGATCCAGGCAGGGCATTGCCGCATGCACTGGACATCGCGCGTTCGCTCAAGCCACTTAAGCGTCAGCGCACAGGGCGCCGCGGACTCGAGCTGGACCTCGACGCGACGGTCGAGGCTTATGCCCGCACTCACAAGCTGATCCCGTCGTTCGGGCCGGCCCTGGAGCGCTGGTTCGACGCGGTGGTGATCGTCGACATCAGCCCGAGCATGGAGCTGTGGCAGCAGGCTGTCGGCGAGTTCATCCGAATGCTCGACCACACTGGCGCCTTCCGTACCGTGCACCGCTGGAACCTGCACCCCTCCGACGACGGCGTCACCATCCGCAACTCGGCCGGCCGGCGGGCCACGCCGCGCGAGGCGATCTCGTCCGATGGCCGCCGCCTCACCTTTCTGCTGTCGGATTGCACCGCCGACGCCTGGCGGGAAGACGAGATCTGGTCCGTCGCCCGCTCGTGGGCCACCAGCGGGCCCACGGTGCTGATTTCGCCGCTGCCGCCGAGACTTTGGCGGCGGACCGGGATGAACCGCCCGGCCGCCCGCGTACGCGCGCGGACTCCGGGTTGTTCCAGCTCTGGGTTGTCATACGAACCGGCAGGCCAGGCCGCTGAGCAGCTCGGGTCGGGGTCGATCCCGATCACTGTGGCGTCATTGGACGCGACGAGTACCGCGGCCTGGGCGAGCATGCTGATGTGCACCGGCACCGGCGGGTGCGACGCGATCCTGGTACCGAAGGCACAGACGCCTGATTCCGGTGGCGAGCCCGCAATCGAGGAACGTCCGCCGATCGAGAAGCGGATCAATGACTTTCTCGCCACCGCCTCGGACAACGCCGTCAAGCTCGCGACACTGTGCAGTCCGTTCTCCCGCGTCAGCTTTCCGCTCCTGACGCTTCTAGGCCGAAGTATCGACCGCGGGGTCGACACGACCCAGATCGCGGAAGTCGTGCTCAGCGGGCTGTTCACCGTGAAACCGCGGGACGACGGATGGACGAGCCTGCACATGCACGACGACGCGAAGACGGTTCTCGCCGAAAGGCTGAGCAAGCGCGACGCCCGGCGGTCGTTCGAATTGTTGAGCAGAAGCATCGAGGCACACGGAAACCCGGGACGCGGCTTCCTGATAGCCGTACAGTCGTCGCGGGGAACCGAGACGGTTCCGGCGAATATCGAGCCCTTCGCCGAGGCTTCGGAGAGTCTCCAGGCGGTCCTGGCCGGCGCGAGCGAGGTCAGGGGGCGCACGCGGGTGATCGGGTCCGGTGTCGACCGGCCGGTATCGACGTCGCGGACGGTACCGACCTCCCCGCTGACGCAGGTCTCGCGGCCGGTGCCGGCCGGCGAGCCCGAGGCCGCGGCTTTCGGCCCCAGCTTCTTCCTCAGCTACTCACGGTCTGTGCCGTTGCGTGGGGACCGGTCAGACCCGGACTACTGGGTGAAGCGCTTCTTCCACGACCTGGCAGCGGAGATCCGCTCGCTGGACAGCTATCTGCGGCAGGGTTTCATCGCCGACCACGTGCCGCCGGGCTCGAGTCCGGAGATCCTCACCGCTCGAAATCTGGCAAACTGTCGAACGTTCGTCCCGTTGTACGGCGATGACTACTTTGACGACGAGCAGTGCGGCCGCGAGTGGGCCGTGTTCGAGCGACGCAGGCAGCTGGGCCGGGATCGTACGGGGTATGACGGGGAATCGATTCTGCCCGTGCTGTGGACCCGACCAGGCCGGCAGGATTGGCCTGAGGTCGCACACCGCTTCCGACCGAACCCGCTGCTCTCCAACGACCTGTATCTCAGGCTCGGCCTATTCGAGCTGATCCGGCTGCACGAGCGCGCGTACCACGAGGTGGTTCGGCTGCTGGCCAAAGAGATCGTGCGAAAGGCGCGCACGGAGGCGCCGCCGGTAGCCGGGGAGGACGCACTGTCCTTCGCGAGCCCCACGTTCCCGACGCCGGGGCGTTCAACACGTCACATCTACATCACCGTCGCCGCCGGAATCCGCCGCACCCTGCCGACCGAGCGCAATCCCGACTACTACGGCGAGCGTCCCGAGGACTGGCGCCCGTACCTGCCCGAGTCGCATGAGCCGATCGCGCTTCGAGCCGCGCGTATCGCCCGCAGCCTCGGGTACCAGCCGGAGATTCGGGTACTGACTGCCACCTCACCCGAGACCAAGATGAGCAGTCCGCAGACGCCGTCGGCCTCCCAGGTGCAGCAGCCGCCCGCGGCGAGTATCGTGCTCGCCGATCCTTGGCTCTTCCGCGGTTATCGCGAGCGGCGCAATCTGGAAGTCGTGGATCTACGGAGGAAGGAATGGGTCCGGTTGCTGGTCCCGTGGTGTGCCGCCGACCAGGAGACCGCGCAACAGCGCACCATCCTGGAATCCCACGTAAGCAATGCAGTCCCCTGGATGACCCAGAGCTGGCGCCGCACGTGCCCCCAGCATCTGGCCGACCTGTCTACCGTGCAGGAGTTCGACGACGCGCTGCCCATGGTGATCGACCGCGCCCGGGACCATTTTCTCAACAATATCAATATGAGGCCGCTCCGGGACTCCGCCCTCGGTGGCTACGCGGGCAGGCCACGACTCGCACCGCCGCCCGAGGACGAGCCGCCGCGTAACGGGCTGGGGTGATTCGACCATGCCGACACGACCTGGACGAGCCGACGACCACGGGGCTCGCAGCAAGGGGCTGGGATCATGACCGCAGCGCGACCCGGGCAGGTCGTCACGTTCTACTCGTACAAGGGCGGCACCGGCAGGACGATGGCGATGGCGAACCTCGCCTGGATTCTCGCCGCGAACGGCAAACGGGTGTTGATCGTCGACTGGGACCTGGAGTCCCCCGGCCTGCACCGCTACTTCGCACCCTCGCTGCTCGATCCCCAGGCGCTCGCCGCCACCGATGGCGTGGTGAACATGGTGCGCGACTTCGAGGACCTGGCCGCGGAGACGCCCGAGGAGGAGCGCGGCCCCGGCTGGTATCGCTCGCTGGCCCGGGTGAGCGACTACGCGGTGGCGATCCGCTGGTACTTCGCCGGGGACGGCGCGTTGCACTACATGTCCTCCGGTCTGCAGAACCGGAGCTATTCATCGACTGTCGCGACACTCGACTGGGAACGCTTCTACGAGCGGCTCGGCGGTGGCGAGATGTTCAACGCGTTCCGTGAGGACATGAAGGAGAACTACGACTACGCCTTGATCGACAGCCGTACCGGGCTGAGCGACGTGGCCGACATCTGCACCCTGCATCTGCCCGACGTCGTCGTGGACTGCTTCACCCTGAACAACCAGGGTATCGAGGGGGCGATGCTGGTGGCGAACGCGGTCGCCGGTTTCGCCAACCGCCCGATCCGGCTGCTGGCTGTGCCGATGCGGGTGGACGAGGCCGAAAAGAACAAGGCCGACGCGGGACGCGCCGCCGCCCGGGCCCGCTTCGGCGCCCTGAAGCTGGACGAACTCTCCTCCTCGCGGTACCGGGGTCAAGTCGAGATACCGTACGTGCCCTTCTACAACTACGAAGAGACGTTGGCGGCGTTCGCGGATGATCCGCACGACCAGCACACGCTGCTGAGCGCGTACCTCCGGCTCGCTGAGGTGCTGACCGAGGGCGAGGTGACCGGCCTGCCGGAGATGGACGAGACCCAACGCAAGACGGTCCTGTCCGAGGTCTCCCGGCTCCAGACGACCAGCCAGGAGCACCTGGTCGTCGCGTACGCGGCGCAGGACCGGCTGTGGGCCGAGTGGCTCGAAGCGCTGTACACGCAGGCCGGAATCGACGCCCGGATCTACCCGCTGTTCGGCGACGCGGGCTTCCGGCCGCAAATCGACGCGAGGATGAAGATCATCGCCCTGGTGTCGGCGCAGACGACTCGGGATGCCGAGGCCATGATCCAGCTGCGGACGTGGTCGAGCACGGGCCAGCTGGCCGTCGCGGAGATGACCGAGTTGCCTGCCGATTCGCGGCTGGCCGCGCCGACCGCGGCACTGCGGAATGTGACCGATCCGGCTACGGCCGCCGAGATCCTGCTGCGTCTGGCCGACGTGCCGGATGCCGAGATCGCCACAGCCCGGCCGCCGCAGGACCGGCGTTACCCCACCGGTCAGCCGGCAATCTGGAACGTCAGCGCCCGAAACGGCGTGTTCACCGGACGCGACGAGGTGATGGAAAGGCTTCGCGACCGGGTCACCGGCGGCTCGATGACCGTGGTGCTGCCGGTCGCGCTGCACGGCCTCGGCGGTGTCGGAAAGACCCGGCTGGCCCGCGAGTACGCCCACCGGTTCGGCGCTGACTACGACCTGGTCTGGTGGGTCGACGCGGAGTCGATCGCGTTCATCGACGAGGCGATGGCCGAGCTCGCCCGCCGGCTTCGGTTGCCGGGCACCGGCGATTCGAACCCCGCTGACGCCGCAGCCGTTCGCGAAGCGCTGCGCCGTGGCGAGGCCGGTCGCTGGCTGCTGATCTTCGACAACGCGACCGATCCGACCGAGCTGCGGCCCTTCCTGCCGCACGGCACGTCAGGCCACGTGTTGATCACTTCGCGCAACCGGGCTTGGGTGGAGTGGGCCGTGCCGCTGGAAGTCGGTGTGTTCACCGCGCCGGAGAGCGTCGAGTACCTGACCCGGTCAGTGCCCGGACTCACTGAGCGGGACGCCGCGCAGATCGCCGAACTGGTCGGCCACCTGCCGCTGGCGATTGGGATCGCGGGCGGCCGGCCGGCTCCCGGCGGCCGATCGGATTCACAGTATATTGACACACTCCGCAACCGGATCACCGAGCTGTCGGCCATGCCGCCGACCGACCATCCGGTCTCGGTCGCGGCGACCGTCGACATCGTGTTGGAGGATCTGGAGCGGCGGCGGCCGGCGGCGGCCCGGCTGTTGGAGCTGTGCGCGTTCATGTGTCCGGACGGAATCTCGACCACGCTGCTGATCTACTCGAACGCGATGCTCCAAATCCTGCAGGAGTACGACGCGTCGCTTGTCGACATCGGAATGATCGGCACGGTCATCGCGGATCCGGTGCGGCAGTCGCTGCTGACGCTGGATCAGGCAGCTCGCGAGGTGCGCATCCACCGGTTGGTGCAGTCCGTCATCAGCGCTCGGCTTTCCCCGGAGCGGCGCGATGACGTGCTGCACTCGGTGCACCGCCTGCTCTCCGCCGCCCGGCCGCAGTCCGGCGACGTCGAGGACCCGCAGAACTGGGCCACGTACATGGCGCTCTGGCCGCATATGACGCCCTCGAGGGCGATCTCCTGCGACGAGAGCCCGGTGCGTCAACTGCTCATCGACCACGTCCGCCACCTGTGGTTGCATGGTGAGTGGCGGAACGGATTGGAGACCGGCCGTCGGCTCGAGGAGCTCTGGGGCGAGCGCATCGTCGCCCTTGGCGGCCCGGGGAGCCCGGCTGGTGCGAAGCTCTACCAGCAGCAACTCGTGCTGCGGAGCACGCTCGCCGGCATGCTGCGCTCGAAGGGTGACTTCAACGAGGCATACGCGCTCGACCTCGAGGTAGCAAACGAGCGGGAACAGATGTACGGCACCGAGCATCCGCACACACTGGTGAGCTACCTGGGTATCGCGGGTGACCTGCGCGGTCTCGGCCGATTCAGGGAAGCGCTGACCCGGGACACAGAGACCTACGAACTGCACCGCCGGGTCTACACCGAGGGCGACCCGCGTCTGCTTGGCGCGGCGAACAACGTGGCCGTGGACTATAGGCTGCTCGGCGACTATTACAAGGCCGCGGCGCTGGACCAGAGCACGTACATGCAGCGACGAACAGTTCTCGGCCCGACGCACCCCCATACGCTGTACTCGAGCACGAATCTGGCGCGCGACCTGCGAGACGCGGGTCAGTACAAGCAGTCCACCATCCTGCTGCGCGACGCTTTGGCCAACTATCGGGATGTTGCCGGTGAGCACGGCCCGGACACGCTGCGTACCGCGAAGAGCCTGGCTGTGTCGCTGCTCAAAGGCGGCGAGTTGAGCGAGTCGCTGGTACTGGCCAGGGATGTCTTCGAACGCTACCGCACTGATTTCGCGGCGTCCTACCCGGAAGGCCAGTCGTCCGGACTGGTCTACGCGGCAGCACTGTCCGCGACGGACAACCACGAGCGGGCCTTGAATCTGAGCGTCGAAATGCGCGCGACGTACGAGCAGCAGTTCGGTCCGCAACATCTGTACACGCTGTGCTGTGTCAACAACATGGCGACTTATCTGCGGAAGCTGGGCCGCTGTGACGAAGCGTTGGAGACCGCTGTACGCGCGTACTCGGAACTCATCGCTCAACTCGGCGATGAGCACCCCTACACGCTGACCGCGGCAGCGAACATCGCCAACAGCCTGGCCGATAAGGGCGAGTGTGCCCGAGCACAGGAGATGGAGGTCAGTGCGGTACGCAAACTGGCCGAAGTGCTCCGGCCGAACCATCCAGACGTACTCGCGATCGAGTCGAACCTGTCCATCAGCCTTGCGATGCTCGGAGAGGTCTCCGACGCCAGGCATTTGCGCAGTAGGGTCATCGCGGAGATGGAGGTGGCGCTAGGGCCCGGACACTGCACCACCAAAGCGGTCCGAGACGCCGACCGGCTGGACTTCTACCTTGAGCCCCAGGACATTTGATCGGCTGACGGAGGGCGATCAACTCCGATGGTGCAGCCGGCTTGCCCCTCGCCGGCCTAGTACTGCTAGTCCAGCACATCCTGGCCGTCCTCGCCGACTCGCCGGGCCCCGCACGCGCCAAAGACCCGTGCCAACTGCGAGCCTGACAAGGGCGCACGCCCCGCCCTCTGACTCCTCTGCGAATCGACGTTGCGGCCGTCGCCTGCGCAAAGAGGCTGCGAGAACTAAAGTAGAGCACTGCTGCGACCTTCCTATGGCTTGGGGTGTGCGGCGATGCCGGGCAATTCCCGCACCTGTCGTCGGGTCAGATTCAGTTGGATGCCGTCGCCGAAGCCGGTGACGGATTCGATGGGCACTGTGAGCTGCCGCTGGCCGAACAGCCGGCCCGAATTCGCCAGCAGATGGGTGATATACGCCTCGGGAAGGTCAACGATCAGCCCTTGGATTCGTCCTTCGTCTCCGTCGGTGGCATGGAGGGTCTCGCCGCGGCGTAGCTCGACGCCGCCGTCGGGGATCCGGTCACGGGTGACCGTGCGGTTGCCGTAGCCGGTGTCACGCTCGATGCCCTCGATTCCCGCTGGGAACCTCCCGCCTCGCTCGTCGCTTGCGTAGGGCCAGGAAGCCCTGTGCTGCTGGGAGGTCTCCTCGGCGGGCTCGAGGCGTGCGAACTCGGCGGTGGTGCAACGCAGCAGGATTCCGGTACTCGTCGAAGCGATGAGGTTGGCGGGGACGAGGCGGCCGCCCTGCAGGCCGTCCGGCTTGACGGCGAGGTGGGTGAGCCGGTTGTGGAGCGGGTCGAGGATGACCCGCTGGAGCCGCCCGCAGGCGCCGTCGGCGCAGTGGACGTCGATGCCGAGAAGAAGGCGGGTCTCGGTCATGTCGGGCTCCTCTGGTCAGTCGAGTTTGGAGACCTGGTAATGCGCGATCAGATTGCCGTCGGGTGTGCGCGTCGCGAGCACGGTCAGGAAGACCGGCAGAGTCGCGCGGTCGGTGAAGGAGAACTCGACCTTGAGGTAGCCCAGGACCAGGTCGGGGGTGAGTTGGCGGGTCTCGAGGATCTGGTAGGCCGCCTTCATGCCGAGCGGCTGCGAGGCGTAGTAGTCGGCGACGCCCTGCCGCCCGACGGTGTACGGGTGCAGGCCCTGGAAGATGGCGTTGTCGGTGAAGACGGTGGCGACCTGCTCGGGTTCGTGCGCGTCGACCGCCGACTTCCAACGGTCTAGAACGTCGCGCAGCAGCGCTTCGTCGTCGCCCTTGCTTTCATCTGTGCCGCTGGTGGGGTTGTCCATCAGAACCTCCGTGCGCTCGCGTAGTTGCGGCGTCCGGGCATGTTTCGTGTGCTCTAGAACCCGGCGCTCTGGCCGCCGTCGACGTGCAGGATCTCACCGGTGACGAACGCGGCCTGCTCGAGATACATGATCGCCTCGACGACGTCCTCGACCTCGCCCATTCTCCCGAGCGGATGTAGTGCGGCGAGCGCGCCGCCCGGGTCGTCCGGGTTCATGGGGGTGCGGATGACGCCGAGCGAGACGGCGTTGGCGCGGATGCCGCGGGCCGCGTACTCGATGGCCAGTTCCCTGGTGGCCGCGGTCAGGCCGCCCTTGGTCAGCGAGGCGAGCGCCGCGGGGATACACGCATTGGCGCGGTCGACGAGCGAGGTGGACACGCACAGGATGTGCCCGCCGTCTCCGGCGAGCATCGCGGGGACGGCGGCGCGTGTAATGTCGAAGAAGCCGCGCAGGTTGACGCCGGTGACCAGGTCGTAGTCGGCGTCGGTGTAGTCGGTGAACGGCTTTTCGACGTAGACGCCGGCGTTGTTTACCAGGCTGTCGATACGGCCGAAGCGGTCCAGGGCCTGCTCGACGGTCCGAGCGCCGGTGCCCGGTCGGGACAGGTCACCGGGCACGGTGAGCACGTCCGGGTCGTCCGACGGCGGGATGGACGACGCGGCCACGACAAGCGCGTACCCGCGTTTGCGGTACGCGTCGGCAACAGCCGCGCCGATCCCTCTGGACGCGCCGGTGACGATGGCGACCTTCCTCGCAGGGCTCACAGGAGTCTCCAAACTGGAGGACGCCGAGATGTAACTCGATGCCATCGTCGCGCAGCACGTCGGCCAGTGCCTCGCCCAGTCGTTCGGGCTCGTGGGACAGCAGGTGAGGGGCTCCCTCGACGAGCGCCGCCTTCACGTCGATCTGCGTGGTCGCCCCCGCGTTTCGCGCGTCCTGTACCGCCTTGCCGGGACGCAGCAGCGTTTTGGACGGTATGCACGCGTAGTAGGAGCACTCGCCGCCGAGCACGATGACGTCGTATGAAGGGTCCAGCATGATCGGCCTCCTGCGACCCACGATATACCGGCCTTCAGATCAGGCAACTTGTGGTGCGAGTGCGCACGGTCGTGTGTGCGCCTAGGATAAAACCAGGGTGAATGCCACAAACCTCCGGAAGTTCGGGAGACAGGGCGCCTTGATGGATTCGGATGCCCACACCAGGGCCGCTATCGAAGAACACTGGCGAGCATCAGAACGCGGGGATACCGAGGCCGAGCACGCTGTCTACGCCTCGGATGCGATCCTCGATTACCCGCAGTCGGGAGAGCGATTCCGAGGCCGTGAGACGATCGCGGCGCAACGTGGCGGCCACCCGGCAAGCCGCCATTTCACGGTCCTGCACATTACCGGCGGCGGGAATCTGTGGGTGAGCGAGTGCGTCATCACGTACGACGGTGTGCCCAGCTACTCGGTGAGCATCATGGAATTCGACCACGAGCATGTGGTCCACGAGACGCAGTACTTCGCCGACGTCTTCGGCGCGCCTGAATGGCGGATGAAACTCGCGGTGCCCATGCCCGGCAGGTCTATCACAAAGGCCTGATGAAGGCCGCGCCCAGCGCATGTGAGGAGAGTCGATGATGGCCGCGACTACATTCTCTGCACCCGCGTCCGCACCCGCACCCGTTCTGGAGCCGGCCGCGAGGCGGCTGGCCGAGGAGACCGACCCGCACCCGCGGATCTACGAGTTGCCCTTGGATCGGGCCAGAGCGCTTTTCGATCAACTGCAGTCCGGCGACGGTGTGGCCAGGCCCGAGATCGACGAGGAATGGGTTCAGGTCGACGCCGGCGAGTGGGGGACCGTGCGCGCACGCATCGTTCGGCCGCAGAACGCGACAGGGATGTTGCCGGTGTTCATGTACATCCACGGGGGCGGCTGGGTGCTCGGCGACAGCGGCACCCACGACCGGCTGGTGCGCGAACTCGTCGTCGGCAGCGGCGCGTCGGCTGTGTTCCCCGTCTACGATCTGGCGCCCGAGGCGAAGTATCCGACCCAGGTCGAGCAGAACTATGCCGTCGCCCGATGGATCATGCGCGAGGGTTCGCGACACGCGCTGGACGCGTCCCGGTTCGCGGTATGCGGGGACTCTTCCGGCGGCGGGATGTCCGCGGTGCTCGCGTTGATGGCCAAGGAGCGCGGGGACGTACGCCTCAAGGCTCAGGTCCTGCTCTACCCGACCACTGACGCGAATTTCGAGACCCCTTCCTATCTGCAATTCGCCGACCACTACTACAACGCGCGCGAGGCGATGCAATGGTTCAGGGATCAGTACACGAACAATCCCGCGCAGCGCGCCGAGCCGTATGCCGCACCGCTGCGTGCCGGCCTCGAGCAGATGCGCGGACTGCCGACGACCCTTGTGATCACCGACGAGGCCGACCCGCTGCGCGACGAGGGCGAGGCATATGCGGCCAAGCTGCGGGAAGCGGGAGTGGACGTTACCGCGGTGCGGGTCCTCGGCATGGTGCACGACTTCCTGATGCTCGACAGCCTGCGAGACACAAACGCCACCAAACTCGCTCGCTACCTGGCTGTCGACGCACTCAGAGCCGCCCTGCACGATCAGCCGGCCGCGGCTGACCCAGAGCACTGACGAACTAAGCATCGCCCAAGGTCCGCACGCGAACCGCGACGAGTCGTAAGGAGCGCGCATGAGCGGCACGACCGACACCATTTCCGCCTGGCGGGAACCGGATCTGCTCGGCCAGACCGTCGTCCTGATCGGCGGCAGTTCGGGGATCGGCCTCGAGACCGCCCGACGGGCCCGAGCCGAGGGCGCCGAGGTCGTCCTGACCGGCCGCAATCCCGACCGGCTCAAGCACGCGGCGAGCGACGTCGGCGCGCGGCAATCCGCGGCCTTCGACGCGACCGACGCCGCGGCCCTCAAGCAGTTCTTCCAAGGCCTGCAAGGACCGATCGACCATGTGATGGTGACGGCAGGGGGTCCGCGCTATGGCCCGCTGCTCGAAATGGGCTCGGCGCAACTGCGCGACGCCCTCAGCGGCCACGTGGAGCTGGGCCTGGAGGTCGCGCGCAACGCGGGCGGCAAGATGAGACCCGGAGGCACGCTGATCCTCATGGGCGACGCCGGCTCACGCCGCGTCGTACCCGGTACCGGCATCGCCTCCGCCGTCAGCGCCGTGATGCCTCCCTTCATCGCCGCGCTCGCGCTGGAGATCGCACCCGTGCGCGCCAACGCCATCGCCCCCGGATTCGTCGACACGCCGCTATCAGCGTCAGTGCTCGAAGACCAACTCGACGCACGCCGCACCGAACTCGCCACAAAGCTCCCGATCGCCCGCGTCGTCACTCCCGCCGACGTCGCCGCCCTCGCCGTCCACCTCATGGTCAACACCGCGCTCACCGGAGCCACCTATGACATCGACGGCGGCCAACAGTTCGTCTTCTGACGTCTGCGCTCAGCCCCGACCATCTAGTAGCCGCTCGTCTCTTCGTGCGTCCGCGTGCCAGAAGCTTCCGCGTGCGCTCGGCGGCCGATCGTACGAGGCTGGGGGGAGGCCGCTTGAGCGCGGAGGAGTAATTCGGCTTCACCCGGACGGCGGCTGTTTTCAGGCGGAGGATGTCGTATGGCCACGTTGGTCGCGGTGAACGTCGGCATGCCCGAGGATGTCGCGTGGCGTGGCACGACCGTCCGCACAGGCATCTGGAAGCGGCCCGTCGCCGGGCCGGTGACGGCGCGGCGGCTCAACCTCGACGGCGACGGGCAGGGTGACCTCGCCGGACACGGCGGCGAGCAGCGCGCCGTCCTGGTCTACCAGCTGGATTCCTATCGCCACTGGCAGCAGTACATGAAGCGAGACGACTTCACGCACGGCCAATTCGGCGAGAATTTCACCGTGGAGGGACTGCCCGACGACGAGGTCTGCATCGGCGACCGCTACGGGATCGGCGACGCGGTATTCGAGGTCACTCAGCCACGCGTGACCTGCTACCGGGTAGGCCTGCGGCTCAAGGAACCCCGGATGGCCGCGCTCCTCGTGTCCCACCACCGCCCTGGCTTCTATATGCGTGTGCTGGCGGAAGGGCGGGTGCGGGCCGGGGACGAGATCGTGAAGATCTCCTCGGGCCCCGAGAAGATGACCGTCGCAGAGGTCGACGCGCTGCTCTACCTGCCCGGCCACGCCGAGCCGATGCTTGAACGGGCCCTGCGCATCCCCGCGCTGAGCCCCGGATGGCAGACCTCGTTCCGGGCCCTGCTCGAGGATGCGGACGGCGGATCCGGTACCGCCAGCGGTAACAGTGGTCTGATAGCAACCGCACCGCCGCCGGCCTGGCCGGGGTTCCGTCCGCAGCGAATCGTCAGCATCGAACCGGAGAGCGCGAGCATCTTCTCGCTCACGCTTGCGCCGGTCGACCACCAGCCACTCCCGGCCGCGCTGCCCGGGCAGTACCTCGCGATCCGCCTGCAACCTGACCCGCAGGGACCGCCGGTCATCCGCAACTACTCGCTCTCCGGCCGGCCCGGGGCCGAGACGTACCGCATCAGCGTCAAACAGGAGCCGCACGGCGTCGCCAGCACCTACATTCACCAGCAGGTGAAAGTTGGCGACATCCTCGATGTGGCCGCCCCGCGCGGCACATTCCTTCTGAAGGATGCTGATACTCCAGTTCTGTTATTGTCCGCCGGTGTCGGCGCCACCCCGGTCCTGGCCATGCTCCAGACCCTGGCCGCACAGCGCTCGCCGCGCACCGTCTGGTGGCTGCACGCGGCCCGAGACGGCGCGAACCATCCGTTCGCCGAGGAGGCGCGCACGCTGCTCGCCCACCTGTCCGCAAGCCGCGCGTTCGTCTCCTACAGCGCTCCGCGCAAGACTGATCGCCTCGGCGTCGACTACACGTTCGCCGGGCGATTCGACCTCGAACGGATCCGCGACCTGAAGCTGCCTCAGAACGCTGATGCCTACATCTGCGGGCCGGGCCCGTTCATGGCGGACATGACCCGGGCACTGCAGGCCTGCGGCCTTCCGGCCTCGCGGATCCACGCCGAGATCTTCGGCGCCACCTCCGCCATCACCCCCGGAGTGGTGACCGGACCCGCCCCGGCACCCCACCAGCCGACCAACGCTCCCGACGGACGACCAGGCCCCTCCGTGTCCTTCGCCCGCAGCGGCCTGACAATACCCTGGCACCCCGGCTACGGGACGCTGCTCGAACTGGCAGAAGCCTGCGACGTGCCCGCCCGCTGGTCCTGCCGCACAGGCGTATGCCATACCTGCGAGACCGCGTTCGTCACCGGCCGCGTCGAGTACTCGCCCGACCCCGTGGAACCCCCAGCCGCAGGAAGTGTCCTCATCTGCTGCTCGACACCCACTGCCGACATCGTCCTGGAGATGTGAGCGGGTAGACCGTCCGGCTCTGCTGCTGGGCACGAAAACCCGTTGCGTAGCCCGGAATCCCGGGAATACCGTGCGGCGATGGAGATCCGCAGGCTGGACCCGCATGAAGAAGACCAGGCGGAGGCCGTCTACCAGGCCCTGCGGGCTGGCGCGAGCGCAGACCGTGAGGCGCCAGTGGTCGAGGAGCAGGACGCGTTGCTGGCCTCCTTGCGCGGCAACGATTCCAACCCGAACACCGACCGGCGCGCCTACGGGGCATGGCAGGGCACTGAGTGCATCGGCGCGCTGCTGCTCAGTCTGCCGCGCCGAGAGAACAGGCACATAGCTGAGATCGAGGTGAGTGTGCCGCCCGGCGCCCGCCGCCGAGGAGTCGGTACCGCGCTCTTCATCCATGCCCGTGATCTCGCCCTCTCCGAGGGCCGCCGCGTGCTCGCGGCCGAGGTGAACGCAGTCAGCGGTGGGCAGGAGGGCCTGGCCGAGAGCCAAGGCGGTCGCTTCGCGCTCGCGCTCGGCTTTGCCGCCAAGCACACCGAACTCAGGCTGCTGCTGGACGTTCCCCTGACTGAGCTTCGTCTGCGCGAACTCGAGGGTGACGCTGTTGCCCGCTCCCTCGGCTACGAGGCCGTCGGCTGGGTGGGGCTGCCCCCGGCCGAGTTGCTCGACGCCTTCGCCGAACTGCACACGCTCATGGCCGTCGACGTCCCGTCCGGCGAGCTGAGCCGTGAACCGCTCGTCTACGACGCCGAGCGTGTGCGCGGCATGCAGCAGCGGCTGCTCGACCAGGGCTACGGCCTCGTCACCACGCTCCTGCTGGATCCGAAAGGCCGGCCCGCCGGGTACACCTCGATGTTCGTGATGGGCCGGGAGAGCCGGGAGGTTCTGCAGGACGAGACGTTCGTGCTGCGCGCCCACCGTGGCCGGGCGCTCGGTACCCGGGCCAAACTGGCCAACCTCCGTCTGCTTGCCGAGCACTTTCCGCATGCCGAGCACATTCACACGTGGACCGCGGAGGTGAACGACGCGATGCGAGCCGTCAACGACCGCCTCGGATTCCGTCCCGTGGAAACGATGCACGAGCTCGAACTCGAGATTCCGCTTGACCCGCCGGCCATCGCCGCACCCGCGCGGATAACCAGTTCTAGGGCGACGGGGTCCTGGTGATTCAGGCGAGGACTCAGAAGGCTGATACCGCAAGCCACGGCAGTGCGCGGACGAGGCCCATCATGGTGGGCCAGACGGGCCAGACGGGCCAGTCGGCAGAAGCCCGGGGCCTCGAAGGCGTCGGCTCATAGCGCATCGATCGAGCGATCCGAGGGGAGCAGGCCAAGTCGATCTGGCGGCACCGATGAAACCCACGGACTGTCGGCCCTCGTCGCGTGGTCGGTGTCAGTGTGTCGGGCGGGGGATCGTGGCGGCGTCGAAGGCGTCGTCCGGGGTGCGCTCCACAACGTCGTGACGGTCGCCTCCCGCGTCGCACGCGTGTACATCGCCTCGTGGCAATTGCTGTCGACGTGGCACCGAATCGGCGCGGTCCGGCGCAGGGGCACGGGGACCATTGAGACCACCGGCCACGAGCGGACGCGAACCCGAGTTCGGCGGCTCACGCTCGCGTCACTCGGGTCTCTGCCGTCAGCTGGCGGCGAAGTAATGGCCGTTGTCCAAATCGGCGAGCAGGCTGGGCTGAGCGGGTTCCCAGCCGAGAGTCCGGCGGGTGATGTGATTGGACGCCGGGAGGTCCAGCGTGACCAGATTCGCGAGGAACCCGAAGTATCCCGGCAGCATCAGTACGTCCGCGGGAATGCTCACGGCGGGTAGGCCCAGACGGCTGCCAACGGCCTCGGCGATCTCGCGGAACGGGATGCCCCCGTTCTCAATCGCGTGCCAACATTTGCCAGCCGGACCCTTCTCCAGCGCCAAGCGGAACAAGGAGGCGACATCGCGGACGTGCACGGCTCCCCACAGGTTCGCGCCGTCTCCGGGGTAGCCGACGACGCCCTTTTCCTTCGCGAGCGCGATGAGCGTGGGGAGGAAGCCGGCACGATCGGTTGTGCTGTGCATGATGGGGGGAATCCGCACGACCGAAGACCGCACTCCCCGCTCGGCGAGGCCGACTACGGCGGCTTCCACGACGTTTCGAACCCGCAAGGTTCCCTTGTGCTGATCGCCGCTGGGCAGGGCCGGGTCCTCCTCGGTGGCCGGCCGGCCCAGGTTTTCCCACCCGGGCGAGCCTATGCTCCCCGCCGTGACCAGCGGCTTTTCGGTTCCCGCGAGTGCCTCGCCGTACGCGAGCATGACCGGGAGTTCCGCGGCAGCCACCGCGTCGATCCCGCCGGACGGAAGCAGATCTTGCCTGTGCGCGAGGTGGATGACGCCGTCGGAGTCTGCGGCCGCCGCCTTGAGCCCGTCGAGATCCTAGAGGTCGCCGCGATGCACCTTCGCGCTGAGTGCGGACAGTGCCGCCGCGGCCGCGTCCGACCGGGCCAGGCCGGTGACCTCGTGCCCGGCGGCGATGAGCTCGGGGATGATGTACGAACCGGAATGGCCGGTCCCGCCAGTGACGAAAACGCGCATGCTGCTTTCCTTGTAAGGGTAGGTGGAGCGGCTTCTTCTCGTGCCGTAGATCGACTGGCGTGATGTGGTGCGAGAAGTGGTGGTGCGGGTGTGCTCAGCTGAGAATGCTGACGCCGAGGAAGAAGTTGGTGTGCTTGACGGAGTGGGCGACGAGGCCCAGCATCAACAGGGCGGCGTTCTCCAGGGTCCGCGCCATCGGCAGCTGCCCGGTGTCCATCGGGCGCATTCCCAGGCTTTCGATGAACGCCGACACGCGTGCCTTTGCCTGCGCGTCGTCGCCGGCGATGAACACGTCCAATAGGCGACCCTCGGCTGGGCCGGCCGCCAGGACGTTGGAGTACAGGGTGTTGAACGCCTTGACGACATGCGCGCCGGCGGGGACGGCCTTCGCGATCTCCTGCGCGCCGGAGCTGCCGTCAGGGGTGACAAGGCCCTTGAAATCGGGGGAGACGGGGTTGGTGATGTCGATGATGACCTTGCCGTCTAGTGCGTCCCCGTACTCGCTAACCACCGCCGCCGCGCTGCCGTAAGGCACCGCGAGGATAACGATGTCCCCGGCCGGGGCGGCGCCGGCCGTCCCGACAGTGGCGCCGCCGAGCGCGGCGGCCAACTCCTTGGCTTTGGCCGGGTCGCGGCCGATAATCTCGACGGCGTTGCCGCCGGCGAGCGCCCGGCCGGCCAGGGCGCCGGCCATGTTCCCCAGACCGATGATGCTGATACTGCTCATTGGTGAGCCTGCTTTCTGAAGCTGAGTGGGACGCCGTGCCCACCCCGTCGCTGTTGACGGTTATGTCGTTGATGGCGTCGATGCCGTCGAATGACGCGATGGATTGGGCTCAGTCGAGTCCCGATTTAGAATTCTTATGCCGAATTCGCTCCGGCCCCATCGGGTACTTATCAAGGGTGCCATTGGCCTGAGTGGTGTGTCCAAGACCTCTTTCAACCGTTGCGATACCCTGAAGGCATCGCCGGACCGGGAGGCGCCATGGATCTGGACCTGCGCAAGTTGCGCTACTTCGTCGCCGTCGCCGAGAGGTTGCACTTCGGCCGCGCCGCCGATGAGCTGCACATCGCGCAGCCGGTGCTCAGTCGGCAGGTCCGCGCGCTGGAACAGGATCTCGGCACCCCGCTGCTGACCAGGGACAGCCACGGCGTGGTGCTGACCGACGCCGGCAGGCAGTTGCTGACCGACGCCGGCCCGCTGCTGGCCTCCGCGCACGCGGTCCGCCGCCGGGTGAGCGTGGCCGCGCGGGGCAGCCGGCGGATAACGGTCGGCTTCCGGGCGGGCATCGCGGTCGCCCCGGCGGTTCAGTTTTTCGCCGCCCGGCACCCGGACGTCCTGGTGGACGTGCAGCGGATCGAATGGGACGATCAGGCCTCGATGCTGCTCGACGGCCGCATCGACGTCGCCTATGTGCGGCTGCCCATCGACGAGGCCGGCCTACGCGTCGCCCCGCTGTACACCGAGCCGCGGGTGGCGGTGCTGCCTGTAGGCCACCGATTGGCCGGCCGGGAGCAGATCACCGAGGCCGACCTGGCCGGCGAGCCGCTGGTCTGGCATATGGACACGAGTACGCAGCCCACCAGGCGGCCGCATCCCAACGCCGGGTACCTGGTGCGCGGGGTGGACGAGACGCTCGAGCATGTCGCGGCCGGCCGGGGCATCTCGTTCCTGGCCCGTTCGGCGACCGTGTTCTACTCACATCCGAACATCAGCTACGTGCCCGTCCCGGATCTGGCGTCCGATCAGGTGTGCCTCGCGGTGGCGGCATCGCACACCTCGCCGGTGGTCGACGACTTCTTCACCGCGGCTCAGGCGGCGGCCGAGATCACGGCAGAATGTGGGAACTATGAAATGTGGAAGCTTGGCAGCGGTGCCGTTGCAAGGCACGATTGAGCAGCTCGGCTGACAACAGCAGCACCGACAGACGGCGCGCGGCCACAGCAATGGAAATGGCGAAGGCCGAAGTCCTGGATGCCGAATCGGATCAGGGCGCTGATGCTGACGTTGTGCCTGGCGCAGTGGTGCGCGGTGGTGCGCGGTGCGGGGGCGCGGTGGCGCGCGGTGCGGTGGCGCGGGGCGGGACGTGGCGCCTTACGAACGGACCACGCACGTGCTCGCTCAGGCGGGTGCGGTGTTGCGTCCCCGGCAGGTGTGCGAGGCGCTTGGGATGTCCACGGAGGCGCGGTTTATCGAGGCGATGCGGCCGACGCTGTCGCGGCTGGTGGCCGACAGGGTGCTGGTGCAGGTCGGCGCGGGGACTATTCGATGCGCTGGTCGAAGCGCCTGCCGCCACCTGATCAAGGACCGCCTGGATATCACCGGAGCCCGCTGGTCCGTGCCCGGCGCCGAAGCCGTCCTCAAACTTCGTGCCCTGATCAGCGAAGGCGACTTCGAGCCCTACTTCGTCCGGCACTGCCAACCTGAACACCAGCGCAACCATCAAGCCCTCTACCAGGAGAAACTCAGCCTTGCAGCATGACCAGGCCAGTCACTCAAACGGAGCTACGCCCTCCTTGGTTCGCTGAACCCTTACTCTCCCGGACGCTCATGCTGATTTCCCTTGGGTCCATCGTGAGGCTTAGGCCGAGGCCGGGCCAGCGCCTTCGCCGTATGGCACCGCTGAGCTGGCCGCTTGCCCAAATGGCCTAAAGTCGGGCATTTTCGCGCCGTTCCCACCTGGCGGCCCGATCCGTCGGGGAGCGTGCACAAGAGCACGATCGGCACCCGTTGCACGCTCGGCACGCTCGCGTCCGCCCAGATTGCCCCATATTGTGAGTTTCCGGGTCCAATGCGGGCGCACCGCCCATCGAGGTGCAGGCCGTTGCGGGGCCGGCCGGTCAACCGGAATGGGCTTCAGCGATTCTCACTCAGGAAGCGGGCAACCACTGATGTTCGATGGTGACCGGGCCGCCGTCGCCACGGCACCCCGGACGAGCGACGGGCCGTCGCGGGTGCGGCAGTCTCGCCGACCGCCGAGCCTGCTCCCGCTTGGCGGCGACGTACGGCGCGCACTGGTGCTGACCCTCGTCTGGGAGTTCATCAGTGAAGTCGTCGGCTGGGCGGGCTCGTTCCTGATCCAGCCGAACAAGGGCGCTACCACCGCAGCTGTCATGAGCCAAATGTTCCCCGGCGAACACCTGAGCCACTTCGAGGCGATCTGGGTCCGCTGGGACGCGAACTGGTACACGTTGCTGGGCAGCCGGGGCTACGGCCCGCAGGTGTCCAACCTAGATGCGTTCTTCCCGGCGTATCCGCTACTCATCCACATCGTCGGGATCGTGCTCGGCGGCCGGTACCTGCTGGCCGGGATTGTGATCAACAGACTGCTGCTGTTCCCGACCGTCGTGATCTTCATGAAGCTGGTGCAGCGGGACGAACCGGGCGACGGCCGGGAGACCGAACTCGCGCCGCTGATGATCCTGCTGATCCCGGGCGCCGTGTTCCTACTCGGGGCGCTCAACGAGACGCTGTTCGTGTTCGCCTGCCTCGCCGCGATGCTGGCGATGCGCCGAGAGCGCTGGCTGCTGGCCGCGGCCGCCTGCGCGCTGGCCACCGGCACGCGGCTGCCGGGTGTGGTGCTCGTCGGCACACTCGCCCTGGAGTTGCTGCTGCGCCGCGAATGGCTCAGAGCTGCGTACTGCTCGGCGATCGGCATGGCCGGCATCGGGCTTTTCTTGCTGTACACGCTGATCACGCAGCACGATGTGCTCGGATTCAAGAACGCGTACAAACACGGCTCCTGGAACGACCAGAGCTTTACCTTGAACGTGCTGCACGGGCCGTTGCGCTACTTCCACGAGATGCTCGTCGACCCGCCGACGAAGAACTACGCAGGCACCGTCACGTTCGGGTACCTGGCTTCACTGGCGCTGCTCGTTGTCCTGGCCGTATTGTGCTTCAGGCAGCTGGGCTGGCCGCTGCGGTTCTTCGTGGTGGGCACCGCGCTGATCCCGCTGCTGTCGGGGTCGATGTTCTCGTACTACCGGTACGCGATGATCCCGCTGCTGCCGATGATGGTGCTCGCAACTCGCTGGCTTTCCTGGCGGCCGCTATGGCGGGACTCGGCCCTGCTCGCCCTCACCGGTCTGGCGATCTTCGACATCATGGCCTTCGCCAGTGGCCACTGGGTCAGCTAGGTCATCTGGGTTCTGCTAACCAGCGCGGTGCTGGGTAGGTGGGCGGCCAGTGCCATGCCGCGATCCTCACCGCTGAGCGGGCGGACGCCGTCTCACGGCACGGTGGGAGCAGGACGAGGCGTTCGGCTACTTTCAGTTCAGCGGCCGCGACGACCGCGACGATGCCGACGTCCCCGGCCTCGGAGCCCGAGCTGTCGATCGTGAGCATTGGGCCCCGACCGTGTCAGCACATTGCGCTGGCTGCTTGCACTTCGCTCAGTGTTCGCCGTGCGACGTCGCTGAACTCGTCGGTGTTGGTCGTGTCGCTCCAGCGCTCATAGGCGATCCCCAAGGTGAGCGCGCCCAGCTCCGCGGCCACGCGCGAGGTCAGGTCGGAGACGCCGCGGCGCTTGAGTGCGTCGGTCATCGAAGCGGTGAGGCCGAGCCCCTTCAGTGCCTCGCGTTCCCGCAGTTCCGGGTTGGCGGCGATCACCGTCCGCCTCCGGGCGGTGAATTCGCGACGGGCGGGTGTGAAGGCCTGCCTCCCGACCGCGTCCAGGGCGTGAGCGACCGCTTCGAGCGGGGTGGCCGCAGCCGGTGCACAGACGATCCCCTCGGCGAGGAGTCCGGCCATCGTGTCCCCGCCGAAGAGCACCTCGCGCTTGTCCGGGAAGTGAAGGTAGAAGGTGCTCTTCGTCAGCCCGGCGCGTTCCGCGATCTCGATCACCGTCGTGTTCTCGTAGCCCCGCTCCGCGAACAGTTCGAGGGCGGCGACGACGAGTCGTTCTGATGCGTTGGGTTGCCAGCGGGCCATGGGAGCAGGTTACAAGACTTAGTCTCGTCATTGAGGTACAGTGACAAGACCAAGTCTCGTCACTGAGCTTACTGGAGGTCCCCATGAGCCGAGCTGTGATCTTTGAGACGTTCGGAGGTCCCGAAGTGCTGGAGGTGCGAGAGATCCCGGAGCCGCACGCCGGCCCGGGCGAGGTCCGTGTGCGCGTGGCGGCCGCCGGGCTGAATCCCATGGACTGGATCATTGCCTCGAGGCCGGAGGCGGCGGAGCAGTTCGGTATCACGTTGCCATCCGGCTTCGGATACGACTTCGCCGGCGTTGTGGACGAGGTCGACGGCGGCGCCACGGGTTTCGCCGTGGGCGACCGCGTCTACGGCGGCGCGATGGCGAGAGCCGCCGCCGATTTCGTGGTGGTCAACACGCCCACCGAGGCGATCTGGCGCACGCCGGAGGGCATCAGCGACCAGGTGGCGGCCACGCTCCCGGTGGCCGGCACGACCGCCGCCGCCGCATTGGCGGCGATCGACCTGCGGTCTGGCGATACCGTCCTGGTCGGGGGCGCCGGTGGCGGCGTTGGCGTGTTCGCCGTGCAACTCGCGCGACTCGCCGGCGCCAGAGTCATCGGGACCGCCTCGGAGAGCACGTTCGAGTTCCTGCGCCGACTCGGCGCCGAGCCAGTGGCATACGGCCCCGGACTGGCGGACCGGGTACGGACACTGGCTCCCGACGGCGTGACCGCGGCAGCCGACCTGTTCGGCACCGAGACAGCCGAGGCCGCACTCGCGCTCGGTGTACCGCCCGAGCGGATCTCCACCATCGCCGCAGGGCCCAATCCTCCCGGCGGCGTGCGCGCGACCGGCGGCATCGACGCGAGCCCGGACGCCCTGGAGCGAATCACCGACGCGATCCTCGCCGGCAAGATCACTGTGCCGATCGCCGCGACCTTCCCGGTCGAGCAGATCCGCGACGCCGTGACGCTGCAAGCCGGACGCCACGCCCACGGCAAGATCGTGATCACGCTTTGACCGGCTGCACCGGCTGCACCGGCTGCACCGGCTTACGTTGCCCTGGGCCGGCGATGCGAAGCATGTGGAGGGAGTGCGGGTCAACCTCAAGAATCCGCGCGGGTGCGGCGCGCACAACACGTGCT
>Ga0185299_10002579_pt1 | contig 27324 bp, 20 predicted proteins | sample PaiPotPPA55metaG_FD_128002 | JGI IMG/M metagenome (GOLD analysis project Ga0185299, IMG submission 128002) | Iron sulfur acid spring bacterial and archeal communities from Banff, Canada, to study Microbial Dark Matter (Phase II) - Paint Pots PPA... ...
GCATGGCTACCCTCCTTCCTATTTAATTGTTGTTCGCAAACGGGAGAGGAAAATCCTCTCCCTCGGTCCCGCCACTGTGAAGGGGCGACGGGACCGAGGGAGACGGGTGTCAGGCGTGCGCTTGGGTGGACGACTCACGGTCGGCACGGTGCTTGCGGACGAGGCGCTTGACGCTGCTCTCGCTGATGCCGTACTGCTCGGCAAGCTTCCACTTCGGCGTACCGCTCTGGAACGCAACGACCAGAGAGCGCACGTCGGCATCGGTCAGCCGATCAGCCACACGCCACTCGCGCTGACTACGGCCAGTTGACTTGACGCTGACGTTGAGTGGCTGGCTACTCTGGTCTTGGGCACGCCCCAAGCGGTCCAACGTCCTGACCAGGGCATCCGCCAGGTCCAAACGTTTGGAGTAAGCCCCTATAAGGTCCACCATTGAACCGCACCGGAGTTGATCCAATGCCGCGTAGTTAAGGTTGGTCGGCGCACGTCAAGGGGTCCGTTTCGAGGCAGTTGTCAGGGATCGTGTATCGGCCTCGTCCGGTCTTGCCGAGCAGTCCGCGCCGGGCCCAGGTGGCCAGCTGGACACTGAAGCTGTTGATGTTGGTGATCTCGAGGTTCTGTGCCAGTTCGGTCGGGGTGAACGAGCGGTCCGGTTCGGCGCGTAGGACTGCGAAAACGCTATCGACGCGGGAGCCGGGGTTCATGATTTTCGCTCGGGCCGCCGGCGATGGCGTGGGCCGGGGCGGTGTTCCCGGTTTCTCGAGGTCGATGTGGATATGGGTGATCCGGGTGCTGGCCTGGGGCCGTTCTTCGAGTGGGTGGCCGGCGTAGCGGGAGATCGGTGACTTGACCTTCCTCGCGGAGATGCGTGGGCGTCGGGCCGGAAGCAGGTGGGCGAGGACGGCGGTGGTGATTTCCACGGCCGGGTCCGGGTCGTGTTGGCCTTTGATGCCCGTGGCGCGGATCACGGTGGCCTGGGCGGTGGCCGCGGCCACGGTGAAGCTTGCCCGGTCAGGGTCCAGGTGCGGTCTGGTGCCGGCGGCGTCGACCATCGCGTGACGTAATACCTGGTAAAGCGTGAGCAGCGCCCACAGTTCCTGTTCGATCCCTGACGGTTCCATCGAGCGCAGTACCCGACCGTGCAGCAGAGTGTGGCGTCGGGCGAGGTATCCGGATTCGATCTCCCAGCGTTCGTGGTAGAGCCCGATCAGTTCGATGGCCGGGTGGGCGCGGTGGTCGAGCAGACTGATGGCCAGTTCGTAGGTCCCGGTGATCCGTGTGCCATCGGCCAACTGGGCGGTGATCTGAGCCTGGATGACGCGGACGTTGACTGGTCCGAGTCTGGTGAGGATCGAGCCGTCCGGCAGCACCGCCAAGCGGGGAAGCCTGCGGCCGGCGCGCATGCGTATAAGGAACTGCGTGCCTTGCGCGCGGACGGTGGCGAGGAACGCGCCGCCGTCGAATGCGCGGTCGGCCGGCAGCAGCATGCCGGGGTCGAGCCGGTCGACCAGGCGTGCGGCGTAGGTGATCTCCCCGGTGGCACGCGGCCCGAACACCGCGCCGAGTAGGGGGCGGGTGCCGGTCTCGGCCAGCGTCACCAGTTGAAGGCACGGGTAGCCGTGGAAGCCGCCGCGTCCGGTCTCCGCGCGCCCGAGCCAGGCCCGGTTGCGCTCGGAGTCGGGGCAGCGCAGCGATGAGCAGCCGTCGAACGCGACGGTGCGCCACCGTCGATACCGGACTCCGGGCGTTCGCGCGTCGGCTGCCGGCACCGCGAGGGTGTCGAACAGCAGCCTGACCGCGCCGGTCCCGACCCTGCGGCGTACGTCCCGCAGCGCCTTCTCCGATACTTGCGGCGCGTTTGGCAGTGCACTGGTCAGCATGCTCCACACGCGTGCGTACCCGAGATCCGGGAACAGCCCGAGGGCCAGCAGGAAGTAAACCCCGACCCGCGAGGGAAGCAACCGTACGCGCCGCTGCACCCGGCCGGTCTCCGCAAGCACTGCATCGATCAGATCGAACGGCACGTATCGCGTCAGCTCACCGAGGTGACCTGCATCGAACACATCGGCCGCAGCCCTCGCCCCGTCCGGAGTGGAGGCGTGCGCGATGGAATACTTGGACGGCAATGGGACCTCTGAACCTTGAGACGTCTTGGCGGACTCCCGAGGTATAGCAGAGGTCTCATTGCCCCATCGAGATGATCTTCATCGCCCCCTTGACGTGCGCCGACCAACCTTAACTACGCGGCATTGGACCGATCCCGGCGCGGTTCAGGTCAGCTATGTAGGCCGACCGCGGGATCCGCTGGCACGGTTCTCTCAAGTCGAGATCGACAAGGACACTGTCATCGACCTACTTGGCCGATGGCCCGACGGAGGAACGGTTTACTGCTATCGCTGCCTGCAAAAGTGCAGCGGCTTCAGACGCAACTTTGAGGACGCTCCGGACATCGACTGAGCGCGCAGCCTGAGGCGAACGTCACTCGAGACCCGATTTGGTGCTGACTCGGCCAGCGCATACTACGCGGCGCCCACAGCCGCCATGCGTATGACGTATCAGCAGTCTGTGCTTCCGGATCTACGCTTCCAGGACACCCACCGCCCCGTACCTGGAGGCAGCCATGTACCAGCTCATCGCCAGCCCGTTCATCGGTCACCACCTGGTGCTCAAGCCCACGCACGGTGTGACGATCGGCCTGAACTTCGGCGGGAGTGCCATCCGCTACATCAACGTGGTCGACTACATCGCCTCGGCCACGCAACCAGTCATCTCCCAGACGCCAGCCATCGACCCAAGTCCGTCCGCTTCAGTCTCGTTCGACGGGTGGGTGCTGCCCAAGGCCGGCGTGGCGTTCGTGTGGGTGCTGGACGAGGAAATGAGCAAGGTTGCGGAGAGGCAGACTGAGGGACGACCCAGACAGTCTCGCCGTCATCGGGCGAGCTTGCTCGTTCCGCAGATAAATTCAGGAGTCTCATGAGTTAACACCAGTGTCAATACTGAATCAGCCGCCGCAGTAGGCTCACGCGACCCGGCCGATCAGTCGCAGACAGACAGAGCCTTCTTATCACATATCCAGAGCAAAGTTGTCAAAAATCTTCGAAGGTCGTTGACTAGCATCTACTGCTACCCGAGCGTGATCAAGAAGGGCGTTGTTGGCCCCGACGATGAGTCATCGATCCAGGACGCACTGACCCTATGAACTGCGAGTTTAACCCAGTTCATTGATCGCTTATGGCTTGATGATCTCAATCCCGCTGGATGAATAGCCAGCAGGGCGAGGTATATGATCAAGTAATTGTGGACCGTACGCCCGTTGACGCGATGAGGTTCCGCAGGAGACCATCACAAGTAGACAACGATGGAGAAGAGATGCGATGCGGATCCAGCCAGGGCCATACTGTGAGTAGCGGTAGGTATGCGAACCGCGATGTGGTGGGCGAGGGTGGGGAATTATGCGCGCGACGTTTTTCTTCTTGGTGCGGGCCATTATCCTGGTGGCCTTTCCGCTCATGGTGCTGCTGAATTTCCCACACTCACCTGACGGGGGGACATTGTGGGTGATTCGTATCATCATGATATTTGGAACGATCGCGCTCATCGCATGGTATACCCGTGACAAGTACATGAGGCCGCTCAAGAAGAAAAATGGCGGCAAGAATGTCATGACGTTTGACGACACGCTTGCAAGCGAACTGCAGAGGCAGGCCGGCCAGGAAAAGATTTCCTTCAGCCAGGCAATGTTTTTTGTGACGGCTATCAGAGCGCCACGGAAGGTGCGTCAGCGTCTGGTGGAAGAGTATAGGCCTGGGCAGCGCGTACTTCGCGAGAAGGTGACTATTGATATCCAAGTACCGCACAGATTTTTGCCGGCCGATACGATCCACGACCCCGCTCAGCTGCTGTCGGAGTCCCTGCCCATCCCGCTTCTGATATCGCCAAAAAGCAGGATGCACGATAATCTCGACATCATTGATAGCGATGGAAATATTCTTTCGACGTTGTCCTACCGAGAATACTTAAGCCTTGCAGCCGGGGTACTACGACTACTCTTGGTGAGCGCATTCCAAGGTCAGCTGCCTACTGATCCAAAGGGAATCATTGACCTCAATAACGCCGAAATCGGCGCACTTATGCAGATCGTCGCACGCCGCAATGATCGCAAACTAGCCTGTGGTGATGCGGCGGATACAAAGGAGTTGATGCTTCTGCGAAAGGCTACCAAGGCTGCTATAGGCAAACTAGAGTCGCTTCGTGCGCCAAATAAGGAGATCTTACAGCTTGCCGCCGACCTAGTGGAAGTGCTGGCCGAAAACTATGTCATTGTCGTGCCGGCACGAGTGCCGCTAAATGGTCGGCTAGTTCTGCAATATAGTCGAACGGTCGTGCCAGCTATGGAGCTCTCCTCGGGATCGATGGAGACGCCGAGGCGTGTAAAGGAATTTCTAGGTGTTTTTCTCGGCGCGGGGCCGATTGACATCCGTCTGCCACTTGAGAACGCGTGCACATGTCAGAGCTACCATATTAGAGTTCAAGGGCCCGATGGATATTATTTGAGCCACCAGCGCCTTTTTCCAGACACCATCGAAAATCCTGAGTTCGATGATGAGGCCGAGGCCGAACCCGAGCCAACGGGTATGCCCTATCGCTTTGAACCACACTATCGCTTCCGCTCTCGACTTGGGCAATCCTACGCCCACTTCTATGGGCGACATTTTCCGAGCATAACCAGCTCAAATCCTGACCAGAAAGATGAGCTGATTGTGCCGACGATTAAGTTTGCCTTTCATGAAGTGCCTCCCGGAACGGATTTTCAGGCCACTGCCGCAGCTGCCAGTGCGGCCTTTCTGATCGGGCTCATAGGGTTTGCACTTTCGCATCCCCAGTCAGGAGGCAAGTTTGACCTCGGCTCAGACATACCTGTCCTCCTTCTCGCGTTCCCAGGGGTCGTTGCGAGCTGGTTAGGGCTCGATGGTGCTGATGTCCATCTCTTCGACACAAGTCTCTCAGCGCGACTGTCATTGGTGGCAACAGTATTGCTCTCTGTCGTCGCCAGTGCGGTCTACATAATCAACAGTGAGGCCGTGGAGCCATCGGTCTTTTTCGGCTCGCTCAGCGGAGGAATTTCACTTCTGGGAGTCACGCGAGATTGGTGGGTTGGGTTGACCGCAGCCGCGGTAATCAACGCTATGTGTATCACATACCGATGCGTTATACGCGCGTGGCGCTTCGCCTACCTTGCACGCCGTAATCCACTTGGGTGAAAAGCACGCTTAGGGGTTGAATATCTAATTCCGCAGGGATATGCTAGATATAAACTAACGGGTAGAGGGTAACGAGAATGGAAGTTTTTCATAGGCACGAATCGAGCCCAGGAGCTGCGCCAGCAGAACCTGCAGCTAAAGAAGGACACGCGCAGAGCTCTTGGGTTGGCAACCTCATTGGGGTGGCACCGGATCGCTCAGCTTTCCGACCAACCTATGTGGTAGAGGGTGCGGACTGGCGCACTACTAGGGGGCGACTGTCCGAGGACCAGGTAATGGACGTAGTTGCCAATGCGCTTGAGACATTTACGCCAGAAATGTATAAGACGGCGATGAGCGATCTTGGAAACGCGCCGCTCATAAACCCGCCCCAGCATTAGGCTGTGATGTTCGATTTTCTGGGGTAAGTGGAGTCTGCGGAGGGCAGGATGGCACGTGCCCCGGCTGACTGGGTGAAGGTACTGCAGCTGACAGGGCTGGCGCCCACCAGCTGCCTGCCACAGCTATGCCCGCGCATCGAACACCACTATGCGGCCATTCCCCAGCTCGGCTACGAAGTAATCGCTGCTCCAGTCCTGGGCGATCTGCTCGACGTCCATTTCGATGTAACCCCGCATGTCCTCAGGTACCTGCTCCAGGAACCGGTAGAACTCCGTCTGCTCCAGGTAGTCCCGTACGTACGCCTCGAACGATTCCTACTCACCGCGGTGGTGATCCCCGAAGCGCTCAATCTCGTCCGTGCTCTCGCTGCCGACATGCGCTGCCCAGTGGCCGAACGCCTCGCCGTGGTCGGCAATCCCCTTCGCGATACGGCAGATCGTCTCGAACGACTGGTACTCACCGAGTTCGGCGCCGGCGAAGCCGTCGTAGTCCATGACGGCCCACTCCCCGGCATCGGGTGTGTGGCCTAGGCGCAGCATGTACTTGGCGGCCTGCTCTAGTTCAGCTGGGTCGAGCGTGGCGTCGAACCATGCACCGTTTAGGTCGCCGTTGTTGTAGTCCGCCAGGCTGCCGACCCAGATCCGCGGGGCGATGCCGCTGATCGTGGTGTCCGACTCGTCGGTGGCCTGTTCGTATGCCTCACGCTGCTCGTAGTACTCGCCGTATTCGTTCGTGATACTCGCTCAACGCGTCGTCAACGCATCATCGTTGTCAGTCGCCGTGACGTGACGGACGCCATGCTCATCGAGCTGCAAGATGAACCCACCTAGCCGGCCGGGCTCGCGAATGAGGCCGTACCAGCCCAGGTCACTGACGTCGCCGATCTCTTCGTCTGCTTGTGCACCGAACAGTTCGTCGAGCTGCTCTTCGCTCATTGCGGGATGGCGCGATGCGGCTGCTACGTCGTCACTCGGCGACCAGCGAGCCGAGTCACCCCAGGGAAAGTGGTCGTCTGCTTCGTCGTTCTCGATGGACGGGCCCGGCGTGCAGACGGTAGCGATCTCGCCGAGCGTGGTGACGCCCGCGGCCGACATACGGCCCAACAGCTCGGATCTGTCTTGGGCCTCTGCTTGCTCCACCCATCCAGCAACCCGTCCTCGTTCGGGCCGCGATGCACAGTAGACCGTCAGGCAAGCGATCCACCCCCTCTCTGACAGTCTCGGCCGAGACACCCGGTTTGTCGGGTTAGTCTGGATGGGCGAGACAGGAGCCCGGATGAGTTCGAGCCCTTCCGGTTGGTGGGCGACGGTGTTATTTGGACAGTTCGCCCTTCGGGGTGACTGTATGTACTCCTGTCTGTGCCTAGAGTTCCGGCCATGCGTGTCGTAAAAGAGATGGTGCTCAGCCCGGCCAGCCGATGGTGTGCCTGGTCGATGGCCGTGGCGAGTTGGTGGCTCGAGTCGATGAGTTTCTGCGGCTGCTGGCCGTGCGGTCGTACTCGCCGAACACGATCAGGGCCTATGCCCACGATCTGCAAAAGCTGTACCTGTTTCTGGAGGAGGCCGGCCTGTCCGTGGACGGGTTCACCCCGGCTCGTGCGATGGACTTCCTGGGCTGGTTGCGTGTCCAGTCCTCCGCCCGGCGGGCCCAGCGCTTGGAACTGGGCGTCGTCGCCCGCGGGGGTCGTCTTCTGTCGGCAAAGACCTGCAACCGGGTGATGGCGGCGGTCTCGTCGTTCTTCGAGTTCCTGATCGCTTGCGAGGCGTATACATCCCAGGAGAACCCGATCGTCAAAATGGCCGACCAGGCTGCCGCATGAGTCCCGAGCAGGTATCGCCCGCCACTGGCGAACGCCTCCAAGCAGCGCCCGGTGCGCCGGGTGCTGCGGGTCAAGACCGTCGAGTCTGTACCGAGGCCGATGACGCCCGAGACGTATGCGGCACTGCTTGGTGCCGTCCGTTCCCGCCGGGACAAGGCGCTGCTGGAGCTGATGTGGGAGGGCGGATTGCGCCCCGGCGAGGTCCTCGGACTCCGGCTGGAGGATGTCTCCTACGCCCAGCGGCGTGTCAGTGTCCGCAAGCGCGACGATCATCCTGCGGGGTGCAGCAGAAATCCCGCCGGGACCGGGCCGTCGACCTGCACGAGGGTCGGGCCCTGCCGGCACTGAGCAGCTACGTCATGAAGGAGCGGCCCGCTGACGCCGAGACGCCGTGGGTGTTCCTGGTCGGCGGTCGAGGCAAACGACGCCTGGAACCGCTGGGTTACGACGGGATGGTGCGCATGTTCGCTCGAGCCGCCGAACGGGCTGGTGTTCGCGACGCCTGGCTGACGCCGCATGCCCTGCGCCACACCCACGCGACCCGCATGTGGGAGGGCGGCATGCGGGAGTTGACGTTGATGACCAGGCTCGGCCACGCCACCCCGGACTCAATGAAGGTCTACACCCGCGTGAGCGATCCGGAGGTCGTCAAGGACTATCGGCTGGCGATCGGAGAGTCGACCGCATGAGCTCGAGCGCGTTGCGACTAGTCCCATCGACTTCCTTCCTTCATCGAGGTCTGCGCCACTGCCCGGCCGCGGAGTACTCGGCCTTCATTGCGGACCTTCCGGTCAGCGAGGAGTGGCGCCGCAAGCACGCCAACTACCATCAGCGATTCATTCGGACCTACCCAGACCTGCAGCGATGGTTCGACCAGCCGTTGCGCCAACGCCTGGGATGGCGCAACGGGGAGGACCAGAACCGGCGTAGCGCCCCCGGCGGTGAGCTCGATCCGACCCTGGGTTGGATCAACTTCAACGCACGGCACTACCTGACGTACCTCGCGCTGACAGGCCGCGTGGGCCTTGACTGGGGATGGCTGCTGGGCATCGGTGTCCTCAAGCCCTTCCTGGTCGCCGACCAGCTCGGCCTGCCTCTGAGCCAGCAGACGAACGATCTGCGCGAACGGCTGATCGCGCTCGGGCACGTGCGCGACGATGCGAGCTTCCGCCTCTCCTGGGCGCTGGTCAGACTGCTTCTGCACCGTGGAGATCCGGACCTGCACGCCATCACCGCGGAGGACGTCGATGCTCTGCGCGAGGCCATCAAGAACCTTGCCCAGATCCCCGGCATCGCCGACGTCATCGATCCGGCCAGCTGGTCGACGATCACGATGGCGTGGGAGACCAACGCCTACCGCGCGGGCATGGCGCTGTTCCATGGCGGCATCACGACGCAGCCGCCCAAACGCCACGGCGGGCCGCCGCGCCCGCCGCTGAGCAGCAAGCCGCGCATCAACAGCGTGATGGAACGCTTCCCGGCCGAGCGAGCCTTGGTCCTTCGGCCGGAGAGCATGACCAGTAGAAGATCCGGGCTTCGCCGACTGGGCCTGTGGCTCGAGACCGAGCGCCCGCACGTCGAGAGTCTCAATGAGCTCAACCGCGCCGACATGGTCGCGTTCATGGAGGCGATCCACCGCCTGAAGAAGATCAAGCACCCCGACCAGCCGATCAGCCCGGCCTTCCAGGCAGGGATCATCTCGACGGTCGCCGTCTTCTTCCGCCACGCCGCACTCGCCGAGTGGGAGGACGCCCCCGCTCGCCCGCTGATCACACACGCCGACATGCCACGCCGGGTCGAGCGAGTCCCGCGCTTCATCCCCGGCCACGAACTCGACCCAGTGATGGAGGCCATCCGGGCGCTGCAGTGCCCGCTGCAGCGCTGTTCGCTGCTGGTGGCCCGCTGGAGTGGAGCGCGCCGAACCGAGATCCGTAGGCTGCACCTGGACTGCCTGGGCGCGTATCCCGACGGCACACCCCGGCTTCGCCTGGCCGCTGGCAAGTCCCAGAAGGAGCGCACGGTACCGGTCGCCGAAGAAGCCGCCGAGGCTATCCGTAAGCTGGTCGCGATCCGGCAAGCCCAGGGCGACCGCGGCATCATCGACCCGGACCTCGGGGTGCGAGTGCGCTACCTGTTCCTGCGCAACGGCTCCCTCGCCCACCCCGACTATCTGTTCGCCGCCCCGCTGCGACAGATCTGCGCCGATCTGCAGATCCTCAACGGCGATGGCAAAGCCGCGATCCACCCGCACCGCTTCCGCCATACCCTCGGCACCCAGCTTGCTGGGAAGGGAGCCCGGATGCAGACCATCATGAAGATCCTCGGCCATCAGAGTCCTGGCATGTCGATGACCTACACCCACATCTCTGACCCCTCGGTCCTGGCCGACTACCAGGCGGTACTGCAACCCGGAGCCATCATCGCCGGACCGATCGCCGAGACACTTCGCGCCGGCCAACTCGACCAGGACGCCTTGGACTGGCTCAAGACCAACTTCTACAAGACCGAACTGGAGCTCGGCCGCTGCCTGCGCCTGCCCCAGGAAGGCCCGTGTGAGTGCGACCTCTACCTGACCTGCGCGAAGTTCGTCACCACTCCCGAATACGCACCCAGGCTGCGCAATCGACTGTGCGTGGAAGAGCAACTCGCACTCGATGCCGAGGGACAAGGCTGGGGCCGCGAAGTAGAACGACACCAGCGCACCGCCGAACGCATCTGCGCCCTGCTCGACGAGCTCGGCGAACCACACGCCGAACTGCCCGAGCAGCACCCTCCGACGTAGACGGCTCTTGCCAGAGCTCGAGAAGCTACTCTCTCGTGCATGGCGAGCGGGATCGCCATGCACCGCGAATGCGGAGCAACGGCAGCGCGAAGAGAGGACTCGGCCATCAGCGACGTCATCCGCGTGATGCTGCCCGGCCAGACATGGGGCCTGGTTGCTCCCAACGCTGAGGGTCCGATCCTGGCCACCAGCTACGACGGCAAGAACCTGTCGACTACCGTACTCACTGCCCTGGCACCCGACGGACAGGCGCTGTGGAGCCGCACCTTCGACGGTCACCCCGGCCGCCCGCGCATCAGCGGCGAGGGAACGGTCTGGATCGCTCATCGCGGCCCGGCCGGTACCGTGCTTACCGAACTGGACATCGACGGCGTGGTCCTGCGCGAAGTCGTTCCCGAGCACGAGCCGTTCGAGCACCTCGGAGCATTCGTCCTGCTGCGTAACGCCATCTGCGTGTCGTGGCTTCCCGCCGAGCGCAACCACATCGTGCCAGCGGGGAGGCACGCACGCATTGCTTGCCACGGCCTGGATGGTTCCTCCCTGTGGTCGACTCCGGCGGTCCTGGATCAGTTGTCGTTTCCGGGTGTGGTGGGGATGGGCGTGGAGACCGACTGGGAGGTGAGGCCGTTGAAGCCGTGGACCCCACAGACCATTGAGGCACACCACTGGGAGCCGCTGCTGGTCGCGGGCCACCGTGTCGCCGCCACCTTCGCCGACAGCAGCGGCATCGCCGTCACCTTCTTCGCGGACACCGACACCGGGCAGTTCGTTGGCGCGAGCCGCCCCGGACCTGGTCATCACAACGCGATCGCGGGTCCAGGGAAGTTCCTGATTGGATCCCAGGGGTACGGCGCGTTCAGCACCTCCCTCTACGACGCCACCGGCACCGCCGTGCAGGAATGGCCAACCCACGCGATGCTGCTCATCGACCGGAACGGCGCCATCTGCGGGCCGGAATCCGAGAATCGACTGCCGTCCAGGTCGCACTTCGTCGGGCTGGAACCCGACGGCACGATGCGTCGTGGACCGGCGCTGACCGGCTACTACACGTCCTACCCGGCTCTCGACAGCGACGGCACCGCGGTGTTCTGGCGCGATGGTCGACTGCATGCGATTGACCGCGACTTCCAGGCACGAGAACTGTTCGCCCTGGAAGACGACAAGCGCGCCGTGATCAGCAGAATCCTGCTGCTCAACGGTGGGCGGCTGGCCTTCTCCTTGCACGACGAACTGTTCATCCTGCGCTCCACGGATCTCGGGCAACTGGATAGCGGTGTCTGGCCTTGCGCAGACGGCGGCCTCCACGGAAACCCCGTGCTTCTCGCGTAGCAATAGGCGAGCGCTTGCCGTCCACTCGGGCCGGGGGCGACACGATCGGGCGACACCCTGACGTGTGAACCTGGACCAAAGGATCACGAAAGTGTCCAGATAAAGGATGAAGACTCGCTCCCGCCGGTGGGCGGCACCGACATCTGAAGCTCGAACGCTCGTCCAGCTCGCGTCATACCCGAGCGTGGCCAGGTCGCCGAGTACTCGGCCGAGGCCACGGCTGCGGAGAGCAGCGACGTTTTCCACGACGACGAGCCTCGGTCGTAGGACGCGAATGCCTTCGGCGATGGTAAGCCAGAGCCCACTACGCGTCCCCTACGCAATGCGCAATGCCGGCTCCACGGCCGGCGAAGCTGATGTCCTGGCAGGGGAACCCGGCGCACAACACGTCCACCGGATCGACCTGCCGCCAGTCCACTCGTGTCAGATTACCGACGTTGGAGACTCCGGGATGACGCGCCGCCAGCAGCGTACGTACATGCCGATCGTTGTCCGCGACCCAAGCCAGGCTGCCGCCGAAAGCGTGCTGCACGGCCATGTCCAGGCCGTAGCCAGTGCAGAGGGAGCCGATGAGAGGACGGCGATGGTTGTCTGATTTTACGTGTTGGCTTCTGGACGCCTTTAAGCAGGCCCGATACTTATCAGGGTATTGCATATAGCCGAGCCCTCGTTTACAGTTGATCTTGGCATGAGATCCACCATGGTGGAGCGCGATCACGCGTTCCCGAAAGTTGATAGGTGTCAGGCGAGGCGATCATTCGGGGCCTTGCTCACGAGAACTGCGTAGCGACACCGCGCAGCGCGATGCGTGGACTACTGAAGCGCTCACGGCTGCCGAACGGCGGGCTTTGTGTGCGGTGGAGTAGAGAGACTTTGACGGCCAGCATTGACGGCTACAACTCCGAGTAGCGCCGCGCGCCTACGGTGTTGCAGAAGCGAGCGGGTTACGCTCCACCGCTGTTATTCAGCGGGCCAGGCGGAGTTCACATTCACGAGGTCGGGGGTTCGAGGCCCTCCAGTCCCACCACTGTTGTACGGCCAATTTTGGGCCAAAACTACCTGTCCTGACGGTTCAATTTGAAGGCTAAACTGTGCAACGTGACGGCCAAGCAAGCTACTTTCAGCACCATTTTGACCTCGTGACAATAGCGCCTCGACCTGCTCTATGGCAGCCATACTGTCTTCCATGTCGCCATGCTCATACAGCTCTAGCGTCGTCGAGATACGTGAATGTCCCAATATCATCTGAACATCCCGCGGCGGCACCCCCAGCTTCTTCAATAGCGTTGCAGTCGTGTGTCTGATGTCGTGCAGCCGGATGTGCCGGACTGAATCGCCCCGGGTTCCGTCCACAGCTGTCGATTTGACTCACACAGATGCAGTCCCGCTGACCTGGTGCGCAGCCAGCGGTCGTGGACGGAACCCGGAGCGATTCATCTGTCATGACGCATGGATTATTTGCGATGGTTGAGACGCCGGGTCGGTTGGGCGGCGGTGGGGTCCTCGGGCCAGGGGTGGCGGGGGTAGCGGCCGCGTAGGTCGGCGCGGACGGCGCGGTAGCCGTCGCGCCAGAAGGAGGCGAGGTCGCTGGTGACGGCGGCAGGGCGCCCTGCGGGAGAGAGCAGGTGGATCGTCAGGGTGACTCGGCCGTCGGCCAGTTGCGGGGCGGCGTCCCAGCCGAAGAGCTCTTGGATTTTGACGGCGAGGACGGGGCGGTCAGCGGAGTAGTCGACGCGAATTCGGCTGCCGCTGGGGACGGTGACGCGTTCGGGGGCGAGTTCGTCCAGGCGCCCGGCGGCGGGCCAGGGCAGCAGTCTGGTCAGGGCGGTTGTCGTGGGGATGCGTTCCAGGTCGGCGCGGCGGCGGGCGCGGGAAAGTTCGGGCTCCAGCCACTGGTCGGCGCGGGCCAGCAGGGCCTGGTCGTCGACCTGGGGCCAGGGCCGGCCGAGAGCGCGGTGCAGGAAAGCCAGGCGTTGACGCAGGGCGGTGGCCTCGGCCGGCCAGGTGAGCAGTTCGCTGACGGTCTCGGCGGCCAGGCCTTCCAGCAGGGCGGCGCGCAGGAGGGCGGGGGCGGGGGCGGCGAGGGGTTTGGCGGTGAGTTCGATCGCGCCCAGGGATTGGACCCTTCTGGCCGCGACCTCGCCCCGGCGCGAACCGGCGGGAACGGCCCAGCGGACCTCCTCACGGTCAGTGAGTAGAGACGGGGCGCAACGCCGTGCGGTGGCCTCGTCCAGTACGGCGGCCAACTGGACCCGGGCGGCGGGCGATCCGGCCGGACGGTCGGCGACCGCGACGGCGATCCACTCCGCGCCGGACAGGGCGGAGCCGGGCGCCGTGTCGGCGGCGGTGCCCGAGGCCATCAGGTAGGAGGCGCGTGCGCCTGGTTCGGGCTTTGCCGAACCCGCAGCCGCAGCCGCGCGAGCCCGTGCGATGCGTTCGGGGAAGGCGAGTCCGACGATCAGACCGCCCGCCGCGGCTTGGCTGACCGTCGGCCGGGGGTTGCCTGCGGACTCGGTGTGGCCCAGCAGTCGGCGGACCTCGTCGCGCCAGCGGGCGGCGTAGGGGTCGCGGTCGGCGGCGGCAGCGCGGTGGACGGCGGCCAGGTCGTCGCCCAGTGCGCGCGGGGGTTCCTCGGACAACAGCGCCACCAGTTCGGCCGCCTGGCGAGCGCCGACCAGCGCGGCGCCGTCCAGCAGGGCTCGGCCGAGCCGGGGGTGCAGGCCGGTGCGGGTGATGCTCACGCCCCGCTTGGTGGCGCGGCCCTCGGCGTCGACGGCGCCCAGGGCGGTCAGCACGTCTCGGGCGGCGGCCATCGCGCCGTCCGGGGGGAGGTCGGGCAGCGCGAGGCCGCGGGCACCGGGGGCGCCCCAGCAGGCGACCTGGAGCGCGAAGGAGGTGAGGTCGGCCTGCATGATCTCGGGGGTCGGCATGGCCCTGGCCCTGGCGTCCTCGAATTGCGCCCAGCAGCGGTAGACCGCTCCGGGGGCCTCGCGTCCGGCGCGTCCGGCGCGCTGGCGTCCGGTGGCCAGCGACGCGCGGACGGTGACCAATGTGGCCAGGCCGCGGGAGTGGTCGGTGCGCGGTTCCCTGGCCAGACCGCAGTCCACGACGCTGCGTACCCCCGGCACGGTCAGCGAGGATTCGGCGACGGAGGTGGAGAGCACTACCCGCCGACGGGCGGCGCTGCTCAGCGCCGCCTCCTGGACGGCGGACTCGGCACGCCCGTGCAGCTGCAGCACGTCCACGCTGTCACGCAGCCCGGCCAGCATCCCGGCCACCCGGGCGATCTCGCCCGCGCCGGGCAGGAAGCACAGCACGTCCCCTTCGCGTTCGCGCAGTGCGCGCTGCACGGTCGCGGCGACATGCTCCAGCAGCGCGGGGTCTACGCGCAGCCCTTGCGGCGCACGCACCGGCCGGGGCGGCGGCGACCAGACCACCTCCACCGGGTGCTGGATGCCCTGGGCTTCCACGACGGGCGCGGGGACCTGGCCCGCCCCGCCCAGCAGCCGGGCCCACGCGGCGGTGTCGGAGGTCGCCGAGGCGCAGAGCACCTGCAGGTCGGGGCGCAGGGCGGCCCGGACATCGAGGAGGAAGGCCAGCGCGGTGTCGGCGTCCAGGTGCCGTTCATGGCATTCGTCCAGTACGACGGTCTCGACGCCGGCCAGTTCCTGGTCGCGTTGCAGCCGTTGCAGCAGCACGCCGGTGGTGACCACCTCGACCACCGTGCGCGGCCCGGTCTTGCGCTCGCCGCGCACCGTGAAGCCGACCCGCTCCCCTACCGGTTCGCCCAGCAGCCAGGCCATCCGCCGCGCCGCGGCCCGGACCGCGAGCCGGCGCGGCTCGGCGACCAGCACCCGGCGGGGCCCGGCCGCTTCCGCATCGAGGCCGGCCTCTGGCACCAGGCCGGCCAAGGCCAGCGGCACCAGCGTCGTCTTCCCGGTCCCGGGCGGCGCGGCCAGGACGGCAGTCCCGCGCTGGTCCAGGGCACGCCGGAGTTCCGGGACGGCGCCGCGGACGGGGAGGTCGAGCCAGGCGGGATTCACACCGCCAGTCTCGCCGATCGCGCCGCGCCGGCGTAAGCAGACCCCTGTGCGGGGCCTGCGACGAGGTCTGCCCCGCCAACATCGACATCCCCGAGGTGCTTGTGTACCTGCGGGCCAGGGTCACGCAGGAGTCGAAGGAACACGACAGGCATCGTGTGGAGCGCGCCGCGATGAAGGCCGCGACGTACGCGGTGACGCACCCCGCCGCCCAACGCGCCGCCGTGGGCACCCGGGCCCTGCATCCGCGCGCCCTCGCCCAAGGACTTGGCCGAACTGGTCGCCGGGCTGCTCCAAGCCCCGAACCCGTGCCTGATCGTTCCTCCGGGCATTCCGGCCTCGTGGCTTCCTGACGGAGTCGAGCTGCTGCGCGACGGCCTCCGCAGGCGCGCCGTGCCCTGCCCGCGACGTCGGTCGTATCAGAAGTCTTATCTGGGGAGATTCTGGGGAAGACGCCGCGCGAAAACCGGTAGCCGACGGCAGAGATCCGCAGTGATCCGTACAAGAACGAAGCATCCTGCAGGGTGGAAGCCAGTGATATATGGATACTCGCAGCTCACTGGCCTCCACTAACTACAGGAGAGATCATGCGGCATAAGGCCGAATTGGGGCGTGCGGTTCGCCGTCGGCTACGTGCCTCACCTGCATCTAAGAACGACTCAGACACCATCTGGCACATGCTGCACATCCGTCGGGAACCCTTGGGCAGATCTTTGCCACGCAGGGTGATCCGGGCGGCGCACGGTCGGCTCAGGATGGTCTCGCCGGGCGAACGGCTAATCGCGCAAGCCAGGGCACATGTACTGCCCGAGATGTAATGCATGTGCCATAAACATAGCCAATGCGTGAAGGATCCAGAATTCCCGTAGTATCGGGAAAATTCGCTTCCCGGGTCTTTTCGCACCCGGCGCCCTTGGCCAGAATGACCGGCGATCACTACCCACGTTTCCCGCTTGACCACTTGGAGTTCCCATGCGTGTGAACACCCGCGTCCGCGGACCGCTGGCCGCTGCCACCGGGGCCGCCTTCGCGTTCGCCGCCGCCATGGCGCTGATTCCCGCGAGCGCTTCCGCCACCGCCGCGCGCCCGGCGGCGACCTCGCTGCCGAAGCCGGCCCACATCGTGATCGTCATGGAGGAGAACCACTCCTACAGCGACATCATCAACTCGGACAGCGGCACGGCCTACTTCAACTCGCTGGCCGCGCAGGGCGCGCTGATGACCGACTCGTTCGGCGTCTCGCACCCGAGCGAGCCGAACTACATGGCCCTGTTCTACGGCAGCACGGACGGCCTGAGCGCGGACGACTGCCCGGTCAACAAGGGCGCCGTGGCCAACGTCGGCTCCGAGCTGATCGCCGCCGGGGACACCTTCAAGGGCTACTCCGAGGGCCTGCCCAAGGCCGGGTCGACCGCGTGCACCTCGGGCGAGTACGCCCGCAAGCACTCCCCCTGGGTCAACTTCTCCAACACCAGGGGCGCGAGCACGAACCTGCCCTACACCTCGTTCCCGAGCAGTTCGGACTACGCGAGCCTGCCCACGGTCTCGTTCGTCATCCCGAACCTCGAGGACGACATGCACGACGGCACCATCGCCGCGGCCGACACGTGGCTGGACACGAAGCTCAACGCGTACGCGCAGTGGGCCAAGACCAACAACAGCCTGCTGATCGTCACGTGGGACGAGGACGACTACACCGAGAGCAACCAGGTCCCGACCATCATCGTCGGGCAGCACGTCGTCGTCGGCAGCAAGGACGACCAGCAGATCGACCACTACAACCTGCTGGCCACCGTCGAGTCGATGTACGGCCTGAAGGCGCTCGGCAGCAGCAGCGGCGCGGCCGTGATCTCCGGGATCTGGGACTGACCCGTCCCGGGCACGCTTGCGGGGCGGGTCTTTGCGGTCCGCCCCGCTCCCGGCCGGTCGCGATCCGGCCTTGTCGAAAGGAGTCGGCCGTCCTCATGCACCCGAAGTCGCCCTCCCCCGCGTCCCCGCGCGCCGCCTGGCGGGCCCGTATGGCCGGTCTGGCCCTGATCGCGGCGGCCGCGGGCACCGCCGGGGCCGCCGCGGCCGGCGCCGGCGCCGCCGGGATCCCGATCAGCATCGGCGAGACGGGTTGCGGCGCACCGCCCTCGCGCATGCCGGCCGGCCCGATCGAGTTCACGGTGACCAGTACCGACACCGACAACGCCTTCGCGTCGGTGTATGTGATCAACCTGTCGGGCGGTCTGGTCTACGCCGAGATCCCGTCGATCGCCCCCGCCAAGGTGCTGCTTCTCGGTACCACGCTGTCCGCCGGGACCTATGCTCTGCGCTGCGTGTTCACCGACGGCACCGTCCAGACCTCGGCGCCGTTCACGCTGACCGGCACCGCCGCCGGCGCCGTGGCCGGGTACCCGCCGATGCCGGATTTGGCGCTGCAGCAGCCGGTGCGCGCCTACTCCGCCTACGTCGAGTCCCGCCTGCCCGCCCTGCTGGCCGACTCCACCGCCCTGAACGCCGACGTCGTGGCCGGGGACTTGAGCGCGGCCAAGACCGACTGGCTGGCGGCCCACCTGGATTACGAGCGTCTGGGCGCGGCGTACAACGCGTTCGGCGACTTCGACGGCGAGCTCAACGGCATGGCCACGGGTCTGCCGCGGGGGGTGGACACGCCCGGCTGGACCGGGTTCTTCGCTATCGAGCACGCCTTGTGGGGCGGGCAGGGCGCCGCGGCGGTGGCGCCGCTGACCGGGAAGCTCGTGTCCACGGTCAAGGCCCTGATCCGCGACTTCCCGAGTGAGGAGGTCGACCCGGGCGATCTGCCGCTGCGCGCGCACGAGATCCTGGAGAACGCCCTGCAGTTCCAGCTGACGGGCATCGCCGACTACGGCAGCGGGACGACCCTGGCGACCGCATACGCGAACACCCAGGGCACGGCCGAGATCCTCGGCATCCTCAAGGGCCTGATCGCGCCGCGCGACCCGGGCCTGCTGCCGACCGTCGATTCGGACCTGGCCCGGCTCCAGACCGATCTGCTGGCCGAGCGCGCGGCCGACGGCGCCTGGACCGCGCTGGCCGACGTCGCTCCCGCGCAGCGTCGGCGCATCGACTCCGACACCGGCGCCCTACTCGAGCAACTGGCCCTCATCCCCAATCTGCTCACGCCAAGGAACTCGGCATGACCACGGACTCCCCCGACTCCCCCGCCCCGGCCGACGCCCCCGGCTCCTGCCCGTTCCCGCACGCGGTCCTGGGCCGGCGCGCGTTCCTGCGCGGCACGGCGCTGGGGGCGGCCGGCACCGCGGCCCTCGCCGTCGGCGCGACCGCGATCGCGCACGCCGCGGACGCCGGCCCCGGCCCGTCGGGGCGGGCGATCGCGTTCTACGGCCCGCACCAGTCCGGGGTGCTCACCCCGCCGCAGGCCGAGGCGAGCTTCGTCTCCTTCGACGTCACCGCCGCGGACGTCGCCGGTCTGCGCGAGCTGTTCCGGACGCTGACCGCGCGGATCGCGTTCCTCACCGCCGGCGGGCCGCCGCCGGCGACCGACCTCGCGTCCCCGCCGACCGACAGCGACACGCTCGGCCCGGTGGTCCCGTCCGACGGCCTGACGGTCACGGTCGGGGTCGGCGCGTCCCTGTTCGACGCGCGGTACGGCCTGGCCGCGGGCAAGCCGGAGCATCTGGTGACGATGCCGGTGTTCCCCAACGACAACATGCAGGACTCGACCGAGCGTGACGGCGACGTCAGTATCCAGATCTGCGCGGACTCGCGCGACACGGTGATGCACGCGCTGCGCGACATCACCCGGCACACCAGGGCCTGGATACAGCCGATCTGGAAGATCGACGGCTTCCACGCCGCGCCGCGGCCCGCCGGCACCACCCCGCGCAACCAGCTCGGGTTCATGGACGGCATCGCCAACCCCGACGTGGCCGACCCGGCCGAGATGAACGCCCTGATCTGGGCCGGCGGCGCGGACAGCGTCGAGCCGGCGTGGGCGGCGGGCGGCTCGTACCAGGTGGTCAGGATCATCCGGATGCTGGTCGAGTTCTGGGACCGGGTCTCGCTGCAGGAGCAGGAGACGATGATCGGCCGGCGGCGCGACTCGGGCGCGCCGCTGGACGGCACGGCGGAATCGGACATCCCGGACTACCCGGCCGATCCGCTCGGCCTGATCATCCCGCTGACCGCGCACATCCGCCTGGCCAACCCGCGCACCGGCGCGACGTACGGCCAGCAGATCCTGCGCCGCAGCTACAACTACGACCGCGGTGTCGACCTGAACGGGAACCTGGACGTCGGCCTGGCCTTCTGCTGCTACCAGCAGGACGTGTCGCGTCAGTTCAAGACCGTTCAGACCCGGCTGATCGACGAGCCCCTGGTGGACTACATCGAGCCGACCGGCGGCGGCTACTTCTACGTGCTGCCCGGCGTGCGGGAGGCGGGCGGCTACCTCGCCTCGGGCCTGCTGGGGTGACGCGCGCCGGATCACACGGCGCTGACACCAGGCGCAATGGATGTGACGGAGTGTCACTGGTCAGCGTGAGATAGAACACGAAGGTGGTACAGGCGTTACCTGGGCGGGATATGCTCGCCGGGCCGCGCGCCGACGAGAGACGGGATCTGCCGATGACGCGCATGATGTACGACGGCGTGGAGGCCTCGTCCGTTCCGGCGGGCGCCGCCATCTACGCAGGGTACGACGACGGCGAGTGGCAGTCCTATGACCCGCTTGTGGCCGAGTATCCGCACGCTCTGCACGTGTCGATCTGCGTGACCTCCTCGGGTACCGCCCGGGTGCTGGACGTGGAGAACGGCGACGCCTCCCCGACCGACGCTCCTGGATGGGCCGAGAAGGAGCGCGCCGACGGCAACGCTTATCCGGTCGTGTACATGAATGAGTCCACATGGTCGTCGGTGCGGTCCGCGTTCGCCGACCAGGGCGTCGCCGCGCCGCTGTACTGGGTCGCCGCGTATGTGAATGATCCTTCCACGGTGCCGGCGATTCCGGCGGGCGCGATCGGCCTGCAGTACTACGACTTCGGCGGCTACGACGCCTCGGTGGTGGCCGACTACTGGCCGGGCCTGGACCCGGCGCCGCCCACAGGTTCAGGTTCCACGAACGACACCGATGAGGACGATGAGATGCAGATCGAGCCGCTGTCCGTGCACGCGGGCGAATACGCGTTCGCGTTCGCTCCGGACAAGACCGAGATGGTGCTCGTCGCCGACGGGTACAGCAGTCCCCCGGCGCAGCTGCGTATCGCGATCTGGACGACGAACTCCGCCTCGGTGATCAACGACCTGGAGCTCGGCGGCTCCTCGGGCGTGCACACGATCGGGCACCCGCTTCCGTCGGGCACGACCGGGGTGACGGTGCACCGCCTGGACAGCGAGGATTATCCGGTCGGCATAGCCTTCACATAGTTTCGGCGGTAGCTTCAACAAAGGTTCAAACCCGGCCCGGGCGACCCCGGGTGGTCCGCCGGCGCGCTCCCCCGCGCGCCGCGTGCGGATGCCGCCGTGTGTCGATCATCGGCGCGGCGGCCGGTGCCCTATCCTTGCCTGCGTCGGGCCATCGGGTTTCGGCGCGAAAGAGTTGGGGGCTGTCGGATGGCGCTGCTGGCGCGCCGTGGCCGGTTCGAGCCTGCGGCCGTGTCCGAGGAGCTGGCGCGGGCGGCGGCGGAGGCGGCGGCCGGTCAGGTGGATCGGGCGCGCAAGCGCTACGCGAAGCTGGCCAAGTCGCTCGCTTCGGCCCCGGACGAGTTGCGCGGCCTGCGGCGCGCGGCGTTGCTCGGCGGCGCCGATCTGCAGGCCGCCGCCGGTGACCTTCCCGCGGCCGTCGCCCTGTACGGCCAGGCGTTCGCCTTATGCGCGGATCCCGCGCGCGAGCTGCCGCTGCCGGCGTTGCAGCGGCTCGCTTTCCATCGGATGCAGGTGTCGCAGGGTTCTCTCGCCGCTCCCCTGGCGTTCCTGCTCGCCGCCACCGCCCGAATACAGTCCCCTGACACCGCCGATACCGGCACCGGGCCGGCCGTCGCCGCGGAGCCGGTCACGCAGGTCTCGCAGTGGCTGCAGCAGGCGTGCTCGCAGGGTTCGATCGCGGCGCGCGACGATGCCACGGCGCAGGTCGTGGCGGGTTTGCCGGGGTGGGATTGGCCGGCGCTGGCGCGGGCGTCGGTGTTGATGCAGGCGAATCGGCGCGGGGACGCGGAGCGGTTCCTGGCGGGGGCGGCGCCGTCCGGGAGCGGCGAGGTGTGGTTCCGCTGGGCGGCGGTGCTGATCACGGCGGGGCGTTTCCCGCAGGCGCTGGCCGCGTTCGACGAGGCTCTGCGCCGTGGCGCGCCGACCGAGACGACCACCGGTCCGGGCACCGGCTCCCCCTGGGCTCGCGGCGGCGCGCTGGTCGGTGATTCGCTGCTGTTCCGCGGTATAGCCAAGCAGCGGATGAACCAGCCGGAGGCCGCGCGGGGCGACTTCATCGCCGCGGTCAACCACAATCCCAACGATCCGCGCCCCCGCGACGCGATGGCCCGGCTCGCGTTGCAGCACGGCGCGCCGGAGATAGCCCGCGAGCAGTTCGAAGCCGCGCTGGCCGCCGCGCCGTCGTATGGTCCGGCCCGGCTCGGGTTGGCGCTGCTGAACGAACGCGAGGGCCGTGCGAGCCAGGCTGCCGAGGACTACCGGGCCGCGCTGGCGTTGGCGCCGAGGTGGCGGCCCGCGCGCGTGCGGTTCGGGGCGGCGCTGGTCGCGGCCGGCGCGTACGGGCAGGCCGTGGAAGTGCTGCGGCCGGAGGCGGGTTCTGACGACGCGTTGGGGCGGGCGGCGGCGTTCCATCTGGGAGCGGCGCTGCTGGCGTCCGGGGACGCGCGTGGCGCGCTGGCGCAGTGGGAGGCGGTCGGCGGGGATGATCTAAGGCCGCATGTCGCGTTGGCCCGGGACCGGGTGGCCCGTAGCGTGCTGGGGTCGGATCCGGGTGCGGCGCGCGTGTTGTGGCAGCGTGCGATGAGTGAGCATCCGCTGCCGGGGTATCGCGGCGCGTTGCACGAGGCGGCGTTGCGTGAGGCGGCCGTGCTGCTGCTGGTCGGCCGGGATGTGCCGGAGGCGCGCGAGCGTGCGGGCAAGGCCCTGGAGTTCGCCCGCATGCTGTACGCCACCGATGGCACGCAGCGCGTAGACCGACTGCAGGCGATGCTGAGTCTCGCGACGGGTGACGCCGGGGCGGTTGCGACACACGTTGATTCTTCGGCTTCGGTGCGTGACCGCTGCCATGCGCTGGCGGGTCTGGTGCTCACGGATCGTTTCCGTCAGGCGGCGTCGCCGCTCGCGTTGATTCCGCAGGAGCATGCGGGTGAGGCGATGCCGGCCCGGTTGCGGGCGCTGGTGGCCGAGCGCGGCGGCGAGTGGCGCCTGGCCCTCGAATCACATCTTCGTTCCCTTACATCCCCCGCCCCGTCCGGGCCCACGTTGACGCTGGTCAGCGCGTGCGGTGGCTGCGGGCGGGAGAACGGCGCCGTGTTCGCCGTGGCCGAGTCGGCTTCCCCGCGCTGCGTGGCCTGTCTGCGGGTGGGGTTGGCGGCGGTGCTGGACTGCGCGCGGCGCGCTGGGGCGGTGGTCGAGGCCGAGCCGGTGTTCACGCAGTGGTCGGAGGCTTTGGGCGACGCGGTGGACGCGGCGGGGGTCGGCGCGTCGCTGGCGTTGCTGCGCGCCGAGTCGGGCGATCACGACGCGGCCCTCGGACTGCTCACCGCGCAGACGCCGGTTGAGCGTGCGGCGGTGCTGCTGCGTCGGGCGACGCTGGATGTGCGCCGGGGCCGTGCGATACGCGCGGTCGGCGACCTGCGGGAGGCGGTGGCCCTGTCCCCCGACGGACCCAACAGTGGCCTCGCGATCGAGGCGCTGGCGCAGCTCGGTGAGCACGAGGCGTATGTGTTCGCCGGTGAGGGCCGGTTGCGTGAGGCGTTCGACGGTTACGTGGCGGCGCTGCTCAATGATCCCGGCAATCCCCGCCTCCTGCACGCGGTGGGCCTGACGGGCTATCGGCTCGCCACGAGCCTCGACGCATCCCCCTCCCCCGAGCCCGAGCCCGAGACCGAGCCCGCCGCCGACGCCGCGCCCGATGCTGACGCTGATGCCGAGCGCGTGTGGTCGTGGACGCTCGGCGCGCTGGTGGCGGCCCTGTACCTGCCGGACGTGTGGGGGCAGACGGCGAGCGTGAGCGGCCGCGCGCTGGCTCCCGGTCAGGTGGGTAAGGCACGGGGGCTGCTGATCGAGCGGCTCGGTGACGATCTGCGGGCGCTGGATCTCGCGGCCGGGCGCGGCGGCGAGGACGTCGAGGCGTGGAGCGTGCGGGTGGGCATGGAGTTGCGGTGCGCTGAGGCGTTCGCGCAGGAGGATCTGCGGATCACGGTCGGCGAGGGTCCGGCGCGGCGGGTGATCCTCGGCCCGGCGCTGCGCAACGTGCTGTCCGGACATGCGGGCGACTCCCCGGTGCTCGCGGCGTGGCACGAGCGGTTCGAGCAGGCTGTCGCCCCCTACGCGGACGGCTCCAAGAACTCGACGCTGACCGACGTGTTCGGGGTGCTGCATCCCGAGCTCGGCGCGCACCGGTTCCTGATCCTGCAGGGCCGTTTCGCGGCCGCGATCGCCGCGCTCGACGCCGCGCCGGGCGAGCTGCAGGGCACTGATGACCATCGGTCGCTGCTGGCTGAGGCGCTGGTTCGCGAGGGCGAGCGGCTGTACCGGGATAAGACGTGGGAGGGCTCGCTCAAGGCGTTCGCGCGCGCGGCCGGGCTCGGGGTGCGCGAGCTGTCGCGGGAGCAGGTGCGGATGGCGGCGGACTGCGGGCTGTACGCGTCGCGGGCGCTGCTGTCGGAGTCGGCGTCTCGGCAGGCGCGGGCCGGGGCGGTCGAGGTGTTGGAGCGGGCGATCACGGTTTCGCCGGGCACGGCGCAGTTGCGTACAGAGCTGGGTGCGGCGTTCGTGCAGCTGGCGCGCAAGCTGGCCGAGGAGCAGGAGCACGAGCAGGCCCTCGCGGTGCTCCGGCGCGCGCTGCGCGACGCCCCGGACGAGGACGACGGACAGTCGGCGATCGCGACGGCGACGCGCGAGCTGCTCGGGACGGTGCTGGCCGACTACGCCGCGCTCCTCACCCGGGACGATTCGCTCGACCAACTGGGCCGTGCGGTGGAGTTGTGGCGTGAGGCGGCCGATCTCGACCCCGACTCGGAATCGGACACGGCGAATGCGCGTGCACGGGCCGGGCTGGTCGGTGCGCTCGGCCGGTCGGCGTGTCTGGCGGCGTTGGCCGGGGATCGGGTGGCCGCGGCCGCGTTCATGACGGAGTCGATCGATCTGGATCCCGCGTTCGACGGGGCTTCGGGTCCGGAGGTGCCTCGGCGGATATCCCGGCGCCTGGTCGCGTACGCGATCGAGGATCTCGCGGACGGGCCGTTCCCGGAGCGGGCGGACGTGCTGCGGCTGGCGTTGGCGTTCGACGATTCGCGCGCCGTGCACGAGGCGATGTGCGGCTTGTGGCGCGTGCAGGCGGCGGCGCGGGTGGAGGCGAAGCAGATGGCCGAGGCGGAGTTGCTGCTGAACGAGGCGGTGAGTTTGGCCCCGGACGCGGTGATGCGCGAGGAGCTGACGGCCGAGTTGGCTTCGGTGTATCGGGCGCATGCGATCGAGGCGGCGAGCAGGCGGCGTCGGGGTGAGGCGTTGGAGGCGATCGGGATGGCGATGGCGCTGCTGCCGGACAGCCAGGACCTTCAGTCGCTGCAGCACAGCATCGAATCGTTGAACTAGTGGCTAGCGCGGGAGGTGGGTCGGGTATGCCGGTGCAGGAGCCTTCGCCGTACGAGGTGCTGGGGATCGCGCGCGATGCCGAGGACGGGGAGATCGACCGGGCCGTCGGTGCGGCGCTGCGGGAGGGGCGTGTGCCGGAGGCGGAGATCGACGCGGCGGCGGCGCTGCTGCGCAACCCGGCGCGCCGCCTGGAACTCGATGTGCTGCAGCTGCTGCCGCCGGAGCCGGTGGACGAGGCGGCCCGCCTGCTGGCACCGGTGCTGCAGGAGCCGCTGCCTTTCCCGGAGCGCGCGCCGCTGGTTCCCGAGGATCTGCTGGCGGTGCATCGCGGCGAGGTGGAGGCGGAGTTCGCCGAGCCTCCGGCGCCGCCTGCCGGGTTCCCGGGCGTCCCGGACCGGTTCGCTCCCGACCTCTCGGTCCTCCCGCCGATCGAACTACCGCGCTGACCTGGGGTTTCCCGCTCCCGAGCCTGGCGTGCGGATGTCGCCTGAAATTCCTCTGAAGTGGGCTCAACCCGGGGGCCGGGTCAGGCGTCTTTGGGGGCGTGAGTGACAACGGACTTTGGAGTCCCGGAACGGATCCGAACGCGCGGACGCAGGCCTTGCGGCCCGATGTGCCGCAGCAGGGCCGGGCGGGCGAGCAGGAGCCGGAGCTGGCGCGCACGGCGTTCCTGCCGGCCGCGCGGGTCCCGCCGGCGGGCGGGGATCGCGCGGGCGACCGTGACGGGCGCGGCGGCGATGACAACGATGACGGGCACGGGGCGTATGCGGGAATCGGGGCCGGGGGTGCGGGTTCGGCGCGTCGGCCGAGCAGGCGGCGGGTGCTGTTCGCGGCGGGCGGGCTGATGCTGCTCGCCGGCGGCGGGGTCGCGGCGGCGATGACGGCGGACCGGGGTTCGCGTTCGTCGAACACCGCCGCGGGCGGTGCGTCACCGTCGAACACCGCGACGTCGTCCGCGACCGCTCCGGCGTCTGCTTCAGCCTCCGCGTCCGCATCCGCGTCGGTGAGCGCTTCGTCGTCGAGCCCCGTGGTGGCGACGGCCCCGCAGTGGTACGTGGACGACGACGGTCCGATGGCGATCGCGCTGACCATGGACGACGGCCCGCATCCGGTCTATACGCCGCAGGTGCTGGAGATCTTCCGCGATCACGGCATCAAGGCGACGTTCAACATGATCGGCAGCCAGGTGGGGGCGAACCTCTCCCTGGTGCGCGAGGTGTCGTCGGAGGGTCACACGATCACGAACCACACGTGGGACCACGCCGACCTGACGCACTACTCGTACAACCGGGTGATCGACGAGATCGACCGGTGCAACGACGCGCTCGCGGACGCGGGCCAGAGCCCGACGATCTTCCGTGCGCCGTACGGGAACTGGTCGAAGGCGGTCTTCCAGGCGTGCGCGGAGAAGAACCTGAAGCCGGTGGGCTGGTCGGTCGATCCGCGGGACTGGGACACGGCGCACGTGGACACCGCGCAGATCGTGGCGAACGTGATGCGCAACACGCGGGCGCACGCCATCATCCTGGAGCACGACGGGGGCGGGGACCGGCATCACACGGTCGAGGCGCTGAAGATCTTCATCCCGGAACTGCTGGACAAGGGGTTCAACTTCGTCGCCATGTGACGCGTGACGGCATGTGACGTGTGCCGGTGGCCGGGCCCTGGTGCGGGGGCCCGGCCACCGGCGTGTTCTCGGCTTCTCAGCGTTCTGACGCGTTGGCGGCGCGCTTGGCCATGACGTCGTCGCGCATCTTCTGCATCTGCTTGAGCACGTCCTTGCGGGCGCGGGCCGGGAGCCGGTCGATGTAGAGGTAGCCGTTGAGGTGGTCGGTCTCGTGCTGCAGGCAGCGGGCGAAGAACCCGCGGCCGTCCAGGACGATCTCGTTGCCCTCCCAGTCGGTGCCGCGCGCGATGGCGTGG
>Ga0185299_10002581_pt1 | contig 27312 bp, 36 predicted proteins | sample PaiPotPPA55metaG_FD_128002 | JGI IMG/M metagenome (GOLD analysis project Ga0185299, IMG submission 128002) | Iron sulfur acid spring bacterial and archeal communities from Banff, Canada, to study Microbial Dark Matter (Phase II) - Paint Pots PPA... ...
ACGCAGACTCTGCTTGTTTTGTCTTCCCGCCCAAGCTGCCTGGTAACCGGACGACAGGGAATTCAGGCACAGCCCGGATATGCAATTACTGGCTTCCTAAATTCCCCGTCGTGTATAAACTTTTCTCGCCCGACTTAGTTGCCCCCTGAGAAAGACACAGCTCCGTCCTTCTTCTGCTGTGCTAGCGTGGTCATCCTTTGCGGCACCTTAATGGCATAGGCGCCCGCGGGTGTCTCTACATGGCTGAGAACGTACTGGTCCCCTACATGCTCAAAGCTGAGTCTCGCCTCCTCAGCTGCGGCTCCAACAAAGAGCGGGAGCACGATAGCGCTGTTATCGCGGCTCGAGATAATTAAGCCTGAACTTGCATCCGAGCGGATGCGGCCAATGTTGTACGTTCCCGCCGGCATGGTCTTGGCCCCGACAACAAACTCGAACGGAACCTTTACAAGAATTCCTTCGCTGTCTTGAGCACGAGCACTTATAGCCGACCCACATAGGGAAGCCAGAGTTAGAGCGATGGTCAAATACGACTTATTCATGAATTCTCCTTGTTTAGATTTCTTGGACTTTTCATCATGAATAACTGGCCGGGTGGAGTTTTATTCCGCATGGGTGCCCCGATCCCTCGTTTCTAATTTCGAAAGTATGCAGGCCCCGGCGTGATAACGGAGAGGTGCGAGGCCAGATGTGATTTCGATTGCGATGGAAGCGTCTAGATGTGCCGTAGCAACATTGCTGTGTGGGAGGCGGAAGGTGCGGCGCTGTAGGTCCGCTGCGCCCCAATCTTAATGATGGATTGAATTCCAGTTCACTCGTCGGCGGCAGTTAGGGTTGGAGGTGCATGTCGTCGTTCACCAATCCGCCTGGACACATAGGTGACATTGAGTGGTCCGGACATTCCGCAGGGAGGCTGACAGATTCGTCGCCTGGCGAGAGCAACTTTGCTCGCGCAGGCTTAGCCGGCTTGCCGAAGTACTTGGCCAGGCGCTCGCGAAGCTGCAACCGAGCTCGCCACAGACGCGCCTTTACCGCAGAGTGACTCAGGTTCAGCACTTCAGCGGTCTGCTCTATTGAGAGCTCTTCAATATCTCGCAGCACAAAGACCGTCCGCAACGCCGGCCGAAGGTCTCTCAAAGTCCTGACCAGGATGTCTCGTAATTCAGCGCTCCTGTAGAGCTGTTCAGGATTAGGCGCCCAATCGGTGACTTCCATCGGGAGCATCTCTCCTTCGGATTGAAAATTCTCGTCCGGGGATACTTCCCGTATTGTGCGTTGTTTTCGCAACTTCATCAGGGATTGGTTCAGGGTGATCCGAATCAACCAAGTCGAGAATTGGGAATCCTCCCGGAATTGGCCCAGGTTTTGGAATGCCTTAAGAAACGCTTCCTGGACCGCGTCTTCGGAATCTTCCCGGTTATGGATGACGTGCTGGGCGATTCGGAGAAGCTTGCGATCGTATCGCTTTACCAGCTGTTCGAACGCACCGACATTCCCGTTCTTGGTGGCATGGACAAGATCAAGGTCAACGTCCTTGGTTGTCCGTGGCCTTACCGCGAGTTGTGTCGATTCTAAAATCATATTGGTTCGGGCCGCCTGAAGAGCGCTCGCCCTCTGCAACAATCGTTGGTGTTTAATAGAAAGCCGTTTCCGTTGTACCGCCATCCAGAAGCCGGAGAATCACTGCACCACAACCTGGCCAGTCATCTTCGGATGGACCGAGCAGAAGTAGGAGTAGATTCCCGCCTTGGTAAAGGTGTAAGAGAATTTTTCGTCGGTATCCCGCACCTTGGATTTGAACACGCCGTCCGTGCTCACCACGGTATGGGGAATATCGTCATGGTTTACCCAGGTCACAGTTGCTCCGACCGGCACCGTAACCGTCTGCGGCCCAAAACTGAAGTTATCAATTTTCACCTCCGCGTTTGGCGTAGACGACTGATCAGTCGCCGCGACCCGCGATGGTCCCGCCAGCAGCAGCATCGCAATCATTGCCGGTATGGCTAAACTTCCCACCCACACATTTGTTCTTGTCATGTTGTTGCTCCTTTTTGATTTGATTTTCTTGGTTTGCCTTCGTTCGTACATCGGACGCCCCTGCGATCTACTCAACGGGCTAACCTCAATAGACTCGAACCGCTCCCGTTTTCCGAAGCGGAAGAAACTGAGGTATCAAGTGGTGAATCAACGATTGCCAGGCTGTGACCACTGACCACATAGTTCACATCGGTGATACCTAATACCCGCTGCAACTGGTCGGCTGGCACCTTCATGGGGCCGGCCGATGGAGCTGTGCCCGGCGCAGGTTGAGGGAAGGCCGTCGACATCGCCGTGTGGAATGACACCTTACCCTCAACCTTCTGCATAATCTGGTGAATATGGCCGTTTAACACGGTCACTGAACCGAAACGCTTGACATAAGACAAAGCTTGCTCGCTGTCGTCCGTTCCCCAGCCCCAGTCGGGATAGATGGTCCACAATGGTATGTGGGCAAAGAGCACGATCGGAGTGCTTGCAGAACGGCCCTTGAGATCGTCTTCAAGCCATTCGAGTTGTTCGTTGCCGAGCGATCCCATGCCTCCGGCTTTCAAATTGGCAACGTTCACCAAGCCAACGAAATGAACACCTTTGTGATCGAAGCTGTAATATCCCGTTCCCTTGGTACCTTTCCCATAGCGCTCGAGATATTGCTCACCGTTGTCGCTGAGCATGTCATGCTCGCCCGGCACGAAGTAGATCTGCTTGGCAGACGCGCCTTTTAATGACTGGTCAAGGGTGTCGAATTCACTCGGCTTCGAGAGCTGACTCAGATCACCGGTGTGAATGATGAAATCCGGTGGGTGGGGCATGGCATTAATCTTGCTAATCGCTGTTTGCAGCGTAGCGGTGACGTCTGGGTTTGCCGGCTTGTTGAAGCCGATATGACTGTCGCTAATCTGGACAAAGGTGAAGTCCGCGTCTTTAGCGGCACTTCGCTCCGCGGTTTTGGCGAATGCTCGAGACCCCGGGATGCCACCGTTCAAGGTCCAGACCAGTCCGGTGCCCGCCCACGCCATGCACTTTAAGAACCCGCGACGGTCGACGCCATCGTTATTGAGGTCTTGCAACTTCTGATCGATAAGACCTTGTTTCTTGTCCCGCATTTGCCCTCCGTAATTTGTACCGTTCTCAGTTGATAACTGGCACGAGTCGCATTTATTCCCGGTCAGGTTCAGATGGCGGAGAACAAAATCAGGTGATTGCGATGTCTCTGAAGTTGTCCTTCAGCGCGAGGTTTGCTCTTGGTTTATGTGTCCCAGGTTGGAGTTTCGTCGGGCATCTAACTAGGTCCGTTTACGCCGCTTAGAAAGCCACCCAAATGCCCGGTCAGCGCGACAATACCGACTGCCAGAAATTCCACCGCGAGGCGATAGCTGGGCAAGAATACGGTCCGTCGTCGAGCGCGGAAATGCACCCACCACACCAATCAGATCAGGACGGTCGAGACGCACGCGAGTACCAGGTGCAGCAATAAGATCCCCTTGAGTTTCTGGCCCTCGAGTTGGAACTGCCACGCGAGTAGCCCAGTGGCGAGCACTGGGAGCGTTGAAATCGCTGCTACCAGCAGGTTGTAGTAGGCTGCATCCGCCAAGCCGCGTCGCTTCGTCCATTGCGCGATAACGTCGAACGCCACTGCGGTGATGAACAGCGCAATTGGAAAATGGATCAGCACGACATGTTGTGCGTGTTTGGCCAAAAGCACTGTCTTGAGATCGAAAGGATTTACCATCGTCTTGCTCCTTCTAAGTGTGCGAGGAGGTTGCTGCTGGGACCATGCCGCCGCTGCGGGCTGCACGGCCGGTTACCGATCGTGCTCCACGTGGCGTTCCTCCCTCCCCATAGGAGGTCGAGGATTGAGTTTTAACCGGGTGGCGATCCGCTGGCTGTGCAACCACCCATAATCCGTCGCCATTCAAGACATAAATGAAATCGCGCTCGTCCTGAAGCCACTTGACCACTCCCGAGAACGTTTGCACGACTCGAGGAGCGGCAGGATTCGCCAAATCCCAAAGTACAAGGTCATCCTTGGAGGCGGTGCTGTGCATCGGAACAACTTCGCTTTCGGCAATGATCGCCAAATCGCCCGTCAGGTTCATCCTGCCCGACGCAGCTGTATAAGGCCACGGGATCAATCCAACGGCTTTCGGTCGGGGGGGATTGCTGATGTCGAAAATCGAGATGCCTTGATCTTTTGAGTGCTGCACATAGAAGTAGTACTTGTCATTCGCTTTTGTCTGCATTGCCATGTCGACAGCCGATAGCCCACTGAATGAAATGTGGGCGACCACATGGGCCTGGTTGTCGGATCCTTTGAGTTTGTGGTCCTTGGCCGATGCTCCACCAGATACCAGCAACAAGGTGGTAAGAAGTGCCAGGACCTGCGAGATGAATTTAACGAATCTGCTTCTTCGTTCGCTGTTCACAATCCGCCTCCCGCAAAATGAGTCTCACCGCAGATAACGGACTTTCTGATCTTTTATTCCGCTCCGATCACGTCAATTGTGGAGTAGGTACAAGAAATTGGCCCCACTCCAATGCGATATTGACTAGGGATACCGGTTCTCATGGGTTAATGGGGGTTTGCGCAGAGCTCTTCGGGTTCGTGAGATGCCAATTGCCATGATTGCGGTGGTTGTAGTGCTACTCGCTCAGACTGCCCTGCATTTCCCAAAATAATTCTTTCTTGAAGGGAATAAATTTGCGTCCCCGGTGTTTTACCATGTGGATGTGTCAGGAATGGATCTTCAATCCGATTCGTTCGAAGAACTGGCCATGCCGCTTTTCGATCAGTTGTACAACTTTGCGCACTGGCTGACGCAGAATCGTGACGATGCCGAAGACCTGGTTCAAGAAACCTACACCAAGGCTTTGAAAGGGTTCTCGTCTTTCCGGTTAGGGACTAATTTCCGGGCATGGATGTATCGCATCTTGCGTAACACGTTTTTGACCTCGCGCACTGGATTGAAAGTGACGATGACTGTACCTCTCGATCCCGAGGAGGACGGACCTGAACTGGCAGTTGAGTCCGACACGCCGGAAACGATTCTGTTTGGGCGCGCGAACCGTGAGCTGCTGCAGAGCGCGATCGACGAGCTCCCGGTGCATTTCCGGGAGATCCTCCTTCTGTGTGAGGTGGAGGAGATGTCATATCAGGAGATTGCCGAAACGCTTTCCATTCCTATAGGCACGGTGATGTCGCGTTTGTCCCGTGCGAGAAAGACGTTGAGCGGTCGCCTGCGACCACAGTTGCAAGGAGGAGCAGGTCCAGCAGCGATTGCAAGGGGGACGAACCATGGTTTGTGAGTCTTGGAAGGCAAAACTCGACACCTACGTTGACGGTGAACTTCCGGAGGCGGAGATGCGCACCTTCGACGCACATGTGCGCAGCTGCCCTTCTTGCTCGACGGATGCCCTCACGCGTGTACAGATGAAGCGCGCGATTCAAGTCGCTGGAAAACGTTTTACTCCCAGTGCTGAGTTCCGGAAACGAATGCAGCAGAGCATTGCCCCCAAAACGCGGCACAGTTTTCGCCTGGGATGGATGTTAGCTGCGGCTGCTGCGGTCGTTCTCGTAGTCGGGACTTTGACTTCAGCCTATCTTGGAACCCGATCCAGCAGGGACTTGGCTTATCGAGATCAGGTTTTCAGCGAAGTTGCGGACTTGCACGTGGCGACTCTGGCCAGCTCATCGCCGGTGGATGTGATCTCCACTGATCGACACACGGTGAAGCCGTGGTTCCAGGGAAAGATCCCCTTCGCGTTCGATTTGCCGGAACTACAGAACTCAGAGTTCTCTCTGCTTGGCGGCCGGATGACCTATCTTGACCAAACGCCGGGCGCGCATCTGATCTACGATGCTCGGAAGCACCACATTTCCGTGTTCGTGTTCCAGGAACGATCATTGCGGTTGCCAGCCATGTCGAACGAAGGTTCTCTCTCGCCGAAGAAACTGCCGTTCAACATGGAAACATGGAGTCAAGGCGGGCTTCGCTATTTCGTGGTCGGTGACGCGAGTGCTGCGGACATTGATAGTCTTTCGAAACTGTTTAAAGCCGCATCATAGATTTGACGTCCGGTGCGGGCAACCGGTTATATGTCTCTCAGGACGAAGACCAATCACAAGCTGGGCCGGAACTTTTCGCTGATGCCAAAGCTCACAACCCAAAACCGTTCGCCGACGCGAGGCCAATGCGGTGCACAAGGTTTTGGAATCGCGGGTCGGAGCGTAGGGGGTCGAAGGCAAGGTCAACACCTAGCTTGGCCAAGCTAGCCACGGATTGTTCGGCGTCCTGTTCTCCTGCTTCGAGAGTCGGCCGCACCCGGCCGTGATCACGGAATGCATTCAGCGTCGCGGGCGGAATGGTATTGATAGTGTGTGGTCCGATCAACTCTTCAACGTATAAAACATCTGAGTAGGCTGGGTTCTTGGTCCCAGTGCTTGCCCACAATGGTCGCTGCAGTCGTGCTCCCCGCCGCCTGAATTCGTCGAAGGGAGTACCCAGGAAGATTTCGCGAAAGCGCCGGTAAACAAGCCTGGAATTCGCAATCGCTACCTTTCCGCGTAGTGACAATGAGTCTGAAGTTCCGATCGCTCCCAGGGCCCGGTCCACTTCGGTATCCACGCGGCTGACAAAAAAGGAAGCCACCGACGTCACCTGGTGCGGATTCGCATTTCGCCTCAGGCCGCGTAGATATGCCTGGGCCACGGCTTCGTAGTGGGCGAGCGAAAACATCAAGGTGATATTGATGTTGATTCCTTCGGCGATCAAGGCTTCCACCGCCTGAACACCTTGCGCGGTGGAGGGGATTTTCACCATCAGGTTAGGCCGGTTTACCGCTTCCCTCAAACGTCGCGCCTCCGCGATGCTTCCCGCCGTGTCATAAGCCAAGCGAGGAGAGAGACCTCGATGCTGACGAAGCCATCTTCGCCTTCGGTTTGATCGTAAACTGGTCGCAAGACATCGGCCGCCATCTGGAGATCCTCGACCTCGAGCTTTTCGAAAAGGGTGAGAGCATCGCTGTCAGGATCCCCTGCCAACAGTGATCGCAGTACATCGTCGTAGTCGGTCCCAGCCACAATTGCTTTGTCGAAGATAGTCGGATTGCTGGTTACACCATGGACACCATCTTCTTCCACCAGTCGCTGGAACTCACCGCTGGTGATCAGATCGCGACGAATGTAATCCAGCCAGATGGATTGCCTGCAGTCTTGCAGTTGTTTCAGTGAGTTCAGAGTTTCTCTCCGGGTGTCGGCAGCAATCGACAATTCCCAGGCACGGTGGCTCGCCCATCTCAGTGTGTCTCAGTAGCCGGCAAACTCTTCCGCTCGGATATCATCCTCGTCCACTTGTTTGCGGGAGCCGGTCTCGATCGGCCTGCCGCACGATGCTGAGAAAGGGCGTAATTCCGATTCCGCCGGCCAGGAACACGGCTGGCTTACCCACATTCTTGTGCAGCCTGAAGGATCCCGTGGCTGGGGCGATCTTAACTTTTGTGCCCAGCGGCACTTTCTTCAGCGAGCGCTTGAACGCAGTGTCGCGCATCCTGGTGGTGAAAACTAACTCGTTCTCAAACGGAGAACTCGCGATGGAAAAGGTGCGCGTATTGCCCTCGGCATCAGTTTCCGGCGGGTCGCTGAGTGTCACATCGGCGGCCTGCCCCGCTTTGAAGTCAAATCCGGAAAGGCTTCTCGAAGTGAAATGCCATCGTCCCCTCAGCAACTTCTTCGCGACGCTTCAGCATGGAGGTCTGACCTAGCATCGGGACCGGTTCGGTAGCCATGGCCCACCTCCTTACAGAGTGTGCGTGCGGTTCCGACCAGCGCTTAGAAGGGTTCTCACTGAATGATCCATAAAATACGTCTAGCTGCCAGGAGCGACCCTTCTTGCTGTGCCGGGTGGGTTCACCGCAGGATCGTTCGAACCGCCTTCGTCATCCATTCGAGACAAGGCTTCTTCGTCCAAGTGGCGATCTGAGGGCTGCTCGGCTGACTTTGGAACACCGATCGACACGAATGACGTTCTCACCGAATTACTGGAGGGCTCTCGAACAAGTTTCATCTTAAGTTCCTTTTCTGGCGATGCAGCCTCAGTTCAAGAACCGGAGTTGGCGGCCTCGATTCTGGATGAAGTCCTCACATATCACGACCGGGCTATAGCGGCTTCAGGCACTCAACTACGGGTTCTTTTTTGCTCCGCTAACCTGTGATGGAAAAGACCGTTGTAGCGCTCCACAACATTGAACCGCGTGGGTCCTCCTCACTGCCATTCGAAACAAGAACTTTCCGTCGTTCAACCTTCCGGAATTCTCCTATGCAAGCGCTCCCGAGGTCTGGTCAAGATTGCACACTTGACCTGAGGATGCTTGATGCGGATCGTTGGGCACCGGCGGATTCCTGTCGTGACTTCAGAAAAGCGGGCTAGCGAAGCTGCTCGCTGCCGCGAGCCGCAGAACAAGAAAGGAAAAAGCTGCACACTTCGGCTACATGCCAAAGGAATGACTTACAAGACGATCAATTCTGACCAGCTTTCCGAAACCTGAAGTTTCATACTGGCAATTCACTAGGGTTGTGATGGCAGAGAGAACTTCGTGAACAAGGTTGATTTTGTGAACATTCTTGATGCGAGGAGATTGCAATGAATGTAAATCTGATTGTGCTCGCCTCCGTGGTGATTCTGGTTGTCGCGGGGCTTGCTTGGCTGTATGTACGAAAACGCAGGACTACGACTGCAGGCTTGCAGCACAAATTTGGCTCCGAGTACCAGCGGGCGGTGCAAGAGCATGGGTCCGAACGCAAAGCAGAAGCGAAATTAGCGGATCGCGAGAAGCGGGTTGAAAAGCTCAAGCTTCGCGATCTTGATCCGATGGAGCACGAACGTTTTTCGAAACAGTGGGCGTCGGTACAGTCTCGTTTCGTTGATTCCCCAAAGGGGGCTGTCACAGAAGCCGATGACCTGGTGTCCTCTTTAATGAAAACTCGTGGCTATCCGGTATCCGATTTCAATCAACGTGCCGATGACATTTCCGTGGACCATCCCCGGGTGGTGGAGAACTACCGGTCCGCGCACGAGATTGCATTGCGGGTTGGCAAGGACGTCGCCACTACGGAAGATCTGAGAACGGCGATGATTCACTATCGCTCTCTGTTCGAGGAACTAGTGCAGATACCAACGACTGTGGAAAGGAAAGAGGTGGCGTGATGGCTGAACTGATGACAACAGAAGAGGAGCTTGCAAAGGCCGAAACCGCGGGCTACGACATTCCGCGAGATCAGCCCGACGGACCCAAGCTGGTGAAAGGCCAGGAACCGGACGCTCTGGACAAAGCGGCTGCCGTCCCCGAGCCGGTGCCGTTGTTTTCTGATTCGGAGATGAAAGATTTCCGATCGCAATGGAGCAATCTACAAACTGGTTTCGTGGACGAACCGCGCCCGACGGTCGAAGGCGCAGACAAACTGGTAGCCGCCGTGATGCAGCGACTGGCCGAAGGTTTCGCCAACGAGCGATCGGGCTTGGAAAAGCAGTGGGATAGCGGCGACAACGTGTCCACTGAGGACCTACGGGTCGCCCTACAGCGCTATCGTTCCTTTTTTGACAGATTGTTGAAACTGTAACGACCAACCCGCTTTCGGATGCAGGATGCTATACCAACATGAAGATGCGCGGTCAGTTTCAGAATTCAGGTGCTCGCCACTGAGCACAGGAGGGTGACATGCTTTGGACCATTTTCGTTGTTCTTCTGATTTTGTGGCTTCTGGGCTTCAGTTTGCATGTAGGCGGAGGTCTGATCCACTTGCTGCTGGTTGTGGGGTTGGTGGTTCTGGTCATTAACTTACTGAGCGGCCGACGAAGTTCTGTCTGAAGACAGGAATTACGAGCTCCAGCATCAAAAGTTGTCAGAGCTTTTAGCCGCTGCTTCACTCCGCGTCCGGGACTTGAATAACCGGTGGCCCGAGCGGAATTACCTTATCAAAGGCGATGGACGATGCAGAAGCAGCCGGCGGAGCGATTGAGGTTGGCTCCAACTTCTCCCTCTTCTTCAGCTTCGCGGCTGTCCAATGACGGCGGTCACTGAGTTTAATTTGACACTGTCGTGCAATGGAAAAAGGCGTTCCGGCCGAGGTTTCCGGTCAGTAGTGAAGGTGGACTGGACGGGAGAACGTTATCTTGCCGGAGTGGAGACGACTTCCATCGGGGCCTGATCGTTGGTGATGCGCTCTTCGATCCTGGAGACGAACTTCGGCGCGCGGCCCTTCACCATTTTCCGGATGCCAGGCCCAAACTCATGAAGGAGGTTGATCCCCGCGTCGCTACCAATCGTCGAACCAAAGGTCTTGAAGGTCGCCGATGTGGATCGCGCCCGATATGGACGGTAAGCAGTGGCGACCGCGACCGAAGTCAGCACCCCGAGAAAGTACGACGTATTCAGTGTCCTCTTTCCGGAGTCGTTCCGCGTGACTAAAATGCGCGAAGCGGCGTATGTGGCCCGGCCCAGAAAGCTGCGGCCGCTCGAAGGGTAATAACGCGGGTCCTGCTTGAGAAGTGAAGGATACAGGTACTTACCAAAGAAGGCGCTGGACTCTTTTTGAATAAGCACACCTTCATACAGAGCGGTTAGGCTGGGCTGCCGTCCGGGAGTGAGGCGTCCCAGTTCGGTTTCGCGGATTATGCCCGCATTGACGCCAACCGCACCCAGTGTCAAAGGCGAGCGTGCTTCATTGATAAACGTGCGGAATTTCTCTGCTCGAGTTGGAGGCTGTACTGACGGAGCATCAGGAAGTGATCCCCACGTACGCATCTCCTGGCGCTGCAGTTCGTCTGAGTCTGAGCCGTCAAACTCTAACCCCTGCAGCGAGTCAGCGGAAGGACGTTCGCTTTGGCACAACGCCCCGCAAGTAGCCAACAGAAAAAAAGACATAACCCGTATTGGTGCAATTCGGTTCACCGGGGCTCGGTCCTGAAAAGCAGCAAGCGACTTCTGCGCTGCTCGGCAATTCGGCTTGAAGCACACTTCAACGTTAGCACTCCACACGGCATTACTCTGAGCAAGAGTGCTCAGTCCGGGGGCACAGACGTGTCGTTGCTCGCGACGATAATCTGCGGCATGGAGAACGCCCTGTGCAAGCACGGCATTGACTTCCATCATCATCGGTGGCACCATAAATGCATCAAGCGAAGTGTGGTGCTTCGCAGCAGCATGCTGTTCCTCCCGCCTTCATGCGCTTTATTTCATAAGCAAGTACAGAATCGATGCAATCGTGCTGGAACTCTCTTAATTAGGGGAGACCATATTAGCGGAACCGACCATGACACCCATAGTAGTGGCCAAGAAGGTCAGCAAGTTCGATCCCAAGACATTCCTTTCAACCCTCAACGGCGGTAGAAGGATCGAAGCTTTTCCCAAAAAGCAGACGATCTTTGCTCAGGGCGACTCGTCCGATGCTGTTTTTTATATAAAAGAAGGAAAGGTGAAACTCACCGTTGTGTCGAAGATCGGGAAGGAAGCCACCATAGGGATCCTGAACGAGGGCGATTTCTTCGGGGAAGGTTGCCTTACAGGGCAACGCCTACGCCTGTGCTCCGCGAGCGCCATGATCGATTGCTCTGTGATGCGAATCGAAAAGAAATCCATGATGGAAGTACTTCACCGGGAGCACGCGTTTTCCGATATGTTCGTGGCCTATTTGCTGGCACGGAACATCCGGTACGAAGAGGATTTGGTTGATCAGCTTTTCAATTCCAGTGAGAAAAGACTGGCCCGGACATTGCTCTTGCTGGCTCATTTCGGCAAGGACGGTAAGCACGAGACTGTCATCCCTAAGATGAGTCAGGAGACCCTGGCAGAAATGATAGGCACAACGCGGTCGCGCGTAAGTTTTTTCATGAACCGGTTCAGGAAATTGGGCTTCATCGACTATGACGGCGGGAGCGGTTTGCAAGTTCACAGTTCACTTCTCCACATCGTTCTTCACGACTAGAACTTCCTTCCACAAGGTTTTTCAGAGAGGCCGGTGTACCCCATGCCTTTTCAAGCGATCTTGCGCGAAATTGATCACCTGACAATCGCGGGAAGCGTTCGGGAAGGCGGCCCTTTGTTAGAGGTGCTGGTTGCGATTGGAGGCCCCAAGCCGGTCTGAGTACAGCACGCGGGGTGTGTCCCATGCACGAACACTGCATCCAGACGGAGCCCGCCCAATTTTACTTCTCGAACACTTTTTCGATGTGCCCGATCTTTTTTTCGACTTTGCCAGCGTTGTGTTCGGCTTTGCCTTCAACCTCTAGGTCAGGATTGTTCGTGACTTGGCCTGTCTTCTCTTTAACTTTGCCTTTTACTTGATGAATAATGCCTTTAACTTCATCCTTCGTACTCGTGTTCATCTGTTTTCTCCTCATTGTTAAATCTGGTTCTTTAAAGGAGCGGAAATTGGGTCTTGGCCGATTTTCCGCTGCGTGGCGTGGACCCGAGTTAAGTGCGCACGGTGTTGCTGCCGTTTACGATGCTAGCCGCGCCAACGACGATATCCCCAGCCTCCGCCACCGAGCAAAAACAGCAGCAAAAGAACAACCAATAGGGTTTCCATGTTGTAACCTCATTTGTGAGTGGAAGCCAGACTGGCCTTTGTGACCGGTCGGTCTACTTCTTCACTAGCTAACAAGATAGAAGTGGCGAACACGAATGTCTGATCACATTGGACCGATCTGGCCCTCGGTTCGTAGGGTGTCTCCAAGTGGGATGGTGAGCCGATTCGCGCTGTGATTGGTGGGGAGGCGCGCTGCAACCCTTCATGCCGACATCACCCTCTCGATGGATGCGATTGCTGTTGAAGTCGCTGGGCCCGGGCGTCATCACCGGAGCTGCCGACGATGACCCATCTGGCATCGCTACATATTCTGTTGCAGGCGCGCAGCTTGGGACCAAGCTTCTGTGGACCGCACTCCTCACTTGGCCGCTGATGGCCGCGGTTCAAATGATGTGTGCCCGAATCGGAATGGTGACCGGACAGGGTTTGGCGGGAAATTTTAGGCAGCGATTTCCAGGTTGGCTGTTGCGGGTCTTCATCCTGGCGCTGCTTACCGCAAACACTATTAATATCGCGGCCGACCTCGCGGGCATGGCGGATGCCGCTGCAATGCTTTCCGGGATCAATTCGCGCTGGTTTGTGGGGGCTTTCGCACTCCTGATCTCTTGGGCAACCGTCCGGCTCCGTTATCACCAGATCGCGGACGTGCTGAAGTGGCTAGTGCTGGTGCTCTTCGCATACCCCGTCACCGCATTTGTGGTGGGGGCGGATTGGGGCCGAGTGGCGCGCGATACCCTCGTGCCCTCGCTGCCCCATACCAGAGACGATTGGTCAACGCTGGTCGCGATTCTCGGGACTACGATCAGCCCCTATTTTCTTTTTCTGGCAGGCGAGTGAAGAGGTTGAAGAGGAAAAAGCGGTAGGTCAGAGAACGATTGCTGAACGGAGAGGAGCAACGACCGAAGAACTTGGGCTGAGACGAATGGATGTAGGCGCGGGAACGTTCTTTTCGAATTTGGTCATGTTCTTTATCATCCTGACCACCGCAATTACCCTCAATCGCCATGGCATCACGCACATTGAGACTTCTCGCCAGGCGGCCGAAGCTCTTAGGCCCTTTGCTAGCAGGTTTGCAACCACCCTGTTTACCGTGGGCATTGTGGGTGTCGGGTTTCTTGCCATCCCGACCCTGGCGGGGTCATCGGCATACGCGTTCGCGGAAACGTTAGGGTGGCGTCAAGGTCTGGACAAGAAACTGAAGCAGGCACGTGCGTTCTATGCTCTCATTCTGGTCTCGACGGCGGTGGGCGTGGGACCGGATTTCGCAGGCATTAATCCGGTGAAGGCGCTCTACTGGACAGCGGTCATCAACGGATTGCTGGCACCCTTTCTTCTGGTGGCAATCCTGGTCGTGGCTGCGGATAGGAAACTGATACAGGGTCAACCGAGTTCACGCCTGGGATCGACGGTCGTCGCGATCACCACAGTGGCGATGTTCGCTGCGGGGGTGGCCATGTTTGTTGTGTAGACTGCCGATCTCGCTGCCGTCGCGCCGCATGCACCGGATAGCCGCATCCGGTGTTCCAGTTATCCGTTGTATTGCTTGCGTTGACTCCACAGCAAACCTGAGCTACCGCATCTGGCCAATTAAGTGTCATATATGTGCAGTTTGAACCAGCTTAACTGTTCTTTTCCAGCCTATGCTGTATTGATCGAGGAAACGAAAACTCGCAGCAAATGGCGCTGGTTTCTTGGAAGGAAACGATGGCATATGACCCATATCATAAACAAGCCGATACCCAAACTGCGCAAAGCTCCTCAACCGCCCCTGTCATACCCCGGCGCAACGGCTGACGCAGACCGTGCCAAGAAGCCCTCGCTCTCCGCGCCCTCAGCCAGCGACCAAGAACTGAATCCCGGAGATCGCGTCGAGGGTTTGGGCAACTTCGGAAGACCGACTGGAGAATTCGGAATAGTTGAGCAGGCCAACGAAGACGACGCGATGGTCAAGTGGGATGATGACGGTCGCATGAGACTCCACCGACCGTCACTCAAGAAGGTCTAGCCTTGCAACCAAACTGGGCCAATCTGGCAAGTTTGAGGCAAAAAGTGCTTAGTTAGGAACCGCTGAGTTCAATTGGTTCGACCTAGATTTGCTCCAAGCCCCCATTGATTGAGGAGAATCTGCCCCATTGTCGGCACGGGAAATGTTTAACGCAGGTAACAAAAATGTTCAATTTGGGACAGTTCTCGCAACGGGTTCGAAGTACCCTCCGCATATGACAATCACAGTAAATCCGCAACCTGCTACCCAACGGATCTCGCCCTACTGTTACGACCCGAGTTGCAAATCCTGCAACGACCTACGGGACGAGCACACCCGCGTGAGCAGGGGACCGTCCCGAGATTAGTCGCTTAGCCTGATCGCTAATGACATTCTCGGATCGCCCGCTAGCGAGGGATCGTCCGACACGAATTTAGGGGGACTTACCACGAGTAAAGTCCCTCTGAAGTGGAAGCCTCGCAAGAACGGAGTTCGGCTATGAAAAACCCTCGCTCTTTATCGTTCGCGCTTTGGTTTGCATTAGCGCTGATGCTCGGATTGAGCATTGTGACCGTTCCCACAATGGCAGCGGATGCAAAGCTTATCGTCGGAGATTGGGAAGGAACTCTCGATCCAGGGGCCCAAGCCAAGAAGCGAATTGTGGTGCACATCACCGCTGCGCAGGATGGGACCCTAAGCGGCACGATTGACTACCCTGACCAGGAGACTTCCGGCATGCTGGTCACCGCCATCACCTATAAGGAACCTATTCTGCATTTCGAAAGCAGCTCCAGCCAGAGTGTTTATGACGGCAATATGAACAAAGATAGTTCCCAGATCACGGGTAATTGGAAGCAAGCCGGATCGAGCCTGAGTCTGATTCTCAAGCGCACGCCTTGAAAACTAAAGCTTCTTTTGTTCGCCTGCTGGAGACTGGCCGAACACAGAGATTTCAAGGCTTCTCAAAAAACTCTCCACACGTAGTGTCCCAACAGAACGAACACACCGCCAACGCCACAAACCCAGAAGAGAAAGTTGGCTGTCAACTTCGAAGAATTGATTTGCTTTTTGTTCATCGTCGAAAGCTTTACCTGTTATGAAGGAATTTGATCCTTGCGGGTGTTTCGTGCGCTCCAGAGTTTTTGGTTCATAGACTGCGCACGATAAAAACAATCAACAGAACCACGACAATCGTTCCCACTAAACCGTAACCTAACATAGAACCTCCTAGTCCTAAATGTCTGGTGTAACCCAATTATGCTGGAAGATGATGAATTTCGCTGGTCACTTTTCCTCACGGCTGCCGATTTGAGCGATAACCATCGCGGGAAGCGTTTCGCAACACTGCCACGGTCTCGGCGGCGCTGGTAGCGACTAAAAAACCCAAGCTGATCTGAGTGCAGCAAGAAGTCCGCTGAGGGGCAGACCGGAGAGGCTCCTGCTCAGGCGTATTTGCGCTTGATCAACGGCTCAATTTCGTGGTTGATTTCAAATTTCACTGGTTCGCCACATGACTGGCACATCGTTTGGTGTATTCCACCATTTAAACTCATCGCTTCTAGTCGGTTGGGACGCAGGCATTTGGGGCAGGTGATTATCAGATATCCTGCATTGTCTCTGGGTACGAAGAGGGGGGCGTTGTCATTTTTCTCTCCTTCCGACCTGATAGGAGAAGCTGCTAAAAGCTCACTGATTTCATGGAAAAGCTCATGTATCGTGTAATGTCCTTTTTGTAAGAAAGCGTCCGCCAAAATCCCGCTTGGATTTCCGCTTGTAACGTAGTCTCCACTCGTGGCGATTGTTGCGATGTGCGGAAATCGCTTCCGTACTATCGCCAGAAATTCAAACCCCGACATCCAGGGCATATTCAAATCGGAAATTATCACATCGGGCAAGGACTTGCTGAGCGCGTTTAGCCCACCCAGCCCGTCCCGCGCTGTGAGAACCTCATAACCCTCGCTTTCCAAGACTTGCCGTGCCATTTCGCGTACTGAAGGTTCATCATCCACGACTAATATGCGATAGCGGAACTGAGCCCCAGCATTGGCTGTGGCCGGGATGCTTTCATTCGAAGGTGCTGCCTTTTCGGCCGCGACAGTGTGCTGTGGCGTTTCTTGAACGTCTAATTCCGGTGAAATTGATTTACTCCAGGGCTCTTTTTGACTGGGAAGCATTGGACGCCCTCCCTTCATGTTCGAAAGTGTGTCCAAATAATACTCAGCGCCAATCAACCCGAGCTGTTCAATATTGATCAGTTTGGAAAAAGCCTCTGACCCCAGCTCCAGTTGGTGCCGAAGCGTAAAAGGTCAGGTCGAAGGACAGAGACGCGATGTAAAAGGGGAGCGCGTTAAGCAAACAAACGCATGAGCGGATGGAGATCCGACGGCCGTTCTCCCGCATCGCAAAAAAACCGCCAGCTCATTACGCCTGGCGGCCTTGAAGTTAGAATCGCTTCGACGTTACAGGACGGCTGTATGGTCAATCGAACCTGCCTGAGGCCTAAGCCTGCTTTTTCTTCTCTTGATCGTGTTTCTCCTGTTCCGACTGCGGGCTCTTGGGCTGTTCGGGTTCTAAGGAACCGAAATCAGGTTTTGGCCGCTTCCGCCGCGTAGTGCGTTGCGTGGACCTGGGTTAAGTGTGCACGGGGTTACTGCGTTTACAATGCTATCCGCGCCAACGACGGTATCCCCAGCCTCCGCCACCGAGCAAGAACAGCACCAAAAGAACAATCAATACGGTTTCCATGTTGTAACCTCACTTCTGAGTGGAGGCTGGACTGGCCTTTTTAACGGTCGGTCCACTTCTTCACTAGGTCCCATGATAGAAGTAGCGAAGACGGATGTCTGATCACATTGGACCACTTTGGGATGCGGTTCGCAGGGCACCGTGCTGGTGCTCTTCGCATGCCCCATCACCGAGTTTGTGGTGGGGACGGATTGGGCCGGGTGGCGCGCAACACCCTCGTACCCTCGCTGCCGCATACCCGAGACGAAGGGTCAACGCTGGCCACGATTCTCGGCACCGCGATCGGTCCATATTTGTTTTTCCGGCACGCGAGTCAAAAAGTTGAAATAGAAAAGCAGCAGCACAGAGCACACTCGCCGAGCATCCGTATTCCCCGTGCAGGTCAATTTGGAACAGTGCTTGCAGTTTCAGAATTGTTTTCCATTCGAGCAGTTTTGAACAGCCCGCACCAATCTGCAAACGTACCATCTCAAGTGTAGAGACGACGTACATCCTTTCACACCGTCGGAGGGTTGGACTATCGAAGACGAACAGTGCCAAAAGATCGGCGCAGGGTATACGGCAGTGAAGTTCAGATTTTTACTGTTTCTCCGAATGGAGCCCATTCTCTACGCCGATCCAGAGTCCAACGTCATGAAGGCTGAACGGTCGCAGCGAAGGGCGCTAGCCTCTTGCAAAGAACCATGGATATGACCCATATAACAAACAAACCCATGAAGCCCCCGCTCTCCGAGCCCTCCGCCACCGACCAGGAACTGAATGCCGGAGATCGCGTCGAGGGTTTGGGCAACTTCGGAAAACCGACTGCGGAATTCGGCACAATTGAGCAGGCCAACGAAGACGACGCGGTGGTTAAATGGGATGATGACGGTCGGTGAGACTCCACCAACCGTCGCTCAAGAAGGTTGAGCCCGGACGGAAGGAGTTTCTCATGAAATCCGAAGCTGTGAGCTTGGCGGTGATCGCTGGTGTACCGCTCGGTTGCAGGTTCTGGCCCGAAGATGATGGCTGGAGCGGAGTTTGCGAGAGCCTGTCGGTCATCGTTCGTGGTAGCCTTTGAAGACGCCAAGAAGCACATGGAAACTGCCCTCCAGGAACACATCGAGCGTATCTTGCGCGAGCAGTTGGGGCGAAGTGCCCAGCGGGTTTCCTAGCGGCGAGTCTCGTCCGGCCAGGCCTCCTGTCGTGCTGCTATGCCTAATCAGCGGGGAAATGGCTAGGTCACTCAATTTGAGGCTTTTGTTTGCGCTCTCCGTCTAACGCGCAGCAAAGTAAGTTCCGATGACGCGGCATGCCTTCGAAATCTGTTGCTCGCGTTCCTCTACCACGCGACTATGGGACCCTGAATCCTGCGACCTACTCTGGTTCGCAATTGCCTTGGGGGTTCACCATGACGTCGCAGATGACTCCCGTCCAGCCAAAGCCTATATAGAGAACTAGTCGTAGTTGGCTTTGCCTTCGACCACCGTGTTGTTCTTGTCGATGGTGATCTTTCCGGCTACACCGAGGTCGGAAATCTGTATGTTTGTTAGTTGGATGTCGAGGTCCTCAGTGATGGCCTTGCCCCCGGTGAGGTGAGCAATCTCGCGCAACATACTCTTGCGCTGATCCCCGAATCCGGGTGCCCTGACCGCGGCAACTTGCAGCGGGCCGTTCAGCTTGTTCACGACGAGAGTGGCCAGCGCTTCGGATCCAACGTCCTCTGCGATGATGAGCAGGGGCTTGCCACTCTTTGTGACCTGCTCAAGGAGTGGGAGCAGATCCTTCTTAAAACTGATTTTCTTTTCGTGGATGAGGATGTAGACGTTCTCGAAAGTAACTTCCATGCGCTCGGGGTCGGTGATGAAATAGGGTGAGAGGTACCCGCAGTCGAACTGCATGCCGCCAACCTGCGGTATGTCGCTGGCGCGGCGGGGAATGCTCCTGCCGTCACGGATGGTGCCAGCGTCCTCCGCGCGAGCCAGAATGCGGTCGTCTACGGTAGCAAGTTTCGCGGTCATGTTTACGGAACCTCCATCAGCCGCGCCTCACGGCATACTCTTTCTGTGTGCACGAGCAATTTGTCAAAAAAACCATGGCGCTGGATTCAGCGGATCTATATCCACCGAAACCTCCACAACAAACGAGGGTGGGTACAAATTTCCTTTGCGCCAGAACACTGTGAATGGCGAGTATCAAACTTTCGGTTTCGAAAAACTGGTCAGAATTGATCGTCTTGTTACATCAGCCATATCGCATCTAGCTGGGCGTTGATCGCGACGAACAATCGGTGCCGCTTTGCGATCTGGGCTTCCATGGGTTTTGGGATTTCGGAGCGGGGAATGGCGGTCCCCAACGTGTTCACTTTTGCTCAGTGCAGCAAACCTGTGCGGACAGACCCAATGAAAGCTGCCGCTTGGCTAAGCTGTTGAAATTTAACTTCGAGCCGGCCCGGCACATGAAGAACTGGGTGACAAAAAGAGCCGGCTAGCCGGGCTTCCGATTCCGCGATCTCCGCCACCATCAAGGCGATTGCCGGTCACTTCAGTTGCACTTGAGCAATTTTGCTCAGACGGTTCGCATCTGCCCTGATAAGTTTTCTCTCATGTACGAGGAGGTTCTGTGAGTAGGTTTCCCATTTGGGTGGCGGGCAATTTGATCCAAATATTCCATTTCGATTTTTGCTCTCCGCTTGAGTCTCAGGAAGGGTGGCCGATGTACCACAGAGCGGCAAAACAGACGGTAGGGTTGCTATGCCTTTAGACACATCCGTGCCGGCTGATACATCCGGTTTTTCAAGGTTGGAAGCCTCGGCCAGAAAGAAGAGCCCGATGAGCGTGCACGCAACAACCAGATTGAATTCAGAGCCGAATCTCATCAACCAAGCCCGGAACGGCGATGCCAATGCTTTTGCCCTGCTGTATGAGACGCACAGACCCCGCATTCAGGCTGTTTGCCTGCGGATGACGAATAATGTGACGGAAGCGGAGGACTTGGCACAGGATGCCTTCATTTACATTTTCCGGAAAATCTCTAACTTTCGCGGCGACTCAGCTTTTTCCACGTGGATTCACCGGATCGCGGTAAACACGGTGTTGATGCACTTCCGCAAGAAGGGCAAACGCCACGTGTCTCTGGATCATCCGCACCCCCAGGACTCGGACCGACCTAAGCGCGAGTATGGACGGGTGGATGAACGGCTCGCCGCATGCGCTGATCGCCTGGCGCTGGTACGTGCCATTAAAGAACTTCCTCTCGGCTATCGCACGATTTTTATCCTTCACCAGGTGAAGGGGTACGAGCACAAGGAAATAGCGCGGCGTCTGCATTGTTCGATCGGCAATTCGAAGTCGCAACTGCATAAGGCGAAGTTGCGGCTTAGAGAACAATTGGCGCCCCAGGGCTACACCTTCCGGCAAAGGGTTGCGGCGGCAAAACCACAAGCAGTTCGCGCCCCAGCTTTGATGGCAGCGGCCAAGCTGAGCCTTGTCCAGCCTTCCACTGATGCTTCGCCAGGGCCCGGCACTCGATTGCCCGGAGGCGATGGCACCGGACGCAAGAACTGTGTGCCTAGGCAGCCGAATGACGTTGCTGCATCAGCGTTCCAAAAGCAGCTCAGTCGCCGCGAGAACTTACCGGATCTGTCAGTCGTCGGCAACCCAGAAGTAATGCTGCCGGCGATGCGGCGGGTCGGTCCTGGGCTGATGGCGGAGAGTGGTTCCTGATTCTGAAAGTTGCGACTGGTGTACACGAGGGTGTTGATCCGATGCAAGTGGGAGCGGTTCTGGTGCTAGGTGGATGTATCGGTAATGACATATGCGAGTCGTCCGCACGGAAGTATTTTCCGGAGGCGATGCCATCTTTTTTCGGCGCGCCCGTAGCCATGCTCGACTTGCTGGGCGAGCCCATTCTGTGCCGGATCATCGAAAACTTGCGGAAATCCGGGATTGGACCGATTTTCCTTATCACCGATGATGCCTTTGCAAACCATGCGGTGGTGAGGGACATCAGCCGGTGGCATGTTCACGTCCGGATAGCTCCCGGAGAGGCCCTTCGGACAACGACCCAGGCCGCCCTGAAAACCTGCCGGGAAAGTGGAGCGCGCGCCGCGCTCGTGTTGCAAGCTGCAGCGTATGTGGAACTCGAGGTGGCCGAAATGCTCTGGTTTCACAGCGCGAGCGGCCAAGCAGTCACTTTTGCGCGGGACAACAGCGGCCCGCTCGGCATCGCCATGGTCGGGAGCGAGTCCACAGAACAGCTCATGCTACCAGAGCGGCGAACGCCCCAATCAATCCCCCTTGAATACGTGCATCGTCAATACGCGAACCGATTGAGCACGCCCGGGGATCTCAGGCGATTGGCCCAGGATGCACTGCTCCAGCGGTGCGGTATCCGGCCTAATGGCAGCGAGGTAAGGCCGGGAGTTTGGGTGGCGCCCAGCGCCCGGTTGCATCCTCGAGCCCGCGTCGTGAATCCGTCTTATATTGGTGCCCACACGCGGTTGCGATCCGGCGTGGTCATCACACGCGGCACGAATATTGAGCACCACTGCGAGGTTGATCGCGGATGCGTGGTTGAGAACGCCACCATACTGCCACACACTTACTTGGGCTCAAGCCTGGATATCGCTCATTCGATTGTGAACCGCAACGCCATGATTGATGTGAGGCGGGCGGTCCAAGTGGAAATTAGCGACCGCTCTCTAATCGGTTCCACGTCTCCTCTTCCCAGGTGTGCTCCCCGGCCCTCGGAGGTGAGATCGCTTCCATTTATGAGCCATTCACCGCGACGGACATTGAGGGACGCGTTCAGCGCGTTTCTCCCCAAGACACCGTTCTTATCTCCGGCCTCAGTGCGATTTTCATATAACGCTTCTGAGGCCAAGCCAGGGCTTGGAGAATTACCCAGGGCCGGCGATTCTTCTGCTGTGCGAGGTTAATCATGACCCCTTATTCACCTGTAGTAGTTAAGACCCTGACGGCACGGCTTGATCGGAACCAAGTGGCTGCATTTCGTCGAGGAATGCAAGAGGTGCTTCGCATGGACCAACCACGAGTCGTCTTTGATTTCTGCTCGGTCACGCACCTGGATTCCGCCGGCATCGATTTCCTTCTTAATTGTTTATCGGCAATCGTGAGGCGCGACGGCGAACTGAAACTAGCCGCGGTGTCACCGCAGGCGGCAACGGTCCTTGAGATCACTCGGGTAGGTCGTTTCTTCGAGATCTTCCCGACCGTCGAAGATGCGGTTCGCAGCTTCGATGCCTTTCTTCCGAACGCTCCCAGTTTTCCAGAGCCCTGGGATTTATTTCGCGCGGCATCGGACAATGACAGGCCGCCTGAAAATCTGACGGGGTCCGCGCCCCAGCAGATCTAGACGGCAAACCAGCGACCAGGGAGGCACCCGAATGAACCCACGCATACTGCAGACCATCGCCTTCGCGCTGGGGTGCATACTTACACTCCAGTCCGTCAGCCCAGCATTGGCGCAGGACGCAGCCACCGCCGATCCCCAGCAGCCGGTCGCGTCCACCCCCGCTGCAACTTCATCTCCTGCGGACCCACCCCCAGCCAGTGTCACCAGCGGCGGGAGCTAGGAAACATCGCCGTACCCTGGAGCGCCCACTCAACAAACGCCAGACATAAGAGAATCGCTACGGGTGCAACAAACGAAAGAGGCGGCAAAGACTCAGGATCCAATTCGCGATGCGTTGCAACAACCTCAAGGTGCGGCCGCCGCGCGCGTGTTGCACACAACCGGCGCGGCTACTTACCAACCGGCTGGAGCGGCCATTGCGCCTGCCAAACAGAGGCGGTCTCGTTCGTTTCTGATCCGCATGGGCGTTTTGGCTGCTGCAGGCATAGCAGTAGGTTCCGTGATCGCGCTGTCGAGCGCCAGTTCCAGCAAACCTCCGGGTAGCCGGTAATGTGGCGGACAAAACCGAGTTCCAGGTTGCGGGATGCAGCGCGAACTAGATCAAGGACACGTCCGTTGCTGATTACTTTTTCGGGCATCGACGGCTCTGGTAAGAGCACAAACATCGCGACCCTCACCTCGTGGCTGACGGGCGCAGGACTCCAGGTGCGAGCGGTGACGTTCTGGGACAATGTGGTGGTTCTTCCCCGCTTACGGGAGAAACTCACACGCAAGTTGTTCCGCGGGAAAACGGGCGTCGGCGCGCCGGAAAGGCCGGTTCAGCGCCGCGATAAGAACGTCCATCCCTGGTATGCAAGCTTGGGGCGTTGTGTTTTTTTTCTGCTGGACGCGATTCACATGCGGTGGCTGGCGAAACAAATGCTTAGTTCCAAAGCAGACGTTGTTATTTTTGACCGATACCTTTACGACCAGCTCGCGATCCTGCCCATTCAACGGAACGCTGTGCGAGTTTACGCGCGGCTGCTTTGCAAGCTGGTTCCCCGACCGGACATCGCCTATCTGTTGGACGCAGAACCTGAAGCCGCTTTCATCAGGAAACCCGAATATTCGCTCGAGTTTCTAAAGCGGTATCGTCGCTCGTATCTTCTGCTCAGGGGACTCGTGGGAGGGATCACGTTGATTCACGCCCTTCCGCTCGAAGCAGCCGGCCGCAAAGTGGCAGATGAGTTCAAGCGGGTCGGCATTTGCCCTCCGAACCACGTCCGTGATGTGCAACGCGCTTGAATATTCGAACGGCGCTAATCTTTCTACCCCCTCACGCAAGCTCAACAGTCCGCCTCAGACAGGCGTTCCCGTACAACATCTGAGGAGGCAAGCCCATCCAAAGGTCGTTTGCCGGGCGCAAGTGCCGGGCGGAAAAAAGTCTATGGGCGACGGACTTGGTCTGGTCATACCGACGCTAGAAGCAACCATTGGAGCTTTGCTTGACCGCGTTCGCGCGAATCTCAATGGCCTGCAAATCGATTATGAACTGCTGGTGGTTGATGACGACAGCACCGATGGCACCGGGGAGGTCGTCCGCAAGTACTCCGGTTCGGATCCCCGCATCCGTCTGCTGGTGCGGCGGGGATGTCGCGGGCTGGCTGGCGCCGTGCTTTATGGATGGGACCGCACGGACGCCAATCTGCTGGGTGTGATCGACGCGGACTTGCAACATCCGCCGGAACTGCTGCCCGCGCTGGTCACCGCCATCCAGGAGGGTCAGGACATCGCCATCGCCAGCCGTTACTCCGCCGGGAATGGCATAGCCGGCTGGAACCCGCTGCGCCGGGCCATCTCCCGGCTGAGCACCTGGATTACGGTGCCGCTGCAGAAGGCAGGCATCCGGGTGCGCGACTTGCTCTCTGGCTTCTTCATGCTGCGCCGGAGTTGTATTGCCGGAGTCCGCTTGCAACCGGAAGGTTTCAAGTTGTTGCTGGAAATCCTAGTGCGCGGAAACATCCTGTCCGTCGCTGAGATTCCCTATAACTTCGGCCTGCGCCAGGCCGGCAAGAGCAAAGCCAATTTGCGGGTCGGTCTTGATTACCTTCAGCTGTTGGGACGGCTTTCAAGAAGCGCCTTCTCGAGGTCAGTAGGCCCCTCGTGAAGATCTGTCTGGTGACCGCCTTTCCTCCGAGTCGCGGAGGGTTGAATGAGTACGGGCTGCATGTGGCCCGGGCCTTGTCGAACCTTCCGCAACTCAATCTCACCATCCTGGCGGATCAACTAAGTACTCCGGAACCCGAAATAGACGGGTTTCATGTGATTCGTTGCTGGTCGTTTAATGCTCTGACGAACCCCACCCGCCTCCTCCGCGCTATCAAGGACGCGCAACCGGACGTAGTGTGGTTCAACCTAGGATTTGCCTCATTCGGCAATCGGCCGCTGCCGGCTTTTTGCGGCTTCATTACTCCGTCGCTGGTTCGGCTGTGCGGTTACTACACCCACGTCACGCTACATCAGATCATGGACATGGTGAACCTGGCCGATGCCAAGGTAAAGTATCCCAGGCTTTACCGGCTGGGCGGTTGGATGGCGACCCATTTATTGCTGATGGCGAATTCCATTTCTGTACTCATTCCGGCTTACCGTCGCACCCTCATCGAGAAATATCGCAGAAACAATGTGCACTTTCGTCCCCACGGAATCCTGTGCGGACAGCCGGAATTTCCCGACCTCGCACGCCGGGGCGATCCGGAACATCGCATTCTGGCCTTCGGCAAGTGGGGAACTTATAAGCGACTGGAACCTCTGATTGAAGCATTCAATGAGGTCTCGGCCGAGCAGAAGACTGTGCGACTCATCATCGCCGGAGGCAACCATCCAAACACTCCCGGCTACTTGGAGTCAGTGGCCGAACAATTTGCCGCCGACCCACGCATCGAGTTCACGGGTTACGTTCCCGAAGAGGGTGTGGCACAACTGTTCCGGAGCGCCAGCCTCCTGGTCCTCCCTTATACTTCTGCCGCGGGATCCAGCGGCGTGGCTCACCTGGCTTGCGAATTCGGCCTACCCATCGTGGCGACTGACTTACCGGAATTTCGTGACATGGCTGCCGCCGAGGGGCTGGCCATCTGTTTTTACGAGCCGGGGAATATCAATCGATTGGCGGATGCGATGGCTTCAGTACTCCAGCATCCAGATTGGCAACGTAAGATGGCGGAACGAAACTTCTCCGCGGCACTCCGCATGACCATGCCCATAGTTGTCCGGCAATATCTGCGTCAATTTGACCTGGACCACCATAGACAAGTATTTGCTCCTGAACTCCGGGCCCGTCGGCTCCCCCGCTGGCTACCCTGGCGGTCGCTGTGGGCTTCCGTCGTGTCGCGCAATCCGACGTCCTGGCACTACGACTGGCCGGCCAAATAAAATGCAAGGCGACTGACAGGTCACCACTCGCCTAGAGCGAGGATTTACCAGTAGGAGAAGGTCAGGTTGTCCAACCAGATCGAGTACGGCTGCTGCTTGTAGTTGCCGTCCTGCTGGTAGTTGATGGTGATGCCATACCACGTTGTCGAGGTTGGGACATCATCATAGTTTAGCGTCGCGGTCTGGCCGTTTAAGGTAATCGATTGGAACAGGAGGTGATTGGCAGACGTTCTCTGAGCCTGAATCACCAGATGGTTCCACGCGTTGTTTACGGGATTGCAGGGAATCCCAGTCGGATGCCACTTCTGTCCCTGATTGTCCCAAATATCCCATTCATTTCCTCCAACAATGCGGCACTCGTGCCCCCAGATGAAGGACTGGCCATTTACGAATTGATTGATATCAAATTCCAGCGCTTCGGAGGCGCCTATGTTCGTCGCGTAGAAATAAACGTCGTAAGTGAAATTGTGGACATTGGGAACAATAGTGTGGCCAAAGTCGGGGAGACCTCGCGACGAAAAATCACCGATCAGGTGATTGTTCCACAGGGCATCGGAATAAACCGTCTGCCCCCCAACATCCATGCGGGCGGAATTTCCACTCCTGGCAGGGGACGAGACTCCTTGTGTCATGCCCCACGTAACCTGGGGTCCGCCCGGGACACAGGACGAGCAAATGTTGTACGACGGCGGAAGCAGCCCATATCCCGTCCATCCCGACTTCTGGTGAAGATTCGCGAACTGGCCAGACGACGTGCTGCCGGAGCCTACGGTGACCACGATCGGCGCTGTCGCAGTGCCACCGCATTTGTCCCACTCCTGAACTACGGTGTGATTAACTCCCGCCTGGAGGGTCAAATTGGTGTTCAGATTGGCTCCATTGACCTTAAAAGCCAGCACTCCCGGAGCAGTGTAGATGCCCATCGATGTCACTCCCGCCGCACAGCCGGTCGTGGCAGAAGCAACAAACTGAACACTTGGACTGACCGTCGAATTGTTCGTGGGCGCGGTCACCTGTACAGAACCGCCGGACTGAGGTCCAGCAACCGTAATCGCGACCGGGGTTTTTGCGGCGGCTCCGCAGTTGTCCCACTCCTGAACCACCGTGTTGTAGGTTCCGGGTTTTAACGTCAGAGTGGTATTCAGACTGGCGCCACTGACGCTATAAGCCAAAACCCCTGGCGACGAATAAATCCCCA
>Ga0185299_10002582_pt1 | contig 27311 bp, 25 predicted proteins | sample PaiPotPPA55metaG_FD_128002 | JGI IMG/M metagenome (GOLD analysis project Ga0185299, IMG submission 128002) | Iron sulfur acid spring bacterial and archeal communities from Banff, Canada, to study Microbial Dark Matter (Phase II) - Paint Pots PPA... ...
GAGGCGCTCAACAGCCCTGGCGCCAGCTCCGAATGACCGTCCCAAGCCAGAGCGAAAATCGGGCTAGGGCCCCTTTCAGGTCGAGGGTGAGGTATCCTGGGCGAAATTTACTAGTCCGACGGCAAACGATTGCGGGAACTCGGATTCCAGACCAGATTGTGGGCCCCGGACGCTGCAAAGGCTGCAAAGGGCCGGAGACCGAAGCAAGCCTCGAGTTTTCCTCGACTTGCTTCCCCGTACAGGTTACAATTCCGCCACTTAACGGCTGCCGGACCTTCCCCCCAGAACAGCCGGAGTCTCGCAAAACTGAATAGGGTCAAGTCCGTTCGCCCACGGAGGTATGGCATATGTCATCTGCAAGAGGCGCTGCGTCCATGCTTCTTCTGTTTTGGTTCGCCGCATGCTTTGCCGTTTTGCCTGCTTCCGCCGACGACTGGCAGCCCATCACCCCGGAAGAATTGAAGATGACGAGCGAGCCCAACGCTCCGGGTGCCCCCGCGATTTTCCTCTACCGTCAGGTGGATCGTGACGACGATGCATCGCACGAATCTCACTATGCCAGAATCAAGATTCTCACTGAAGAAGGCCGGAAGTACGCTGATGTTGAAATTCCCTTCTTCAAGGGAGGGGGCAATATTCGCAAGATCCAGGCAAGGACCATACACCCCGACGGAACCGTGACTAATTTTGACGGAAAAGTCTATGAAAAAACCATCATCAAAGCTAAGGGCGTGAAGTACCTGGCCAAGACGTTCACTTTACCGGAGGTCCAGCCAGGAACCATCATCGAGTATCGGTATATCCAGGAAATTGACCCGGACTTTGTTTTCGATTCCCGTTGGATATTGAGTGAGGAGCTATTTACCAAGCACGCAAAGTTTTCTTTAAAGAAGAACGCGGACTTTGCGTTGCTGTGGAGCTGGCCGTTAGGGTTGCCGCCGGGCACGGATCCGCCCAGGGACGACCATAATATGATTCGGCTGGAAACCCAGAATGTGCCGGCGTTTCAGTTGGAAGACCACATGCCACCCGAGAATCAGATGAAGTTCCGGGTTGAATTCACCTACTCAAGAGACCTGGAAAAAGACACTGACAAATTCTGGAAGCAGGAAACCAAGAGACTCTATAGCGGGGTGGAGCTGTTCGCCGATAAACGCGGTGCCATGACGAACGCAGTCAGGGAAATCGTCGCCCCCGGCGACAGCCAGGAAGTCAAGCTGCAGAAGATCTACGCGCGTACCCAGCAGATTCGCAACCTGTCGTTTGAGCGTGACAAAACAGAACAGGAGCAGCGTAGGCAAAAACTCAAGGACATTAACAGCGTCGAGGATGTTTGGAAGCGCGGTTACGGCAGCGGTTACGAAATCACATGGTTGTTCCTTGCATTGGCGCGCGCGGCTGGGTTCGACGCCTCCCCGGTTCGAGTCTCGACTCGTGATCAGTACTTCTTCAACCCGCAATTGATGAACGCCTTTCAACTCAATACCAATGTGGTTCTGGTCAAACTGGATGGAAAAGACTTGTACTTTGATCCCGGAACCGCCTTCACACCTTACGGGCTTCTCCCCTGGAATGAAACCGCCGTACAAGGCCGGCGACTCGATAAAGAAGGGGGCGACTGGGTACAAACCTCGCTGCCCGACCCAGCACAATCCCACGTGGAGCGCAAAGCCGTTCTCAGGCTAACTGAGAGCGGCGGTTTAGAAGGGAAGCTCACCGTAACTTTTACTGGTCTGGAAGCGCTATGGCGCCGGCTGGATGAATTGGAAGAAGATGACCCGGCACGAAAAAAGTTCCTGGAGGACGAGGTCGCTGGAGCTATTCCGGCGGCCACCGAAGTGAAGCTCAGCAATCAGCCCGAGTGGAACAGTTCGTCGTGGGCGCTGGTGGCTGAATATGACGTGAAAGTGCCTGGATGGGCTTCGTCCGCCGGGCGCCGGCAGTTGATTCCGGTCGGCCTTTTCAGCGAACCCGAAAAACATCTATTTGAGCACGCCGAGCGGGTCTTCCCCATCTATTTCCATTTTCCGTTTCAGATCGTGGACGATGTGACAGTGGACCTACCGACCGGGCTGCAGGTCAACAGTCTGCCACCGGCGGAGGATGTCGCCCCCGGTAAAGTGGTCTCCTATGCGCTCAGCGCGGAAAGCAAGAATGGCACTCTGCATTGGAACCGCCGCGTCAGCCTGGACATCCTGATGATGCAGACCAAGTACTACCCGGCGTTGCGTAACTTTTTTCAGACGGTGAGGGCAGGGGATGAGCAGCAAATTGTGTTATTGCCGATTTAACAGCTCCGAACGCATGCCATGGGCAGCGGTTCTGTTGGTGGCAGTTTGCCTGCTCCTGACGCCGCGACCTGCGTTTGCCGGTGGCGCTCCTCCATGGCTGCGAGCCCTGGTCGATGTACCCCTCCCGGAGCACGACGACAAGACCGATGCCATTCGTCTCTATTCGGAGAAAGTTCTGAGCGTGCAGCCCAACGGCAAGATCAAGACCGTCGAGCGTGAGGCTTACAAGATTCTGAGGCCCGATGGCAAATCGTACGGAATGGTGCAGGCTTCGTACGATTCCGAAACTCGTATCACCGGCATGCACGCCTGGTGTATTCCGGCCCAAGGCAAGGATTACGAAGTCAAAGAATCGAGCGCCGTAGAAAGCGCCTTGATAGGAGTGGACGGCAGCGAACTGGTAACGGACGTGCGGACCAAGTTGCTCGAGATCCCCGCCGCCGAACCCGGCAATATTGTCGGTTATGAAATCGAACACGAGGACCGGCCGTACATCTTTCAGGACGAATGGGTGTTCCAGGGTGGCGTCCCGACCCGCGAGGCGCACTTTACCTTGCAACTCCCTCCAGGTTGGGAATACAAGGCCGTATGGCTGAACCACCCCGAGCTTGAACCGGTTGCCGCCAACAACCAGTGGCAGTGGGCGGTGAGCAATGTGAAAGCAATCAAATTTGAGGAAGACATGCCGCCGCCGGTTGGCGTCGCTGGCCGAATGATTGTTTCTCTATTTCCCCCAGGCGGAGTGAAGAAAGGTTTTCAAAGCTGGAGCGAGATGGGAAGCTGGTACTCAACTCTGACCAACGGCAGGCGCGACCCCTCCGCCGAGATCAAGCAGAAAGTGGCGGCACTGACGGCGTCGGCAGCTACGCCTCTGGCGAAGATGCAGTCCCTGGCAGCGTTTGTGCAGAGCGATATCCGCTATGTCGCCATCTTGCTGGGAATCGGTGGCGTCCAGCCCCATCCGGCTACGGATATTTTCGCCAATCGGTATGGCGACTGTAAGGACAAGGCCACGCTGCTCAGCTCCATGCTTAAAGAGGCGGGCATCAATTCCTACTACGTGGTCATCAATGCTGAACGTGGCGTAGTTACGTCCGCTACGCCACCGCACATCGGCGGATTTAATCACGTGATTCTCGCGGTGCAACTGCCTCCGGGGTTGACCGATCGGTCTTTGATGGCGGTAGTGCAGCATCCCAAGCTGGGAAGAATCCTGTTCTTCGATCCCACCGATCACCTAACGCCCTTCGGACAGTTGAGCGGGGCTCTGCAGGCAAACTACGGCCTGTTGGTCACGCCTGACGGAGGCGATTTGATAGAACTCCCGCAGTTGCCGAGCTCGTCCAACGCCATCACTCGCTCCGCGAAACTGACGCTCGACGACAAGGGTACTTTGCAGGGCGAAGTGAAAGAGGTGCGGTTAGGCGACCCAGCCTCCAGCCAGCGGTGGGCACTGCGCTCAGCGACGAAGTCGGCCGACCAGATCAAGCCCATCGAAACCACACTGTCTCATTCCCTGGCCACGTTTCAGATTGGCAAGGCAACCGTGACTAGCCTGCGCCAGAACCAATTGCCCTTTGAGTATGACTACTCCTTCGTCTCGCCGAACTATGCCAAACATGCCGGAGACCTGCTCCTGGTCCGCCCACGAGTGCTGGGAAGCAAGTCCAGCTCAATTCTGGAAACGACGGAACCGCGCCTCTATCCGGTGGAATTCGACGGGCCCGAGCGGGACACTGACATCTTTGAAATCACATTGCCCGCGGGTTACGACGTAGATGATCTTCCGTCGCCGGTGAATGCGGACTACGACTTTGCCGCCTACCACAGCAAAGCGGAAAAAGATGGCAACGTGCTCCGCTACACGCGGGTGTTCGAAGTCAAGCAACTGAGTGTCCCGGTAAATCGTATGGACGACCTGAAAAAGTTCTACCGCATCATTGCAACCGACGAACGTAACTCCGCAGTACTGAAACCGACGGGCCATTGATGGGTCAGCGGGTGCCCCATTTCTCGCGTCTTTTGCGAGAAGTGGGGCTTTTGACGTTCACTGTGCGAAAATCGGTGCGCAAATCAACCAGACTGAGTCGGACTCCATTACATGAAGATTGTCGACGCCAAAGTGATTGTCTGTTCCCCCGGCCGGAATTTCGTCACCCTCAAACTGACCACCGAAGATGGCATCTACGGGCTCGGGGACGCGACCCTGAACGGCAGGGAACTGTCAGTGGCCAGCTACCTCAGTGATCACGTTTTGCCCCTGTTGATTGGCCGCGACTCCCGTCGCATCGAAGACATCTGGCAGTACCTCTACAAAGGCGCGTACTGGCGTCGCGGCGCAGTGACCATGAGCGCCATCGCCGCCGTTGACACCGCGCTGTGGGACATCAAAGCCAAGAGCATGAACGCGCCTTTGTATCAGCTTTTAGGCGGCGCCTCGCGCGACGGCGTAATGGTATACGGTCATGCCAGCGGGACCGATATCGAGAGAACCGTCGAAGCGTTTGCACATTTCGTTAATCTCGGCTACAAAGCCGTCCGCGCGCAGTCGGGAATCCCCGGCCTGAGCAGCACCTACGGCATCGGCCGCGGTAGCATGGCCTACGAGCCCGCCGAAAAAGACGCCCCGCCGGAAAATCAATGGTCCACCGAACACTACCTGCGTTTCATCCCGCAGTTATTTGCCCGACTGCGCAAGGAATTCGGAGCAGAAATTCATCTGTTACATGATGCTCATCACCGCCTCACTCCCATCGAGGCCGGACGCCTCGGCAAAGAACTCGAGCCTTTCCATCTTTTCTGGCTCGAAGATCCCACCCCCGCGGAATTGCAGGAAAGCTTCCGCCTCATTCGTCAGCACACTACCACTCCACTGGCCGTCGGCGAAGTCTTCAATACCATCTTCGATTGTAAGCAGCTAATTCAGGAGCAGTTAATCGACTACATACGCACCACGGTCGTTCACGCCGGAGGCATCACGCACTTGAAAAAAATCGCCAGCCTCGCCGAGTTGTATCAAGTCCGCACCGGCTCCCACGGAGCCACCGACCTCAGCCCCGTCTGCATGGGCGCCGCGCTGCACTTCGACCTCAGCGTGCACAACTTCGGCATTCAGGAATACATGCCGCAGACGCCCGAAACCGATCGCGTCTTTCCCCACGCCTATTCCTTCAAAGACGGCTTCATGCACCCCGGCGACGCGCCCGGCATTGGTGTGGACATCGACGAGGCACTAGCGGCGAAGTATCCCTATCAGCGGGCGTACCTGCCCATTAATCGCAAGTTGGATGGCACGATGCACAGCTGGTGAGTGGTGTTCGCGATTTGAGATTGTCATCCGGTATCAGGAGGGAAGAATGGCCTATCTAAAAGGCGTGCTAGCTACGGTAGCTGCATTTTTCTGGCGGCACTCGTGCCCACAATCTGGACGGTGATCCATGGCCTCAGCACAGTGAAGCAGACCGGACTGACCGCGGTCGCCGGCGGAACCCTCGACAGCATCGTCTCGCCCTGGTTCTGGCCTCTTGTACTGCTGTTCTCCGTGTTCTTCTACTTCTCCGGCCGCTTCGAGAATAAGGCGTTAAGAACTTTGCTCTTCTGGATTCCCACGATCATGGCATCGGCGATGGGCTTCGGGTTCTCGGTATTGTTCACGATTCTCTTCGCGCGGTTTCAGAAAGGCTGAAGGCCTCCGCCCCAGCATTTTCCGAGAGTCTACGGAACTTCCAGCCCTAAGAGCTTCTCCGCATTCTCGAAGCAAATATTTCGAACCATGCCTCCCACAAGCCCCTCATCGTTCGGCAGTTCCCCATTCTCCATCTCGCTCCCCAGCAGATTGCACAGCACCCGCCGAAAGTACTCATGCCGCGGAAACGACACGAACGACCGCGAGTCCGTAACCATGCCGACGAAACGCGACAGCAATCCGGCATTGGAAAGCGTCTTAAGCTGCCACTCCATCGCTTCCTTCTGATCGAGAAACCACCACGCGCTGCCCAACTGAATCCTCCCCGCGACCTCTCCGTCCTGGAAACATCCCGCAGCGGTGGCGAAGATGTAGTTGTCCGCCGGATTCAAGTTATACAAAATCATTTTCGGCAGCGCGTGCTCCTGCTCCAGCAAATCCAAATAAGTGCAAAGCGATTTCGCCTCCGGCCAATCACCGATGCAGTCAAACCCAGTGTCCGGCCCCAGTTCATGCAGTCGCCGTGTGTTCACCGACCGCAACGCTCCTAGATGCAATTGCTTCGTCCATCCCCTCTCGGCGTCCAGCCGGCCAAAGAAAAGCATCAGAAAGGCAGCAAACTGTTCGTACTCATCTCCACCAGTAGCCTTGCCGGATCGCGCCTTGTCGAAGATCGCCGCCGCCTCACGCTCGCTACAGGGAGACGCAAAGCAATGCGCCAACCCATGATCGGACAGCCTGCCGCCCTGCTCATGAAAATAATCGTGTCGCTGCTTTAGCGCGTCCAGAAAGGCCGGAAGCGAAGCAACGTTCACATTGCTGGCTTCTTCGAGCCGCTTCACCCAGGCGTTAAATTTCCCCGGCGCGTCCACCTGCAGCGCCTTATCGGGACGAAACGTCGGGAAAATGCGCAAATCCTGCGCCGAAGAATTCACCGCGTTGTGATGAGCCAGGTCATCACACGGATCGTCGGTGGTACATGCCACCCGTACCCGGAATTGTTTAAGAATCCCTCTTGTCGTCAGGTCATTCGTGGCAAGCATGGAATTGGCCTGCTCCCATACCGCCTTCGCGCTCTGTTCATTCAACAATCCGTCTATCGCGAAATATCGCTTCAATTCCAAATGAGTCCAGTGATAAAGAGGATTGCGAAGCGCAAACGGCACAGTCCGGGCCCAGGCGACAAACTTGTCGTAAGCAGGCGCATCACCGGTGCAATAGCGCTCGGCGACTCCGTTCGCCCGCATAGCGCGCCATTTATAGTGGTCGCCTTCGAGCCAAATTTCGGTCAGATCACGGAAGCGGCGGTCCCCTGCGATATCCGCAGGGGACAGATGAGAATGGAAATCCAGAATCGGTTCGTTTTCTGCATAGGCGTGATACAGCCGCTGAGCCGCAGGCGAATGCAGCAGGAAATCCTCGTGGATGAAGTTCACGTAGTGCTCCAGGCCCGGATTCGTTATGTCCGACGATTTTGCCACACCCGACGATCTTTGTAGCTCCTACCCGCCGTCGGTTCCTCATGCCATCCGACGACACCGAGAATAACGATAATTTGACATCGCCAGCAAGTTGCAGATAATGAGTGCTTCATGGGACACCCTTCGCTCGATCTGAAGTCAAGAGTAGCGGTGGTCATCGGCGGCACCTCAGGGATTGGTTTAACCCTGGCGAGAGGCCTCGCGGAAGCCGGCGCCGATGTCGTTGCCACCGGACGCCGCGCCGATCTGGTTCGCTCCGCCGCCCACGAAATTCGGTCGCTGGGCCGCAGGTCGTTGGAGGCTCCCTCCGACGTCACTGACCGGTCGAGTATTGAAGCCCTGCTTTCCGCCGTCGAAACTCAAATCGGCGAGGTGGACATTCTTCTCAACTCGGCGGGAATCACCCGCCGCACCCCTACGCTCGAGGTCAGCGAAGCCGAGTGGGACAGTATCATGCTGACCAACCTGACAGGCGTCCTCCGCACCTGCCAGATTTTCGGACGCAAAATGGTCGAGCGAAAATATGGCCGCATCATCAACATCGCATCGGTGGCTTCGGGCCGCGGATTTTATGAGGTTGCGGCGTATGCTGCCAGCAAGGCTGGTGTTGTGTCGCTGACCAAGACCTTGGCCGTGGAGTGGGCGAAGCACGGAGTCTGTGTCAATGCCATTGCGCCCGGCGTTTTTCGCACCGATCTGAATAAAGGCTTGCTCGACGGCACACCGCGTGGTCAGGAGTTCATCACTCGCACTCCCATGCGCCGGTTCGGCAAGTTGGAGGAACTTGTGGGCGCCGCAGTTTTCCTGGCTTCTGATTCGGCGAGCTTCGTAACCGGACACGTCCTAGCAGTAGATGGCGGGTTCCTGGCAAGCGGGGTCACCCAGTAAGATTCACGTAGCCGCGGACGTCCGCGCCCGCGATTGAGCCTCCCAATGCCCGACGCTCCGCCATCTCCGAGCCTGGCTCCGGCAGATTCCAAAACCCAGCCTAATCCCTCACGCGAATCAGCAATCGGCCGCTTTCGCTGGGTAATCTGCGCTCTCCTCCTTTTCGGGGTCACCAAAAACTACATGGATCGCCAGTTGATCGGCGTCCTGAAAACCACATTGCAACACGACCTCGGCTGGAGTGAGATCGACTACGGCAATCTGGTCACGGCTTTTCAGGGCGCCTACGCTCTCGGCCTATTGCTCGTCGGACGCTTGATCGATCGCCTCGGGACCCGCATCGGATACGCTCTCGCCATGGCGTGCTGGAGTCTGGCCTCCATGGCCCATGGCATGGTGAGTTCGCTGGCGGGTTTTGCCGCTGCCCGATTCGCCCTAGGCTTTGGCGAATCCGGAGTCTTTCCCGCCAGCCTCAAAGCCACCGCCGAGTGGTTTCCGAAAAAAGAGCGCGCCTTCGCCACCGGAATTTTCAATGCCGGCAGCAACGCCGGGGCCATCGTCACGCCCTTGTTGGCGCCGTGGATCACGGTCCACTGGGGCTGGCGCTGGGCCTTCTTCTTAATCGGCGCAGTCGGCTTCGTTTGGCTCGCGCTCTGGCTTTGGGTTTACCGCAAGCCCGAAGACCATCCCCGCTGCTCTCCCGCCGAGTTGCGCTACATTCGCAGCGACCCCGCCGAAGCGCCCACCAGCATCAGCTGGCTCAAGCTCGCAACCTATCGTCAAACCTGGGCCTTCTCAATGGGCAAGTTCATCATTGATCCCATTTGGTGGTTCTTCTTATTCTGGATACCCGACTTCCTGCAGCGCCGCCACGGCTTGAGCTTGCTGCAGATCGGCTGGCCCATCGTTGTCATTTATTTGATGGCTGACGGCGGCAGCATTGCTGGAGGTTGGTTCTCGTCATTCCTCATTCATCGCGGCAAGACCGTCAATACCGGCCGCAAAGCTGCCATGCTGGTTTGTGCGATAAGCGTCGTGCCCATCATCTTCGCGCCAACTATCGCCTCCACATGGGCGGCAGTTTTGCTCCTCGGACTCGCCGCCGCTGCGCATCAGGGCTTTTCGTGTAATTTGTTAACCATGCCTTCAGATCTGTTCCCCGCCCGCGCCGTCGCTTCGGTCGCTGGAATGGGAGGCATGGCCGGAGCCATTGGCGGAATGCTGATCGCCAAGCTTGTAGGCTATCTTCTGCAGTCAACCGGCAGCTATACTATTCCGTTTCTGATGGCTGGTTCGGCTTACTTGATCGCGCTGGGAGTAATCCATCTCCTGGCGCCGAAGCTTGAACCCGTGCAGCTGCGCGAGGCAGACGTGTAAGTTGAAAGCTCGCAATCGATTATGAGTTTCAAGATCAAACCGAAAGACCAATGCCGCTGGGACATAGTCAGTCTTGGCGAAATCATGATTCGCTTCGATCCGGGCGCGCGCCGGATTTGGACCACGCGCTCGTTCGACGTCTGTGAAGGCGGAGGTGAGTATGACGTCTCCCGCGGCCTCAAGCGCTGCTTCGGTCTCGACGCCGCCCATGTCACCGCGTTTGCCGATAATCCTGTGGGGCGGCTGCTGCAAGATCTGATTTATCAGGGCGGCGTGGATCAAACTTACACCCGCTGGGTCGACTATGACGGTATCGGCCGCAAAGTGCGCAACGGCCTGAACTTTACGGAACGCGGCTTCGGTGTCCGCGCTCCGCTGGGATGCTCCGACCGCGGCCACTCGGCGGCCTCGCAGTTAAAGGCCGGAGACTTCGACTGGGACGAGATTTTCGGCAAGCACGCCGCACGCTGGTTTCACACCGGCGGAATCTTCTGCGCGCTATCGGAAAGCACGCCCGAATTAGCCATCGAAGCCATGAATGCCGCTCGCAAGCACGGCACCATCGTCTCCTATGATCTGAATTATCGCGAATCCCTGTGGAAGGCGATCGGCGGGAAGAAACGCGCGCAGGAGGTGAACCGTCGGGTGGCGCCGCTAGTGGATATCATGATCGGAAACGAAGAGGATTTTTCCGCCTCGCTGGGATTTGAAGTGCCGGGCATGGACGAACACATCCTGCACATCCAAACGGAGTCCTTCAAGAAGATGATCGAGGCCGTTGTCAAAGAATTTCCGTTCCAAGTGGTAGCCACCACATTGCGCCGCGCCAAGACCTCCACGGTAAACGATTGGAGCGCCGTCTGCTACGAAGGCGGCAAGTTTTATGAGTCAAAGCGATATGAAGACCTGGAAATCTTTGACCGCGTGGGCGGTGGTGACTCCTTTGCCTCCGGCCTGATCTACGGATTTCTCACCGGCCAGGGACCGCAGTGGGCCGTCGATTGCGGCGTCGCCCACGGAGCCTTAGCCATGACAACGCCCGGAGACACCACCATGGCGACGCTGAAGGAAGTGACGCAGCTAATGCGCGGCGCAGGCGCGCGCATTGCACGTTGAAATACGAGATCAGAAGATGACCCGAGACCAAGCCGCCGCAAAAATTCGAGAAGTTGGACTTATCCCAATCGTGCGAGCTGCATCGGCGAAACACGCCCTACGGGCCGCCGAAGCCATCTGCGCCGGCGGAATTCCCATCGTCGAAATAACCATGACCGTTCCCGGCGCTATAGATCTGATCGCACAACTCTCAAAGGCACTGGGAAGAGAAATCCTGATCGGCGCAGGAACCGTTCTGGATCCCGAGACCGCGCAGCGCTGCCTTGATGCTGGCGCCGAGTTCATCGTCAGCCCCGGCTTCGATGCAGAGACTATCCAGCAGGTAAAACGCCTCGGTAAGCTGATGGCCGCCGGAGCCCTCACCCCAACCGAAGTGGTCAATGCGTGGAAAGCGGGAAGCGATTTCGTCAAGATCTTCCCCTGCGGCACGCTAGGCGGAGCAAAATACATCAAGGCCCTTAAAGCCCCGCTGCCGCAAATCCCCATGATCCCCACCGGCGGCGTGAATCTTGAAACCGCTGCCGACTTGATTCGCGCCGGCGCTGAGGCTCTTGGAGTCGGCGCGGAACTGGTTTCCTCGGCCGCACTGCAGTCAGGGAACACGAAAGAAATCACGGAAACCGCCCGCAAGTTTGTCGCTATCATTCGCGAGACGCGCAAAGAGCACCAACCCTGAGCTTTTGCCAGTGTTACACTCCCGCTTTGCCCGCATCCAACCACGGTTAGGAGAAGCCATGAGCTGGGCCAGCAAGTTTGCGAAGCCTTATCGAATCGAGCACGGAAAGAATTTCCGGCTCAAGGATTTCGATCCCGCTGCCACGACGCACGTTCATTCCAAGGAACAGGCGCAAAAATTACTTGCGCAAGGCATCGTCGAAATGACCGAATTTCAAGACAAGCTCTACGCCCAGGACAGCTGGGGCGTCCTGCTGATTTTTCAAGCCATGGACGCAGCCGGCAAAGACGGCGCAATCAAGCACGTAATGTCCGGAGTCAATCCCCAGGGATGTCAGGTCTATTCCTTTAAAGTTCCGTCATCGGAAGACTTGAATCACGACTACCTATGGCGCAGCAGCAAGTGCCTGCCCGAGCGTGGCCACATCGGAATCTTCAACCGCTCGTATTATGAGGAAGTTCTGGTAGTGCGTGTCCATCCGCAGCTTCTGAAGAATGAACGTCTGCCCGAACCGCTAGTCGGAAAGAACTTGTGGCAAGACCGCTTCGATGACATCCGCAATTTCGAGCTCTATCTTTCGAATAACGGTATCGTAGTTCGGAAGTTCTTTTTGAATATTTCGAAGAAGGAACAAAAGCGCAGATTTCTAGAGCGCCTGGAGACGCCCGAGAAGAACTGGAAGTTTTCTGCCGCCGATGTGGCCGAGCGCCAGTGCTGGGACGACTACATGAAAGCGTACGAAGAAATGATCGCCGCCACCTCGACCAAGCATTCGCCCTGGTACGTGGTTCCTGCGGACAATAAGTGGTACACGCGGCTAGTGGTGGCTGCTGCAATCGCGGATACGCTGAAAGACCTTAAGCTGGCTTATCCGACCGTAGATGCAGAGAAGCGCAAGCAGCTCGATGCGGCAAGGCGGGAGTTGCTGCGGAAGAAGTAAGTGCACGACTCGCGTCGGCCCGCACGCCCTCGTCCGGGCTACTCTGTCCACAAGAGAAGCGCATGGATCATCTACCGACCGTTGTAGGCCTGGGCGAACTCCTGTGGGATCTTCTCCCCTCCGGGCGGCAACTTGGCGGTGCCCCCGCCAATTTCGCTTACTGCTCGCACCTTTTGGGCAATCGGGCCGTCGTCGCCAGTCGCATCGGTTCAGACGATTTGGGAAGGGAAGCGCGAGATGCATTGTTACGCGCTGGAATCACCGATCAGTTCCTGCAGACCGACCCAGAGCATCTCACGGGGACCGTTCGTGTCCAATTGGATTCAGCGGGCCAGCCCAAATTTGAGATCGCGGCGGGCGCGGCCTGGGATTTCCTGAGCTTGACCGATGTCTTGCAAGCTCTAGCCCAAACGGCAGACGCAGTGTGCTTCGGCTCTCTCGCCCAACGTTCTGCGATTTCCCGTCGCACCATCTTGGACTTTCTGGACGCGACCCGACCGGAAATCCTCCGAGTATTCGACGTGAATTTGCGGCAGTCTTTCTATTCGACTGAAATCGTTCAGGAATCGATGAGGCGGGCCAACGTAGTCAAACTCAACCATGAGGAATGGCCCCATGTAGCAGAACTCCTCGCGATGGAAAGCAGCGACGCCCTTGCCTTTTGCCGCGAACTGCTACAGAAATTCGACCTGCAGTTAGTCTGCATTACCCTCGGCGCCAACGGCAGTCTGCTCTGTAATCGAAACCAAACCAACAAGCATCCGGGATTCCGAGTCCAGATAAAGGACACGGTCGGCGCCGGCGATGCCTTCACCGCCGCCCTGGTCCATGGACTTCTTCGAGGGCTCCCCCTCCCGGAGACGAATGACCTGGCAAACCGGATGGGCGCGTGGGTTGCGTCGTGCTCGGGAGCGATGCCGCCAGTTCCGAAACAGGGCCTGCAACGGACGCTGGCGGGAGTTCGGATGAAGTAGATCCCCGGGGGAAATCGTCGCTCCTGGCAGGCTGAAAAAATCTTTGATTCTTGAGCAGTATTTCAATCCCGCGGACCACTTCGCTTCCCGTGCTCTTCGAGACCGCGCCTCTAAATCCAGCATGGGCCGCTTCGCGGGTAAGTTCTTTTGAAACATTCTGCACGGTCAAAAGTAGCATGGGAAGGTCGGGTCGCTGGCGGGATATTTCCCGCGCCGCCTGCAGACCGTTCATCTGCGGCATGGCGAGATCGAGTACGACGATGTCGGGAGTAAGCTGGGCCGTTTTGCCGATGGCGTCCTGGCCATTGAGCGCATCCCCGCACACCGTCCAGTCGGCATGGCTCTCAATCAGGCGTCGCAGCAGGCGGCGGATAGATGCGTCGTCATCGGCAATGAGAATGCGTATTGCCATGGCCCGGGGAGACACCAACCATCCCATTATGCTGCCTCTAACTGCCCTAGTTTCAATACTGTCAATACCCGATTACCAGCCCGGTTACCACGCCGGATGGAAAAATGGACCTTATGGGCCTGACCCTCGATTCTGGCACATCGGCCGTGCACAAGAGCACCACACACAATAAGCATCGGTTTTTCGATGCAACCCATCTAAACTTTTGATGGGAAAATCACCAAGTAACATTGACAGCGTGCAGCAACGTTTCTACCATCGTAAGAACATGAGTCTTTCCCGGCAAATGCGTCGCCAGTGTTGTAGCTGCTGTTGTATGTGTCCTCACACTGGCGCGGGAGAGCTGCTGACCTGAACATTCAGTAAAACCGGTACAAAAAGCCCATCGCCAGCACCTGCTGGCGATGGGCTTTTGTTTTGTGCGAAGGAATTGGGAGAACCAATGTTTCCGATGTTTCTAAAACTCGAAGGCCGGCGGTGCCTGGTAGTCGGAGCGGGTACAGTGGCAGAAGGCAAGATCCGCGGCTTGTTGGAAACCGGCGCGTCGGTGCAGGTAGTTGCTCCCGAGGCGGTCTTGCAGATCCAGAAATGGGCTTGGGAAGGAGCTGTTGGGTGGACTCCACGAGGCTTTCAGCCGCACGATCTCGACGGCGCCTTTCTGGTGATCACAGCGACGGCGTCGCCCGAGGTCAACGCTCAGGTCTTCCATGAAGCTCGTGAGAGAAAAGTCCTGTGCAATTCCGTGGACGATCCGGAACATTGCGATTTTTACTATCCCGCGGTGGTAAACCGGGGCGACCTGCAGATCGCGATTTCTACCAACGGCCGCAGTCCCGCCCTGGCGCAAAGACTCAGACAAGAGCTGGAAGAGCAGTTCGGCCCCGAGTACGAAGCCTGGGTTAAACAACTAGGCGCAGCACGTGACCAGTTGACCGCAAAGCGAGTGGCCCTCGAACCCCGCCGCAAGTTGTTGCATGAATTGGCGAGCCGTGAAGCGTTCGTCAATCGAAACAAAGCGCCGCAAGGGAGGATCCGCTAATGGCTACTGCCAAAGTATTCCTAGTCGGCGCCGGACCGGGCGATCCGGATTTGCTCACGCTCAAGGCCGCGAAAGTTCTTCGCTCTGCCGACGTGGTATTCCACGACGAACTCGTCAGCAACGAAATCCTGCGGTTAATGCCAGTTACGGCGCAACTGGTCAACGTCGGCAAGCGTAGCGGCCAGAGAAGCACTCCGCAGGATGAGATCAATGGTCTCCTCGTGCAGCACGCACTCATGGGATTGCAGGTGGTCCGTCTAAAGGGCGGAGACCCGTTCATTTTCGGGCGTGGCGGCGAAGAGTTGCAGGCATTGCGCGAAGCGGGAATTGACGCTGAGATCGTCCCCGGAGTTACTGCCGCGCTGGGTGCTGCAGCCGCGATTCAAATTCCTCTGACCCATCGCGACGTTTCCTCCGCACTGATCTTAGTCACCGGGAGTAGCAAGCAGCCGGGCCAGATTGCCAACTGGCCCGACCGCCTGCCGTCGAATGCGACAGTCGTGGTCTATATGCCCGGACGCGATCTCGCATCGCTGTCGGCTCGCTTACTCGCTTCCGGCGTTGCCGCCGAAACGGCTTGCGCGATCATCGCCAGTGCAACCCAGGAAGCGGAACAAGTTCACATCACCACGATTGGGAATCTCGTGTCAGTCCCGGATCTTCCCGCACCCCGCTTGCTGGTGGTGGGAGAGGTTGTTCGCCTCGCCGACGCCACTCGTCTGCAGCAGCGGTTCGCGCACTTCACGGTTTCTGCAGAGTCGTTACTTGAGGTCAGTTCGAGCAAGAGGGAGAGCGCTAAGTGAAAGCCAAAACCAGCCTGGATCAGATCGGAGTATCCGCCGAAAGTTGGAAGCCCGAGCAGGTGCTGGCCTGGGCCTTCGCCACCTATGGAGAGAACGTCGCCATTGCCACCGGGTTCGGCGTTGAAGGCATGGCGCTGCTCGACATCGCCTCGCGGGTAAATCCCGACTTGAAGGTATTTACCGGCGACACCGAGTTTCTTTTCCCTGAAACCTACGACTTGATGGATCGCGTAGAACAGAAATACGCAATCAAGGTCGAACGGCTTTATTCCCAACTGACGCCCGAAGCGCAAGCCGAAGAATTTGGCCCGAAGCTGTGGGCGCGCAATCCCGACCAATGCTGCGCCCTGCGCAAGGTCGAACCGCTGCAGCGCAAGCTGGCCACGCTCGATGCCTGGGTTACCGCCATCCGCCGCGGCCAGACCTCGGACCGCGCCGGAGTCCGCAAGGTCGACTGGGACGAGAAATTCAATCTGGTGAAAATCAGCCCCTTGGCCGACTGGACTCGCGAAATGGTGTGGAACTACGTAATCCGCCACGAAGTCCCCTACAACCCGCTGCACGACCGCAACTATCCCAGCATCGGTTGCACCCACTGCACCCGCGCCGTCCTCCCTGGCGAAGACCCGCGAGCCGGCCGCTGGTCCGGCTTCCGCAAAACCGAATGCGGCCTGCATACGGCAGTTGCTGAAACATCGACCTTGGTTCAGCTCGTTCCCGTAGGCGCGGAAGAGTAGAGTGGCAGTTGCTAGTGGTTAGTAGCTGCTCACTCCGTTTTTTCTAGCCACTAGCCACTAGTCACTAGCCACTGATCTATAATTCACACGCACCCGCATGGACTTCGACCAATTAGCCACATTCCTGGAAGTTGCAAAGCTCGGCAGCTTCTCGCGAGCCGGACAAAAGGTATTCCGCTCGCAATCCGCAGTGAGCGCACAAATCCGGCAACTAGAGCAAGCCTATGGAGACCGCCTCCTCGACCGCACCGGCAAAGACGTAACTCTAACCCCCGCCGGACGCGTCCTGTTCGCCTACGCCGAGCGCATGCTGCAAATGCGCGACGAATCGCAGCTGGCGGTCGCAGACCAGGGCAGCACTCCCCGCGGAACCATCGCCGTCGGCGCCAACGAAGCCACTTGCCTCTACGTGTTGCCCGACGTGTTCGCCAAGTATTGCAGCCTCTATCCCGGCGTGCAGATCAGCATCTACCGCAATTTCAGTTACAAGATTGTCGAGAAGCTGGAGAACGGATCCATTGACGTCGGCATCGTGACCATGCCGGTGAAGAGTTCTAATCTGAAAGCCCATGCGATTTTCCGCGACCAGCTAATGCTGATGGTCGATCCCCAGAGCCCGTTAGCGCGGTTAGAAATCGTCCCCGTAAGCGAGATCGCGAAACACCCTCTGCTGCTCCCCAAAACCGGATTCAGCCGCCGCGTAATGGACAAACTATTCCGCCCCCACGCCGCGAACCTGCAAATCCGCATGGAACTGCCTAGCGTAGGTATGATTAAGAGTTTTGTAGCCGCCGGCCTGGGAGTCTCCATCATCAGCGCCAGCTTCGCCCGCGACCAGGTCCTCGCCGGCCGCGTCAAACTCATACCCATCAAAGGCGAAGAACTGTGGCGGGAGCTAGGGGTAGCCTACCGCCGCGACCGCACCCTGACCCGCGCCACGAATACGTTCATTAGCACCGTGCGCCAGTTGGCAGCGGTGTCGAAATAGAGAGGCGAAGCCATCAGTCCTCGGTCATCAGCCAAACCCATGTGGGGACAGCCGTCCTTGGCTGTCCAGTCGAGCAAAGCTCGACAAAGTTCCCTGGCGGATACCGCGGCCGGTTCTTCAACCGAGTCCCTACGGATGCTCCAGCCGCGAAGCGGCGGAACGTGACAGCCCGGCACGGAAGTGCCGGGAAAAGAGACCGAGGTTAGCCAGAGTCCCTTCAGGGACGCTACGGCGGCGCCACTGGCGCCTTGCCGACGACCGATGACCCGAGACCGACGACCTCTTCCCCCATTCATTTTCTCTATGCTATCCATCACAATTTCCAATCACTAACCCGCCCCCACCCTTGCTATGGTAGATACAGTCCACCACGGAGGTGTCCAATGACGGAATTGGAGAACAAGATCAACAACATTCTTGAGGAGCACCAGCACGAAAGCGGCCTGCACATGATCGGAGGCCGCCGTCGCCTGATCGACCGCCTGGTGCAATTCTTCGAAGAGGGCCGCCAAACCGCGGCCCAGAGCGCTTCGCAAGCCAGTTCGCGCGAAAATTAGTCGTAGTTCCCTCCCCTGAGTCAAGCCCGCTGCCGAACCAGCGGGCTTTTGCTTTATGCCATAGCCTCTATAATCTGCGCTCGTTGACTAGTTGCCTCCAGAGGAGGACTAATGCTTCGACGTATCGCGATTGCCGTTCTGCTGGTGGGTGTCTGTTTGGCGCAGGACAACTCCGCCCGCATGGAGCAGGTGGTTCAGTCCTACGTCGCTAACAAGCAGTTCATGGGATCTGTGCTGGTCGCTCAAGACGGGAAGGTGGTTTTCAGCAAGGGTTACGGTTTTGCGAATCTGGAATGGGATGTCCCCAATTCGCCCACGGCCAAGTTTCGTCTGGGCTCGGTCACCAAACAGTTCACGGCTGCATGCATCTTGCTCCTCGAAGAGCGCGGCAAGCTGAAGATTGACGATCCAGTGAAAAAATACATGCCCGACGCACCGGCCGCGTGGGACAAAGTCACAATTTTCAACCTATTGACGCACACCTCCGGCATCCCGAGCTTCACCGGGTTCCCAGATTACGCCTCCACTGAGGCCATCGCGACCACTCCCGAAAAGCTCGTCGCCCGCTTCCGCGACAAACCTCTCGAATTTCAGCCCGGAGAGAAGTGGAACTACAGCAATTCAGGCTACGTTTTGTTGGGCTATCTGATCGAGAAAATTAGTGGGCAGAGCTACAGCCAGTTCGTGCAGGTCAATGTCTTTACCCCGTTGGGAATGAAAGACTCGGGCTACGATTCGAATTCCGCCATCATTGCCCATCGTGCCGCCGGATACGCGCCGAGTGACAATGGCCTGATCAACGCTGGCTACATTGATATGAGCATCCCGCTTTCCGCCGGAGCCTTGTACTCCACCACCGAAGACCTGCTTCGTTGGGAGCAAGGGCTTTTTGGCGGCAAGCTCCTATCCGTCGCCTCCCTGCAAAAGATGACCACGCCCTTCAAGAACGACTATGCTTTCGCCCTGGCCGTCCGCGACGCCAATGGGCACAAGTTGATCGAGCACGGTGGCGGCATCGAAGGCTTCAACACGCAGTTGAGTTATTACCCCGACGACAAGCTCACGATTGTCGTGCTGGCGAACCAGAATACCGGCGCTACCGGCGACATCGCGAGCAAGCTGGCCGCTCTGGTCCACGGCGACAAGGTTGTTCTGGCGGGGGAGAGAAAGGAAGTCGCCGTATCGCCCGCAATTTTGCAGACCTATGTCGGGACTTATGAACTAGCCCCAGGTTTCGACATCGTCATGACGGTCGAGGGCGGCCAGCTAATGACCCAAGCCACCGGACAGCCAAAGTTCCCAGTATTTGCGGAATCGGAAACGAAGTTCTTCCTGAAGGTGGTGGACGCGCAATTGGAGTTCGTCAAGAACCACAAAGGCGAAGTAACACACGTCATCCTGCATCAGGGTGGGCGGGACGCCAAAGCCCCGAAGAAGAGATGACTCAGAGCAGCTGCACCTCGGCCCAAAGCGCCTCGCACGCCAGCTCTCGCGAAAGTGGGATGTCGGGTCCTCTGCCGTGAAGCTGTACGTAAAGCGGGTAAGCTTTATCTGGATCCCAGTGCGGCAGACTCACCGTGTAAAACTGGACGGGCAAGGTTCAACGCACGCTTGCCCTCCACTAGGTAAGTTTCGGATCGGCCGCCATCGTCGTTGAAACCTGCTTCTATAACCTTTAGGTATCCAGACAGTTCTTTCGCTTGGTCGTTTTGGTTAGTTAGCTCCCGCGAATTGCAACTTCAGGAGTAACGGTTGAATGTGAGCTCGAATGCGCGCGAGCTCGGCATCCGGGTTGTCTGCGTCCGCCGCCACGTCGGAAGCGGCCGAGACTGGAACCGGCAACATTGTGCCAGCGATCGAGGGTTGAACCGGATGGCTCATTGCCAACAGCACAACAAAGATGACCACGATTGCATATCTCATGGAGTTCATCTTCTCCGGAACTGTGTCCAACGTACGGCTAGGGTTCGACCATCATAAATTGACTCGCCTGATCAAGGGTTTGTCATCGTGGACTATCCAAGTCCCGATCCTACCCCCCTGAAAACAATCGTTCTTCCCGCAATTTCCCCTTGACACCCCCGCCAAATCCATTAAACTAGATGAATAATTATTCACTCTCGTGAATATTAATCCATGAGCAAGCTGTCACGCCACAAAGCGATTCTCGAGCTGCTGCACGAATCCCCGGTCCCCAGCCAGGAGGAACTCCAGCGCCTGCTGCACCGGCGCGGGTTCGATGCCGGGCAGGCCACGCTCTCCCGCGACATTCGCGAGCTGGGGCTGGTCAAGAGCGCCGACGGGTATGCGTTGCCAGGCGGGGAGGCGGCCGCTGAAACGGACTTGCCGTCCGTCTCGCGGCTGGTGCGGGAGTTTGTCACCAGCGTCCGCGCGGCGGAGAACTTGCTGGTGACCAAGACCAGCGTAGGCAGCGCGCAACCCGTGGCCGCAGCCCTCGATGAAGAGAACTGGCCAGAGGCCATCGGCACCATCGCCGGCGACGACACCATTCTGATCGTCTGCCAGGACCGCCGCGCCGCCGGCCGCTTGGCCGACCGTATTCAGGGAATGCTGGCCTGATGTCCGGCAAACTCAAAGTCGCTGTGCTCGGCGCCACCGGCTATTCCGGTCTGGAATTGACGCGCCTCCTCCTGCGCCATCCGCAGGTGGAGAAGCCCGTCCTCCTGCGCCGCCCCGAGCCGAAGAACGGCCAGGCCGAGAAAACACTCAAGGCACAAGACAAACAGCGGGTGCCCCATCCTTCTCGCGCACTCGGCGAGAAGGGTGGGAATTCCGAAAGCGTAAATCTAGCGGATATTTTTCCCGTGCTCTCGGGAAATGGAAGCTATCCCCTGCAACCGCTTTCGTGGAGCGCATTAAAGCAGCAGGATGTGAAGCTGCTGTTCCTCGCGACTCCGCACGAAGTGTCTCGTGCGCTGGTTCCTGAAGCGGTCGCAGAAGGAATCCGCGTCGTCGATTTGAGCGGTGCCTGGCGCCTGAAACAGGCGCAGCACCGCGCCATCTACGGATTCAAAGACGAGAATGCAGCCGCCGCCGCGGAGCTCACCGAGAAAGCGGCTTACGGATTGCCGGAACTGAACGCCGAGAAAATTTTGGGCGCAACGGTAGTCGCGAATCCCGGCTGCTATGCCACGACGGTGATTCTGGCGCTCGCGCCGCTTTTGAAAGCCGGCCTCGCCGATCGCGAGCGCGGAATCATCGCCGACTCAAAATCCGGTGTCTCAGGCGCAGGCAAAGAACCAACGTCGCGGACTCACTTCGTTTCCGTGGCCGACAATCTTTCGGCGTACGGTGTTTTCACCCATCGTCACTTGGGCGAGATGGCCGAGCAACTGAATCTCACAACGAACGAACTGACATTCACCCCGCACCTGCTCCCGATTCCGCGCGGGATTCTGTCCACTATCTACGTGCATCTGAAGCGCCCGATACAGGCGAGCGAAATCGAAACATGCTATCGCGAGTTCTACAAGGGGAAGCGCTTCGTCCGTGTATTCGGCACCCCGAAGCTGCCGGAAATCCAGTTCTCCCTGAACACGAATTATTGCGACATCGGCTTCTGCCTCGCTCCGGATGGCCAGCGCCTGATCATCGTTTCCTGCGAGGACAACCTGATCAAAGGCGCCGCGGGACAAGCGATTCAGAACATGAATCTGATGTACGGGTTTCAGGAAGAAGAAGGGCTTTTATGAGGCAAGAAGAAGCGCTCTTGAATAAAAAGGTGCTGCGGTGAAGATCGTAATCAAAATCGGCGGCGTGGCGCTAGAAGACGAAGCCACACTGCACAAGTGCGCCCGCGCCGTGGTCGAGATGGCGAAAGACGGACACCGCGTCGCCCTGGTGCACGGCGGCGGCACCGCACTCACTCGCACCTTGAAACTACTCGGCAAGCAGAGTGATTTCATCGACGGCTTGCGCATCACCGACGCGGAAACTCGCGACGTCGCGCTTATGGTTCTGGCCGGCATGGTGAACAAGAAGGTGGTTGCCGCGGTGGTAAAGGCCGGCCTACCCGCGGTTGGTTTCTGTGGCGGAGATGGCATGACCTTCCGCGCTCGCAAGAAACAGACCCAAGGCTACGACCTAGGATTCGTCGGCGAAATCTGCTCGGTCGAGCCGCGCTGGTTTGAGGCCATCTGGAACGAAGGCGGCATTCCCGTGCTGTCCTCGCTTGCCCTCGGCTCCGACGGCGAGTACTACAACGTGAATGCCGACCAGATGGCGTCCGCCTGTGCAGTCGCTTGCCACGCCGATACGCTGATCTTTCTGACCGACGTACCCGGAGTGAAGGGCGCGGACGGTGCCGTCATTCCCTGGCTGACGATGAAGGATGTTCCGGCGTTGATTGCAGAATCCGTAGTCGCCGGCGGCATGCTGCCGAAATTGGAAGCCTGCAGCAACGCCCTGAGAAGAGGCGTGGGCCGCGTCCGCATCCTTCCCGCGGCGCAAGCGGAAGTACTCCCGCAGTTTTATTTTCAGAAGCTCGAACACGGCACGGAGGTCATCGGCGCATGAGCCTTTCCTCTGTCATTCGCGCAGAACAAAAACTGTTGCTGCCAACCTACGACCGCCACAAGATCCTCTTCACCCGCGGCCGCGGGGTCTATCTCTGGGATTCAGAAGGCAAGCGCTATCTGGATTTCCTCAGCGGCATCGGCGTGAATGCGCTGGGCCATGCGCATCCGGCGATTCAGAAAGTACTGAAACAGCAGGCAGGGAAGCTGATTCACACGTCGAATCTGTTTTATCACGAATATCAGGCGGAACTGGCGAAGCGGCTTACGAAAATCTCTGGCCTCGACCGCGCGTTCTTCTGTAACAGCGGAACCGAAGCCTGGGAAGGCGCGCTGAAACTCGCCCGTGCCTATGCTCAGGAACACAACAGCAACGGGCACAAAGCGAAGTGGCGTCTGTTGGCGCTGGAGAATTCCTTCCATGGCCGGACGTTCGGCTCGCTAGCAACCACTGGGCAAGCAAAGTATCGCCGACCGTTTGCCCCGATGATGCCCGGAGTGAACTTCGTTGCTTTCAACGATGTGCAGGACTTGAAGCGGCAGTTTGATGGCAGCGTTTGCGCCATCTGCATGGAAACGATCCAAGGCGAAGGCGGCATCAATCCCGTGAGCCAGGAATTTTTCCAATTGGCGCGTGACCTGACGAATAAATCCGGTGCCCTGTTGCTGGTGGATGAGATTCAGAGCGGGTTAGGCCGTACCGGAAAATATTTTGCGTACCAACACTACGGCATCACTCCGGACATTGCCACCGTCGCTAAGCCGCTAGCTGCAGGACTGCCCTTGGGCGCGTTGCTCACGACCAATCGGGTCGCGACTGGAATGCACCCCGGCATGCACGGCACAACTTTCGGCGGCGGACCGCTGGCCTGCGCAGTGGCAATCGAATTTCTACGCCAACTCGATGGCCTGCTCGGACACGTTTCAAAGCTGGGGAAATACTTTCTCGCTCAGCTTCAGGAATTGCAGGCAAAGCACACGGCAGTGAAAGCGGCCCGCGGTATGGGGCTAATGCTGGCGATTGATATCGATTCCGGAGACACCGCCAAGGCCATTGTCGGCCAATTGCTGGAGCAGGGAATTCTAATCAATCGCACCCACGATACGGTGCTCCGTTTTCTGCCGCCTTACATCATCGAGAAGAAGCATGTAGATGAAGTTATCCGCGCGCTCGACCGTGCGCTCAGTTCGCAAGCGGCCACCGGGCACAGCAAGAAGCTTGAAAGGAGCCACTAAGTTGAGCAGCCAGCCATTCACAACCCAAACCGTTCCGCAACCTGCGGCGCCGGTCGTACCCGAACGGGACCTAGTCTCGATTCGCGACCTCTCGCCGATTGAGGTGGAATCCATTTTTCATCTCGCGAGCATGATGAAGGCGCGTCCCGAGGATTTCCGAAAGACGCTGGCAGGCAAACACATAGCGCTGTTTTTCGAGAAGCCATCGCTGCGCACCCGGCTGACCTTCGAAGCCGGTATTTGCGGACTCGGCGGCTCAGTGACCTTCGTTGACCAGCGGCATGAACGCCTCGACGCGCGTGAGACGCTGAGCGACATCGCCCACAATCTCGAGCGTTGGGTGAGCGGAATCGTGCTGCGCACCTTTTCTCATGAAACGGTTGAAGGAATGGCGGAATATGCCTGTGTTCCAGTGGTTAACGCCCTCAGTGAAGTCGAACACCCCTGCCAGGCGTTGGCCGACTATTTCACCCTCTACGAGCGCTTTGGCAATCTGAAGAAAATCTGGCTGGCCTATGTCGGAGATGGCAACAATGTAATGCATTCGCTCTTGCTGACCGCTGCGCTCTTGGGATCGAAGATCCGCATCGCCACTCCGACCGGCTATGGTCCCAACACGCAGATCCTTGCTGACGCTCGTGAACTTGCTAAGCAAACCGGCGCCAAAATTGAAGTGATGACCGATCCGCACAAGGCCGTACGCGGCGCCGATGCGGTGTACACCGACGCCTGGACCAGCATGGGCCACGAGCACGAGACCGAAGAACGCAATAGAATCTTCCCGCCGTATCAAGTGAACGACGAACTCATGGCGGGCGCGTCGCCCACCGGCGTATTTATGCACTGCCTGCCGGCGCACCGAAATGAAGAAGTCACCGATGCGGTCATTGATTCCCCTCGCTCGGTCGTCTTTGAGCAAGCGGAAAACCGTATGCACGTCCAGAAGGCTATCTTAGCCATGCTGGTGGGCGGGAAAGGCCGTCAGCCGATAAGGAGCGCTCATGCCTGAAAAAGTTGTACTCGCATATTCCGGAGGCCTCGATACCTCCATCATCATTCCCTGGCTGACGGAAAACTATTCTTACGACGTCATCGCCATGGTCGCCGACGTGGGCCAGGGCGACGACATGGAAGCCGTGGTCGAAAAGGCTTACAAAACCGGCGCCAGCAAAGTCGTGGTCGAAGACCTGCGCGAAGAATTTCTGACCGGCTACGTTTTCCCGGCGCTTCAGGCCGGAGCGGTCTACGAGCACAAATACTTGCTCGGAACATCATTAGCCCGGCCAGTGATTGCGAAACATCAGGTCGACGTAGCGTTGCGCGAAGGTGCGACCGCTGTTTCCCACGGATGCACGGGAAAAGGCAACGATCAGGTGCGCTTCGAGTTGACCTATCAAGCGCTCGCTCCTGAGCTGAAAGTGATCGCTCCATGGCGCGAGTGGGATTTGAAGTCACGCGAGGATTGTCTGGACTACGCCGAGGCGCACGGGATCGCAGTTTCCGCCAGCCGGGAAAAAATCCACAGCCGCGATCGCAATCTGTGGCACATCAGCCACGAAGGCGGGGAACTGGAAGACGCAGCCAATGCGCCATTCCCCAGCACCTGGCAGATTTCCAAATCTCCGCAAGAGGCTCCCGATCGCGAAGAACAGGTGCAGATCGAATTCGAGAAAGGCATTCCCGTTGGCGTGAATGGAATGCGTCTCGATCCCGTCTCACTGCTGGAATTGCTGAACGAAATCGGCGGCCGAAATGCCATTGGCCGCGTGGACATAGTCGAGAACCGATTTGTCGGCATCAAATCGCGCGGCTGCTACGAAACGCCGGGCGGGACTTTATTGATCACGGCCCATCGCGAGCTCGAGGCCCTCTGCTGCGAGCGTGACGTCATGCACTTCAAGCAGCACATCGCTCTCAAGTACGCAGAACTGGTCTATTACGGACTGTGGTTCACGCCGTTGCGCGAGGCGCTGGACGCCTTTGTCGCCAGCACGCAGAAGGAAGTCACGGGCACGGTTTCGCTGGCGCTCTACAAGGGAAATGTTTCCGTGGTGAGCCGGCAATCGGACTACTCGCTCTACCGCACCGACCTTTCCTCCTTCACCATGGGCGAGAGCTATGACCAGAAAGATGCCGCCGGCTTCATCCGCATTCTCGGTCTGCCGTTGCGCTCCCGCGCCCGCAGCCGTGCCGAGGCCAAGCAGGAGGTCGCAAGATCAGGGGTGACGAAATGAAGGTGACGAAATGAAGATGTGGTCGGGCCGCTTCCGCCAGCCCCTCGATCCCGCGTTCGAGAGCTGGCAGCGGTCGTTCGAATTCGATTGCAGATTGCTGGAGTGCGAGTTGGAAGCCAGTTCGGCCCACGCTCGTGCTCTGCACCTATGTGGCGTTCTCTCGGCTGAAGAGCTGGTGGCCGTGCTGCAGGGTCTGGAACAGATCGGCGAGAATGCAGCGGTTTCGCCGGAATCTCTTAACGATTCCGAGGCCGAAGACATCCATCATTTCGTCGAGAAGCAACTGGTCACGCTGATTGGCGATCCCGGTTACAAGCTGCACAGCGGTCGCAGCCGCAATGAGCAAATCGCCACCGATCTCCGCTTATACGTGCGCGCCGGGTGTGACGAAGTCGGCGAGGCGGTTTCGAAATTGATCGCTGCATTTCTCGACCGTGCAGAACAAGCCGGAACATCGGCGATGCCTGCTTACACCCACATGCAGCGAGCTGAGCCGGTACTGGTCGCGCACTGGCTCCTGGCTTATGTCGAAATGCTTTTTCGCGACACTGACCGTCTGGCAGATTGCCGCAAGCGCGCGAACCTGTGTCCGCTAGGTTCGGCTGCGGTTGCGGGATCTACACTGCCCCTTGATCGCGAGCATATGTCCGGAGAGCTTGGTTTCCTGGCTCCTACCGCCAACAGCATGGATGCGACCAGCGACCGGGATTTTGTCCTGGAATTCGTCAACGCGCTCTCGCTTCTCGCGCTGCACCTAAGCCGCTGGGCAGAAGAAATGCTCCTGTTTTCATCGCAGGAGTACGGCTTGTTGCATTTGCCCGAAGCCTACTCAACCGGCAGCAGCGCCATGCCGCAAAAAATGAATGGTGACCTGCTGGAGTTGACCCGCGGAAAAGTTGGCCGTGTGATCGGCGATGCGACCGCTCTGCTCATCACCATGAAAGGGCTGCCGCTGGCTTACAACAAAGACCTGCAGGAAACTCAAGAGCCACTCTTCCACGCCACGGAAACTGTGATTTCATTACTACCGCTGGTCACCGGGTGGATGGAATCGGTTGAATTCAATTTCGAGCGCATGCAGAAGGCCACAGAAACCGGCTACATGAATGCATTCGCCGCGGCAACTTATCTGGTCCGCAAAGGTGTACCGTTCCGTATCGCCCATGAGCAGGTCGGCAAAGCAGTTCGCACCGCGTTGGACAAACATTGTGAACTGCAGGAGCTCTCGCTCGAGGAACTGCAGGGCGTTGATTCTCACTTCGAACCCGACTTCTACGATTTCGTGAAGCTGGACAACGTGCTTGCAATTCACCACCTACCGGGGGGGACAGCTGCCGCTTTC
>Ga0185299_10002584_pt1 | contig 27295 bp, 25 predicted proteins | sample PaiPotPPA55metaG_FD_128002 | JGI IMG/M metagenome (GOLD analysis project Ga0185299, IMG submission 128002) | Iron sulfur acid spring bacterial and archeal communities from Banff, Canada, to study Microbial Dark Matter (Phase II) - Paint Pots PPA... ...
GGTGCGTTCTCGTGCCCAAGCCTGCAAGATGGCCTCGTGCGCATTAACAGTGAGGTGTCCTACCAGTTGGACCACGCCCCAGAAGATCGTCAGAATATCATAGGTTTAAAGCACTTCCCGGAGATGCATCCGACCGGCATCCATTGTGGATTCTAATTTATTCCGAGCGCTGAAGAGAACGCTAATTATTCCTGGCGTTTTATTTGAACCTGGCTGTACTTCCGATGCCGCCATCCATCCATTCCGCGTTTCCATTCTGTCGAAGAAGTGTTGCGCTTGCTCGAAGATGAATCACACTTGGCAGATTCATTGTAAGGTAGGGACGCAAAATGACACTGCTTGCCAATGCACCGGTGGCGATGACGATCACCTTGGTGGTGATTCTAATCGGGAGCTCGCTATTTGGGCTCGGCTCGGGACGCACACGCACGATTCAACCGCTCGGGCCGCAAAGGAAACGGCTCGCGCTTGGTGTTGTTCTAATTCAAAGGGATCAGTGGCCTCGGCTTCGTTCTCAGTACGCTGGTGAAGTTTTGGCACCACTCGTTCCTAAATATGTTGGGATGGCAATACTTCGGGCCCGGGCATTTGAGACCGGGGCCTGTCTGGTGGATTCTGCCGTGGGTCATGCCCGCGTTGTTGGCCGGTTGTTTTGCAAAGAATCTGGATAGCTGACGCTACTCCTGTATACGTCAACGGCCCGGCGGTTCATTATTGCGTGTCATTGTTGAAGTTTCTTAATTTGGGTCTTTAAGTCTCCAATTTCAAGCTGCAATGATTCGACCGCCAGGCACAGTTCTGACAGGCCATTAAGTAAGTCCCATTGCGCCGAGTCTTCATGCTGGCTGGTGTGTTCTTTGGCGTCGTTGAAAATCCTCTTCGCAACCTCACTGTGGGATGGCATTTTTCAGACCTCCGCGTCATTCTTTGCTGAGCAAAAGATATACCCGATCTCGATTGGGAAAGGCCTGAAAGTTTAGTCGCAGCCTTTATCAGACGGCCAACCGCCGCACTGTCCCGTTTCGGTTATTCTTACGTTGATTCGACAACGGTTTGCTTCCTGGGAAGGCCCCCGCTTAACAAGCAATTCTGTAGCCGTTGAACAAAGTATGTGGACTAAAGCGAATGAAGCGATCCATAACCGCAACTTGTTTTTTCGTCCTAACGTTCTGGATTAGCGGATGCACTTCGTCGCCTGCACCGGGCTTGCCCGAGATACCGCGCGGCGAAATGCCCAGCGCGGCAAAAAGCGGCCCGAAAGGCTCGCACGATGACGTTGCGCGATATGATCTGGCGTGCGACGAAGAGCGAGGTGGGCACACTCTGGACAAACATGTGGGCCGTTCCGACGAGGAACTCCGCGAGCGATTGGACCGGGAACGAAACATTTCCGCGGCTTCCACGTGGACCAATCGCGAAGTAGCCGAAGAAACGGTGGCCCAGGCGTTGCGCGCGGAGCACGACAAAATTGTCCGCTGGGAAGAGCGAGGTTACCCGCGGCCGAACCTAGCGCTACATTTTGACGCCGGCCGCGTGATCGGAAGAATCGTGAGGCACGGAGAGGAGAGCTCGTCTCCCGCCACGCAAGCGGTCATTGTTTTGAAAGCCGACGGGCCGAGTAGTTTTTATGTGTTAACCAGCTATCCCAAGGACCGGCGATGACGCGACAGAAAAAAGAAAAAGCTGGCAGGTTTGATGCCAATGAATTTCCAGTGCTCAAGGAATTCTTCTCCGGCTATTTGCACGAGGATTTCAACGATGAATATGGGTCGGCGGCAAGCGCCGGCAGGGCCTTCCGCGGAGACGCCGGCCCTGAAGAGTCAGCCCAGGCGCGCCAGGAGTGGGCCAATTTACGCAAAGTTCTGACTGGCCGTCCTATATCAGAGGTACAAACTTCGCTGCAAAAATTGGGTGGCGCGTGGCGGCCACAGGATCTGGACGAATTCCACAGCCTGGATGCGGTGTTCAGGGGTAAGCAAGGGGAGCCGTCCAGCTAAGAACCGCCGTAGCCCTTGGAACCTGAGGTTGAAGCTGAAGTCGCATACAGCATACGACCTGTTACTTCGGCGGGCAGCTCCTCCCAGAATTTTTTGGCACTTCAAGATAATTTCTTTTAACTAATTCTTCGTTTCTGAATCTACATAGTGTTGTGGCACATTTCTCAAAATTCGAACTTATCGTCGCGTTCAACCGATATTTCGCAGAGAAATTGCCGCATACTTTGTTGCATTCCAGAATGTTTTGGTGGACACTAACGCGTTAACGCACCCGGGCATGCACTTCCCGGACAGAGTTGTGGACGCTCAGGCAGCCGTTTCCCATTCGGCGCGTTCCGACACTCACGTACAAAATTGACATGGCCCAGATTTTTCACCGCAGCGCAAATTCCATCGCTCGATTCAGTCTTCTATTTGCTGTTTTGGCGGTGACGCTGGGACTCACCGGCCTGTTGATGTTTGCGCGCGCTCCTTATTACACGCGCCAAAACATCACCCGCGATCAACCCATCCAGTTCAGCCACAAACATCATGCCGGTGACGATGGCATCGACTGTCGCTATTGTCACAGCGGCGTGGAAACTTCCGCGCAGGCCGGAATTCCACCCACCAAGACTTGCATGAACTGCCACTCGGTGTTGTTCAAAGACGCCGCTTATCTGGAACCGGTGCGCGAAAGCTATCGCACCGATAAATCCATTGTGTGGGTAAAGGTCCACAGGCTACCGGATTTCGTATATTTCAATCACAGTATCCACGTGAATAAGGGCGTTGGCTGCTCGTCGTGTCACGGGCAGGTCGATCAGATGCCGCTTATGTTTCAGGCCAAACAATTGACCATGAGTTGGTGTCTGGATTGCCATCGCAATCCGGAGAAAAATTTGCGGCCCCATGATCAAATCACCAACATGAGTTGGCAACCGCCCCCCAATCAGGCCGAAATCGGCAAGCAGTTAGCGGCGCAAAATCATCTTCGCACGGGGTACGACATGACTAGCTGCTCAACCTGTCATCGCTAACGGACGGTATGCGAGAGAACGAAAAAATCGACGCGAAATTGTACGGCTTGGCGCACGAAGCTCATCATGCATACGATGATGGGCATGATCATTACGCGCATGATCACGAACGTGACGCCCTGAATGACGCGGACGTCGTAAACGACGACGTGACGCAAGCGTATGCGCTCGACCTGGCGGCTGTGCGCGCCAAGCTCAAATCCAAAACCGGCAAGCAATATTGGCGCACTTTGGAAGAGCTGGCCGACGATCCGCAATTCGAACAGTTGCTGCACCGCGAATTTCCGCGCCAGGCTTCCGAGTGGGACGAATCCGTCGACCGTCGCGATTTCTTGAAGCTGATGGCTGCCTCGCTCGCCTTCGCCGGACTGTCCGGCTGCGGCAAAGCTCCCGAAGAGCACATCATCCCCTACGTGACTCAGCCTGAAGGATTGGTTCTCGGAAAGCCGCAGTACTACGCAACCGCCATGCCTTTCGGCGCCGATGCTATTGGTGTGCTCGTCGAAAGCCATGAAGGCCGGCCCACCAATATCCAGGGCAATCCCGATCATCCCTCTAGCCGCGGCGCGGTTGATTCCTTTGTGCAGGCTTCTATTCTCGATTTGTATGATCCCGACCGCGCTCAGGTTCCGACTCAACTGGGCGCGATCAGTTCGCTGTCAGCGTTTCGCGACGCCGCGCAAGCTGCCGCAGCCGCCATGAAAACCATGAATGGCGACGGCTTGCGCATCCTGACCGGGACAGTCACGTCCCCGCTCGTCAGTGGCCAGATTCAAGCGCTCATCAAGTTGTTCCCCAAGGCCCAATGGCATCAATGGGAGCCGGCCGGGAATGACGGCGCGCGCGAAGGTTCGCGAATGGCTTTTGGGCGCTACGTCAATACCGTCTACCGCCCCGAAAAGGCCGAGGTCATCCTTTCGCTTGACGCGGATTTCATGTCCGAGGGTCCTGGTCATATCCGCTACATGAAGGAGTTTTACCGTCGCCGCAAACTGGAAAATGAATCTTCGGAAATGAACAGGCTCTATGTTGTCGAGCCGACGCCGTCGATCGCCGGCGCCAGCGCCGATCATCATTTGCCGCTGCGCTCGAGCGATGTCGGATTGTTCACGCGAGCCTTGGCGGCAAGGATTGGATTGGGCGGCACTGCGGAAATGCCTCCCGCGGCGCAACACTGGCTCGAGACCGTTCGCGGAGAATTGCAAGCGCATCGCGCCGCTTCGCTGGTGATTCCCGGAGAACACCAGCCGACAGAAATTCATGCGCTGGCGCACGCGATTAACGCCGCGCTGGGCAACGTCGGCCACACTGTTTATTACACCGACCCGGTGGAGGCTACGCCCGTCAATCAATTGGAATCGCTGCGCTCGCTTTGCGATGACATGGCTGCCGGGACCGTCGATACTTTGCTGATAGTGGGCGGGAATCCCGTTTACGACGCTCCTTACGATTTCGCTTTCGCGACCAAGCTCAAGAAAGTTCGCAACACCATTCATCTAAGCTCCCACTTTGATGAGACCGCCGAGTATTGCCAATGGCATATACCCGAGTCGCACTATCTGGAAGCATGGGGCGATGCACGCGCCTTTGATGGCACTTTGAGTATCGTGCAGCCGCTGATCGCGCCGCTCTACAACACCATCTCGGCGTATGAGTTTCTCGCGGCCTTCAGCGATAAGCCCGGCGTTACCGCCTACGACGCGATGCGCGAACGGCTGAAGACTTCCCACAGTGGCGCCGACTTCGAAAAGTTCTGGCGAAAATCGTTGCACGACGGCGTGGTGGCCAACACCACGTTAAATCCAATTACCGTCGCGTCCGCCGCGACCTTGCCGGCCACCAATCCCACGAGCAACGACGCGCTCGAATTTATTTTCCGCCCGGATCCCTGCGTTTACGATGGGCGCTTCGCCAACAACGGTTGGCTGCAGGAGCTGCCCAAGCCGCTCACCAAATTAACGTGGGACAACGCCGCAATGATCAGTCCCAAAACCGCGGAATCACTTGGCTTGACGCAGAAAGTTGGTGCGCGCGGCGGCGAGCACGGCAAGATTCTTACCGACGTTATCGACATTTCTCTTTCCGGCAGCAAAGTAACCGCCGCGGCCTGGATTGTGCCTGGGCAAGCCGATGGCGTCGTGGTCCTCCCCTTGGGCTACGGCCGGAAAAGGGCTGGCTACACCGGTACAAATAAGGGATTCAACGCCTACGCGGTGCGCAGCTCCTACGCCATGTGGGCTGCCACCGGCGGCAGCATCAAGAAAACCGGCGGCGATTATCCAATGGCGTGCACCCAATATCACTTCAACATGGAAGGCCGGAAAATTCTGGCCAGCGGCACGTTGGACGAATACAAACAAAATCCTGCGTTCGCGCACAAAGACGACGAGCAGCCGCCCAAAGAGCTTACGCTGTACAAGGAATTCGCCTATCCCGGCTATGCCTGGGCCATGGCCATCGATCTCAACAGTTGCAATGGATGTAACGCCTGCGTGGTCGCGTGTCAGTCGGAAAATAATATTCCCGTCGTTGGCAAAGACCAGGTGATGCGTGGGCGCGAAATGCATTGGATTCGCATCGATCGTTACTACCTCGCTGAAACGCCGACCAACGATCCCAGCACTAACACCGATGACGCGCTCGCCAATCCGCAGACTTTTTTCCAGCCGGTTCCCTGCATGCAGTGCGAAAACGCGCCGTGCGAACAGGTTTGCCCCGTGGCAGCCACGGTACATAGCGCCGAAGGTCTCAACGACATGACCTACAATCGCTGCATCGGGACGCGCTACTGTTCGAACAACTGTCCTTACAAAGTGCGGCGATTTAATTTTCTGCGCTTTCAGGATTGGGAAACGCCACAACTGAAGCTGCTGCGCAATCCGGAAGTTACCGTGCGCAGCCGCGGAGTCATGGAAAAGTGCACTTACTGCGTGCAGCGCATCAACAACGGCCGCATTGAGGCGGAGAAAGAAAATCGCCCCATCCGCGAGGGAGAAATCATCACCGCCTGCCAGGCCGCGTGCCCCAGCGAAGCCATCATTTTCGGGAACGCCAACGATTCATCGACGCGCGTTGCCAAGCTGAAAGCGCAGCAGCGTAATTATTCAATTCTGGGCGAGCTAAATTCGCGTCCGCGCACCACGTATCTCGCCGCGGTGCGTAATCCCAATCCTGATCTTTCCTCACCGTCCACGGAGAAAGCATGAGCGTCGCGCAACCGCCCATCGAATCTCCGGAGATTCCAATCCTCGGGCCCGGCCATAACTATGAGTCCGTAACCGAGCAGATCACCGCCCCTGTTTTGACTCGGCCCACAACTTTGGGTTGGTTTGCAGGCTTCGCGGTGGCGTTTTCCGTTTTGGGGATGCTGACCATCGCCGTGGCCTGGCTGATTATCAAAGGCGTCGGAATCTGGGCCATCAACATTCCCATCGGTTGGGGTTTTGCCATCGTCAATTTCGTGTGGTGGATTGGTATTGGCCATGCCGGCACGCTGATTTCCGCCATTCTTTATTTGCTCAATCAGCAGTGGCGCACTTCCATCAACCGCTTCGCGGAAGCCATGACGCTCTTCGCGGTAGCTTGCGCCGGTTTATTCCCGCTGATTCACACTGGCCGCCCGTGGATGGCCTTTTATATGTTCCCGTATCCCAGCACCATGGGGATTTGGCCGCAATTCCGCAGCCCGCTGATCTGGGACGTGTTCGCGGTTTCCACCTACGGCACGGTCTCGCTGCTGTTCTGGTTCGTCGGACTGATCCCAGATTTAGCTACCTTTCGTGATCGCGCGACCGTCGCTTGGAAACAGAAAATTTACGGATTACTGGCGATGGGGTGGCGCGGTTCAGCGAGGCACTGGCACCGTTATCAGTCGGCATATTTGCTGCTTGCCGGACTGGCCACGCCCCTGGTTTTGTCCGTCCACACCGTGGTGAGCTTTGATTTCTCGATTGCCATCGTTCCGGGCTGGCACACCACGATTTTTCCGCCCTACTTCGTGGCCGGCGCGATTTATTCCGGCTTCGCTATGGTGCTCACCATCGCCATTCCACTTCGCAAGTATTATCACTTCGAAGATTTCATCACCATGCGCCATCTGGAAAATATGGCCAAGGTGATGCTCGCCACTGGCTTGATCGTCGCTTACGGATATTTCTTTGAATTTTTTATGTCCATGTACAGCGGCCAGAAATTCGATGTGTTTCTCGTGCAACAGCGGTTGCATGGACCGTATTCCCCCTACTACTACGCTTTGATCCTGTGCAACATTTTGACGCCGCAGCTGTTGTGGATACGTGCTGTGCGCACCAACGTCGCCGTACTTTTCCTCATGTCCATCGTCGTGAATGTCGGTATGTGGCTGGAGCGCTTCGTGATCGTAGTGATCAGTCTTACGCGCGATTTCATGCCATCCGCGTGGGGCCGCTATTCTCCAACGGTTTGGGACTGGGCCACGCTTATCGGCACGCTGGGTCTCTTCACCACCCTGATTTACTTGTTCGTGCGCGTGCTTCCGGCCATTTCGATCGCTGAAATGCGTGAGCTGGTTCTCCATGAAGAGGAGCACGAGTAATGAAACAGCGCTCCCACCTTTACGGCGTCATGGGTGAGTTCGAAACCGCGAGACAGTTTCTGCAGGCGGTCGCCAAAGTTCGTGATGCCGGCTACCGCAACATGGACGCCTACGCGCCATTTCCCGTGGAAGGTTTATCCGAAGCCATGGGCCTGCGCCGGTCGTGGGTCCCGCTGGTAACCCTCATCGGCGGCCTCAGCGGCGGCTTAACCGGATTTGGATTTCAGTACTGGGTCAACGTATTCGCTTACCCCATGAATATTGCCGGGCGGCCTCTCAATAGCTGGCCAGCCTTCATACCCGTTACCTTCGAATTGACGATTCTCGGCGCGGCGAGTTTTGCTGTGTTCGGAATGCTGGCCATGAACAAATTGCCGCATCCGTACCATCCGGTTTTCAATGTGGAGCGATTTGCGCGCGCCAGCACCGATCGATTCTTCATCTGTATCGAGGCTACCGATCCGAAATTCAACGTGGCCGAAAGCACGCGCTTTTTGCAAAGCCTGCAAGCCGTAAACGTCACCGAGGTTATCGAAGAAGACGGCCTGCTGGAGCATGGTCATGCGTAGTGCTTCGCCATCGCGACTGTCCAAGCAGGCGCTCTGGCTCACCGGCGTTGCCGCGACTCTTTTTATGATTGCCGGTTGCGACCATCTTCACCAGGACATGGGCAATCAGCCCAAGAACAAACCTCTTTCGCCTTCCGATTTTTTCGCGGATGGGCGTTCCGTGCGCACTCCGGTGGAAAATACCGTGTCACGTAGCTCCATGGACAACGATCAATTGTTGGTCACCAAGGACTCCACGAATTTTCCCATGACCGTAAACGATGCGCTGCTGGAGCGCGGGCAGGAACGCTACAGAATTTTCTGCTCCCCCTGTCACGGCATTCAGGGTGACGGCAATGGCATGATCGTTATGCGCGGTATGAAGCGTCCCCCAACCTATCATCAGGATCGCTTGCGCCAAGCGCCCAACGGCTACATCTATGACGTGATCACCAATGGCTTCGGCCAGATGTACAACTATGCCGCGCAAGTTCCGCCGCGGGATCGCTGGGCCATCGTTGCCTATGTGCGTGCACTACAACTTTCTCGTAACGCGCGAGTCGCGGATTTGCCGCCCGATGTGCGCGAAAAATTAAATTCAGGAGGCACCACGAAATGACGGCGCAGGAATACAGGACGCCGGATAGCGTGGGCCGCCTGCAACGCAATGCACTGATGGCCGGCGGAATTGCTCTGCTCTTGTGCATCTTCGGCGCTATAAAATCGCCGCAAGTTTTCTTTCCTTCTTACCTGATGGCTTATCTGCTGGTGCTCGGACTCGCTCTGGGCTCTTTGGGATTGTTGATGCTGCAGCATCTGACCGGCGGCCACTGGGGCATCGTAATTCGCCGCCCGCTCGAATCGGCCACGCGCACGCTGCCGCTTCTGGCCGTTCTGTTTCTCCCCATCGTTTTTGGCATGAAGTATCTCTATGGCGCCTGGCTGGATCCTGAAAAAGTTCGAGAAGAGCCGCTCTCCGCCATGCAGCAGGGCTACTTGACCGCCCACGGTTTTTACATCCGCGCGATTATTTATTTCGTCGTATGGATCGGATTGATGCTCATCTTCAATCGCTGGTCGCGCGAGCAGGACGTCAACCGGACTGACCGCGCGTTGCGCCGGCGTTTCAAGATGCTGGCCGGTCCGGGAATTATTCTTTACGTTTTCGGCATGACTTTCGCCGCCGTCGACTGGGTGATGTCCATTTCTCCGCACTGGGCCTCCACGATTTACGGCTTCCTGTTTGTCGCGGGGCAGCTGATTTCAGCGATGTCCCTGATGATCGCTGTAGTAGTTCTGCTTGCGCGCACCCCGCCCATGGCCGGTCTCATACAAAAGCGCCATATCCACGACCTGGGCAAGCTGCTGCTGACCTTTGTAATGTTGTTTGCCTATTTCGATTTTTCGCAGCTGCTGATCATCTGGTCGGGAAACCAACCGGAGGAAATTACCTTTTATCGTTCGCGCCTTTACGGTGAATGGGGGGTGGTTGCCGTTATGGTGCTGGTTTTCCACTTTTTCGTGCCGTTCTTTCTGCTGCTTTCGCGCGACCTGAAGCGTAACCTGCGCTTGCTGCCAAAAGTCGCCATCTGGATGATCGTCATGCGTTTGGTCGATCTTTTCTGGATGACCAGGCCGGAATTCACAGCGCGCGCAATTCCCAGCTGGATTGATTTCGTGGTGCCCATCGCTTTAATTGGATTGTGGGTCGGATTTTTCGCCTTTAATCTACAAAAGCTACCGTTGCTGCCGCTCGGCGACCCCAAGCTAGCGGAGGCCATTGCTCAACATGAGCATTGATCCACATCTGGAACCTAAAGGCCGCCCGGATAGCACCGTGCAAGGCGTTCATGGCGCCCACGGCCCATTGCCGCGCCACGATACCGTTTCGTACGAAACGCGTGACGTCGCAGTTCGCAGCATCTATTGGTATCTCATAGCGCTGACCATATCCGTGGCCGCCTCGTTTTTCATCTGCGTATACGTGCTGCGTTATACCGAACGTTTTGTCTCGCGCCACGATGCTGCGATGATGCCCGCGCGCGCGGCCATGGGACCCCATTTTCGCGTAATGCCGCCGGAGCCCAGGCTGCAAGGCGTTCCGGGCCATGATGCCGATCCGCAACAGGATCATCGCGACAAAGTTCGCGCCGACAATGAGGCCAATGAAAAATACGGCTGGGTGGATCAGAATGCCGGCGTCGCGCAAATTCCCGTGAAGGAAGCGATGAAAATCATCGCGCAGAAAGGTTTACCGGCCACATCGGCAGCAACGCCGGAGAAAAAGTAATTCATGAATAGAGCACGCACCATCGCGACGATTGCTGTACTGCTGGCCAGCGGTGGCATTGCGCGCGGACAGGCGGTTCCCAGCAATATCGGTGTCAGCTCCACGACCATGCCTGCGCAACTGCAGAACGTAGGATTTGATCCGCGGCTTAACGCGCAAATACCCCTCGATTTGCCGTTCGTCGACGAAAATGGCAGCAACGTGCAGCTGCGTGATTATTTCAAGCAGAAGCCGGTGGTTCTGGCGTTTGTTTACTACGGCTGTCCGATGCTGTGTAACCAGGTTGAACAGGGTGTCGTAGGCGCTCTGCGCATGTTGTCCTTTACACCGGGCCGCGATTACGAAGTCGTCTTCGTCAGCTTTGACCCGCGAGAGTCCGCGGACATGGCCGCGCAAAAAAAGAAGTCCGCGCTGGCGCATTTTAATCGCCCGGAAACCGCCGCAGGCTGGCATTTTCTGACCGGCACAAAAGAAAGCATCGACGCCGCCACCAAAGCCGCCAATTTCCGCTATTCCTTCGACGCCAAAACAAGTCTTTTTGCACACCCCAGCGGCATCATGCTGCTTACTCCCGATGGACGAATATCGCGCTATTTTTACGGCGTTGAGTATCCGGGCCGCGATATGCGTTTGGGTTTGGTCGACGCTTCCGCGGGAAAAATCGGCACGCCCATCGATCACGTGCTGTTGTTTTGCTACCAGTACGATCCCAGCTCCGCGACATACAGCGCCTCCATTTTGAAAATCATCCGGCTGGGCGGAATACTCACGGTGCTTTGCATCGTTGGCGGCATTCTGATCTTTCGCAGGCGTGAGGCGAGCCAAGCGGGCATGCGAAGCGCGCAGCCGCACCGCACTTTAAACGAACGAGGAGCACACTAAGCGTGCAGGCGCAATTCCCATTAATTCCGGAGCAAGCCTCCAACTTCGCGCCTACGGTGGACTTGCTGATGTTGTTCATCGTGACGATCTGTGCATTCTTCGCCGTCGCGATAACCGCTGCGGTCATCTATTTCTTTTTCAAGTACGAACGCAAACACCAGACCGAAATTGGCGTGCCCATTCACGGCGACGTGCGCCTGGAAACCGCCTGGATCGTGGTGCCCTTAGTCCTGGCCTTGGCCATGTTCGCTTGGGGCGCGGTCGTCTATGTCGACTACCGCCACTCTCCCGGCGAGACTCTGGACATTTATGTGGTCGGCAAACAATGGATGTGGAAAGTCCAGCAGCCCAATGGCCTGAGAGAAATTAACGAAGTGCATCTTCCGGTGCATCGCGACGTCCGGCTGATAATGGCCAGCGAAGACGTAATCCACGATTTCTCCGTGCCGGCATTCCGCGTAAAGATGGACGTCGTCCCCGGCCATTACAACACCATGTGGTTCCGTCCCACAAAAGCCGGTCGTTATCGTTTGTACTGTTCGCAGTACTGCGGCACCAATCACGCGATAATGACCGGTTGGATCACCGTCATGGAACAGGGCGACTACGCCGCATGGCTTTCCGGCGCGGCCGGCGCGGAAGCCAACCCGCTCGTTGCCGGCGAAAAGCTGTTCGCTGAAAAAGCCTGCATCACCTGCCATTTGAGTGATGGCAAAGGCCGCGCACCTTCGTTGAACGGTCTCTATGGCCGGCAAGTGCAGCTCGCCGACGGCAGAACCGTCACCGCTGACGACGCGTACATCCGCGAATCTATTCTGCAACCCAACGCAAAAATAGTAGCGGGGTATCAGCCATTGATGCCCTCATTTCAAGGGCAGTTGACGGAAGAGCAGATCATCGCGCTGACTGCCTACATAAAATCTTTGCAGAATGAATCTCCGCCACCTACCGGCGCGGGGACTGCACCACCTTCGGGGAAGAAATAAGTATGGATAGGCCAACTAGCACGCGTTCAGCCACAGCTGCGGTTTACAAAATACCGCAAGAGCACTACCTGAATTCCGCCTATGGCATTCGTTCGTGGCTGCTTACTACCGACCATAAACGCATCGCCCTTCTGTATCTCTTTTCCGTGACGTTTTTCTTTTTCGTCGGCGGAATTTTCGCCACCATGATTCGTATCCACCTGATGACTCCGCAGGGCTTTTTGGTCACGCCGGAAACTTACAACAAACTTTTCACCATGCACGGCGTGGCCATGATTTTCTTTTTCCTGATCCCTTCGATCCCGGCGGTGCTGGGAAATTTCCTCGTGCCGCTCATGATTGGCGCGAAAGACCTGGCCTTTCCCAAGATCAATCTTTTGAGCTGGTACATCTACGTCATCGGCGGTTGCTTCGTTCTGTACTCCTTCTCGACTGGCGGCCTCGACACCGGGTGGACGTTTTACACCCCGCTCAGCAGCGTCTATTCGAATTCTTCGGTCACCCCGGCCGTCTTGGGCATCTTCATCAATGGTTTTTCTTCAATCCTCACGGGCCTCAACTTCGTGGTAACTATTCACACCATGCGTGCGCCGGGCATGACCTGGTTCCGCTTACCTTTGTTTGTCTGGGCGCAATACGCCACCAGCATCATCTTTATTTTGGGCACCCCGGTCATCGCCATCACGTTGCTCCTTGTGGGCCTCGAGCGCATGTTTCACCTCGGCTTCTTTAATCCCGCGCTGGGCGGCGACCCCATTCTTTTCCAGCACCTCTTCTGGTTTTATTCGCACCCTGCCGTATACATCATGATTCTTCCCGCCATGGGTGTGATCAGCGAAATCATTCCCACCTTCGCGCGCAAGCCCATTTTTGGGTATTCCTTTATCGCCGGCTCGAGTATCGCCATTGCGGTAATCGGATTTTTCGTCTGGGCCCACCACATGTTCCTCACCGGCGAATCCGTTTACGCTGCGCTGGCTTTCTCGTTCCTCAGCTATCTCGTCGCTATTCCCTCGGCCGTCAAAGTTTTTAACTGGACCTCCACGCTATACAAGGGATCCATTTCCTGGGATACGCCGATGCTCTACGCCCTCGGTTTCATCGGACTATTCCTGATCGGTGGACTGACTGGACTTTTCCTCGCGTGCCTCGGTTTGGACATTCATATCCACGACACCTATTTCGTGGTGGCCCATTTCCACTACATCATGGTCGGTGGCGCGGTGATGGGTTATCTGGGCGGCATCCATTTCTGGTGGCCCAAGATCACCGGCCGTCTGTATCCCGAATTCCTCGCGCGGGTTTCAGCGATCATTTTGTTTAGCGGCTTCAACCTGACATTCTTCCCGCAATTTATTCTCGGCTATCTCGGCATGCCGCGCCGCTATCATTCCTACCCGCCCGAATTTCAGGACCTGAACGTAATGTCCACCGCGGGGGCCTCGATTCTGGCATTGGGATATTTGCTGCCGATGATGTACCTGGTCTGGTCTTTGAAGTACGGCGCGGTCGCGGGGCCAAATCCTTGGCCTTCCACTGGGCTCGAGTGGAAAACGGATTCTCCGCCGCCCACTGAAAATTTCCTGGTCACGCCGGAAGTCACCTGGGAGCCGTACGATTTCGAGACTCGCCCTGACCTCGAGCTGGATCACATCGTGGCCGGCAAATTGCCGGCGCCGGCCCACGGGGACGATTAACCGCTTTTGAGCTTTGTGCCGGTTGGTGCGAACTGCGCCGCGGCGAGTTTTATTACCGCGTTTTATAACAAGGAGACCGCGTGCATCGCACCGGCGAACTGTACGGACAATTCGAAACGCTTGAGCAGCAGAAAGAATCCGCTGCCCTGGGCATGTGGGTGTTTCTGTCCACCGAAGTTTTATTCTTCGGCGGTTTGTTTATGACCTACACGCTCAACCGTCACTATTATCCCGTAGCTTTTGGAGTTGGCAGCAACACGCTGGACCTGAAACTCGGCGGCCTGAATACCGTCATCCTGATTCTTAGCAGCTTGACCATGGCCATGTCCGTGTGGGCTTCCAGCGTCGGCAAAAGAAAGCAGACTACCGCGTTTCTGGCGGCCACACTGGCTCTGGGCTCCGCGTTTTTGGGCGTCAAAGTCATCGAATACAAACAGAAATTCGATCACCACCTGGTTCCCGGCTATCACTTTCAAATCGATTACCGCGTACAGCATCCTGCGCCCAACGACGACCCCAAGGAAATCGAAGCCGAGAAAGAGGAGCTGAGCAAGGCCTTCGCAGAAGACCCCGATCTGAACGCCCACGCGCAACTGTATTTTTCCTTGTACTTCGGAATGACCGGATTGCATGCCTTGCACATGATCGTCGGCGCCGGGATGTTGGTATGGCTGATCCGCCAATCCATGCTTGGCCGCTTCACGCCCACCTATAACACGCCGGTGGAAATGATTGGCTTGTACTGGCACTTCGTGGATATCGTCTGGATTTATCTGTTTCCGTTGTTGTATTTGATCGACCGGCACCGGTAGGGAGAGCACGTGCCCGAGCACATTGTTTCGCCCAAAGTTTATGTGGGCATCTTTCTTTCGCTGATGGTTCTGACAGCCGCCACCGTCGCCGCTGCCTACGTAAACCTGGGGCCATTTAATATTGTCATCGCGCTGGCTATCGCCTCGGTGAAGGCTACCCTGGTGGTGCTGTACTTCATGCACGCGCGCTACAGCCCCAAGCGCACGCACATGGTCATTATCGCTGCCGTATTTTGGCTAGCCGTCATGCTGGCGCTGACTCTCAGCGATTACGTTACCCGGGACCGCGACATGGCCGCAGACACTCAAGTAACGAAAGTGTCGTGACTTAGGCTCGGAATAGGCTCTTCGGCCCGGCTTTTGGTGGGATTTCGTGCGGTAGAAATAAATAGGGGGGAATATGAACCGGCCCAGCCCTCAATCCCCTAAAGGGATCCTCGGTTCACTTCCCCCACCGGCCTTTAGTGGTGCAACCTGCGCGCCATCTGTAAGTTTTTTGCTTACAACAATGTAAAGGAATCCACAGGGTAAAAAAGCCGCCATGCCCCCAATTTTTACCAAGGCAAATTATTACCTACAGTGATTATAGTATGGGGCAGATGCGAGAGAGGCTTATGGATTCCCGCCTGGACAAGCTGAAACAGTCTCTGGAGTCAGCGGTAGAAGGCATGTCCAGCGAGCAATGGAGCTGGCATCCCTCGGGCAAGTGGTGCGCGGCCGAAGTGCTGGAGCACCTGTATCTTACCTACACCCGAACGATCCAGGGCTTCGAGAGAGTGATGGCCAGCGGAAGGCCGCTGGCCTCGCGAGCCTCCATGGCCCAGCGGGTACGGACCTTGGTCGTCGTGGGATTGGGTCACATGCCCGGCGGGGTCAAAGCGCCCGCGGTGGCGGTACCGAAAGGCTTGCCAGCAGAGACGGTACGAAGTGACTTCGGGGCGAAGATCGCGGCCATGGATGCAATTATCGCGCAGTGTGAAGCGCGCTTCGGGCGCCGGGTCCACGTGCTGGACCATCCGATCCTGGGCCCTTTGACTGCTCCGCAGTGGAGAAAACTTCACGTGGTGCACGGCCAGCATCACCACAAACAGCTTCTCCAGCTTCGCGAAAGAGCCACGAAGCAAATGCGCTGAACGCAGGCGAGCGCGGTCTTCTTTATTCGATCGCAGGAACGAACCTGCAGGGCCCAGGATAAATCAATCGCGATTCCACCCGATTGAATTAGCCGTAGGCGTTACGGGCGGGTCGGAGCTTGCCGTACCACGTTAGCCTTCGTGGCAGCGGTCGCTTTTGGAGTTTCCTTCTTTGGCTTCTTGATTTCGCGTCTTCGTGAGTCTTTATTTCCCATGCACTGATATTGCCATACTCTGGCCCGGATGCAATACCCTGGAGATTGAAACCACCGGTTCTAACCGATGACCGGTCTCTAATAATAGATTTAGCAGCCGGCGGTCAGTTTCCGCTTAGCCGAGTCATCCAGGCTCGATTGAATCTGTGCGTTCTGCCTTTTCGATAAGCGGTCTCGCTATGCGCTCCCAAGCGTCCCATGCAGGGAACCACTTTCCTTCTTCTCTGCGCAGAATTGAACGGACATTGAGGCCATACCATTCATCCGATTTTCCAGGCAGATGCACATAACCCGGACCGGCGTCCGGAGGGAACACGTAGTAGACCACGTACACAATTCGCTCATTTGGCGGAGCGCCTGCATAAAACGAGACTTGATACTTGCGAGGCGTGTTAGGAGGTTCTCTGACGGCACCGTGAGACCAATCAGTAATGAGTCCTTGATGGTCGGCGGTGCTTGTCCCTGGCCCTGTCCACACCGAGAAGTTCGCTAGAATTTTGGGGTCGGAAATTTCAATCGGCCTTTTAAGGCCTGCGCCACTGATTGTGATTTTGACGGTGTTTTCTTTTGCTAAAAGAGACGTACAAACACTCAGAATCAGCATGGCGCTGAGTAAAACTGTGATTGTGATCTTCATGGGAACCTCGCGCTAGCTGCCCTCAGGACCCGCCAATCCCGAATTGTACTCCTAACCAAGAACGCACAAATAGCATCGTTAACCTCGGGCGGCAATTGGGGTGCATGGCGCTCGGGAGGGAGGTCGAGTGCAGGTGCGGCTGAAGTCCGGCAAGCAAATCTGAAAGTGATGGCGGCGCCGTAATTTCGACCTGCCTTGACCGCTTTGAATAGCTCCTGCTATGGTGAAGAGTTATTGTGGCCCTAATTTTCTTGCCTGGGGCTACGGGCTCCTGTGGAGGGAGCGATTCCCAACATGGGCCTGACGAAACTGGTCATCCGCGGCGCTCGCCAGCATAACCTCAAGAATATTGACGTTGAGATACCGCGCAATTCTCTGACGGTCATTACCGGCCTGTCGGGCTCCGGCAAGTCTTCCCTGGCATTCGACACCATCTACGCCGAGGGCCAGCGCCGCTACGTCGAATCTCTTTCCGCCTACGCTCGCCAGTTTCTCGACCAGATGGAGCGCCCCGAAGTAGACGTGATCGAGGGTTTATCGCCCGCTATCGCCATCGAGCAGAAAACCACTACGCGCTCGCCGCGTTCCACGGTGGGCACCATCACCGAGATCTACGATTACCTGCGGGTTATTTACGCCTCTGTTGGCAGCCCACATTGCCCCAACTGCGGCAAGCCTATCACCCGGCAATCCAGCGAACAGATCGTCCAGGCCATTCTGCATGGCGAGCTGTGCCACCCCGATGATCGTGTGATGATCCTCGCTCCCGTCGTACGCGGGCGAAAAGGCGCGTACCGCAAGGAACTTGAAAAATTTGCGCAGGATGGCTATGTCCGCGTGCGCATCAACGGCGAGCTGTTTCCCCTCGATGAGCTTCCCGTCATCGATAAACGCAAAAATCACACCATCGAAATTGTGATCGACCGGTTATTGGTGAAGCCGGGCATCGCCGCGCGTTTGGACCAGTCCATCGCAACAGCGCTGAAACTCGCGTCCGGACTCGTAACGGTGGTCGTCGTAGGCGGCAAGGAATATGTCTTTTCCGAAAAGCTGGCGTGCCCGGATTGCGGCATCTCCGTTCCCCAACCAGAACCGCGCTCGTTCAGTTTCAATTCTCCCTATGGCGCCTGCCCGGCGTGCAACGGCCTGGGTTCGAAGTATGACTTCGATCCCGCGAAAATCATCACCGATTGGTCACGCCCGTTATTCGAAGGCGGCCTGGGACCAGGTTCGGCCTCCACACCCTTGAAGCGCACCATGGAGTTGGCCGCGTATGCGCACGGATTCTCGCTGGCCACGCCGTTCGAAAAATTTCCGCCGCGTATTCAAAACATCTTGCTCTACGGATATCCGCCATCCAATAGCCACGCTTCGAAAGACGAAACCGCTTCCGACAACAAGAAAGCGCGCAGCGAAAAGGGTTTCCATTTCCAAGGCATCCTCAAATTCCTTGAGAAGAATTTCGAAGAATCCACCTCCGACTCCTATCGCGAGTGGATGACGCGATACATGTCCGCCACGCAGTGCGTCGTGTGTCACGGCAAACGTTTGCGCCCGGGTTCGCTGGCCGTAAAACTTGGTGGCTTGTCGATAGCCGACTTCACCGGACTCTCGCTTACTCAAGCGCGCGCCGCGGTGGACAAAATTCTGGCGCAGCTGACCGACCGGCAGAAAGAGATTGCCGCCCGGCCACTGGGAGAAGTCGCCGAGCGCCTCGATTTTTTGCTGGCCGTCGGCCTCAGTTACCTCAGCCTGGACCGTTCCGCGGCGACGCTTTCCGGTGGCGAAGCTCAGCGCATTCGCCTGGCCACGCAAATTGGTTCACGCTTGCGCGGCGTGCTCTATGTGCTCGATGAACCGTCCATCGGTCTGCACGCCCGCGACAACGACCGCCTGCTTAGCTCGCTCGAGCAATTGCGCAATCTTGGCAATACCGTGCTGGTCGTCGAACATGACGAAGAAACCATTCGCCGCGCCGATTTTGTGGTCGACCTCGGCCCGGGCGCTGGCGATGCAGGCGGGTATCTCGTCGCTCAGGGGAAGCCTGACGTCATCGCCGGTACCAGCGCATCGTTGACCGGCCAATATCTTTCTGGCGCCGCACGCATTCCGGTGCCGGAAAAACGGCGCAGCCCCAATGGCAAAGCTATCCAGGTCCTCGGCGCCACCGCCAATAATTTAAAAGATGTGGACGTCACTATTCCTCTCGGCCTGTTAACCGTGGTTACCGGAGTTTCTGGCTCTGGAAAGTCCACGCTCATCAATGACATTCTTTATCGTGCGCTCGCGCAAAAACTTTATCGTTCCATGGAGCCCGTCGCCGCTTATGGCGAACTCCTTGGAGCGGAACAGATCGACAAGGTAATCGAGATCGATCAGGCCCCGATTGGCAGAACTCCCCGTTCGAATCCCGCTACCTATACGGGCGTTTTCGCGCCCATCCGCGATCTTTTTTCCATGCTTCCGGAATCCCGAGAACGCGGGTACAAACCCGGACGCTTTAGTTTTAATGTGAAAGGTGGCCGCTGCGAATCTTGCCAGGGCGATGGCTTGCGGCGCATCGAGATGAATTTTCTTCCCGATGTATACGTTACCTGCGAAGTGTGCCGTGGCCGCCGCTACAATTCGGAAACGCTGGCGGTGCGCTACAAAGGGCATTCCATCAGCGACGTGCTAAATCTGCCCGCCTCTGAAGCGCTGAAATTGCTCGAGAACATTCCCCAGATTCAGCAGAAACTTGCCACTCTGGTGGAAGTCGGCCTTGGTTACGTGACCCTCGGCCAATCGGCCACCACCTTATCGGGAGGCGAGGCCCAGCGCATCAAGCTGGCTCGTGAGCTTTCCAAGCGGCAAACCGGCCGCACATTATATATTCTGGACGAACCCACGACCGGCCTGCATTTTGACGACGTGCGAAAACTTCTGGCTGTGTTGCAGCGGCTGGTTAGTCTCGGCAACACCGTGCTGATCATCGAGCATCATCTCGACGTCATCAAACAAGCGGACTGGATTATAGATTTAGGCCCCGAAGGCGGCGAAGGTGGAGGACGTATCGTGGCGCAAGGTCCGCCGGAGTTGGTGGCGCGTACCAAAAAGTCTTACACCGGGCAAGCGTTGGCTCGCGTTTTGAACACCAACGGGTATCCTCCCGGCTCCGGTTCAAACGGTCATGAGCGATAATTGCATTTCAGCGACAGCGAGGAATTTGCACACCTGGGGAATAGCACTGCGAAAGTTTCCATGCACACAGCGGGTTTTTTAAAGTGACCTTGCTTCCATGAGCATTTATTCCACCGCGCCGTTGCAGTTAGGCGCCGTGCGCACCTATCCGCTCGCTTCGCGCAAAAGTAAAGTCAACGTCGCTGACTTCGCAAAGCCGCCCGCCGCGAATGTCTCCATCTCAAAATTCATGGATTCACTGCCCAATTTTCTGGCCGCCGCAGATCTGCGCCAATTACTGGCCGCCGCCCAACGCGCGCGCGCCAGCAAAAAATCAATTTTGTGGGGCATCGGCGGGCACGTAATAAAAGTCGGCCTGGGCCCTGTCCTGATTGATTTGATGGAACGCGGATTTGTGTCCGGCATCGCCATGAACGGTGCCGCTCTGATTCACGATTTCGAGATCGCCATCGCAGGAAACACTTCAGAGGACGTCGACGCCGGCATCGGCGCCGGGCAATTCGGCATGGCCCGCGAAACCGGTGAGCAACTCAACGAAATTGCCAGAAATGCCACGCATTCCGGCGTCGGTTATGGCGAAGCTGCAGGCCAATTCTTGACCAGCAGCGACGCGAAAGCGCGCTACACCTCTTCCAGCGTTGTGGCCGCGGCCTATCGCCGCCGCATTCCGGTTACCGTTCATCTGGCCATTGGCGCGGACATTCCCCACATGCATCCGGCCGCCGATGGTGCCGCCCTCGGCGCCGCGTCTTATCGGGACTTTCTTCTTTTCTGCGCGCTGGTGAAATCCCTGCATCCCGGCGGCGTATATATGAATTGGGGCTCGGCGGTTCTTCTGCCGGAGATTTTCTTGAAAGCGGTTTCCGTGGCGCGCAATTTGGGCGTGCCGTTGCGCCCGATTACTACCGCCAATTTTGACTTCATCCAGCATTATCGCGCGCTACAAAATGTAGTGAAGCGCCCCACATTATCCGCGGGCAAAGGTCACGGAGTAGAATCTAAAGGGTACGCCATCACCGGACATCACGAACTGCTCATGCCACTGGTAGCCGCAGCGCTGGCTTCAGGCTGGCCAACGCGTAGCTCAAAGAAAAATAGAAAATGAACGATCGCGACGAAAACTTTAACAACGGAACGCCGGACCAGGCCGTGAATCCATTGCCGGACGTTCGGGCCGAGATTGCGCGGCCCGTGCTAGAACCAGTTGCCGACTCTCAACCCACCCACGTTCTTGCCGGTGATCCAATGGCCGCCGCCATCCCCGCCTTCCAAGCCCCGCATAGTTTGCCGGAAGACTTACGCGTCTCGTGGTCCTGGCCGCATCTGATTGTTTTTATTTTTTTCGGATTTGCCAGCCTGATGGTTGTGCAATTAGGTTTTGTCTTCTATGTCTCCGCGAATCGTCACTTAAGCGCTCGGCAAGTGCAGCGCGTGTTTGAAAATAGCCCGCAACTGCTGGTTGAAACTAACGTGCTGTGGTACGCCCTGCTTTTCCTTTTTCTTTATGTGACCCTCGCGGTGTTGCGCGACGTGCCCTTCTGGCGCTCGCTGGGCTGGCGAAAATTGAACGTTAGCCCGGCAGCCGGAACAGCCAGCGGCTGGATGTATTTCTTCTCCGGCTGCGGCTTGGCCATTTTTGTGGCCTTGGCCAGCTACAATATGAAAGATACCGAGCATCTGCCCATCCAGGAAATTTTCAAGAATCGTTCCGGCGCGATGCTGCTGATGACCATGGCCGTTTTAGTCGCGCCGCTCGTCGAGGAAACTGTTTTTCGCGGCTACCTCTACCCGATCTTCGCCAAGTCGCTTGGCGTGCTCCCGGGCATTTTGATTACCGGCGTGCTCTTTGGTTTGATGCATGGCTCCCAGCTTGGCTGGACCTGGCGTTTGGTAGTGCTGCTGACTTTCGTTGGCGTGATTTTTACTTTCGCGCGCGCACGCACCGGCACCGTCCTGGCCAGCTTCCTGCTGCATTTGGGCTACAACTCGATGATCGCGCTGACCTCCATCATTGCCACCAGGGGTTTTCAGCACATGCCCATGTCACCGTGACCCCACCTTGACGATGTGCGGCATTCGTTTTGTGCCAAGGCATTCGCTACAATTTAGTTAGCGCTGGTAAGCACGCTCGCAGAGCTAGAGAGAATCTATGTACGTAGCACAACCTATCGAATGGACCGACACAGGCGTGGTCATGCTGGACCAGCGCCGTTTGCCCGCCGAGGAAATCAGCTACACGTATACCGATTATCGCGACGTAGCCAAGGCCATCCGCGAAATGGTTATCCGCGGAGCTCCTGCCATTGGCGTGGCCGCCGCCATGGGAGTGGCTCTGGGAGTTTTGCATTCCACCGCAACATCACTCGATGCTTTGAAATCGGAATTCCCGGAAATATCCGACACCATCGCGAAAACGCGCCCGACCGCCGTCGATCTCTTCTGGGCCCTGGAGCGCATGAAGCGAAAATTCGCCGAATTGTGCGCAACATCGAAGCCACTTTCTGAAATCAAACGCGCCATGGTGGAAGAAGCAAAATTAGTGCACCTGGAAAAAAAGGCTACCGACCAGGCCATCGGCGAATATGGAGCCCAATTCATGCCCGCGGATGGCCAGGTAATGACGCAATGCAATGCCGGCGCACTAGCTACCGGCGGAATCGGAACTGCCCTGGGCGTTATTCGCGTGGCCTATCAGCAAGGCAAGAACCTGCACGTTCTGGTTCCAGAAACGCGGCCGTATCTTCAAGGCTCGCGGCTGACCGCCTGGGAACTGCACAAGGGTGGTATTCCACTAACATTAATTACCGACAACATGGTGGGACATTTTTTGAAAATGGGAAAAGTTGGCGCGATCGTAACCGGCGCTGACCGCATCGCCGCAAATGGCGACACCGCCAACAAAATCGGCACGTATCAAATCGCGGTACTGGCCAAAGAGAATAACGTCCCATTTTATATCGCCGCGCCAGTTTCCACGTTTGATTTGTCCATTCCCGATGGCGACCACATCCCCATCGAAGAACGCTCCGCTGCGGAAGTCACGCACCTGCAAGGCCTCAGAATCGCTCCTGATGTGCATGCTGCGCATCCCGCGTTTGACGTTACCCCGGCGCGTTACATCGCGGCGATTTTCACCGAACGCGGTGTGGCTCGCGCGCCGTACGTCACTGCTCTACGCGACTTGGCTGCCGCGCCTCAGCCGGTCGTCGCTTCCGCATCGTAAAATTACACACGATAACTTCATATTTTGAAATTAATCAGTTTGAAAGTTTAAAGCAGTCGTTGCGACGGGGATTCTATGCCCTAGTTAGCTTGAATGGCGGATGCGTTCCGCCAAAGTTCGCGCTCGCTGCCGCGCAATATCCACGAACCGCGAATCATTGCCGATCTCATCGAGCATCGGCAACGCACATTGCGGTTCCGGCAGCAATTTATGATTCAAATCCGTTTCGAATTGCAGTAGCGCGTCATTTATTCCCAGGCGGTCGTACCTCATTCGGCGCGTAAGCAGCATCACGTGCTCCTGCTGCCGTGCCAGCCCTTCAAAAATTTGCAGCAACTGTGCCGCCGGGGAATTTAAGGTGTAGTTGAATTTTACCTCGTGAGCGCTGCCGCCCTTTTCCCACCGAAAGGTTTTTTCGCCCAGGTTCGCGATTTTCCTGTGGACATCTAGATCTTGCCCTTGAAAATGATTCAACTGCGCCGCCAAAACGAACATGTGCGCTCTGAGTCCCGCGCTGATTTGAAACGGTGACGCGCTGGGATCTTCATCCAGCTGCCGAATGTCATATGTGGCCGGGCGCCCATCTTCGGGCACTACAATTTCGATAAATTCCGGGGAGCTGGATTTAAAGACGCGCCTGAACGTGAGCTTCGCGCTGTCCGCAGGCGCTAAAGCGGCAGAAGTAGCCATGGGAGCCGCGCTGCTGGAGGCCCATGCAACAGCCAAGGAAGCCGCTCCACTTGGCTCCATAAACCAGCTAAGCCCGCAAAGAATAACCAGCGCTGGGAAACGGTAATTCGTCATCTTGTCGGTACGATGCGCGGAAGGTTGCTAAGGTTTAAGTACGTCCCGCGCGTTGCGTCGCCCGTTAGTGAGGTCGTTACCGTGCCCAGACGCGCTATCGCCGCCGAACCGCGCGCGGCGCGGCCAGCTTGTTTGCCGACGGGCGGCAAACTGAATCTGCGTCGCGTTTGCTCGGCTTGCAAATGGCACAGCGCGACCGCCAGCGCGTCAGCCGCGTCCGACGGCTCCGGAATCTCTTCCATTGTTAGCAATGCGCGCACCATTTCCTGCACTTGCCGCTTGTCCGCGTGGCCATATCCGGCCACTGACGATTTTACTTCTCGCGGAGAATAACTGTGCACCACAATATTATGCTGCGCTGCGGCCAGAAGCACCACCCCGCGTACCTCTGCCAGGCGCAGCGCGGTGCGCACATTCAACGCCGCAAACACCGCCTCTACCGCCACAGCGTCAGGCTTGTATTCTTCGATCAGCCGCGAAAGCAATGCGTGTACATCCTGCAGCGCCGCTCCGGACGACTCTTTCCGGCGTTTAGCGGTAATGCAAAGCGTGCCGTAATGAAGCATCCGAGACTTGCGCCCATCGCTTTCCACCACGCCGTAGCCGGTGGGACCCGCAGCCGCCGGGTCGACCCCCAGAACGCGAAGGAAAGCAGGTTTTTGATTCCGTCCGTCTTTGCCGCTCACGGCCACAAGTCTACGGCCTTGCACATATCGCCGCCAGAAAATTTGTATTCCGCGTTGCGCAACAAAGAAGACTCAAAAAAGATTGGCCAGCATAATAATACGCGTTGGCCAATCGGGTCATTCCCATGACAAAAACACGAAAAACACCGCAACCCAGCTAATTCGCCCCTACGGCCGCTTGAATCTCCGATTCATCGATATCGAAGTTTGCATAAACATGCTGCACGTCATCGTGCTCTTCCAGCGCTTCCACCAAGCGCACCATCTGCGTGGCCTGCGCGCCAGTCAGCTTGATGTAATTTTGCGGCACCATGCCAACCTCCGCCGACGACGCCGTAATTCCTGCCTTGCTTAGGGCTTCTTTTACTTTTTCCATCGCTTCCGGAGGCGTCACGATGTACCAGATGGAGCCATCGTCCTTCATATCTTCCGCGCCGGCTTCCAATACAATATCCAGCAGCTTGTCTTCGCTGGCCGCCTCCTTAGGCACGGTGATTTCACCCTTGCGACTGAACATCCAACCCACCGCTCCAGCCTCCGCCATGTTGCCGCCGTTCTTGCTCATCAAATGCCGGAATTCGCCCACGATGCGATTGCGGTTGGTGGTGACTACTTGAATCAGCATTCCGACTCCGCCCGGCCCATATCCTTCGAACACCGCTTCTTCGTATTGTTCGCCTTCCAGTTGGCCGGTACCGCGCAAAATCGCCCGCTCAATATTGTCCCCGGGCATATTCTCGTTCTTGGCGGCGAGAATCGCGGTGCGCAGCCGCGGATTGGTGTTGGGATCGCCGCCCCCGATACGGGCGGCAATGGAAATTTCGCGAATCAGTCGAGTAAAAACCCGGCCACGCTTGGCGTCAGTAGCCGCTTTCTTGTGCTTGATGGTTGCCCATTTTGAATGCCCGGACATGACACATCCTCTTTATTCGTTAAATGTTTCCGCGCGAATCCGCGGCCGTCAATGCTGGGTTAGTGACAGACCAGGGACACATAGTAAAACCATCCCAAATGGCCCGCTCGATACACGTTGCGGAGACTACGGTGAACCGCTACCCCTGCGAAACCTAGGCAGTTTAGCACAGGCGTATAGAGGTGGGAACACGCACCTGGCCACCTCTCAATGGCTGGCGGTGGGCGCCTTTGCAATCGCGATTACGTTGTCGCTGAATCGGCAACCTTTGAGCAGCCCCAAAGAAACTTGCCGCCAGCTCACCGCTGGTAATTTTGGCAAGCCCCCGTGGTCGGTGAAATGAAAGCGTACGTCGGAGAAGCCGGCTTCGCTCAGAATTCGCAATAAATCCTTGCGAAGCAGGGCGGTGATATGCGCCGGATAACAACTGTCAAGAAACGCCACGAAGTGTCCTCTTACCAGCAACGCCATCAACGAGCGAATGCTTTCATTATTCGGTGTGGATAAAATGAGCGTGCCGCCCGGCTTCAAAATCTGGAACCATTTTCGCGCAACCTGGCGGGGGTTCTCAAGATGTTCGATCACTTCGGCGGCGATCACCACATCGAAGCTGGCGGCTGGAATGGCATCCGCATTATTCAAATCCAGCCTGTGCCAAAAGATCGTACCGGGCAAATTCTCGGGCCGTGGCAAAATATCCGCGCTCTCAATCTGCTCGAAACGGCCCGACGCTAAAAGTTTGCGCGTGAAATTGCCGATTCCTGCGCCATAGTCCAGCGCGCGCCCGCGCAGATTGTAGTCTGCAATAATCTTCAGGATGCGGTCGTAGATGACCTCGGAGCTAATCCCGCCGCTGGCTTGGGCGGCCTGCAGGCGTTGCTCTTCCAGTGTCAGCAAAGGCGTTCGTGAATTTTCATATAATTCATATAAGGTGTCGCGTTGTGCGTCAGTATACTAGAGCCACCGCCTTTTAATCCTCGGCGCCTAATGCACAGCGGCAGTCTGCCGGGCCTTACTTTCGCGAAGGAGCTTCAAGAGCGCGCAACGCTTGCGCATATTGTCGGGCGATCATGCCCCAGGAAAAATACCGGCTTTGCGCATCGCGACTGCGCTGCGCCAAAGATGCCCGGTACGCCTGGTCGGTCAAGACCCGCACCAGCGCGGCCCCAAACTCCTCAGGCACCAATTCTTCCGGCACTAAAACTATCCCCGCTTCGGTGATCGGCGGCGCGGTCTCCGATCCCTCTTCTGCAACGACGGGCAACCCGCACGCTATGCCTGCGATGGCGCTCCCACGCCGGCTAGAGATCGGACCGCGCGGAAACAACATTACATCGCTGGCCCCCAGAACACGCACAACTTCGTCCGCCGATATCAGTCCTAAAATTCGCACGTCCGCGAGCGAGCCGGCAAGCGCCAAGCGCAGCTCCTCTCCGCCGCTTTCCGAGTTTCGCCCCAGAACAACAACCTCCAGCGCGCCTACTTGCTTGGCTGCATTGCGCACGGCCTGGGCAATCTGGTTTACTTCCTTCGCCAACGTTGGTTTGTCGGACAAAGAAAAAATCGCGACCACCGGTTTGCTTCCGGTGGAACTGCGCTTCGCTTCCCACGCTCTTTCGGGCGCCGGTAAATTCGCGCCTACCGGAATGAAAACGAAATTTTGCGTCTCCGTCGGAAGCCAAGAAATTTTATCGCGAGGA
>Ga0185299_10002585_pt1 | contig 27292 bp, 23 predicted proteins | sample PaiPotPPA55metaG_FD_128002 | JGI IMG/M metagenome (GOLD analysis project Ga0185299, IMG submission 128002) | Iron sulfur acid spring bacterial and archeal communities from Banff, Canada, to study Microbial Dark Matter (Phase II) - Paint Pots PPA... ...
TTGGGGGTGGCGAGGGCTGTGGCCCTGGGAGGCGGAGCCTGAGTCTAGACCCCAGAGTTCATGGATTTCCTTGTTGGGCAACTTGAGTGATCCAGGCACGTGCGTCGGGTAGCGAATGTCGCGCCCTTTTATCCGTTGGGGGAAGTTCATTCGGAAAGAGTATGCCGAGCCTCGCATCACAGACAAGTCACGGTGGTGCATTCGAGGCATGAACAAAAGGCCAAGGTTGAGAGCAGCAAGAATTGACCGGTTGCCGGGGTATTCCACGCTAGGGGAGGATCATTCTGGCTTTAACCAGCCTTCTTCGGCTGTGCCTTCACCGCAATAGGCGGACTTGCAATATCGTTTGGCTTGGAATGGAAGGCCTGCACCAACTCTTCATGATGCCCATCGTCGATGGAATGCGTTTGCGTGCGCTCGTTCAATTCTTCCAGGCGTTTTCGCATTTCATGCCCGCACGTTTCACGAGGCTTACGATGTTCACAGCCTGGGTTGTGAATTCTCAGGACGGACTAATAAGGAATTCTCCCCCGCGGCTAGCGTACGGTCTCTCCTGTATTGAATCATGAGACCCAAGGGGTATGGTCGAAGAAGCCCTTCTTCTGGAAACTTGATCTCAGCAAGAGTGCCGCTTCGCCAAAAGGAGGCGCCATGGAACGGTACCACATCGAAGAACTGCGAGCTGAACTCAACCACCTCCTCAAGAAGCAAACCGAGGTTCTCGAATTACGAACGTTTGGCGGAGCAAGCGACGCCGATATCTTGGAATACGAGATCAGGCAAGAAGTGATTCACGAGATCTGCAATCAACTCGCCAACTCCGCTGCCGCATAGGAGACGAATCGGTTGGCGTGGGTATCGGGTCAGCTTTGGCTATTTTCTTCAAGAGTCGCGCTAGAGCGAATTAAGGGAATCCGTAGTTTCGCACACTGCGGGACCGGAATAACGGACGGACATTTCCGAATTCGCAGAGCAATTACGCTTCTCAAGCCGCGACACGCCCCGCTCGACCGGGGACGTACGGCTCACCCGGATCGGCCAATCAGGTTACCAGCAACCCGGTAGGACGCCATCGGCATCTGATGAACACCGGCGAAAAACTGCCTGACGGATAGGGGCCTGTGCGTTCCTGGAGGATATTCTTATTTCTATTTGCGGTCGAAGCATCGGCGCAGCTTGCGGTGCAGGGTCCACAATCGATTTACGATGGGCAAATCATCGGCGAAATCGATCTTATTGGCAATCCTCATCGGGACATGGCCCCCTTTCGGCGGCTGATCGAACAGAAAGCCGGCGAACCCTACTCGCAGTCCAGAGTCGAAGCCAGCATCGCCGCGCTCGAGCAGACAGGCCAGTTTCCCAGGGTTGAAGTAAATGTTGCCCCAAATCCTTTGGGATTACGGTTGAACTTTCTGCTGGAACCCGCCTACTACCTGGGGATGGTGAATTTCCCCGGTGCCACGAAATTGTTCTCCTATACCCGGCTTTTGCAAATTGCAGATCTTCACGATGAAGATCCCTATGACACCACGCGTGTCGAAGCTTCGGAGAAAGCCTTGCAGCGTTTCTTAGGGCGAAACGGATATTTCAAGGCTACAATCCATACCGACACAGAAATTGATGACGCCCACCAATTAGTGAATCTCACATTCTCGATTGCCTTCGGGAAGCAAGCCAAGGTGGGTAGCGTAAATCTGCAGGGCACGGATGCGAGCGAGACCTCACAGCTGCTTCATAGCGTCCGTTCACTCCGAGCCCGGCTCACGGGAGCGCTGCTCAAGCCTGGGAAGGCCTACACGCCCGAGCGTATTAAGGCAGCCACGAATTTGATCAAGCGCAAGCTGGCGCAGCAGCATAGGCTGGCCAGCAATGTACTGGAGAATCCGCCGCAATATGATCCCGCGACAAATCGCGTCGACGTTTCGTTCAGAGTGGAAGTAGGGCCGTTGGTAATTGTGCGGGTTATCGGAGCCCGGCTTTCGGCGCTGCCGTTCCTGTCAGCGCGGGAGATCAAGAAGTTGATCCCAATCTACTCCGAAGGGACAATCGACCGCGATCTGGTGCAGGAAGGTCGGCAAAACTTGACCGATTTCTTTCAGAAGAAAGGCTACTTCAACGTTCAGGTCAACATGACTTTCGACCGCCAGCCCGAAAAGATCTCGCTGGTCTATGAAGTCGACAAAGGGACGAAGCACAAAGTTGACCGCATCGTTTTTCAAGGAAATCACCAGATCATGGAGCCGGATCTCCTGGCCGCCCTGACGGTCAAGAGGGGTCATTTCTGGTTCTGGTCCCACGGAAGTGTGAGTGAAAAGCTTGCGCATCAAAGCGCTGAGAATCTGCAAGCGCTGTACCGCGATCGCGGCTATGAGAGCGCCAAAATTACCCCGCAGATCGTGATGCACTCTCCCAAAATCGATATCGTGTTTAGCATTCAGGAGGGAATTCAGACCCTGGTGCAGAATGTCCAGGTCGTGGGAAATAACAGCGTACCCGTCGAGCAACTGGCCGCACCCGGAGGTTTGGAACTCCATACTGGAGCGCCGTTCTCACCTCGAAAGCTGGCGGAGGACCGCAACCGAATTTCGGCGACTTATCTCAACCGCGGCTATTTGAACGCAGAAGTCAAGGCCGCCGTGAAGCGCAACGCGCAATACCCTCAACGTGTAGAAATCACGTACAGCATTGCCGAGCACCAGATGGTGCGCGCCAGCGAAGTGATTTATCTCGGGCAAGAGCGAACCCGGGTTTCTTTGATTGAGAAGACTGCGAAGCTCCGTAGCGAGACGCCCATCAAGAGAGGAGACCTGCTGCAGGCGGAGAGCCGACTATATGACCTTAACGTTTTCGATTGGTCGAGTGTTGGTCCAAGGAAACCGATCGAGGATCAAACCGAAGAATCGATTCTGGTGAAGAACCACGAGGCCAAGCGCAATGAGGTCATTTACGGATTTGGCTTTGAGGTTTCCCATCGTGGCGGGAATGTTCCCTCCGGTACCGTGGCCGTCCCAGGCGGACCGGCCATAGGACTGGGAAACAATAAAATCGCTCCCAGCCAATCCACCTTTGCCAGCCCGCTTGGATCCGTCCAGTTCACCCGGCACAACATGCGCGGGCTGGCGGAAACCTGGAGCGCTTCGCTCGTCCTCGCACGACTCGACCAGCGCGCGCTGACTACTTACGCTCAGCCGCATTTCTTTGGTTCGCAGTGGGGTTCGCTCTCCAGTTTTTCGCTTGAGCGCAACTCCCAAAATCCCCTGTTCTCTGCCAGTTTGGGAGACCTGTCATTCCAGGTCGAACGATTGCTGAACCGCAGGAACAATACCCGCCTGCAATTTCGCTATGATCTTAATAAGACGGTACTGTCGCATTTGCTGGTGCCCGAACTTGTTTTGCCGCAAGACCTAAACGTTCATCTGTCTACCTTTTCAGGCACATTGCTGCGCGACACCAGAGACAAACCCCTCGATGCGCATCGCGGCAGCTTCAGCACGCTGAACCTTGGCATCACTCCAACGGCGCTGGGCTCCAGCGCGAACTTTGCCAAGCTTACCAGCCAATACGCCTATTACAAGCAGCTTCATTCGGTTGTCTTTGCCAACAGCCTTCGGTTGGGGCTGGTAAAATCGTTCGCCAACAGCTTTGTTCCTACCAGTCAACTGTATTTTTCCGGAGGCGGCTCCTCTCTTCGGGGGTTCCCCATCGACGAGGCGGGACCACAGCGCATTGTGCCGTTCTGCAACGTGTTGTCGCAGCAGACGGGATGCGTGAATATTACGGTGCCGGTAGGCGGGCGCCAACTGTTTATTCTGAACTCGGAAGCTCGATTCCCCCTTCACATCAGCAAAGCCCTGGGAGGCGTGGTCTTCTACGACGGAGGCAACGTCTACAGCGCGATTAGCCTTCACAATTTCGCCAGTAACTACAGCAACACGGTTGGCATAGGCTTGCGCTACGCGACGCCCGTCGGACCCATTCGTATCGACGTTGGACGCAACCTGAATCCAGTCTCCGGCATTGGCGCCACCCAGTATTACATTACTCTCGGCCAAGCTTTCTAGGAGCGATTATGAACTGGAAAAAAATCGGCGGCAGGGTGCTGGCAAGCGTGACGGCTTTAGTCCTTCTCGGAGCAGTGGCCGGATATTTCTATCTCAGAAGCACCAGCTTTCGGGAATTCGCGCTACGCAAAATCATTGCTCAAGCCGACCAATCAAGCGGCGGGCGCACGCAGATACGTGCCTTCGACTTCAACCTGCCAACGCTCACGGCGCATCTGTATGGCATTGTCATTCGCGGCAAAGAGAGGCCCGAAGCTCCGCCGCTTCTCGATATCGACGAACTCACTGTCGGGCTTAAGATTCGGTCAGTGATCCGTCGGCAAATCAGCCTCAGCGAATTGCTGATCGATCATCCGGTGGTACACCTCCAGATTGATCGCAACGGCAACAGCAACCTTCCCCAAACACCGACGCAAAACTCCAGCAGCCCCACAAGCGCCTTCGAACTGGCGGTTGGGCATGTGGCACTTAGCAATGGAGAGATCGATTACAACGACCACAAGACTCCTCTGGAGGCGGACCTTCACGATCTCAGAACGGACATCCGGTTTGAGTTACTGGCGAAGCGTTATCGAGGTTCGATCTCGTACAATAATGGCCGCATCCGATACGACGAGTACGCTCCCCTGCCCCACGGCTTCAACGCGACTTTCACGGCTACCCCTTCGCTCTTTCAAATCGAGTCAGCCGTTCTCACGGTAGCTTCTTCCGCGATCAAGATCGCGGGCGACGTGACGAACTACAGCGCACCGACAGCTCAGGGAAACTACGACGTCCTCGTACATGCGCAGGATGTCGCCGAACTTATACCTACAGCCCGTCCGTCCGGCGACATAGCCCTCAAGGGAACGTTCCACTATCAGAGCGCGACCGATCAACCGCTTCTGAGAAGTATCCGAATAGATGGACAGATGGATTCCGAAGTTCTGGCGGCGATGGTTTCGAGCGGGCGTCTCGAGGTCAGAAAGGTTCGTGGGCAATATCAAATTGTGGATGGCTCGCTGCAGGCTAGCGGGATTGAAGTGGAGACTTTTGGCGGACGCGTGAATGCAAATCTGACTGTGGATCATCTCGACAGCACTCCCACATCTCGAGTGAGAGCCACCATGCACGGCATCGCGCTGGGCGCGGTACAACGTGCCTTCCGCAGAACCGAGCTGAAGTCGATCGCAATCTTGGGAACGCTCGATGGCACAACCGAAGCTTCGTGGACCGCAAGCCCAGGCAACGCCCGTGCCCGCGCCGACTTCGTATTGCACAGTGCCGAAGAGAAAAATACCGGCAACTCTTCGACGAGAACGATCCCAGTCAACGGTGCAATCCACGCGGTTTACGACGGTCCGCGAAATACGATGACTTTTCATCAAACTACTCTGCGCATTCCCGCCACCAGCCTCACCGCGGAGGGCCAAATCAGTGACCATTCTCGACTCGACATTCAGGCCAGCAGCAGCGACCTCCGTCAGCTTGTCGATCTGCTCTCAACCTTTCATCCAATGCAGGCAGGAACGCCGCTGGTCTCAGGTTCAGCGACGATGAATGCCACGGTCCAAGGCTCGCTGCTGAAGCCTGAGATTTTCGCCCATTTAGGCGCGCAGAATCTTCAAGTGCAAGGCAGCCAGTGGAAAAGCGCCGATCTATCGCTTCAGGCGGATCCGTCGCGCCTTGTCGTTTCGAATGGCAGCCTGGCGAATGCACACCGTGGTCAGGCCGCTTTCGACGCAACCATAAGTCTGCGCGACTGGTCCTATCTTCCGTCGAGTCCGATCCAGGCGCATTTGTCGCTTCGCCAAATCCAGCTTGCTGATTTGCAACATCTGGCGAACCTGCAATACCCCGTCAGCGGAGAATTGTCCGCAAAGGTTTTCATGAACGGATCACAACTCGATCCTCGCGGATCCGGATCCCTCGAGATCTCGAATGCGCGCGCTTATGATGAGCCCCTTAAGGCTCTGAAGCTGACCTTTCACGGAGACAAAGGTTCTATGGTTTCTGACTTCCACCTCAGCGCGGATGCCGGTTCACTCGATGCAAACCTGACCTACGCGCCAAAGACAAAAGCCTACACCGTTCGCCTCAACGCGCCAGCGATCGTTCTGCAAAAACTGCGCACGGTGCAGGATAGGAATCTTGCGATGCAGGGAACCGTTGCGGTCTCCGCAAATGGCGACGGCACACTCGACGATCCCCAACTCAACGCCAGCATTCAGTTGCCCGAGTTGGAAGTTCAACAGAAGTCGATTCACGGAGTGAAAGCAGACGTTCGTGTGGCTAACAAACAAGCCGATCTGGCCGTTGATTCACAAGTTGCAGAAGCATTTCTCCGCGCCCATGGCCACATCGCCCTCACCGGGGACTATCAGACCGACGCGTCTATCGATACGAGTGCGCTTCCCCTCGACGTCTTGTGGGCGACTTTCTCCAGTCGCGTCCCTCAGGACTTTTCGGGGCAAACCGAATTTCACGTCACTTTAAAGGGCCCGTTGAAGAACAAGAGTCAGTTGGAGGCACACCTCGTCATTCCTACACTGACCGCCAGCTACCAATCCCTGCAGATTGGCGCTGCCAGCCCAGTTCGCGCCGACTATTCTCATTCCGTACTCACGCTTCAGCCTTTCGAAATCCGCGGGACGGGGACTTCACTTCACATTCAAGGCAGTATCCCGATCGGCGGCACGACGGCTCCCAGCCTCACGGCTGAAGGGTCCATCGATGCGCATATCTTTCGGATAATCTCTCCGGAGCTTCGAAGCTCCGGAACCATCGCTCTGCAGGTTCGCGCCACGGGATCAGCGGCAAGTCCCCGGGTTGCGGGCCAGGTGCGTCTGCAGGATATCGCGTTTGTGACGGAAGCCGCCCTCCTTGGAGTCGATAAGCTGAACGGAACCCTCGATCTTGACAGCGAGCGCGTCCAGATTTCCCATATGACCGCCCAAGTCGGTGGCGGCCAGGTTTCGCTGGGCGGTTCGATGACCTATCGTCCCAGCCCGCAATTCGACATCGCAATAAAGGCGGACTCAATTCGCCTGCGCTACCCCGATGGTCTGCGATCCGTTCTGGACGGAAACCTCGCGTGGGTCGGGACGACAAGCGCATCATCGTTGCGTGGCCGCGTGCTGCTGGACTCGCTGTCCTTCACTCCTGATTTCGATCTCGCTACATTTGGCGACCAGTTCAGCAGCAATGCGGCCGCGCCAGCTGTACCGGGTTTTGCTGACACCATCGGCTTGCAGGTCGCGCTCCAGTCGAAAGATAATCTCAGCGCCACTAGTTCGCAGATCAGCCTGGAAGGCAGCGCCGCGCTGAATGTAACCGGTACCGCAGCAAATCCCGTCATTACCGGCAGAACCGACCTCTCCGCCGGAGAACTGTTCTATCGCAACGTCCGCTACCAGTTGCAGCGCGGCATCATCACCTTCGCCGACCCCAACGAGACCAAGCCGAACCTCGACGTTTCCGTGACGACGACCGTCGAGCAATACAATTTGACGCTCAATTTGCGCGGACCGTTCGACAAACTGACCACGTCCTACTCGTCGGATCCTCCGCTCGCCACAGCCGACGTCATCAACCTGATTGCCCGCGGCAAAACCAGCTCTGAATTGGCGGCGTCGAGCCAGAGCACAGATTCAATGATCGCTTCCCAGGCCGCAAGTCAGGTCAGCGGGAGCCTTCAGAAGCTGGCCGGAATTTCCAGTCTGCAGATCGATCCCATGTTCGGCGGAAGTAATCAGAATCCAGCAACCCGCCTGGCGGTACAGCAACGCGTCACCAAGAATTTCCTTTTCACGTTTTCTACCGATGTTTCACAACCCGGCGAGGAAATTGTTCAGGGTGACTACCAGATCAACAAACGTTGGTCGGTCAGTGTAGCCCGCGATCAACTCGGAGGAGTTTCAGTAGACGGCCGCTTCCACACTAGATTCTGAACTGTAAATTGCAGGCGATCGGCTCCGTGTGAAATCTATTCAGGCGGCACGTGTGATTATCGTGGAACTTGCCGACTCGCTGGACTTGCTTTCGGCGACGGCCCGCATCACTTACAAACGAGCGAAGAAGATGGGTAGGCTTTTGTGCGAACCGTGCTGGAGTTACTGATCGTTGCCGGGGTGGGGGTTGCATTCAGGCAGGTCGCCAGCCCTTGGGTCGGAGCTTGGTTGCTGATGGTGGTATTCACCGGGTCAGAAGTTGACCATACGCCAAGAAAGTCCGGTACTAAAGGGCAGTTGCCCTTCACTGTGGATGAGGGCAAAAACTGCACCTCATTTCCGGGTACAGCGGCGTTGTGGTCAGCCGTCGCGTTCGGTGGGGTGATCGCGGTAGTGATCATGCACGTGTCGACAATTGGAACTGTCGAGAGCAGGTGACAGTACTCAAAACCCGTTCGAACCGCTCTCGGTAGATCTGCGCTGCCGCATACAAATTTTCAGGGGCAATATGCGCTGCGAACGCAAACGGCAGCCCTAAGGCCGCTGCCAATTGAGCGCTGAAGCCGCTCGATCCTAGTAACGTGATTGGCACATTGCTGTTTTGTCCGGGAATTGCTTTCACAACTTGCGTTGGTCTTTCGGGACCCAAGTATGTCCGCAATTCTTCAACAAGCGCCGGAAAATCGTCGCCCTCTTGAGCCAATCCACGTCGCAACGCGCGCATGGTTTGAAAGTCGCCTCCGGGAGCTCGTCCCAGCCCCAGATCGATTCGCCCCGGATAGATCGCTTCCAACGTCCCAAACTGTTCCGCCACCACCAGCGGCGCATGATTTGGCAGCATGACTCCACCGCTGCCCACTCGAATTGTTTTCGTCGCAGCGGCGATATGTCCGATCAACACCGGCGTGGCTGAGCACGCCAGTCCCTGAATGGAGTGATGTTCCGCCACCCAATAGCGTTTGTATCCCAGTTGCTCAGCGTACCGCGCCAATTCCACCGTCTGCGCGATAGCGCTCCCCGCGGGCTCACCTGCTCGCGTGGCTACGAGATCCAACACCGAAACCGGTAAGGATTGTGTGGTCGCTTGCACTGTAGTCGTCTTATACGTGAGGCCGAGGCTGTGCGGCACAACCATTTCCGCGCCCGCATCGGCTGGGGCTCGCGTGTCGACGATTCCGACCCGAATTTCCTTGATCATTGCTGCTTCTCTCCAGATGTCACGGTGATGGCTCCTTTACTCACTATCCGACAGTCCCTGTGGCCTGCTTTCGTTCAAGATCGCCGATTTGTTTTGCTGCTCCGGGCTGAGAATCTTGTAGATTTTGGATCGCATGCGAACGTACGCGACTTTCCAGGTGACTTGCTTCTGTCTCAGCCAAAGCTTTCAGTCTGCTTCTCATGTACATGTTGCTGCCAACCACAAGTTACTTTTCTCGTGTAATCCGAAGCGCCCGTCCCACCGGATTCCACAATAGGGGCACTATGGCAATAATCACAATCCATAGGTCGAACTTTGCGCGATCAATCGCGAACTCGATGAGCGCGGCGAAGAGGATTGAAAGAAATGCTAGTCGCTTCATAATGGGTGTTCGTTCAGAGATCCACCGAACCGGAATTCTCTTAAACGCCCTTGTCCTTTTCCGTATTCCGCCAGTGTCTTTCACCACTCCCTATTGCTTCCATCCACCGCCGAGGGCCTGGTAGAGCTGAACGATCGCCAAACGCTCGTTCAGCTGGGCTTGCACCAGGTTGAGTTCCGCTGAGAAGTAATTCGTCTCGCTGGTCAGCACCTGGAGATAACTCGCGCCGCCGTTCTTATAAAGCACCTCTGACAGTTGGTCGGTCTGCTGCGCTGCCTGCGTGAGCAATTCCTGTTGCTCGCGGAACTCACGGTCTTTTTGAGAAGCGACGAGTGAATTGGAAACCTGTTCAAGGGCGTTCTGAACGGTTTGCTGATAAGAGAACACTGTTTCTTGCCAGTTGGCGCGGGCAAGCCTGAGTTGAGAGCGGAGCGCCCCACCCTGGAAGACGGGCTGACTCACGTTGAAGGCCCCGTACCAAGTCTCCGACGGCTGGCTGATGAACTTGTGCAAGGCATTGCTCTCCAGCCCTCCCACTCCGGTGAGCGACAGGCTTGGGAAAAATGAGGCTTTTGCGACGCCGATTTGCGCGTTCGCAGCGACCATGATCTGCTCTGCTTGGCGGACGTCCGGCCGGCGCTCGAGTAATTCCGAGGGAAGGCCGGCCGGAACGTTCTGAGGGACCGGCTGTTCGGTAAGCGCGCGTCCGCGGGGAATGGATTGAGGATTTTCGCCGAGCAGAACACTGAGCACGTTTTCCTGCTGCTGAATCTGCCGCTCGAGATCGGGAATCGTTTCGGACGCGGTGTAGACGAGCTGCTCTGCTTGGCTCACGTCCAGTCCGGAGTTCGAGCCGTGGCTTTCAAGGAACTGCGTTAGCTTGAGGGACTCTTGCCGCGAGGCCAGTGTGCGCTTCGAGATTTCGAGTTCGCTGTCGAGTGCCCGAAGTTGGAAATAAGCCGTCGCTACATTAGCGACCAGCGAAGACATTACCGCTCGCTGTCCCCACTCGGTTGCGAGTAACTGGGCACGAGCCGCCTCGGTCTGCCTGCGATACTTCCCCCAGAAGTCCAGATTCCAGATCACCGATAGATTCAGTTCGCCCGCGTTGACCTGGTAAGCGGGAAATACTTTTGTCACCTTGGCGTTTTGTTGGCTGTAAATGTCGGCGCCGACGCTCGCGGACGGAAATTGGTTGGACCGTGTGATCCCGACTTGCGCCTGAGCTTCGAGCACTCGAGCGGCTGCGATACGCACATCATAATTTTGCGCAATGGCTGTGTGAATCAGCTGTGTGAGCACCGGATCCTGATAAAGCTGCCACCATTGCTCGTTGCCAAGCGACGACGCTTGGGTGGCCAGTTGCGGTTCCGGCGTACGGTATTCTTGAGGAACATTCACCGCAGGCCGTTTGTACTTCGGGCCCATCATGCAGCCGGCTTCCAGAACCAGCACGGCTAGGATTCCTAAGAGTGCAGTGTTCTTCATAATTCAATCCCCCAGACTGGGCGCCTCGGCGGGAGCGAGTGGCAATGCTTTCCGTTTCTCAGCGCCTGAGAATTTCTCAACTACATAGAAAATCGCCGGAACAAAGAACCTGCCGATAAACGTCTCCGCCAGCATCCCTCCGATCACGGTCGTTCCGATAATCTGTCGTGCGACTGAGCCTGCGCCGGACGCTATCCATAGCGGCACGCACCCGACAATAAAGGCGAGCGCGGTCATCATCAGCGGCCGGAACCGAAGCCTCGCCGCCGAAAGTGCTGCATCGACGAGGGACATACCGCGGTCGTAGTCCTCTTTGGCGAACGCGACGATAAGGATGGAATTCTTGGCTCCCAGGCCGATGAGCATTACCAGACCAATCTGGGTGTAAACGTCGTTCTCCATCTGGACCATGTACGGCGGCATGTAAAGGCCGACTATGAAGCGACGAAGCCACAGAGCTGCGAGAGCGCCGAATACCGCCACGGGAGTACTCAGCAGGACGCTGAATGGCAACGTCCAGCTTTCGTAGAGCGCCGCAAGAATCAGAAAAACAAAGAGGAGTGAAAGTACGAAAATGGCCCAAGCTGGGACACCCTGGCGCGCTTTCTGCTCTTGATAAGACATGCCCATGTAGTCGAAGCCCATCTCGTGGGGCATGGTTTGATTGAAAACATCTTCGAGGGCCGCGGTGGCCTGCTGAGAGCTATAACCCGGGGCAGCGCTGCCGAAGATCTGTGCACCGCGATACTCGTTGTAGCGCAAGGTGAATTCCGGGCCGTAATCGGTTTCGAAGTTCGCGAGCGAGGAAAGCGGTACGTTCTGGCCCTGGTTGTTGCGCACATAGAACTGCGACAGGTCTTGCGTATTCGCTCGGTAAGGCGCCTCGGCCTCGATATATACCTGCCAGGTGCGGCCGAAATCATTGAAGTAATTGACGAACAGACCGCCCATATATGCCTGAATGGTTTGATAGACATCGCTGATCGCGACACCCTGCTTGAGTACCTTGTCCTGGTCCACATTGATGTACTGCTCGGGCACGCTCGGGATAAAGGTTGAACTGATCATGCCGATTTCAGGACGCTTGCGAGCGGCTACCAGGAATTTGTCCAGGTTATCGGAAAGAAACTTCACATCCTTTCCGGCGCGGTCTTCCAGGACGAATTGAAATCCTCCGGAGGTGCCGACACCGGGTACCGCAGGCGGCGAGAAGCCGAAAACAGTCCCTTCGGGAAGACGGCTAAGTTCCTGGTTCAGTCGAGTTTTTATTTCCTGATACTGTTCCGCCCTGCTCTTGCGATCGCTCCAGGGTTTCAACGTGACGAAGAAGAACCCGTTGTAGCTGGTGTGCGCGAAGCTGAGCAGATTGAAGCCGATAACAGATGTCGTGTATTGAACTCCCGGAATGTTTGCGAGAACGTTCTCCACCTGTCTCCCAGCCTCGCTTGTGCGTTCCATCGACGCCGCGATGGGAAGTTGCATGCTGACGTAGAGGTAGCCCTGGTCTTCATCGGGCATAAAGCTTGACGGCAGGCGGTTACCAAAGAAAAACGCGCCCAGACCGAAGAGAACGAGCAGCACCATCACGAGCGCGCCCTTGCGAATTACCGCGTGGGACCAGCGCACAAAACCATTGGTACTGCGTTCCCAATAGCGATTGAATGCGTCAAAAAATTTGCCGAGAGGTCCGTGGTGCTTGTGGGCGCCTTCCTCTGATTTTGGTCGCAGCAACAAACCAGCGAGCGCCGGGCTAAGCGTGAGCGCATTGAAGGCAGAGAGGATCACAGAAATAGCAATGGTCAGGGCGAATTGCTGATAAAGCCTCCCGGTGATGCCTGGGATGAACGCTGTAGGCACGAACACCGAAGCCAGCACCAGGGCAATCCCCACAACGGGCCCGGAGAGCTCCTCCATCGCTTTGAGAGCCGCGTCCTTCGGAGCCAATCCCTCTTCGATATGGTGCTGCACGCCTTCAACCACCACAATTGCATCGTCAACCACCAGACCGATTGCCAGGACAAGGCCCAACATCGAAAGTGTGTTGATTGAGAAGCCGAATAGCGGGAACAGGACAAATGTGCCGACGAGCGAAACCGGGACTGCCAGCATAGGAATCAGCGTGGCCCGCCAGTCTTGCAAGAAGAGGTACACCACAAGGATGACCAGTAAAATCGCAATCACCAGGGTTTCGACAACTTCCCTCATGCCTTCGCTGACCGGTAATGTTTGGTCCAGCGATATCGCATAATCGACATCTTCGGGAAGGCGGTCCTTCATCTGGGACATCAGCTTGCGGACGCCCTCGGCAGTTTGAAGCGCGTTAGAACCGGGCAGCTGGTAGATGGCAATGATTGCGGTGGGCTTCCCATTTAGACGGCTGATCGTGCTGTAGTCCTGCTGGCCCAGCTCCACCCGCGCCACGTCTTTCACACGCACGGTTCCGCCATTCGGGGATTCGCGAACAACAATGTTGCCGAATTGTTCCGGAGATCTCAGGCGCCCCTTCGCCAGCAATGCGTAGGTGAACTGCTGGTTCTTCTGGGCTGGCTCGCCACCTATCTGGCCAGCTGGATTTACTTTGTTCTGGGCCTGGATGGCATTAGTAATATCCGTGACGGTAATGCCCAGTTTCGCCAGCTGATCGGGCTTTATCCAGAGCCGCATCGCATACTGGCCGGCTCCGAAGACCTCCGACCGGCCGACTCCATAGGAGCGGCCGATGGGGTCGTTGAGGTTGATGTACGCATAGTTAGAGAGAAACGCCGCGTCGCGGGTGCCGTGGGGCGAGTATAGGCCGACCAGCATGAAAGGAGCGGTGGCCGACTTTCGCAAGCTAATCCCATAGCTCGTTACCTCGGGCGGAAGTTGACCGTTTGCCAGTTGCTGTCGGGATTGCGTAAGTACGAGATCCGTGTTGGGATCAGTCTTGAGATCAAAATCGACGATCAGAGACGTTTGCGAACCATTAGTGGTGTTCACGGAATACATGTATTCCATGTTGTCCACACCGGTCACTTGTTGTTCGATCGGCGTCGCGACGGACTGCTCGAGAGTCTTTGCGTCAGCACCGGGGTAGTTAGCTTGCAACCAGATTTCCGGCGGGGCAATGTTCGGAAATTGTGCGATTGGCAAAAGCGCAATCGTGATCGCGCCAACGATGACGGTAAGGATCGCAATCACGATCGCAACGATGGGTCGTCGAATGAAAAAGTTCGCCATGATCAGCGCTCCTCCGTTTCTTTGTATGGCGTGGGATTCACCAGTCCGCCTTCTTTTGCCTTCTCTGCGCCAACCGCCACGACGCGTTCTTCCGGCTTCAGGCCCGTCGTGATCACCCAGAGCGTGCCCACTCTCGGTCCGACCTGTACCGTGCGGAGCTGCGCACGATTATCGGTGCCGACGACTGTCACCTGATAGGTTCCCTGCAGTTGAGTAACTGCCGCCTGCGGTACCAGAAGCGCTCCCGTGATGTTTCCGGTTGGCGTCTGAATGCGTGCATATTGGCCCGGTCGCAACAGATTCCTGGAGTTGGGGAACTCGCCCACGATCTGGATGGTGCCGGTCTGCGTGTTTACCTGGCGGTCCGCGAAGATGATTCTGCCGGGATGCGGGTATGTACTGCCGTCGGCTAGAGTCAACTCCAATGGGATTCGTGAAGCATGAGCGATAAAGTCCACGCTCCCCGGACTGCCGCCGTCCGCCATGCGGAGATATTCCTGTTCGCTGATCGGGAAATAAACCTTGATCGGACTGACCTGCGAAACCGCGGTGAGGACGGTTGACGGCCCCACCAGGTTGCCCACCTGCACAGTGTTGATGCCGGCGATTCCGTCAACTAAGGAGACAACTCTCGTGTAGCCCAAATTCAGCTGAGCCTGTTCGACCGCCGCCTGGCTGGCCTCAACTGCCGCCTTCGCCCCACGGAGCGACTGCGTGTCCGTATCCAACTGACTTTGCGGAATGGCGTGAGCCTCCGCTTCGGGAATATCACGCTTCACGTTCGTTTCGGCGTTCGCCATCTGCGCCTCAGCCTGCGCCAGCTGTCCTTTGGCTTGATCAAGCACCGCTTGAAATGGACGCGGATCGATCTCAAAAAGGAGCTGCCCCTTTTTGACGAATGCGCCTTCGTGATAATCCTGGCGAACGAGGTAACCGTTCACTTGCGGAGAAATCTGTGCGTTGACGTAGCCTTCGAGAGTTCCTATCCACTCGCCCTGAACCGGCACGTCTTTTTGAATGACCGGCGCGACTTCGACGACCGGTGGTGGAGGCGGGGCCGCAGCCCGCACCTTACCGTTGCTGCAGCCAAGTCCATCCAGCAGGAGCACAGCACTAACTAAAGCCGTAGATATTTGCCTAATCATTTCTTCCCCTCAATCGTGGTTACTTAACTTCCTCTTCAATCGCGTCACTGGCGCGCCTGATTCGGGACGCTGCTCGGTTGGGGGAAATGTGGCCCAAGAGTCGTCTTGTCGATTCAGGCGCGTCAGTCACGCGATTGACTCTTCTGCAAACGCAAATTGCATACCAAAACCGACACGAAGCTAAGTAACGCCAATTTAAAGGAAGTTTTCAGGTAGTGCAGCACGGGAGCTGTCGAAGAGGTCGAAAGTGTCGAGAAAGCCGATACTCGACAGCCTAAACGCGCCAATAACAAAGGGCAGCAGAAAGCTAATCGCTTGAGAAAGGTGCAAGGGAAACGAATCGCCGCTACTGCATTTTTGGCAAATGTATTGCGTCAGTTGCTCTCGGGTCGGCTCCGCAGCGCCCCCCAGTGCTCTGGCCAAAGGAATGTCCTATGGAATTTAAGGAGTACGACTTTAGTCGGAACCCCGTGGTGCAGAATGAGGTCTTCTTCCTGCAATCGAAGTGCACTGCCTGTGGTTTTTCGATACTGGTGCGCTCAGTTGAAGAGTTGGCTCGAAGTAATTGCCCTGAAAACAACAGCCTACAGCGTGAGTGTTCTTGGCCGGAGTAAAGAAGTTCTTGACGGCAATAGCCTTCAGTCCCACTTTTCGAAAACCGATTTGAACAATCTGGCAATTCGAAAGCAATCTCGATAAATTGTCTTGCTTCACTATTCACGTGATCCCCAAGAGAACGTAACCGCCCAGTTGCAGCAAGGTCATGAGTCGCTCAGTCGTCTGCCATCATCTGATTAAAGAAATCATCCTGATTGTCTGAATCCGAGACCGTTTACATGCCAGAAGAGACTCGTGCTCCTGTTTTTATCGATGGACTCTACGGAAAGCTGGTGGAAGGGGGAATCAATTACTTCTTTCCGTCGGCGACCTTGCAAACGTTGGAAGCGGGTTTAGAGTTCGGTGCCCGCGTCACGACCGAGAGTTCTGATCAGACCTCTTTAGTCTTGTCTTGGCTCGGGTCTCGCTACTTACTTACACGCAACGAGGCTTTCTCCACCGAAGAACTGAAGTTGTTGAAAGGCATTGGAGGGGTCCTGGATTCGCGATACAGGATGATCGCGGATACCGATCGCGCAGAAAAACGGTTCGAGCTTTTTCGGGCTCCCGGAGGATCGATATGTTTCAGCGTCCATTGATGGCGCCCCATACGCACAAGACATCTGGCAAGGGCCGGACCGGGTAGAAGATACGATTGAAGTCCTTCGGACCAGCTCTCTTAGCACATACGAAAACCGGCGTATTTCGACGGGCGCGCTGCTATTCGGCAAATACCCCGATCCCTGCCATGAGCCGCCCATCACGCCTGCGGGCGCACTGCGCTATTCTCCCGCGGTCACTTCAATTCGCAGTTTCTATCGTCTCTGTGATGGGCTGCAGACACTCGCGCTGGTGGATCAGAATGGATTCTTGGCGGAAATCGTGGATGTCGAGGAATGGGCCCGCCCTTTCGCCGCGACTGATCTTCCCGTCCCACCACCGGCAAGGTATAAAACGCACGCGCGGGCGACCCTGTGCGGCGGACATGTTTGCATGATTCTTACTCCCAACGGAGAGATGAAGATCTTCGCTGATGGCGTTCAGGTTTCCCACTTCCTGGATGGCCGATGGAGACTTACAGACGCCCAGCGTAAATACGATCTTTGGAAAGAGGCCATCCGCAACACAGAACTGGCAGAGCGTTTGTTTACTACGGCCTTGAATCTCGCAGATGATCGTCGCGGCGGTTTGTTGGTTGTGCTGGACGACCCAGAAATGGCAGCAAGCCTTGTCTCGAGAACTGATTTGCTTACGTCACTTCCAAATCATGGCCAACACGCGGTCGCAGGCGCAAAAGACCAATTTCATTACTTGTTGCACCAGAAGCGCATCATGGATCTTCCGAGCGCCGTGCTGGAGACTGTGGCCAGGATCGACGGAGGAATCGTTCTGGATTCCCGATCGAACCTGCTCGCCTTCGGGGCCATCCTACAGCACCCGGACTTGACCGATGTCTTTCCCGAGAGCATCGAGGGTGGTCGTACCACGGCGGCCATCTCGGCCTCGCGTTTCGGAAATGTGCTCAAGATCAGCGAAGATGGACTAATCTCTTTTTTTCAGAATGGCAAATGCATCTGGGACATATAGGCGAGAAGGCGCTTATGATCTCGAGTGCAGCCAGGAATCTGCGCTGGCTCGCAAGCCGAGATCAAGCCCGCGCGTCCGCTCGGCTGATCCTCCGGCAGAAAGCATCACCACGCGGATATTCTGAGTGCGCTCGGATCCTTTGATTTCGGATAGAAGATCGCAACAATCCAGTTGGGGCGGATTTGCGCCCAATACAACTGCATCGGGACTGAACTCAAGGACAAACTTCATTCCCTCGCGATAATCGGTGGAAACCTCGTATCCGGCATCGCTCAACGCACCGACGATGCTACTTCTCAATGCATCATCCGATCGACTACCAGCACTCTTCACTACTTGAGTTTTCCATGACTCGCCATCTGTGAGATGGTCTCAGACCTTCCCAAGGATTCAGTCGGGCCGATTCCGCGCGGCCCCTCGCGTATTCACTGCGCTCACCTTTGATTTTTCCCTTTTATGACTGGGCGATCAAGTTTCTCGGCATCTTTCGTTGCTACTCCTGCCTCGTGCCTCCTGGGATGCTGCTGACCGCCCGTTCTGAAAAATCATTCGTCGTGTGACTCCACGATCGTCAATGGCACTTGCCGTTGTTGTCCGCTGGCTTCGCCCCGATGTTCGAATTCGGCGGTAACCACGTGTCGGTCCTGGACACCCCAGAGTTCAACTAGACAATACTTTTCGTCTCGGCGCACGAAGATCACTCTGGGATTTTCTTTTTCCTCCGGAACGGCATAGAGGATGATTGAGACCCCAATACCCGAATTTGTTCCTTCACGGTGGATCGTAGCTGAACCTGGGACCTCGTTGTCGAATACATAGTCCCCGGCTTGAAACTCGTGGTCTTGTGCCCAAAAATTGAATGGAATCGTGGCCCTCGCGGTCACCACATTTTGCGCCAAGCCGAGGCGTGAGAGCAAAAGAGCCACCGACACGAAAGCTCCGGCGCGAAGTATTGCAAGTACGAAGGTTGAAAATGTCCGCATCATTATGGTTTCCTCTGTTCGGCTGAATTTGCGTTAGATTTCTTTCGCATTATGACAACCGCACCGCCTTCTTCGAAAGAGACTTCGTCCATTAATGTCTTTATGAGGTAGATCCCACGACCATGCGTGAACAGCAGGTTTTCTAGAAAAGTGGGATCCAGCACTGCGCTGCTGTCGAATCCTCTTCCTTCGTCCCGAACGGTGATTGAGACCTCTCCGTCCATATAGCAACGGCACTCGACGTAAATGCGCTTGCAAGAGTTCTCACCGTTGCCGTGGATCACAGCATTCGCGAGGGCTTCATGCAACGCCATCTCGATGTCAGCCTCAGTTCCATCCGGGCTTCGAAACTTCAAAATGAAGTGCATGAGTTGATCCGCGAATGGAGAGATGACCGCGACTTTACTTGGCAGCGACTGTCGCAACTCGATGAAGGGACTAGAATGATCATTTCGCGGCAGAAGCGAAAGAGATTGAGTGTGAGCCATAGCTGCAATCTCCATTTGAAATTTCTGTGCCATTACTCCTGGAGAAAGGCAAGGCTCATGCCAAATGGCCCTCTGAATTAAGTCTTTGAGCTCTAGAGTTTGGTCCAAGATCATGGGTCGGGTGGGGTGACGAATCTGTTGAAAGTGTTGAGAGCGACGAGCGTTGAGCTTGAGCACACGATGAAGCCTGAAGGCGACTCGCGATTCTCCCTCTGCCCAATGCCCCAGTAGCGAGCCAAAGATGGCTGCCAGTGCCGAAATGCGTGCGGGCTGCGAAAACTCAATCAAGTTTATTTTCAGGTCTTACCAGAAATGCATCATCTCCAGTAAAACCACAAGAACGCAAAGCAAAGTAACATTGCGACATATAAACAGACGCAGATCACAACACCGTTATCTTTATCCTGATCGTCCGCATCCAGTTGAGCGGCGTTTGTTAGGCCCGGCTCAAGATAACGAATCGCAGCATAGATTTCCGTGTCAGTTCGGTCGTCGATATTCCAATCGGGATCGTAATTTGCCAGCATAAGACACTCCGATCAGCCACATCGGAACTCCCCCACCCGCTCCTGCTTGTTTCTTGGTCTGCAAGCAGACCTGGCATGCCGAAGCAGCGCATTGCCGCGATGGCCAACTGCCGGGTGCAAATGCGATCTGGTCGGAACTGAGTGCGCGGAATCAGTCATTTTCATTTTTTCTCCTGCATGAAAGGTTGGTTCTGCAAAAGATCCCGTTGGCTTGAGTCCATCAGTTGCTCAAGAGCGCGGCTACGAGCCTCTCGAGCTTCTTTAGCTGAGCACCCGAGGAGAAGGCCGCAGTCGTGTTCCGAGTAGTGCTCCAAAACGGACATGACGAACACAAATCGCTCGAAGTCTCCAAGGCCCAACACAGCGTCGAATGCGAAATGTCCGCCTGGACCGCTCAAGAGTTGCCCAATATCGGGTAAGATGGTCTCAGACAGAGGGGAATCGGAATGGATTGGTCGCGGTTTTAATTCACGAATTGCATTCTGGACGATCGTGCGCTTCGCCCAAGAACGCGCCCATTCCCGAAAGGCGCGGTTTCCCGTTACACAATCTTCAAGGCCACTTACAAGGCATCGCTCGGCCATGGCCGGATCTCGAGTGAGTAGAAACGAAAGCTGATAGAGCTCATCCAGATGTTCCCTAAAGATCGTGTGAAAGTCTTCCCGACTCGCATATTGATTCGCTTGTTCTTCTCGAACTTGAATGTGGTCCCGTTCGGTCATTTCTTCGTCTCGAAATAGTGGGGAGCGTTCATTGGAGCAACCACTCCAGAAACCTGCTTTCTTTGCTCGCGGGGGGAGGTAAGAGAAGTGACCACCTGCGGACCGGTCGGCTCTTGGATTCTGGTGAGTGAGGGCTGAAAGTGGGCAGTTGACCGTACTCCCCAGTTGACGTGAAATAGGGCAAAGCTTCCGTCCGACCGGTGAAACATCCATCGTTCCGGCCAACCAGAGATCCTCTCTGGTAGGTTGCTCACGTAGGCCAGTGCGGGCCTAAGAGTGTCGGAATAGGAAGCTTCTATAATCATGGCAATAACCCCGGAACGTACCGAACAAGTTGGACCGTACAGCAAAGCAGTCTGAAGGCAGCCCACCACAGAAATCCCCAAAGGAGCAGAGTGCCAAGCCAGGAGAAGATCAGAACCGACGCATATCCCTGGATCTCCTTCAAACGTTGCTGGCGAGGTCTAAAGTTGCAATCGTATTGCCGCCAAGCGGTACTCATTGTTCCGCCCAAAACCTTGCGCGCCCTCGAACCTTCGCGAAGCTTTTCTGGAAAATGTTCGTTGATCACATCCGTGGGCAAAGGGATCGCGTTGCGATAACCCGTTGCCGTCACTACTGTATCTGCCGGAAGAATGTGGCGTGCATTCATAACTGCCTCGCAACCGCGATAAATAAAACCGTAACCCACCTCAGACAGCCAGGTTTCCGCAGAACCCGCGGCTCTTGCTCGTAAGCCCCCGGCTTCCTGCGCCGATCAAGCCGTGTGTTGCCTTACAGTCGATTGCGTGCCGTTCCTCCTCGTCCAGTAACTCCTTCGCCGAACCGCCAAGAATGAGATATCCGCAATAACCGCACTGGACACAAGTAAAGAACGCGCTGTTTTCTAGCACGGGCGTTCGCGCAAACTCGCTTTCTCCCTGATTCTGCATGTGGCATTCTCTTCCCAACCAAATGCGCGTCCCGGCGAGTTACCCGAGAGCGCCGGCATGAACCGCCGAGTTTGCGAAACGCAACAATCGATTTGGCAGCCTGCGAGACCGCGGCCTGAGGGTACGCCACATAAATTCTTTGAGCCTTTGTCGCGCCCGTGCTGACTGGGCCTTCACAGTGCCGGTTGGTACTCCCAAAATCCGCGCAGTTTCGCGGATCGATAAACCATCAACGTCACGCAGCTGAAATGCCCTACGCAGAGTGGGAGATAGGTAACTATGTAAATGAGTCAAGCGAGCACTCAGCTCAGATTCTGTGCATTCATCCTCGGGATTAGGCCGGTGATCTGCTAGCCGTTCCGAAACTGAAACTGGTTGCAGATCGGGGGTGCATTCGTCGAGAGACACCTGGACGTGTCTTAGCCGCCGGCGTAGCTGCAATCGAGCGCTGTTGAGCACGATTGCGGTCAGCCAAGTAGAGATCTGTGCCTGCCCCCTGAACTGGTGCAGGTGGGTGTAGGCAGCGAGAAGGGCATCCTGAACCGCGTCCTCCGCGTCAGCTGCATTGCCTAGGATGCGGTATGCCCTTCTGTAGAGAGACGGGAGGCCACTAGCCAGAATTTGTTCCAACTGTTGAGCTGCCCCCTCTTCACCTGGAATTTCATCGGATTCGTCATTCCTGCCGCACGCATTTGCCTTTTGCATTCTGTTTTCCTCAATCCCGCGAAAGTCCTCGCGACCCGCGTATCGATAGCTTCCTCTTCCCGAACTTGAAATTGAGCCCGTTCAATCACTCGCTCGTATCCCGAGATTCCTGCTTGCGCGGCGAGTTAGTTCTTTCACTACATGCTTTGTAAACACGCCGTGGCAGCGGAATCGAATTCCCCCGTTCATCAGCTCAAGGATTACGTTTTCGCCCTCCTGGCTGATCGTCGTGATGTGTTTCATCTCGATGACGAGTTCGCGGCCACGAAGGTCTGCTCTTGCCTCTTGACACGCATTCCTTAGCTCGGCTGTCCAGGGCGCTATGAGCTTTCCTTCCACAATCACCCGACGCTGCCTGGCGTTATCAACGAGCGAGATCTTCAACATTGCTTCTCCCACTCGCGATAAAGGCAAGGCGCACACCAAACCTGAGGAGCCGTAAGTCGCTGACTTTTCAGGACAGTAATGCCAGAACTCGAAATATCGAGGTCGAAGAAGTTGAAAGCGTCGAAAATGTCGAAGCTACGGCTGGGGATCACGCATACTGCTTGGCGTAGATGCCAAATTTCTTCATTCGAGAAAGGAAAGTCGTGCGGTTCATTCCCAGGCTTGCGGCAGCACCGTCGGCACCGCCGACGCGCCCCCTGCACGCAGTTAGCGCCCGAATGATTTCATCACGCTGCCTTCTTTCATATTCGTCGGCAACGCTGGTTATATCCGTTTGCGAATCTGCTCTTTCTCCAGCGACTTGCTCGACGTTATGCTGCTCGGCATGCGGGAACGCTACCGTATTCGTTTTCCGGAGTTCTCCGAGAGGCGCTTCGAGCGACCTGCCGCGCGTCACGATCACCGCCCGCTCCATAAAGTTCTCCAGCTCACGGATATTACCGGGCCATTCCCACGCCGTAAGCCCCTTCATGACGGCCGGAGAAATAGCTTCAATCTTCTTCTGCATCTGCTTGGCAAACTTCTGCACAAAATAACTCACCAGTTGTGGAATGTCTTCCTTACGTTCCCGCAGAGGCGGTATCCGGATCGGAAATACATGCAAGCGGTAGTACAAATCACTTCGGAATTCGCGGGCTGCAATCATCTGTTCGAGATCGCGATTGGTCGCCGCTACGAGCCGAATATTTACCCTTCGCGTGTGAATGCTCCCCAGTCGTTCAAATTCACGCTCTTGTAATGCGCGCAACAGCTTCGGCTGAATTTCAACGGGAATGTCTCCCACTTCATCAAGAAACAAAGTGCCTTGATCTGCCAGTTCCATTCGGCCGATTTTCTGAGTAATCGCGCCCGTAAAAGCTCCCTTTTCATGTCCAAAGAGTTCGCTCTCCAGCAGGCCGGTAGGAATGGCGGCACAATTAAGCTTCACAAACGTGCGATCTTTGCGGCGGCTGCGGTCGTGAATGGCCCGGGCGATCAACTCCTTGCCTGTACCTGTCTCCCCAAGCAGCAGGACTGTAGAGTCGCTGGTAGCGACCGTTTCAACGAGTTCCAGAACATGTTTCAACGCGGAGCTGTTTCCGATGATATTTTCAAAGTTCATCTCGCTGCGGATTTCTTCTTCGAGATAGAGCTTCTCCTGGGCGAGCTTGTCTTTGAGTTCCGAAATCTCGTGATATGCACAAGCATTTTCAATGGCGATGGCAATCTGGCCTGAAGCCCGGTTGAGGAAATTGATGTCTCCCGGCGAAAACGGAGTCTCCGTCGTGCGTAAAATTGAGAGAATCCCGAGCGCCCGGCCGCGATTACAAGCGGAATGCTGCAATAGGCCCTTAGACCCTCCGCAACCACTATGTCAGATGCTTCGGAGACGAGTTCGTTACCGTCGCAAGTGTGACTGACCACGGGTCTTAAGGTCTCTAGGGCTTTCTTGACAGCTGTACTTGGCCTAACGAGCAACTCTTCCTTGAGCACCCCTTTTCCATGCGGGAAATCGATGGCGAATACCCTGAATTTCTCCGAGGCTGCATCTTGCAACGAGACGGTGACACCTTCGGCATGTATGACTTCGCGTATGTTCGCGGCAACGGCGCGCAACAGGTCCCGAAGTTCAAGATTTGAGGTGATTCGATTCGTCAGGGCGAGAAGCAACTGCAACTGGTCATTTTGATGTTGCGCGCGCCTGAGATTCAAATCATCATCAAGCGCGAAGGCGACGACACGCCCAATCAGCCCCAGGAAGCCTATTTCTTCTTCGCTGAATGGATTCACCAAATCGCGGATAATTCCGAAAACACCCAATCGACGATACGGAGTTATTAATGGAACGCGGATGCTCGAGCCAATCCCTATTTTCTTGGCGTATTCCTTGAATCGGGGAAATCGCTCCTCTGCATCCCAATCAGGAGTATGCTGCGGATCTCCTCTGTTGATCGCGGCCCACGTCGGCAGCTCTTCCATCGGCAGGTCCGGCAAAGGGATTGGGCTCTTGCCCCACAGGAGGTATTCGATTTCCTTGGAGTTCTCCTTCAACACAACGAGATACAGGTGGTCAAAATTGAGGAACTTGCCGATTTCGTCCGCGAGAGTAGTAGCCAACTGCTCAGGTTCACGGCACGCGGCGATCGCCTCGCTGATGCGCACCACGGCCTCATAACGGTGGCTGTCGCACTGAGGCGCAATGATCGGGTCTGTACCCATAGCCTTTACAATCCAGAAACTCGCCGCTGGCCGGTCTTTAATTCAGCCCAACTACCCAAATAGATGATGCCTCGCTTCCTCTACAGGTCGCAACAGACTGCGCCAGCGAAGCGATTTTAGAGCATTACTCGCGCCTTCCGTAAGTAATTGAGGAACTAGTCTGCCCTCGGGCCCATTCTCAGCAGGTTGTCAAATTCATTCAGCTTAGCTGTCGACCGGGAAGCAGTAGAAAGCAGCCATCCCCGGATCGACCGAAAAAGGCCGGCAGCTTCACACACAGATGCGCTTATCCCGCAAGTAGTGATGACTCAAGCCGCGTGAATGTCTCACCTATTGTCCAGCTACCGCGTCAGCATGGCTTCCAAGAATATCGACACTTTCGACTTTCAACACTTTCCCTACTGATGACTTTCCGATAAGCGTCCCTGTTTTCTAGCACTTACGTGTGCCCCGAAGTTTGGCACGGCTCTTGCCTTAGAGAGAGGTGCGATGCTTCGAACCAATTTCAATTGTGAGGCGGTCATGTGGAAGATTACAACTCGCGGTTTCACGCTGGAGGAGGTGTTAATCATGGCTGCCATGAACCTCTTAACCAGCGCTGATAAGGCTGCCAAACGCGAGAATCGGGCGTCGCAGAAATCAAAAGGAGACCAAGATGGAACTGAAGTACTCGATAAAACGAGCAGCACTGGTTGTGAGCATTCTGGCACTCGTATCCATCACTGCAGTCGCGCAGGAGAACCGATCAGAAATTAGCATCCAGGGCACGGGATTTTTCACGAAGGACACGGCAGGCAACGGCGTATTCGAACGTGCGAACGAGACGGGCGGATTTCTTCTTGGCTATCGTTACAACTTCAATCGTTGGCTCTCGGCCGAAGCGAACTACGGCTATGACCGCAACACACAATTCTACTTCGGCGGCACACCGGCCCGCGTCCAGTCTGACATCCACCAAATCACTGGCTCAGCAGTAGTCAAGTTGCCCAGCTTTGCCAGGCTACAACCGTACGCTCTAGCCGGAGCCGGAGCCCTCGTGTTTGATCCAACCGGCAACTCTGGTGGCTCTTTCGCGGGTGCAACGCTGGAAACCAAAGCCGCGTTCGTATACGGCGTCGGCGCAGAATACGCTTTCACAAGGCATTTCTCATTGCGGGCCGAATATCGCGGATTGGTGTACAAGGCACCGAGCTTCAATCTGGCCGGCTTGAACACAGACAGTTGGACGCAGATTGCCCAACCATCAGCCGGTATCGTCTTCCGCTTTTAGGAAGCTTTGGGCCGCGGATCAGTGAATACCTGGGATGGGGCGATGTAGATTGATTGGAAGGCAAGCTTCGCGTCGAACGCGGTATGGTTCGCCAAAGAGTTGGAAGGTGAAAACAATCTACTCTGGACGGATTATGTCGATAGACGCTTTGCCCTGTATGAAATAGCTTAGAATATTACCGGGAGGTATTATGTCCGTCGCTCAGACGCTTTCACCCGCCCGGGAGCTGGTCGCCACCAATACGGCTCATTTTCCTAACGAGAGTGCGGCATATCGCAAGGCTCGAAATGCGCTTCTCGTGGAAGAAATCGAACTGCGCCGCCACATCGAGCACGTGGCAGTTCAACGGCGCGCACTACCCGATGGGGGAGAGGTCCCGCACGACTTCGAGGTCCTCTCCGAGACTGGTCCTATTCGCTTTTCCAGCCTGTTCGGCAATAAAGACACACTGATGGTTTACAGCATGATGTACGGTCCAGAGCGCAAAGCGCCTTGTCCCATGTGTACATCGTTTTTGAGCTCCTGGAATGGAATCGCTGTCAATCTGCGCCAGCGGTCCGCCATTGCCGTTACGGCGCGCTCGCCCATGGAGCGACTGGTGGAATATAAGAAACACTGCGGCTTCGCGAACCTCCCGTTTGTCTCCGACGTGTCCGGCGATTACACACGCACTTATGTCAATCCCAGCGACGGCGACGTACCGGGCTTCAGTGTTTTCATCCGACGTAACGGAACCGTTTACCACTTCTACAGCGGTGAGATGAGCGGTGCGATGGCCGACGCCGGACAGGATCCGCGAGGCGCTCCGGACCTCGACCCTCTTTGGCTAATGTTGGATCTGACGCCGCAAGGTCGCGGCACAGACTGGTACCCGAAGCTCGAGTACGATCACAAATAGCACGAGACTTCCTTACGCCAATCGTTACGCCAATCGTTGAAGTATCGATCGGTACCGGTTGTTGGCTTATGCGAAGAGATCGCGATAGACGCGGAGATGCTCGCTCTGCTAAAAGCTTGGAGGCAGGGCACACGGTTTGCGTCGGAAAGCGATTGGATCTTTGCGAGCCCTGCTCAACTCGGTCCCTTGCCCGTTTCTTACCCCTGGGTGTCGCAGATGTTTCAGAAGGCTGGTATGAAAACAGGAATCGGAAAATTGGGCACCCACGCTCTGCGCCACAGCTATCGCTCATGGCTGGACGCGGTGGGAACTCCGATTGCCGTGCAACAAAAGCCCTCAGGCAACTTCAAGGTGGTTCGCCCTGCCATTCCGAGGGTGTCGTGATTTGCACTGATTTGCGACCGGGCAAGCAGAATCTGGCGGAGAGAGTGGGATTCGAACCCACGTTACCCTTTCGAGTAAACACGCTTTCCAAGCGTGCGCCTTCAGCCACTCGGCCATCTCTCCGGCGGAAA
>Ga0185299_10002587_pt1 | contig 27269 bp, 29 predicted proteins | sample PaiPotPPA55metaG_FD_128002 | JGI IMG/M metagenome (GOLD analysis project Ga0185299, IMG submission 128002) | Iron sulfur acid spring bacterial and archeal communities from Banff, Canada, to study Microbial Dark Matter (Phase II) - Paint Pots PPA... ...
GGTTGGCCAGCGCGCGGGCCACCGCCACCTTTTGCTGCTCCCCGCCTGACAGAAGCCGGGCGCGCGAACGCGCACGGTGCTCCAGGCCGACCAGCGCGAGCAGATGCCGGGCCCGCTTGCGCCGTTCCTCGAGCTCAACTCCGGCCAGCGTCAGCGGGAGGGCCACGTTGTCTTCGATCGTCATCGAAGGGATCAGGTTGAAGGTCTGGAAGATCGTGCTCACGCGCTGGAGCCGGTAGTCCGCCAGGTCCTGTTCGGACAGCTCTCCAAGCGGTAGGCCCGCGCCGTAGACGTGACCGCTGGTCGGCCGGTCGAGGCCGCCCATCAACGAGAGCAACGTGGTCTTGCCGCACCCGGACGGACCGACGACCGCGACGAACTCGCAGGGGCCGATCTCCAGGGACACGTTCCGGAGCGCGCTCACGTGCATCTCGTCGCTCCCCCCGAACTCGCGCGAGACCGAGTCGAGCCGCAGGCCCACCGCCTGGCCGAGCAGGTCCTTGAAGTCGTCGGGCTCGACCACGGGCGCCTCGACGAGGATCGCCTGGTTGACGGGAGACTCGAGCTCGGGCAGGAAGGCGACCGGCATGACCTCGGCCTCGGCCGCCGCGGCCGGCAAGATCGTTTCGGCGCTGCTGCCGTTCCCGTTGGCGTTTCCGGAGCCGGTGAATGGCTCCTGCAGGGCGCCAGCCGCCTCGCGGCGCGCTCGGCGACGGCGGCGCTTGTTGGTGCCGCTGGAATCGCCGGGAACGTCGACTGCCGTTGCCACCCCGTCCATGAGTCTAAGTGTTGACTTAACGCTTAGCGGGCTTCTTCGGTTACTTGATCCGCAAGCCAGTTCAGGTAGTCCGGCGACCCACCTTCCACGCTGACCTGGAGAATCTCCGGAAGCTCGTATTCGTGATGAGCTCGGACATACTCCTGGACCGCCGCCGCCCTGGACTCCAGCGTCTTTACGAGCAGCAGCGCCTCATGCTCCCGCTTCAGCTGGCCCTCCCAGTAATAGACGGAATGGACTGTCGGGATGACCGTGCAGCACCCGGCGAGATGCTCGACGACCAGGGCCTCGCCCAGCCGCTCCGCGTCGTTACGGCCGCCGGTTGTGACCATGATCAAGACAGCCCTGTCCCCCACGCCCCTAATTGTCGGTCTTTATCGGCCGGTCCAGCCAGACGGTCGCCGCCACCAGCGCGATGGCACCGAGGAGCAGGCCGCCGATCACGTCCGACTCCCAGTGGACGTCGAGATACAGGCGGTCCAGGGCCAGGGCGACGATGATCGCGATCGCAACCGGAAGGGCAAGGGAGCGCACGACTGGTGACGGCGAGAGACGGCGGATGACAAACGCCAGCAGGCCGTACACGATGACCGCGCGCACCATGTGTCCGCTCGGAAAGCTGTTGCCCAGGCCGCTGCCAGGGAGAACCTCGCTCAGGCTCGGTCCATCCGCATGTGACAGCGAGCGCGGCGGCGCGGGATGAAAAAACAGGTTCTTGTAGACCAGCTCGAGTCCAATCGCGCCGGCGAAGGCGAGCACGACCAGCGCATCCGCCCCGAAGCCACTACGCCAAAGGTAGATCAAGAGCGCGAGCATGAGGACCGACGTGAGCTCCAGCCCGCCCAGCTCGGCGATCACCTGAAACAGCCCGTGGAGAGATTCCTGCCAGATGCTGTGCATCTCCTCGGCGACCTGATGGTCGAGCGCCGCGAAGAGCCCGGCGGTGATCGCAATCGTCATTGCAACGAACGCGACCGAAAGGGCGACGATCGCGAAGAGCCTTGGAAAGAGACGGTCTAGCGCTGGCACTTGGTGCAGAAAACAGTGCTCCGGCCGGCGAGGCGGATCATGGCGAGGGGCCGGCCGCACGTGAAGCACGGCTCGCCGGCGCGGCCGTAGACCAGCAGCTTCTCCTGCTGACCACCGAGCTCGCCCCAGGCATCGCGATACGTGTCGACCGAGCTGCCCCGGTTCTTGATCGCCATGAGGAGAGAGTCGCGCAGGGACTCGTGCAGTCGTTGTGCGGACTTGCGGCTGAGCCCCGAGGCGATGCGGTCGGGCCGCAGCCGGGCTCGGTGCATGGACTCGTCCGCGTAGATGTTGCCGACGCCGGCAATCGCGCCCTGGTCGAGGAGCACCGCCTTCAGCGAGGTGCGCCGCTTGCGCAAACTTCGATACAGCTCGTCGGGCGCGAACGTGGGATCAATCGGCTCGGGCCCAAGCCTGGGCATCTTCCCCGACGCAAGCAAGGATTCCTCCGTGCCGAGCAGCAAGCGCCCAAACCGCCGAGGATCCCGATACCGAAGCTGCTGTGAAGAGGACGGGTAATTAAGTTGGTCACTTCCCCGCTCGCGGGGAAGGTGGCGCGAAGCGCCGGATGGAGTATTAGATAGGTCACTTCCCCGCTCGCGGGGAAGGTGGCGCGCAGCGCCGGATGGGGAGCTGGAGTTGGCACCAGCATCCAGCGTGAAGATCACATGGGTGTGCTTTTGGACAGGCGCATCAGCATCCACGAGCCGGAGCTGCCCCGTCATCCCAAGATGCACCACGAGAAGAAGCTCGTTGTCGAGCTCCATGAAGATGAACTTCCCGCGCCTGCTCACTCCGTTGATGCGCTGCCCGGCCACGGAGTCCACGAACACCTCCGGCTCGGGGAACCGCACGATCGTCGGGAAGAGAAGCTCACAACCGACGATGGTGCGGCCAGTGAGGTGCGGCCGCAGGTCCGCGACAATCGTCTCTACCTCGGGTAATTCAGGCACGAACGACCGCGAGCTTCTTCATGTCCGCCCAGTTGGGTCCGACCTTGGTCTCGACCTCGATCCCGGTCTCGAGCTCGTACGCGCCCGTCATGATCCTCGGCACCTTTTCCGCGAACTGATCCACCTCTGACTCGGGCACCTCGAAGAGCAGCTCGTCGTGCACCTGCAGCAGCATGCGTCCCTCGATGTGATCCGCCTCGATCTCGCGCTGCAGGCGAACCATCGCGATCTTGATGATGTCCGCGGCGAGCGACTGCATGGGGAAGTTGATCGCCATCCTCTCCGCCGCGCTGCGCAGCTGAAAATTGGGTGAGCGCAGGTCGGGAATCGCTCGCCGGCGCCCGGTTGCGCTGACCACGAACCCCTCCTCACGCGCCTTCTTGCGCACCTCGTCGAGGTATTCCTTCAAGCGGGCGTAGGTCGACCAGTACTGCGCGAGGAACTCCCTCGCCACATCACCTGTGATGCCCAGCTGCTGCGACAGTCCGTACTCGCCCTGGCCGTAGATCGATCCAAAGTTCGCGACCTTCGCGAGCCGTCTCTGGTTTGGATCCACCGACTCGATTGGAATCGCGAACACCGCCGCCGCGGTCGCGGTGTGGATGTCCTGTCCCGCGGCGAACGCACCGAGCAGCTTCGGATCTCCGCTGAGGTGCGCCGCGATGCGCAGCTCGATCTGCGAATAGTCCGCGGAAACCATCACATGACTGGGCCGCGCCGCCTTGAACGCGCGGCGGATGCGCTGCCCGAGCTCAGTCCTGATGGGGATGTTCATCAGGTTCGGGTTGGAAGAAGAGAGCCGGCCCGTCGCGGTGCTGGCCTGTCCGAACGAAGTGTGCACGCGGCCGCTCAGCGGATCGACCAGCTGCGGCAGCGAGTCGACGTACGTCGACTTGAGCTTCGACAGCTGCCGGTGCTCGAGGATCAGGCCGATGATCGGATGCTTGTCACGCAGCGCTTCGAGCGTGTCGGCATCGGTCGAATAGCCCGTTTTCGTCCGCTTGCCGACGGGCAGACGGAGGTCTTCGAACAGCACCTTGGCCAGCTGCTGCGGTGCGCCGAGGTTGAACTTCTGGCCGGCGACCTGCTCGACCTCGGACTCGATAGCAGCCAGCTGGGCGCCCAGCTCTTCCTGCATGTCCTTGAGATAGGGCACGTCGATCGCGACGCCCTCCGACTCCATGTCCGCGAGCACGCCCGCGAGCGGCAGCTCGATCTCGTGGAAGAGATAGTCGACGCCGAGGTTCGTCATCTCGGCCTCCAGCCGGGGACGCAGATTTAGGATCGCTTCGGCGCGTCGCGCGGCGAACTCCGCCGCCTCGCCTCGTGCAACGTCGCCGGGCTTGCGCGCCGCGCGCCCCGTGCCGAGGAGCTGCTCGGTGCTCATCAGCGTGACGTCAAGGAACTCGCGCGCAAGGTCCTCCAGTCGCGGATCGCGCGAGCCGGCCCCGAGAAGATAGGCCGCGAGAAAGGTGCTGAACGCCCACTCGCGCTTGCCGCCCCCGAGCGACCGCAGCGCAAGCTCGGTTTCCTTGGCGTCATGGCCGGAGATCGGCCGGCCGGAAAGCGTGGTCGCGACCGCGTCCATCGCGTCGGGTGACGCTGCATAGAAGGTATGTCCGCCGGTCGATACGCCGAGGCCGCAGATGCGCGCCGACCGACCCGCGCCTTCGTTGAACGCGTAGACCGCGACGTCGGCGGAGCCATTGAGCAAGCTCGCCGCTTCGGCCGGGTCCTCGACAACCCTCAACCCCGCGGGCTCGGGCGCGGGCTCGAAAGCAAGGCTTGGCTGCACCGGCACCTGGTCGGGCGGCGGGAAGCGGCTGAGCAGCTGCCGGAACTCGAACTTGTCGAAGACGAGCCGCACTTTCTCGTAGTCGTATCGCGTCCAGCGCGCGCGTTCGAGATCGAGATCGATAGGGACATCGCGCACGATCGTCACCATGCGTTTGCCAAGGCGCACCTGCTCCTCGTTCGCCTTCAGCGACGTCTTCAAGCGGCCGTCGGGCAGCTCCTCGACGCGCTCGAGGAGGACCTCGATGGTGCCGTAGTCCTGCACCAGGTTGGCCGCGGTCTTGTCGCCGACGCCGGGGACGCCGGGAATGTTGTCGGACGTGTCGCCGCGCAGCGCCTTGAAGTCGATCAGCTGCGACGGCTCGAATCCGTAGCGCTGGCGAACCTGGTCGGGTCCGTAGACGAATGTGTCGGTGATGCCTCGACGCGGTACGAGCGCCTCGACCGACTCCGAAACGAGCTGCAGGCAGTCCAGGTCTCCAGAAACGATCGTGACCGAATGCCCTCGCTCCTCAGCGAGCTTCGACAGCGTGCCGATCAGGTCGTCCGCCTCGAAGCCTTCGATGCCGTAGATGGGAATCGAAAAAGCCTCGAGCAGCTCGCGCACCTTTTCGATCTGCGGTCGCAGGTCGTCGGGCATCGCGCGCCTGCCCGCCTTGTATTCCTTGTATTCCTTGGAGCGAAATGTCGGAGCGGCCACGTCGAATGCTCCGATGGCAAACTCCGGCCGAGAGGCGAGGACGATCGCCAGCATCGAGGTGAAGCCGTAGACCGCGTTCGTGACCTGGCCGTCGGACGTGCTCATCGGAGGCAGCGCGAAGAACGCCCTGTAGATGAGGCTGTGGGCGTCGATCAAGACCACCCTCCCCCGCTTCCCCTTAACCACGTTCGTATCCTACCCAGGCCCTAGGAAGATCAAATTTCGGGGGTTCCAAGGTCCGAAAGGTATAGTGGGACCGAGGATGAAAAACCTCATCGAGGTCTCCGTGGACAGCATCCGGATACACATGCCGACCGCCCAGCACCTGGTGATCCTTAAAGAGAAGGAGGCCGATCGGTACCTGCCGATCTGGATCGGCTCCTTCGAGGCGCAGGCGATCGCAACCAAGATCTCGGGCAACCCGCTCGGCCGGCCGCTGACCCACGACCTGATGGCGACCGCTTTCGGCGACCTCGGGATCAGCGTGAGGCGGATCGTGGTGACCCGGCTCGCGGACCAGGTGTTCTACGCCCGGCTTTACGTGAAGCAGAATGGCCGCGACCTCGATTTCGACGCTCGGCCGTCCGACGCCATCGCGCTCGCGGTGCGCGTCGAATGCCCGATCTTCGTCGCCGAGGAAGTCATGGAATCGGCCGGGATCATCCCGGACCCGGACGAGGAAGCCGGCGAGAAGGACAAGGCCGAGACCCCGGTCGATGAGGAGCGCCTGGCCGTCTTTCGAGATTTCGTGAACAGCCTCGACCTGCCGGAGCTGCCCGACGAGCCGGGCGCGAAGGATGAGCCCGGGGCGCAGGACAAGCCCGGGGGCCGTCCCGGCAGAGGCTGAGCCGCTGCCACTCAATGGAGGCGAGGCCGAGCTAGGACTTCGCCTTCTCATCGCGCTCCTCCTGGGCCTGGCCCTCGGAGTGGAGAGAGAGTTTCGAGGCCACCCGGCCGGCCTCAAGACGATGTCGCTCATCGCGGTCGGGGCCTGCATGTTCACCGGCGTCGGCTTGCTGCCGGCGTTCAAGACCGGCGTCGACCCCACACGAATCGCCGCACAGATCGTGACCGGCGTCGGATTTCTCGGCGCGGGGGCGATCCTACGTCAGGGCGACAATGTCCATGGGCTGACCACGGCCGCGATGATCTGGGTCGCCGCGTCGGTCGGCATGGCGGTCGGGTTCGGCTACTTCCTGCTCTCCGTCTTCGCGACGTTCATCGTGCTGGTGATGCTCGTTGCCCTGAGGCCGATCGAGCTGCGCTTTTTCCGCGGCCGGAAGAACCGTCGTCGCAGCGACCCCGTTGACATGAACCCGGTCGACGAGTGAGCAACCAAAAGGTCGCGATCGTCACCGACTCGACGGCGGACCTTCCACCCGAGATGGCCGCCTTGCGCGAGATCACGGTCGTGCCGCTGACGCTCAACTTCGACGGCAAGTCGCTCCTCGACGGCGTCGACATCCGGCCCGACGAGTTCTACCGCCGCCTGCATTCGGTGACCACCCATCCGACCACCTCGCAGCCTTCGCCGGGCCAGTTTGCCGAGGTCTACAAATCCCTGCTCGCCGACCACGACTCCGTGGTGTCGATCCACATCTCGCAGAAGCTGAGCGGCACCGTCGAATCGGCGCGGCAGGCGGCGGCGATGATCGATCTCACACGAGTGCGCGTGATCGATTCCGAGCTGGTCTCGATGTCGCTTGGCCTGATAACGCTCGCGGCATCATCGCTCGCTTCGAGCGGATCCAACGCCGCAGCGCTCGAGGCCAAGGTCCTCGAAATGCGCTCGAGCGTCCAGACCTACTTCTCTGTCGCGACCCTGGAATTCCTGCGGCGTGGAGGACGCATCGGACGGGCGAGCGCACTGGTCGGTTCCGTTCTGCAGGTCAAGCCGGTCCTATGCATCCGCGACGGGCTTGTCACTCCGCTCGAGCGCGTGCGCACATTCGAGCGGGCCCTGAACAGAGTCGTCGAGCTCACGCGCGAGGTCGATCGCGGCCACGGCGTGTGCGTGATCGTGGGCCACGCCGACGCTGAAGTGGACGCGCAGCGGATCGCCCGCGAGCTGGATTCGATCGCCGAAACGCTCATGATCCAGCCACTCGGACCGGTGGTCGGAGCACACGCCGGACCGGGGGTCGTCGGTGTCGGCTGCTACCCGGCCGAGCTCTTGCCGCTTGGAATCAAGCGGGCGTCCAGCGCACAGAGTCGGGCGTAACCGACTTCGTCACGCGAGCGTCCACCGCGAGCGCCTGCAGGTGCGCCAACGCCTCCTGGAGAGCAAGCCGCTTCTCATAGAGGTTGGCGCGCGGACCCCAGAGCTCCAGGGCGACTTCCCATCCGGACTGTTTGCCGCGGCCGACGATCGCGACGACCTGCTCGAGCCGCTTGCGGTGATGCGCCTCAAGGACCTTGACGCGGGCGGGTGCGCCGGTGAACGGCCGGCCGTGGGACGGAAGGATGAGCTCCGGCTCGTAGGCGGCGAGCCGGCGTAGGCCGTCGAGATATTCGTGGAGCGGGTCGGGCGTGCTCTGCGGGTGCAGCCCGATGTTGGGCGAGAGCTCGGGCAGCATATGGTCGCCCGCGAAGAGCAGCTTGTCCTTTTGGTCGAAGAGGCAGATGTGCCCGGGTGAGTGTCCCGGCGTCCATTCCACGCGCAGGTGCCGCCGGCCCATCTGGAGCAGCTCAGCCCCATCCAGCTGCACCGACGGCTCGGCCGTCTTCACCACCTGGCTGAGAGCCCTCTGCGAGTTGCTCAGCACCTCGGCGTCATCGGGCGGCACGCCGTTGACGAGGAGATAGGTGCGGACCTCCTTGACGAGGTGTTCCAGCTCCACGTATCTCGGGTGGACGAGAGGCACCTCCAGGCGGTGGATGTATAGGTCGGCCATTCCCTCCCCCGCGAGGCTGCCGGCGGCGCCGTAGTGGTCCGGATGGATGTGGGTGATCACGAGCTTGCGCAGCCGCTTCGCACCGATGCCGGCGACCGCCGCCTTGATGGTGGCGACCGACTCGTCGGAATTCATGCCGCAATCGAGCAGATCAGCCTCGTCGCCGTCGGGAAACAGGAAGACGTTGACAAGTCCGTCTTCGAACGGGATCGGAAGCCTCAGCTCGAAGACACCATCGGCCACTTCCGTCAGCCCGTGCTCGGTCAGCACCCCAGCATTGTCGCGGCTAACATGAGATCGATAGCGGCGGTTACAGTCCAGGAGAAGGGAATGTCTGAAGTCCAGTTGTCACCTGAAGAGATCATCGAGGCGCTTCCGAAGTACCTCATCCCCGAGAAGGCCGGTACCACCAAGGCGACGATTCAGTTCGACCTGTCTGGTGACGGCGGCGGCAAGTGGTGGATGAAGATCCACGACGGGGCGGCCGAGACCGGCAAAGGCGACGCGCCCGAGCCTGCAAACCTGACCATGCTCGCGAGCGCCGAAGACTGGGTGAAGATCGCGACCGGGAAGCTCGACGGCACGGCCGCCTTCATGCAGGGCAAGCTCAAGATCAAAGGCGACATGGGCCTGGCGATCAAGTACCAATCCCTGTTCAAGCGCCCTACATAGCTAGAAAGTAAATTTCCAGGTGCCCAGCCGGCTGGACATCTGGGTCTCGAGGTCCAGGTGACCCACGCCTGAGTGCAGGTCCATGATCACCACGTGGTGCTGCGTCAGCGCGATCCGGCGCCCGTCTGAGAACTTCGCCGCCTCGACCGCGTCGCCCCACGAGATGGTCTCGCCTGTCGGGACGACAGTCAGGTTGGCTTGCTCCCAGGAAGCCAGGTTCGGCGAGCTGCCCCGCTCATAGGTCGAGATGATCATGAACGCGAACAGCCCGGCGTCCGGAGAGCAAACGGGATGGGTGTTGGGGTCGCTCGGGGTCGCGCACGGGATGTCGGTGATGTCAAAGGTGAGGTCAAGGCCGGGCGGGCTGGCGCTGCCCTGTGACCTCTCCTGATACTTCCAGGTACCCGGATAACAGAAGCCCCAACCGGCCTGGGAGTCCTCAAAACCATGGTCCCCGGTACCGCACTTGAGATTGCTCCCGATCTGCGCTACGCTCGGCACCGGTCGCGCGGTGGGACCCGGTTGGCAACCGGCGAGCACCAGGACCAGGGCCACGGTGGCAAACGTTTTGACGGGGGATGGCAGCGGGAACGGCATCAGGCGACATATTGTGCGCGACCGGGTACGCGTACCGGTGCGTGCGTTGTGTCTGACGAATCCAAACGTCACCTGGCCGGTAAGTCAGTTTGGAAGGGGGGTTTGTCAATGGCAGTTCGTAAGCGACCAGACAATGCTCCGGAGGAAAGGCTGGAGGCCGATCGGAGGCAGCTCGAGCTCCTGGCGGCCCAGTGCGGCGAGGAAGCAGGGCTCCACCGGCCTCTGAATGACGTGACGGGCGGCGTGATCACCGGAATCCCAGAGGAAACCGACCTGGCGCAGGCCCTCTCCGACCGCGAGACGACCGACATCCTGGTGCACCTCCTGGACCAGAACCGCGAGCAGGTGGAGCGCGCGCTGGAGCGCCTGCGAGAGGGTGCCTACGGCGTGTGCGAAGGCTGCAGCCGGCGCATCCCATCCGAGCGGCTGAAATACCAGCCGGCCGCCACGCGGTGCGTCGAGTGCCAGGGCCAGTGGGACCGCCTCAACGGAAGAACCGCCTAAAGCGTCGAAGGCAACCGTCCAGGAGCTGAACCAGCTCCTGGAGAGTCACGCGTTCACGAAGCGGTACGGATTCCGCGTGATTTCCGCCGGAGACGGCGACTGCGAGCTGCTGGTCCCGTACCTGCCGGAGCACGACCGCCCCGGCGGCATCGTCAGCGGCCAGGTCTATATGCACGCAGCCGATGTCGCTTTCTGGTGCGCGGTCAAGACCCGGCTTGGAATGGCCGAGGAGTACGTGACCAGCTCCATGACAACGGCCTTCCTCGGCAGCGCTCGAGCACAGGAGTTCGCCTGTCACGCCCGCCTGATCAAGAGCGGCCGCCGTTTGATCTACGGGGAGGCAGAGTGCCGCGCCGGTGAGCGGGTGCTGACGCACCACACGCTCACGTTCAGCGCCTCAGCGTGATTTCTACGATGCCTTTCGCGGGCGGCCCAGGAATCCCGCGCCCGCGAGCGCCAGGCCCGCCACGACCATCGCGCTTCCGATCCAGAACCATTTGGGATCGTTGGTCATGATGCTGCCCGGGATGTAGCCGAGGCCCTGGCCCGCAAAGACCGCGCCCGTGAGCACGATCAGGACGCCGAACACGCCGACTGCAACCCTCACGGCCCTGGATTACCCGCCCTGGTTACCCCACTCCGCCATAAACGACCGATTTCTCCTCGGTGTACTGCAGGAACGCTTCCACGCCGTGCTCCTTGCCGAAGCCCGACTGCTTGGTTCCGCCGAACGGCAGCTCGTCGTGCGCGATCTGCAGGGCGTTGACCCACGTGTAGCCGGCCTCGAGCTCCTGGACCGCCCGATACGCAGCGGGCATGCTGCCGGTCCAGATCGACGAGCCAAGCCCGAACGGTGAATCGTTGGCGAGCCGCAGCCCTTCATCCAGGTCCTTGATCTTTCGCACTGGCAGGGCCGGCCCGAAGACTTCCTCAGTCCACATCCGTGCGCCGTCGGGCACGTTTTCGAGGATCGTCGGCTCGATGAACCAGCCCTTGTCGTAGCTCTCCCCTTTGGGCCGGCCGCCGCCAAACACGACTCGAGCGCCGTGCTGGATCGCATCCTTGATCTGCGCCTCCACCTCGGCTCGCTGCGTCTCGGTGTGCATCGGACCCATGCGGCTGTCCTTCTCGAGACCGTTGCCGGGCTTGAGCTTGGCGGCCCTCGCGACGAGCTTCTCCATCAATGCGTCGTAAACGCCTTCCTGAACGTACAGTCGCTTGACCGCAAGACATGCCTGGCCGCAGTTGAAGAAGCGCCCGATCGAGATCGCCTTGGCGGCCGCCTCGATGTCCGCGTCGTCGAGCACGATGCACGGATCGCTCCCGCCCAGCTCGAGCGTGATCTTCTTGAGCTGTTCGGCCGCCTTAGCCATGACCCTTTTGCCAGTCGGTGTCGAGCCGGTGAGCGCGATCTTGCGAATGAGCGGGTGCTCCACGATCGCCTCGCCAGTCGCTTGGCCCAGCACGACGTTGACGACGCCCTCTGGCAGGCCGCCTTCGATGAGTGCCTCGATGCACGCGAGCGTCGACAGCGGCGTCGTGCTGGCGGGCTTGAGCACGACGGTGTTTCCCGCTGCGATGGCAGGGGCCACCTTGTTGGCGGCAAGCGTGAGCGGAAAGTTCCACGGCACGATCGCGCCGCACACCCCGATGGGCTTGCGCACCACCAGGCCGTAGGTGGTCGTATCCGGCAGGGCCACATGAGATCCGTGAATCTTGTCCGCGAGGTCGGCGAACCAGGCGATGTTCTCGCCAAACCGCTGCGCCTCGATCCTTGACTCGAGAATCGTCTTGCCCTGCTCCTTGGTCAGGATGATCGCGATCTCCTCGACCTTCGTGAGCATGTGACGGGCGGCCTTGTGCAGGATCTCGGCCCGCTTGTTGTTCGGGAGCTTCGACCAGGTAAGAAACGCTTTGGCCGCCGCCTTCGCAGCCTTGTCGACGTCCGCCGCGCCGCCGGCCGGAACCTCGTCGACGACCTCGCCGGTGGCCGGGTTGCGGACCTCGTAAGTCTTGCCGGAAGCGGCCTTGGTCCGGTCGCCTTCGATGATCATCGTCGCCATTCGTGTGGCACCCCTCTTCGCTTGGATTTCGTCAGTGCTTCAATTATCCGCGTCAGCGGTTCCGATGTTGGAGGGTCATGGCATGGCGGTGAGGCTCGAGAAGGAAGGCAGCGTCGGCGTCATCGTGCTCGACAAGCCGCCGGCCAACAGCTACGACTACGCCTTCCTGCGTGAGTTCGCGAGCGCGATCGACGATGCGCGCATCGACCTGAGCATCAAGTCGGCCATCGTGGTGACGAGCGCGTCCGAGAGGTTCTTCTCCGCCGGCGCCGACGTGGCTGTGTTCGCGGGCGGCTCACCCCGCTCGCGTTTCATGCTCGCGCTCCTCGCGCACGAGACCTTTCGCAAGATGGAGAACACGCCGCTTGTTTTCATCGCCGCGATTTCGGGGCACTGCCTTGGCGGCGGACTCGAGCTGGCCCTCGCGTGCGACCTGCGGTTCGCGTCTGAGGGTGCGTACCAGATCGGACTCCCAGAGGTGAACCTCGGGCTGTTTCCAGGATCGGGCGGAACGCAGAGGCTGCCGCGCCTGGTCGGGCTGTCCAGGGGCCTGGACATGATCGCCAACGCCACCACCCTCAAGCCGGCCGACGCGAAGGAGGCGGGCATCGTCGACCGGTTGTACCCTGACGCCGCCGCGTGCCGGGCGGCCGCTATCGAGTACGCGGCCAAGCTCGCCGCCGGTCCTGGGGTCGCAATCGGCCACGCGAAGCTTGCGATCACGCAGGGCTATGGAGGGCCGCTCGACATGGGGCTCGCCATCGAGCGCGAAGCGATCGGTCGTGTGTTCGTGTCGGAGGACGCGGATGAGGGCATCAAGGCGTTCCAGGAGAAGCGCAAGCCGGAGTTCAAAGGGCGGTGAGTCGTGGTAGGCTGCGGCCCACGAATCAAAGGAAGGAGGTGGCGTTCGAATGAATGAGCTTGAAATGACCGTTTTCCGGCCGTCGGCCGCCTCCGGAGCGCGCTCCTAAAAAGGGGCCCATCCTCCGCCGGGCAGACCGACACCGCCCACCCGTTTTGTTGTCCGGAGGATTCGGAGTTGCCCGACAAGGAACATGCGCCCTGCGCGCGCCCGGCGTTCACCTCCCAGCTCGCAGCCCTGGGCTGGGATTCCTACTTCGACGAGAAGTTCAAACCATTCGCTCTCGGCGACGGCGTGCCCGCGCGCGTGATCGCCGACTACGGAACCGAATACCTGGTGCACGACGGAACCGACTCGAGTCGTGCGTCCGTTGCGCGCCGCGTACGCGACGACGGTGCCGCCACGCCCGCGGTTGGCGATTGGGTGTCCGTGCTCGAACGCGAGCCGGTCGGAGCGATCCTTGGTGTTGTAGAGCGGCGGACGGTGTTCGCCCGCAAGGCGCCGGGCACAGAGACCCGCGAACAGGTCCTGGCCGCGAACGTCGACGTCGCCTTCGTGGTGGCCGCGGCCACTGACGTCAACGCCCGCCGCATCGAGCGCTACCTCACGATCGCGTGGCAGAGCGGCGCCACACCGGTGGTCCTCCTGACGAAGGCGGACATCGCAGACGACCTCGACGCGATGCGCGCCGAGCTCGAGGCGGTTTCGTTGGGAACCTCCGTGATCGTTACGAGCGCGGTAACCGGTGACGGGGTCGACGAGATCATCCGGGAGCTCCGGCCCGCGCGGACAGGCGTCCTCCTTGGTCCATCGGGCGCCGGCAAATCGACCTTGATCAACCGGATTGTCGGCTCGGATCTCATGCGCACTCGCCTGATCCACCGCTCGGGCGAAGGCCGTCACATGACAAGCCACCGGCAGCTCGTGCAATTGCCGCAGGGCGGGATGATCATCGACACGCCCGGCTTGCGCGAGGCGCAGCTGTGGGAGGGCGAGGAGGCGCTCGTCAACGTCTTCGAAGACATCGAAGAGCTGGCGCTCACCTGCCGGTTCACCGATTGCGCGCATGCCACGGAGCCGGGGTGCGCGATCAAGGCCGCCATCGACGCTGGAACTCTCGACGCGGAGAGGTTCCGGAGCTACCGCAAGCTCCAGAGGGAGCTGCGGGCGGTGGCGGCCAAGACGGACGCGCGCCTCGCACTCGAAGAGCGCAAGAAGTGGAAGCAGATCTCGGTCGCGAACAAAGTCCGCGCCAGGTTCTGAGCACAAGTAAGGGCCTGGCTCTCGCGCCAGGCCCTTGTTCCGGGGGGAGGAGTTACCTGGTGGCGGTCGCGGTGCCGGTGGCCGGCTCGGCGCGGTGGAGGCCGTCCCAGAACGGGACGTAGCCCTTCGAGATCCGGTCGATCACCTTGTCGGCCTGCGCCTGGGTGATGACCTTTTGGTCGACGAGCGCGGCGAGGCGCGGCTTCACGCTGGCGATGAGCCTGGTCTCGAACTGCTCTTTGGTCATGCCCTTGTCCCTTGCCAGGTCGGAGACCTTCTGGCCTTTGCGCAGGTCCTGGCGCAGCGTCTTGGGCGTGATGCCGAGCACGCCGGCCTCGGACTCGAAGACGGCGCGGGCGATGGCGCGCCGATCGCCTCGGTCGTGGTTCGCGGGGGCCTTGATGGATGCGGACGGGGTGGGACTCGGGGTCGGGCTCGCGGCCTGGACGACGCCCAGGCCGAGGATGGCGGCGGCGGCGGCCGCGCTCACTGCTTTGACGGCGACTGCTGCAAACGGGGTCATGTCGAACACCTCTCTTCGTTATTCGATCCGTGGCTGGATCGACGCTCACGATGAGGTGGCGGTGTCAGAGGGTGATTGGAGGGCGGTCAGTCTTTTGTAAGGCGGGGACGGGGACTGTGAGGAGGGTGTTGGGGTGGGGCTTGGTGGTTGGAGGCGACGTCTCGGGAGTCAGTGTTTCGTAATCGGGCCGTGTGGAGGTACCGGGTGCTTCGGTTGGTAGATGCCCAGAGTCCCGCCGCCCGGGAGGGTGATATGAGCGAGGCGGCCCCAGCGGAGCTCGTCGATGGGTCCCTGGAACCCCACTCCCTTCTTCTTTAGATCCGCCATCGTCGTCTCCAGGTCGTCGCACATCAGGTAGAGCACGTGGTGGAATTCGTCACCGGGGTGGAAGGCGACCTCCGCCGGCGGGAGGGCAAAGATCAACCAGCCGTGACCTGCGTCGACCGAGTCGAAGCCGAATACTTCGTTAAAGAAGTTGCGGTCGGCGTCGGCGTCCTTGCTGTACACGATTACGTGGGCGCCGGTGATCACGGCTGCAGTCTAGGCGACGAAAAGGGACTGTGAAGAGGGTGTTGGGGCGGGTTTGGGTGGGTCAAATGGTGGTGGAACTTTTGGTTCTTGCGTAAATTAGGCCTTGACAGACGAACATGCGTTTGGTAGAGTATTCGTATGTCGGGGGAGGGGGGAACACCCCTCGCTAAGCTGCGGGCGGCGATCCGCGAGTTCGTAGCTCGCGATGAGCGTCCGGTAGACATGAAGGAGTATCGCGCCGCCATCGATTGCCTCGACGGTGATTTCTCGACCTGCGCTCGAGAAGCCAAGAAAGCCGGCGAGCACCTGGTCGCCGGCAACATCACCGCTGCGTCATGGATTGCTCGCACCTGCGGCATGTCGATCAGCTCCGCCGCCGACCGGGTACGTGTCGGCGAGCAGCTGGAGTCGCTCCCCAAGGTCGCCTTAGCGCTCAGCTCAGGCGAGATCTCCTATCAAGCCGCCTCCGCGCTCTGCCACCTATATGCGCGGTTGGGCGAGCATCGGGAAGGTATCGACGAAGAACAGATGCTCGGCTATGCGCGCGAGTACTCCATCTTCGAGCTGCGCAAGCTCTGCCGCTTTGCCTGGCATGTCGCCAATCCCGATGGTTTCTTCAAAGAGGCGGAGGCCGACTTCACCCGGCGCTACTTCCACATCAACCAGCTGCCGGACGGCATGTTCGCGGTCGACGGCCTGCTGGATCCGGTCAGCGGCGCCGCGTGGAAGACGGCGGTCGATGTGCTGGCCAAGCCCAATGGGTCGGAAGACGAGCGGACCGCCAGGCAGCGCCGGGCGGACGCGGTGGGTGAGCTGGCGATGCATGCGATGGAGCAAGGCACGCTGCCTCGCCGTCACTCGGTCAAGCCGCACCTCAACCTGACCATGACCCTGGAAGGCCTCAAGGGTGAGCTGGGCGCGCCGCCCGCTGACCTCGACCTCTCGCTCCCCATCTCGATTCGCACCGCCGAGCGCCTGGCTTGCGACTGCACGATGTCGCAGGTGCTGCTGGCCGACTCGCAAGTGATCGACGTCGGGAAGGCGACGCGCACGGTCTCGCCTCCGACGATGCGGGCGCTGCGAGTTCGAGACAAGGGCTGCCGAGTCCCGGGCTGCGATCGCCAGGTCAACTGGTCGAACCCGCACCACATCGTCTACAGGTCGCGAGGCGGGTCGGACAAGCTGGAGAACCTCGTACTTCTCTGTTTCTTTCACCATCGCCTGGTGCATGAAGGTGGATGGCAGGTGGTCAAAGTCGGTCGTGAGTTCCAATTCTTGCCGCCCGATCGGGTGGTGATGAGGCGGGCGCGTGGGCCGGGTTATCGGTGGGCGGCCTGAGCCGTCAGCTCAGTGAGACGTCGTCCACCAGGGTGTAGGTGGGGTCGCCGGGGTTGCCGTCATCGTGGTTGATGAGAGTCAGCGTGACCGAGTGGCCGGCAAACGAGGAAACGTTGACGGTCACCTTTGTCCACGCCGCGACCTTGGAGCAGATAGGCGTCTGCACCGTTGCCGTTGTGCCTGTGACGCCGTCGTGCAGCGTGGCGGTGAACCAGTCGTTCTTGACTTTGTCCAGGCAGGACATCCGGTACCAGAAGGTCAGTTTGCCGCCCGCGGCCGGCACTGTGAAGGTCTGCGACAAGGTGCTTTCGGTCGAGGGCGATGACGAACCCACCTGGGCCGCGAAGGCGCCGCTGTGTGGCGTCCGCACGATCGCTGTGACCCCGGTCGTGGTCCAGCCTGTGACGTCACCCGTTTCGAAGCCACCGTTCACGATGCCCTTGAGTGTCACGGTCACCGTAACGACGGTGGAGTGGGTGTTCGGACCTTCGGTCCCTGTGACGGTCACTGTGTAGCTGCCCGGCGCGGTCGTGTACGCCGCGCTCACGGTGAGGGTCGACGTGCCGCCTGCGCCGATCGCGGTCGGGCTCAGCGTGCCCGACAGACCCGCAGGTGATGAGGCGGCGGACAGCGCAACCGTCCCCGGCCCTTCGACCTGGACGGTGCTTACTGAGCTCACGGCGCTCGAACCCTGGACGATGGTCAGCGCAGTCGGGCTCGACGAGATCGAGAAGTCAGTCGGCGCTGCCGTCACCGTCACGGTCACGGAAGCGCTGTGGGTCGCGCCTGAGGCTTCAGTGCCCGTGACCGTCACCGTGTACACGCCGGGCGCTGTCGCGAAGTCCGGCGAGACCGTGAGCGTTGATGTGCCGCCGGCGTTGACGGCCGCGGGATTGAGAGTGGCCGGGAGTCCGCTCGGTGCCGACGTCGCGGTCAGGCTGATCGCGTCCGCGGTTCCGGTGACCAGGGTTGTGCTGATCGTGCTGGTGCCCGCGTTGCCCTGCATGAGAGTGAGACTGCTCGGGTTGGCGCCAATCGAAAAGTCAGACGACGCCGACGTGATATTGACCGTCACCGAAACGCTGTGAGTGCTTGGACCCAATACGCCGTTTTCCACGCCTGTCACCGTCACCGTGTAGGGGCCCGGCGCCACGGTGGCCGAAGCGGTCACGGTGAGGGTCGCCGGGTTCCCGGCGTTGACCAGGGTCGTGCTGAGTGACGCGGTCAGGCCCGCCGGCGCGCTTGCAGACAGCCTGATCAGGTCAGGCGTGCCGGTGACGAAGGTCGTGTCGACGGTGCTCGTTCCGCCAGCCCCCTGCACCACCGAGATGGGGTTGGGGTTGGCGGAGATCGAAAAGTCCGAATTGGCCGATATCACGGAAACCGAGACGGTCACGCTGTGCGTCGTGGCGCCATCGGCACCCGTGACCGTCACGCTGTTGGCACCCGGCGTCACGGTGGGCGACGCGGTCACCGTCAGCGTCGAGGTGCCTCCGGTTGTGACCGAGCTCGGGCTCAACGTCGCGGTCAGGCCCGCAGGAGCCGTCACCGACAGTGAGATCGTGTCTGTTGTGCCGGTGACCAGGGCCGTCACGATGCTTGTCGTTCCGCTCGTGCCCTGCACAACAGGGACGGAGTTCGGGTTGGCCGAGATCGAGAAGTCCGAAGGGTTCGCCGTCACGTTCACTGTCACCGAGACGCTGTGCGTGATGGTGCCTTCGACGCCGGTCACCGTCACCGTGTACGGCCCGGGCGCCAACGTGGCGGAGGCGGTGACGGTCAGGATCGAGTCGCCGCCGGCGCTCATGACGGTATTGCTCAGCGCCGTTGACAGCCCCGGCGGCGCGGACACTGACAGGTTGATCGGTCCCGCGCGGCCGCTGACGAGCGCGGCGGTGATATCGCTGGTCACGCTCAAGGCCTGCGCCACGCTGACATTGGCCGGGTTGGCCGACATCGAAAAGTCCCCGCCGGCGAAAACCGTGATGTGCACGACGACGAAATGAAAGACAGGGCCCTCGGTGCCCACGACATTCATCCCGTACAGACCTGGGGCAACCGTGGGCGCAACCGAAACCGTCGCGGTCGAACTTCCCCCGGCGGTGATCGAAGCCGGGTTGTAGGTGGCCGTGATCCCGGGGTCATTCGGCTGCGCGGACAGCACGACCGTCCCAGCGGTGCCGATGAGTGTCGTGCTCACGGAGATCGTGGTGCTTGCGCCCTGGACGATGCCCAGGTTGGTCGGGCTGGCCGAGATCGAGAAGTCGCAGCAGATGCCCACCCCGTGCAGCGGCACCGATTGCGATCCACCCGCGACGTTGCCCGTGAAGACCAGAAAACCGAACCGGTCTCCGCTCGCGGTCGGCGTGAATGTGACGAACACGACGCAGGCCATGCCGGCCGCAAAGGGGTTGGGCGCGCTCGGGCAGTAGGTGCTCGAGATCGCGAAGTCCCCGGTCGTCGAGATCGTGGCGAGCAATGGGCCGGTGCCGGAGTTGGAGACTCTGATGTTGGTCGCCGCGCTGGTGACGCCAACATCATGGTTGCCGGCCTCCACGCTCGTGGGGTTGAATGTCAGTGCTGGAGTGCCGGCCGGGGTGACGATGCCTGTGCCCAGCTCTTCAGTGTCGGTCGGGAACACGCCCGGGTTCCCCTCATCGGAGCCGCCGAACATGACGATCCGCCCATTGGCGTCGAGGGCCATCGTCTGACCGGCTCGCGCTGACGGTGTTGCATTGGTCCAGTCCTGGGTCCACTGGCCGCCGTCCCATTCCCAGGTGTCGTTGATCGGCCCGAGCCCGAACGGCTCGATATGGTCGCCGCCGAATACGACCACGTGGCCGACCTGCGAGTCGAATGCCATCGTGTGCCAGAAGCGTGGGAACGGGGTCGCGGTCGGGGTGAACTGTGTCCAGTTGGTCCCGTCCCATTCCCACGTGTCTGCCATGCGCTGTCCCGAGACGCGGCCGCCGAACAGGACGACTCGGCCAAGACCGGGGTCGTATGCCATCGCGGATCCGAAACGAGGAGAAGGCGAATTCGCGGGCGTCATGTGAGTCCACGTGAGGCCGTCGTACTCCCACGTGTCCCCAAATTCGGTGGATCCGGCGCCGTCGCCACCAAACAGGACGATCTTTCCGCGCGCCGAGTCGTACGCCATGGTCGTCCACAGTCGCGCCGAAGGCGACGTCGCAAACGTTCGCAAGGTCCAGTTCGTGCCGTCCCACTCCCATGTGGCCGAGCTGTTGCCGGCGGGCGCGCTTCCTCCGAACATCACCGAGACGTTGCGGTTGGCGTCGAACGCCATCGCCGAGCCGACGAGGGCGGGAGGTGACGTCGCCGGCGTGCGCTGCACCCAGGTCGCGCCGTCGAACTCCCAGGTGTCGTTGAGATTGACAAACGCGGAGTTGCCGCCGCCCCACAGGACGGTCCGGTTCCGGGTCGAGTCGAAGCTCATGGCGCCGAATTCGCGGGTGGGCGGAACCGAGCTCGTGCTCACGGGACCCCAGTTCAGCGCGGTCGGAGCTGCCTGGGCGGCAACCGTGGCTCCCGTCACGCCGACGACGGCCGCGGCGGCGAGGACGGAGAGCTGTCGGATCCAGAGGGCTCCCATGGGTGGCCGACCCTAGACCTACCTGGACGTAAAGTCAATGAATTACCGGTAAAGCATCGGCGTTTGCAGAGGCCTTTTCGAGGGGGAACCACGATCGCTGAAAATAGGTCAATGACCCAGGCGGTTGAGGAGCTGAATCGCAGGATGCTGCGAGCGCGCGATGCGATGGATCGCGCTTACGCGCAGCCGCTGAATCTCATCTACCTTTCGCAGCTTGCCAATGTCTCTGAGGCTCATTTCATCCGGACTTTCAAGGCCACTTTCGGTGAGACGCCTCATCGCTACCTTCAGCGGCGCCGAGTCGAGCGCGCGATGTTCCTGCTGCGCGAGACTGGGCGGAGCGTCACCGATATCTGTCTCGATGTGGGATTTGGAAGTCTGGGCACTTTCAGCCGGACGTTCGCGGACATCGTTGGCGACACACCGACCGAATATCGCAATCGCAAGCTCGTGTTTGCCGTCCCGACCTGCTTCTCCATGTCCTGGATGAGACCGAGCAGTTTTGGAGAAGCCAGGGCCAAGAGCGGTACTTAGCCTTGGTCTTGTTCAAGCCACCCAACACTGGAGGAAATCCGATGTACGACTTCATCAACATGTCTCACATCCACGTGCTCGACCAGGACAAGGCGATCGACTTCTACGTGAACAAGCTCGGGCTCGAGCTCACCAACGATATGGACCTCGGGTTCATGCGCTGGGTCACCGTTGGAGTTCCGGGCCAGCCGGGACGCAACGTTCTGCTCGAGCTGCCCGGGCCGCCCGCGATGGACGCGAAGACGGCGGACCAGGTTCGCGACATCGTTACGAAGGGCGCAAGCGGCTTCACGCTCGGCCTCACCACGTCCGACTGCCGCAAGACCTACGAGACCCTCAAGGCGCGTGGCGTCGAGTTCACTTCCGAGCCCGAGGAGCACTTCTACGGAACCGACTTCGGCATCCGCGATCCCTTCGGCAACAACATCCGCATCGTGCAGCTCGCGGTCGGGGACAACGGGTTGCCCAAGACCCTGGACGCGCCAAAAGCGAAGCCGGCCAAGGCATAGCGCGGTGAGATTTCGAACCAAGATCCTGCTCTCCGGTAAGACCGCGGCGGGGATCGAAGTTCCGGCGAAGGTGGTGGCCGCTCTCGGCTCGAAGCGGCCACCGGTCCGCGCCACCATCAACGGATTCACCTATCGCACCAGCGTGGCGTCGATGGGCGGCAAGTTCATGCTCGGCGTGCCGCCCGAGTTCCGCGAGGGGGCTCGGGTGAAGCCGGGCGACACCGTCGATGTTGATCTCGAGCTCGACACCGAGCCTCGCGAGGTCGCCATTCCCTCGGACTTCGCCGCCGCGCTCGGGCGCAACGCCGACGCGAAGAGGTTTTTTGGAGAGCTGACCTACAGCAACAAGCGCCGTCTTGTGATTGCCATCGAAGCCGTCAAGTCGCCTGAGACCCGGCAGCGGCGGATCGAGAAGACGATCGATCAGCTGAAAGATGGGCGGGCTTAAGTTCTTTCGCGACCCTCTCCCCGACCCTCTCCCCTGCGGGGAGAGGGGGGGTCCATCATGTCGGCGCGTAGGCGCTCACCCATCGCGGCCAGGACCTTCACCAGCAGCCCGTCGCTCGCTTTGATCGCGTCGCGGAACTGCGCGTGGCTCATGACCAGCAGGCGCGCGTCGGTTTTGGCCGTCACCGTGGCGCTGGCCAGGCCGCGGTCCAGCATGCTGATCTCGCCGAAGAAGTCCCCGGGCTTCATCGTGCGGCGCGGCTTGCCTTTGACGTCCACGTGCGCCTCGCCCTCGAGAAGGACGTAGAACGAGTCTCCGGGACTGCCCTGCGTGATCAGCTTGTGGCCGGCTTTTACGCTGACCTCATCCGCCCGGCTGGCCACGAACTCCAGCTCCGACCTGGATAGCTGTGAGAAAAGGGGCACCCGGCTGAGAGCCCTGGTCTTGGAGTCGGCCATCGGCGTGCGCTTATTGTGCAGGTCATGACCTGCTCCGTGTGCGGCCGTCCGCTCCCTGACGGCGCCCGATTCTGCCCCAACTGCGGCGCCTCGGTTGGACCCCTCGTCGGCACCGAGGAAAGGAAGGTGGTCACCGTCCTGTTTGCCGACATCGTCGACTCGACCGGCCTCGGCGCCCGCCTCGACGCCGAGCGCGCTCGTGAATTGCTGGGACAGTTCTTCGGGGCGGCGTCCGAAGAGCTGCTCGCCCTGCGCGGCCGGCCCGAGAAGTTCATCGGCGACGCCGTCATGGCCGTCTTCGGTCTTCCGCACGTGCACGAAGACGACGCGCTGCGGGCCGTGCGGGCGGCCTTCGGAATCCGAGCCCGAACCCGGCGCCTTGGCGAAGCGGCGGAGCTTGGGGTTCCTCTCGAGGTGAGAATCGGGGTCGAGTCCGGGGAGGCTGCAATGGGGCGGAACCCGAGCGGTCAGATGCTCGTGACCGGGCAGGTCGTGAACGCGGCCGCGCGGCTTCAATCGGCCGCCCAGCCGGGCCAGATCCTGGCCGGGAGCACGACGTACGCCCTGACGAAGGACAGCGTCTCCTACGGACGGCGCCGCCGGGTCAAGGCCAAAGGGTTCGACGCCGCGCTCGACGCCTACCCGGTGGTGGGTCTCTCGACGCGCTCGGCCCGGCGCACCATCCCGTTCGTAGGGCGCACCAGCGAGCAGGCCGTGCTCGAGCAGAGCCTCGGTCTCGTGACCTCGACCGGACGACCTGCGCTCGTGACGGTCGTGGGCGAGCCCGGAATTGGCAAATCGCGCCTGGCCGATGAGCTTGCGGCCGGTGTCGGCGCGCTGGTGGCGGTCCTACGCGGCCGGCCCCGCTCCACCACCGACTCGGCGACGTTCTCTCCCGCCTCGACGATAGTCGGCGACCTGGCGGGGATCGAGGCTGGCGATCCTCCCGACAAGATCCGCCGCCTGCTGCGCGAGCTCGTCGACAAATGGAGCGAGCCTGCGGAGGCTGATCGGACCGTCCAGCGCCTGGCTCTCCTTTTCGGCATGGCCGAGCGGAGCGATGAGGCCACCTTCGTGAGCGATGTGCAGGCGGGATTTATCGCTCTGGTCGATGGGATGGCGCGCGATCACCCGGTGATCCTCATCTTCGAGGACGCCCACAGCCTGCAGCCCCCGATGCTGGACCTCGTCGAGCGCCTCGCTTCAGCCGGGCGCGGCGGTGCCCGGCGCGCGCTCATTCTGGCCCTCGCGCGCAACGAGCTGCTCGAGCTGAGACCGAGCTGGGGAGCCACCACCGGCAACGCGGTGCTCCTACGCCTGGATCCCCTTTCGTCGGCTGACTCAATCCATCTCGTCCGCCACGCCGGCGCCGGTATCGCGGAGGCGCAGGCGATCGAGATCGCTGAGCGTGCTGGTGGCAATCCTTTTTTCATCATCGAGACGACCGGCATGCTCATGGCGGACGGTGCCGGCACGGGTTCAAGCGCTCACCTACCGATTCCTCCGACCGTGCAGGCGGTGGTCAGCGCTCGCCTCGACGCGCTGCCCGCACGGCTGCGCGTGCTGGCGCGGCGCGGCTCGGTGTTCCTTTACGGCTTCGACCGCGAGGAGCTTGCGGTCGTCGATCAAGACGCGACCATGGAGGAGCTCATGCAGCTCGAGGAGGCGGAGCTCGTGGTCCGCGACACCATGGCGTCCGGCGCCCCGATCTGGCGCATGCGCCACGCGACTTTGAAGGACGTCGCTTACGCAAGCCTTCCGAAGCGAGAGCGGCTGCGCCTCCACACCCTGGTCGCCAGGTACCTGCTCGATAAGGGCCATCGTTCGACGGCCGCCGACCACTTCGAGCTCGCCGCGCTGGCTTCGCTCGACCTCGACCCGAACGACCGCTCCGCTCCGAACCGTGCGGCTGACGCGCTGCTGGTGGCGGGCGATCGGGCGCGCAGGCGCATGGAGATCCGCTCCGCGATCGATCGCTACGACCGCGCGCTCGTCATGGCCGGGCCTGAGAGCGCGTGGGCGGTGCGCGAGGCGCGGATCCTCGCGGGGCTTGGCGAAGCGCGCTACTGGCTCGGCGAGTATCGACTGGCGTCCGAGGCCTTGACGCGCGCCGTCTCCCTGGCCGAATCCCACGACGACGCGTTCGCGCTGGCGCTTGCGCTGCGTTTTCTCGGCGACATCGCGATCAACTTCGAGGCCGATGTGGACAAGGCCGAGAGGCTGCTCGCCCGGTCGCTCGAGGCGGCCGAGAAGTTGGGCGACCCGATGGCGATCGTACGCACGCTGCTCTTTGCCGGGTGGGTGCCCTGGACACGCGAACGATTCGAGGAGGCCGAGGTGATCTGGCGCCGGGCGCTCGAGCTGGTCGAACCGAATGATCACTGGGCTCGCGTGCGCGCGCTCACCGCTCTATCGATCAACCGCGGTGAGATGAAGGATCTCGAAGGTGCGCTCGATCTGATCGACGAAGCGCGGGCGCTGGCCGAGGAGATCGGCGATCAGTTCAGCATCGCCAACACGTCAGTGCAGAAGGGTCGCGTCCTGAGCGACCTCGGCCGCCATGAGGAAGCGCTGCCCTGGTTCGATCGCGGCGTGGCGATCTTTTCCGAGCTCGGGGCTCGCTGGGAGCTGGCCGACGCTCGAGCCGCCCGGGGCATCGCGAAGCGCGAGCTCGGCCGGCTCGACGAGGCCGAGGAGGACCTGCGCTATGCGATCCGGATCGCCGAGGAGCTTGGCGACAGGCAGCTGCCGGGCTGGACGTGGCGGGCGCTCGCCCAGGTGGCTGAGCTGCGGGGAGACGGCGCCGCGGCCGAGGAGCACTGGCGCCGGTCGCGAGAAGCGCAGTCGCGGGGGCCGCATTAGCCTTCAGGTTGATTGAATTATTCCTGAAAAACCTATTGACTAAGTCGTTAATGGGAATAGGCTTGGGCGATCCGAGGGCGCTGCTACGCCCCACGTCCTGAGTTGGAAAGGAGGGCCTTTATGAGAAGAGCCGTTTCGAGCTTCGCGGCACTCGGCGCGGTCGTGTTGATGGCGATCCCGGCCCAGGCCAGTGGGGCCGGAGCCGTGAGCTTCACGCAGACCTTTCATAACGCGACGCAGGTCCTACTCGACAGCCCCAACCCGTGCACGGGCGTGCTGGGCACCGTGACACTCACCTACAACGGCGTCTTTCATATGACCGTTCTGACCTCGGGCGTGGGTGCCGGAACCGGCTGGGGCACGTTCACGGGTGCCGGCGATTTCACCGTCGCGCAGGTGAACGGCGTCAACTTCACGGGTCATTTCACGAACTGGGACGGTTTCAACTTCAACCTCCAGAACTACACCTCCACGGGGACGTTCATCCTTCACGGGACGGGTTCCGACGGCACGACCATCACCTTTCACGAGGTAATCCATATCACCGCACTCCTGACGTCTCCGCCGACGGTCATCGTTCAATTCGACAAGCCGACCTGCGGCTGAGTTTTACCCTGGAGGGGCGGTTTTCAACGACCGCCCCTCTAGCTCGAAGTCTGGGCGGATCGGATCATTTGCCCAGGCTTCACGGGACGCGGTGGTTCGGCTGAGACGAACGTCGCGTCGTTCCATTCGCTGAAGCGTTCGGGGGTCGTGAGCACGCGCCAGATGCCGTCGGGACTCACGGACGTGACCGCCGCGGGCAGACGTTGACGACCATGTCCCAGTTAATGTGACCGGGAACGATGGGCAGTGCAAGAGTTGACCTCACAATGGTGCCGTCGGACCTGTGGGCGCGTCGCGTTTGGGTCCCGCTGTCCGGAAGTAAGCCTTCGCTCGTGGAGGTGACCGACCGCAAGAGACTGATGATCGGCGCCGTGATCATGCTGCTGGGATTCCTGGTCGTGGTGGCGGTGAGAGCGGAGCATCTTCATTGGGCGTACGCGCTGGCCGCCCTGATCCTCGAGGTAATCGGAGGTCTCATCCTCACCGGGGGAAAACGCGGCGGTTTCTATGTCCTGGCGCCTGACGGCGGCCTGGGTGAATACCTCGGGAAAAACAAGCCCGACCTCAAATCGATGCGGGGAACGAGGGTCAAATAGCCAAACTAGCCGGACCTCCGCTCCATGAGAGGGACGAAGGTCCGGGCTTAGCGGTCAGCTAAACAGCGACGCTCACCGGCGCGGTCGTCTCGTCTGACACGACCTTGCCGTCTTTGAGCTTGATCACGCGGTCGGTTTCGGCGGCGAGGTCCAGGTCGTGCGTGACGAGGATGAAGGTCACCTGGTGCCGGCGGTTCATGCGCCGCATGATCGCCGCCAGCTGAGCGCTCGTTTCGGAGTCGACTGCGCCCGTCGGCTCGTCTCCGAGCACCATCGCCGGCCGGTTCACCAGGGAGCGCGCGATCGCCACCCGCTGCTGCTGGCCGCCGGAGAGCTGGTGAGGGCGGTGGTGCATGCGGTCCTCGAGACCCACCTCTTCCAGAAGCGCCCGGGCCCATTCGCGGTCGCCCTTCGGCTTGGTCGCGTAATGCAGCGGGAGCATCACGTTCTCGAATGCGGTGAGGGCCGGCAGCAGGTTGTACTCCTGGAAGATGAAGCCGATCGTTGAGCTACGCAGGCGAGCTTTCTGGTCGTCTTTCATCGCCGACGTTTCCATGCCGTCGATCACGATCCGACCGCTCGTCGGCTTGAGCAGCAGCCCGAGGCTGTCCAGCAGCGTGGTCTTGCCCGAACCTGAGCGGCCGACGATGGCGAGGAACTCGCCGGATTCGATGTTGAAGCTCACGCCGTCCAGCGCGCGGACGACGGTCTTGCCCTGCTTGTAGTGCTTGGTGAGGCGGTCGATCTCGATCATTGAATTTCTCCTTTCTCTTGAAGTTCTAGTTAGACCGCAGCGCCGCGACCGGGTCCATCCGGGAGGCGCGGAATGCGGGGATGATGCCGGCGGCGGTGCCCAGGGCCAGCGCGAAGCCGACGCACAGCGCGGCCAGGGCGGGTGTGACGAGGAAGATGGCGCCCTGCGCGGGCGGCATCGTCGCGTTGATGAGGGTCGTGACGGCGATACCGAGGCCCAGGCCGATCAATCCACCGAGCAACCCGATGAAGCTCGATTCGAGCAGGAACTCGCCCATGATCGCCTTCGTCGTGGCGCCAATCGCCTTCTTGAGGCCGATCTCGCGGACCCGCTCGCTGACGGCCATGATCATCGTGTTGATCACGGCGAGGCCACCGATGACGAGTGC
>Ga0185299_10002588_pt1 | contig 27268 bp, 23 predicted proteins | sample PaiPotPPA55metaG_FD_128002 | JGI IMG/M metagenome (GOLD analysis project Ga0185299, IMG submission 128002) | Iron sulfur acid spring bacterial and archeal communities from Banff, Canada, to study Microbial Dark Matter (Phase II) - Paint Pots PPA... ...
CACGCATACTACCTGAAGTATCAGAACAGGCGGCCCGATTACATCGCGGCGTGGTGGAACGTCGTCAATTGGGACTCGGCCACGGAGCACTATTCAGCGGCCAAGAAGTAGTCTGGCCAGCAGTACGCAACTAAAGTCGAGGGCCCGGTCCGAATCTCGGACCGGGCCTTTTCCTTCTTTCAGAGACTCTCAACCAGGATGCGATCAGGCCATCGCGTGGCGCTTGGCCATTGCAATCGGGCCGACTCGCGGCGCGCCATGATAGCTGGATGGCGAAGCGGCATACGCCCTGGCTTCCCGCGTCGCAAGCGTTTGCGGGCCCATGGCTCCCGGCGTGCGGCGTGTCGCCTCGCGCACCAACTCCATCCGCCCACGCACTCGGAACTTCGTCAACAGCGACGAGACGTGGAACTTTACGGTGCGTTCCGAAAGATTCAGCGTGGCGGCAATTTCCTTGTTGGCCAAACTGCGCATAACCCCGCCAAGCACTTCTTCTTCCCGGCGCGTCAGTTTCACCGCACTGCCGACCGAATGCCCGGCCTGCAGCAGTTTTTCGGCCTTCTCGGTCAGGCCTTCCAGGGAGTCATGCGCGGCTTCCACCATTACCACATAGTCCCGCGGCGACTGGCCCCGGACCATGCAATGCATCGCCAGCAGACCGGCCGCTTCCTCGACTGGAAACTGCCCGTCCGGCCCGGCGGCGACATGAAAATGCGAAACGCCGGTGTTCTTTTCATAGAAAAAATAGGTTTCGCGTGGAGTATGAGAACTGTCCTGCGACTGGTGTGTGTCGGAATGATGCGGTTGTTCATTTCTGCGGATTACTTTCACTGCACCCCTCCGTACGTAGCCTCGCAATGGCAACCGAGACCCGTTGGTTTTTGTTGATAGCCTCTTGGCGAGGCATTTTTCCACTTCTGAAGCAAGCAGTCAGGTGATAAGCCAAGTTTGGGGGTTGTGGGGACCCAGCGTCTAAAACCCTCAGAAACGGCACGCCGAGACGTGAGAAGGTACACCCTGACACTTCGCTCGCTATTCTAGTTTTTACCACCCACCGAACTGCCAACTGTATGCAACCTGACCGCCGAATCCCGCGAGTACTATAACTTGCTAAAACTGTGGTACTTATTTTCCCGTAGAAAACCCTAGGGCTATCCTGTAGCGGTAGGAATTTCATAGTCTGCGAAATTTTTCCCACAGGATTTGCTTTATCGTAGGCGTTAGTCGGCATTTTGCGGGTTTTTCCACAGGGCCTGGAGCAGTTCCCTTTTTATTCGCTACCAGCCCTTAGTACTGCTCTTTCTCCAACGTATATAATATACTAGTAAATAGTATTGTCAAGTAAATAATGACGACAATACCCAAAAAAAACTTTCCTGTGGCCGTTTCCTTTCTCGTTCGTTTGCAACGATTCGAATTGTGTTCCGGAGCTATGATTTCATAGTATCCCGCCCCTTTCGTTGCGCGGGAGCAATGAAGTCGCTTTAGTTTGCGACGATGTGGGTGTGTTCCGGAGAGATCAGTTCGTAGGTGATATCCCGCCACTTTATCTTACGCGTGATCAGTGAAGTCGCGAAATTCACGACGTACAGGAACGGAACGAAGATCGTCAGGAGGATGTAGATCCACGCCTGACCCATGATCTGCGAGCGCGCTGCTGGCAGCGCCTCCGTTACTCCGGCAACGCGCAAGCTGCTGCGGATCATTCCGAGCAAGACCGGAAGAAACGTCAAAATCGCGTGATGAAATGACGGGAGGGTCGCAATCACATCTCCGAGAGTCAGAGACACGCCGAGAAGCAGCGTCAAGCAGTACAACAAATGCGTTGCGAACCCGAACGCCCACATTTCTTGAGCGTAGACGCGCGTGATCAGAATCTGCCGGTTCGTAAATTCCAGCAGGCCCGCGAAATCCGTTTCTACATACGAGAGCGTTAGGCACTCCGGTAAAAACACGATTGGCCGGTTCGCTCGCTGCAGGGCGCGCGTCATTGAATAATCGTCGCTAACCGAATTTTTCCAGTCCTCCGCGACTCCGATTTTATCGAACACATCACGGCGTAGGGCCATGCCGCCACCCCAGCAAAAATTCCTGCCCTTCTCGCTGAGCATCGTGACAATCGGCGCGTTCCAGGCGGCCAGCAACACCGTCGCCAGGTCGCTGCGGTTTGGAATCAACCACCGCATCGTGGTGGTCGCTCCCACGCGGGCATCCGCAAGCGGAGCCACCAGTTTTTTCAACCACGATTTCCCAGGGCGCCCATCGGAATCGGCGAACGCCAAAAACTCAAAATCCGGCGGCAGCTGCTCGATCGCGAACCGCAAGTTGTTTACTTTCTCGCCGCAGCCCTCGGCCTTGTCCGCGATCACCACGTGAGCCTTCGCTCGCGCAGTCGCCGCGACCCGCTTCACGATCGCGTACGCTGGATCGGATTCCGAAGCCAACACGAAAAATGTCTCGTAGTTTTGGTGATCGAATTCCGTCAGCGTGGTCAGATTCCGCTCCAGGCCAGGCTCGAGCCCCTTGCAGGAACAGAGCACCGCCGTCCGTGGCGCGTAGAAGCCTGGATCGGTGGCTGCCCGCCGCCGCGCATAGCCCAGCCATTGCAAGCCTTGCCATACCAGATACAGACCCATCGCGATCTGCACGACCGACAGAAAATAGAAAAGAGTTTCCACTGTGAATCGAGCGTAGCAGAACACTTACCTATCCGCATTGACTCCGTGTAGAGGTAGAATCGCACCGGTAAACGTCAGCGCCGAGGAGGCTTCTTATGAATGGCCGCGTGGACATTGCGATGGTTACGACAGCAAATGATTTGCCTGGCTATCGCGTCGTCAGGAACTATGGGATCGTCCGCGGGATCATCGTGCGATCACGCAGCATCGTCGGGAACTTCGCGGCGGCGCTCCAAACCGTGGTCGGCGGCAATATCACCATTCTCACGAACCTCTGCGAGAAGACGCGCGAGGATGCCTTCGAATTGATGTTGCAACATGCGGCCCAGCATGGCGCAAACGCCGTCGTCGCCATGCGCTACGACGCCACCGAAGTGATGCAGGGCGTCACCGAAGTTCTGGCTTACGGCACCGCCGTGCAGGTGGAGCGCTCCGTCTGACTCAATCATTAAGATTCAGGGACCCATTCCTAACAAGGCTCTAGACTAGCAGCCTGCGGAAAAAGTCGGATTTGTCATCCCGAACCCGCGTCGTTTGCGGGTGAGGGATCTGCTGTTCGCAAGAAAACCAAGGAAAAAGCAGATTCCTCACCCCGTTCAAAAACCGAACGGGGTTCGGAATGACATATTTTTGAGTTTTTCCGCAGGCTACTAGGTCACGAAAGGAACTTGAACCGCGTGATAAATGCGCTCCGTAACTTGACCCGGGAGCTGGAAGTGGATCGTTCACTGGGCGAACTGAATAGATTTCGCGAACGCATTGAAGCACTTGACCGCCTTGACGCTTATCCCCTGGATAGGCAGTTTCCGGCTTCGGATTCCAAGTCCATCGAGGCGAGGCTCTATCGCCAAGCAAGAGCCCTCCAAGCCAAGCTGGAAGCCACCAATTTGAAGTTCTATGACACGATCCGTGAAGAGATTCAGCGGGGAGCCGATCCGAAGCAGTTGCTTCAGTGGACAGTCAAATCGGGCAAGGTTGGAGATGCGATCTGTCTCGCACCCGGCGAAAGCTACGACTATCTCGATGAACTGGTGAGTGGAGTTTTGCGGTTCGTGAAGCCCGATGCTCGGATCGTCCAGTTGCCGGCCGAGATGGTGCCCTATCAGCCCACGCCGGCGCGCCACATCTTCGACCTCATTGCCCGCACGCAGCTCACTGGGCGGGACGTGCTTATCGACCTTGGTTCTGGACTGGGTCACGTTCCATTGTTGGCCTCTATCTGTACAAGCGGGCGCAGCGTCGGGATCGAGGTGGAGGGAGCTTATGTGAATTGCGCCCGGCAAAGCGCCTTTGAGCTAAACCTGAACAACGTAACATTTTTCCAGCAAGACGCGCGAGAGGTGGATTTGTCCAGCGGTACGGTATTTTATCTGTACACGCCGTTCCTTGGCACTATTCTGCGCGCCGTGTTGGACTTGCTACGGCGCGAAGCAGTGAGCCGCGAGATCCGAGTCTGCACATTTGGCCCGTGCACGCCAACCATTGGAGAAGAGCGGTGGCTAGAGCCCATTGAGCCACTGGAAGCGGGCCGGATCGCGGTATTTCGCTCAGGCAATTGAGGTCTCTGAGCGCAGCTGGTGGTAGAATTCCGCCTTCCAATGTTCTGCTCTTCTTGCGGTGCCAAGAATTCTTCCGTGGGACGGTTTTGCTCAGCCTGTGGCGCAGCCCTCAACCACGACGCGGAAGCCACCGTCCTCGCTGACGATTCGGTTGCGGAGGGTCTGACGATCGATCCGACCACGCCGCGGGTGCCCCTTCCGCCGCGGACCCCGGCGGCGCGGACGCCCTCCCCTCGCGTCACACCTCGGATTCCGTCAGCCTCGACCGGTTCCTTACTGAGTTCGGACCCTATCGGCGGTGGAAGATTCGTTCCCGGCCAAATCGTTGCCGAGCGCTACCGCATCGTCGCGCTAGCGGGCCGCGGCGGAATGGGCGAGGTCTATCGCGCCGAAGATCTCAAGCTCAGCCAGATCGTAGCCATCAAATTTCTACCGGAAACGCTTTCCAAAGACGCTGCGGCGCTCTCGCGTTTCCACTCCGAGGTGCGCATCGCGCGTCAGGTTTCCCATCCCAACGTCTGCCGTATGTTCGACATCGGCGACGCGGACGGCGTCACTTTTCTCACGATGGAATACGTTGACGGCGAAGACCTCGCCTCATTGGTGCGCCGCATCGGCCGACTCCCCGCCGATAAAGCCACCGAAATCGCGCGCCAAGCCTGCGCGGGTCTCGCAGCCGCGCACGAGCGCGGGGTGATCCACCGCGACCTGAAACCCGCTAACCTGATGCTCGACAGCGCCGGAAAAATCCGCATCACCGATTTTGGCTTGGCCGCAATCGCCGCCAGTATTCAGGGCGCGGAGGTCCGCGCCGGTACCCCCGCCTACATGGCGCCGGAACAACTCGCCGGCAAAGAAGTGACGGTAAAAAGCGATTTGTATTCGTTGGGCCTCGTCCTCTATGAAATACTGACCGGCAAACGTGCCTTTGAAGCGGCCACACTGCCCGAATTGATGAGGCTGCGCGAAGCGTCCGCGCCTACCAGCCCCACCTCGATAGTTCGAGATCTCGATCCGTTGCTGGAGCGCGTGATCATGCGCTGCCTGGAACGAGACCCGGCCCTGCGTCCGTCTTCCGCCTTGCAGGTGGCCGCCGCCCTGCCCGGCGGAGACCCGCTCGCCGCCGCGCTCGCGGCGGGCGAAACGCCATCTCCGCAGATGGTCGCTGCCGCTGGAGAGAACGCCAGCCTAGCTCCGCGCATCGCCCTGGCGTGCCTCGCAGCGGTTATCGTAGGGACAATTCTGTTCGCCTACGTCGGCCTGAAGGAAAACGCACTCGAGCTTCTACATCCGACAAAGTCCCCTGAAGTTCTGGCCAACAAGGCTGCCGAAACGCTCGCAAAGATCGGCTACCCTGAGCGTCCGGTCGATAAATCATGGGGCTTTAACTACAACTATGATTTCGTGAACTACGTTTCAAAGAGTGACAAGCCGCGTCCTAATTGGAGTCAAATTCTCACTCAGCGGCCGGAGTTGCTCGAATATTGGTACCGGCAGAGTTCGCGCGAAATGGTCTCGCAAGATGTTTGGGGATTCGGGCTAACACCGGGGGGTGTCACATTTGATGATCCGCCTCCGACCTTGTCGGGAATGATCACGGTCTGGTTCGATGCCGAGGGACGCTTGCAATGGCTCCAGGCGATTCCTCCCCAAGTCGAGTCTGCCGCATCCGGAGTGAGAAGCGCCGCAACCCCCGTGGATTGGAGCGTACTGTTCGCAGCCGCCGAAATCGATCCGGCAAAACTCCATCCGGTTGCTCCTGTCTGGAACTCTCTCGCTGCTTCCGACGTTCGCGAGGCATGGGACGGTACGTGGCCAGCGAGCGGTCGTCCGCTGCACGTGGAAGCAGCCGCCTGGCACGGCAAACCGGTTTTCTTTTCGCTCATCGGCCCTTGGACCAAGCCCGACCGGATGCCGCCGAAAGACGAGGACAGCAAAGGCAGGGCCGCAAATATTTTTGCATTAACTTTGGCAATCGTCGTCGCTCTTGGCGGAGTCTGGTTCGCGGTCCGGAACATCGCACGCTGTAGAGGTGATCGCAAAGGCGCATGGAGGTTGGCATGTGTCGTGTTCACGGTGGAAATTGCGGCCTTCCTGCTCCACGCACATTTCGTACCCGTAGTCGATATGCTTCTTCCCGTCGTGCTGGCCATCAGCACCGCCTTGTTCGCCTCCGGCGCGATGTGGGTGTTGTATATGGCGCTCGAGCCTTACGTTCGGCGCACCTGGCCGCAGACCATCATTTCGTGGACGCGTTTGATGGAGGGGCGCCTTCGCGACCCGTTGGTTGGCCGAGACGTGCTTTTCGGCGTACTTCTTGGCATTGCCTGGGTTTTGGTTTATGAATTCGGCTTGCTGTCGAATATTCGTGGTGGTGCGCCCTTTGCACTAGTTCCCACTAGTTTTCTCCTCGGGGCTCGCGAAGCGGCCGCACTATGGTTGAGCATCGTGGTCAACTCCTCCGTTGGCACCTTGCTCTTCTTCTTCACGCTGGTATTCCTGCGGGTTCTGGTCCGCAACAGTTGGCTGGCCGCGGTGATATTCGTCTTGCTCCACACGGTGCCAAGAATTTTGTCCAGCGATTACGTTGTCGCGGACACCATCGTGTGGCTGACGATCTATATCATCGCCGCCATCGCGCTCGTTCGGTTTGGCCTAATCGTGCTGGGAGTTTGCTGCTTCACGACCAACGTATTGCTGAATGTTCCCTACACTCTTGATTTCTCCAACTGGTACGCCGCGCATAGTCTGCTCATTGTGCTGTTCTTTGTCGCCCTCGGTGCCTGGGGATTTTATCTCTCGCTTGCTGGTAAGCCGCTGTGGAAAGACGAACTCTTCGAGTAGCGGGGTCATAAGCTTCCCGCCGCTCCAGACGAAGACTAGGAATTGCTACCGTCGTTCTGTAAGACGTCGGCTGTGACTTTCGCGCTCAGCGTTTCGACCTCGGCGAGCGCGCGGCTCGCCGCCATCCGCGCCTTCTCCATGAATGACGAATCCAGCAAAAATGCGCAGCGGTCCACGAACGGATGGTTCGCCGCCTCAAACGGCCTGCGCCGGCGCGATGTCCCGCTGCGCGCGATCAATACCTCGTACATCTGCAAGTCCCGCTGAAAATCCAGCGCATCGCCCAAGTTCCACTTCTGTTGCCGCGTCAGCGCATTCAGGAATTTCCGCCGGAACAAGGCAGCGTCCTTTCGCGGCATCGGTTTGGGCTTAGCTCGGCCCCGCGCCGGCGGCGGCTCTGTTGTCGCCACTTCCAGTGCGTGCACAGTCATTGCGATCAGCGCCTCGCGTTGCAGCAGTCCCAGCAAATCGCGGTACAACGCCGCGTGCACCTGCAAACCGTACCGCCCATGCTCCTCCACGTAGGTATCCACGAATCGCGGCACGATTCGTTCGCGCAAAAGGGCTTCCGCCAGCCGCCCCGGCAATTCCACCGGCGGATCATTCAAGTTGTGCCTGGCCCGATCCATGGGTGCCATAGTAGTAGCACAGACACTCCTGTCTGTGCTGCCTTTAACACAAGCACGCCGCAACGCGTCAGCAGTCACCGCTCTCCCCGATTCCGCGAGTCAGAGTCTCCCAAGGCGCAATGCACAACAAAAAAGGCCCGGCGAAACTACGCCGGGCCCTCTGGTCCGAGAAAAATGTTCTGGCGCGGAGGACAACCCGCGCCAGAGTCAGCGATGTTTAGTGAATCGCCCGCGGTGCATCCGGAGGCAAGCGCTTCGGTTTAGGCTCCGGCGGCACGATCGGTGTCGCTACCGGATCCTTCTGCAGCGCGTGCTCCAGTACTTCGTCCAGCGTGCGAACATAAGTGATCTTCATATCGCCGAGAATATCCGGCGTAAGATCCGCGACAGCGTTAGGCTCGTTGTCCGCAGGCAGCAGCACTTCCTTGATGCCCGCGCGCTTCGCGCCCAGCACCTTCTCTTTCACGCCACCGATCGGCAGCACGATTCCGGACAAGGTCATCTCGCCGGTCATCGCCAGTCGATCGCGCACCGGCCGCCCGCTCAGCAGGCTGACCAGCGCCGTCACCATCGCCGCCCCCGCCGAAGGTCCATCCTTCGGCACTGCGCCCGACGGCACGTGGATGTGAATGTCCTGCTTCCGGAAGAAGTCCGGATCGATGCCGTAGCGTTCGCCGTTCGCGCGTGTCCACGTCAGCGCCGCCGTCATCGACTCCTGCATTACTTCTCCCAGATGCCCGGTCATCGTGAATTGCTTCCCGCCGCGCATTCTGGTGGCTTCGATAAAGATGATGTCTCCGCCCACCGGGGTCCACACCAAGCCGACCGCAACTCCCGGCCGCTTGACGCGTTCCTCGACTTCCTTTTCGGTGCGGAATTTCGGCACGCCCAGAAATTCCTTTACGACTTCGGGCGTGACCACCATCTTTTCCGGTTTGTCTTCCGCGATGCGTCGCGCCTGTTTTCGCGTGATCGTAGCGATCTCGCGCTCCAGGTTACGCACACCGGCCTCACGCGTGAAGCTGTGGATGATCTCGCGCAGCCCCTCGTCGGTGAATTCCAGCTGGTCCGGCACTTTCACCCCGTGTTCCGTAGCCTGCTTCGGAATCAGGTATTTGTGCGCGATGTGCAGCTTCTCTTCACCCGTATACCCGGGTAGCTCGATGATCTCCATGCGGTCCCGCAAGGGCTCTGGAATTGGATCCATCCAGTTTGCCGTGGCGATGAACAGCACTTTCGACAGATCGAACGGCACGTCCAGATAGTGGTCGCGGAACGCATTGTTCTGTTCCGGATCGAGCACTTCCATCAGCGCCGATGACGGATCGCCGCGGAAATCGCGCCCGAGCTTGTCGACTTCGTCGAGCATCATAACCGGGTCGTTGGTCTCGCCACGCTTCAAGCCTTGAATAATCTGGCCCGGCAGCGCGCCGATGTACGTCCGGCGATGCCCGCGAATTTCCGCTTCGTCGTGCATACCGCCAAGAGCAATGCGCACGAATTTGCGGCCAAGCGCTCGCGCAATCGATTTGCCGAGCGAGGTTTTGCCCACACCTGGAGGTCCGACGAAGCACAGAATAGGTCCCTTCATCCCTGGCTGGAGTTTCTTCACCGCCAGGAAATCCAGGATGCGTTCCTTGACCTTCTCCAGGTCGTAGTGATCTTCGTCGAGAATCGTTCGCGCCTTGCCAATGTTGATCTCTTCCGCACCGGAAGACTTGCTCCAGGGCAGCGATGTCATCCATTCAAGGTACGTGCGCGAAACCATGTATTCGGCCGAAGCAGGCGTCATCTTCGACAGCCGCTTCAATTCGCGATCGCACTCTTTCTTGGCTTCCGCCGTCATTCCGGCGTCGTCCACCTTCTTGCGGAGCTCGTCGATCTCCTGCATCGAATCGTCGGATTCGCCGAGTTCCTTCTGAATCGCCTTCATCTGCTCGCGCAGCAAATACTCACGCTGGTTTTGGCTCACCTGCTCCTGGACCTGCTCGTGAATCTTCGAGCGCAACTCGAGCACTTCCAATTCCTTGGAAAGCTCGCGGATCAACGCTTCCAACCGCTTACGCACATTCGGCGTCTCGATCAATTCCTGCCGAACAAGTGTCGAGAGCGAAGGCAGCGTGCCCGCAATGAAGTCGGCCAGGCGGCCTGGATCGTCAATCGCCGTCGCCACCGACTGCAAATCGTCGGATAGCTGCGGTGAATGGCTCACCACGTCGCGGAACAAATCCTGCGCGTTGCGTTGTAGCGCTTCCAGCTCTGAATCGGGCTCGCCGGAAATATCCGGCTGCGCTTCCACCCGCGCCCGCAAATACGGCCGCAAGGTGATCAATTCCGTGATTTGGATGCGCTGCAATCCTTCCAGGAAAATCACTACGTTACCGTTCGGCATTTTTACGGTCTTGTGGACCTTTGCCAACGTGCCTACTTTATGGAGGTCCGCAGCCGAAGGGTCTTCCACCCGCGGATCGAGCTGGGCGACCACGCCCAATTGCTTCTCTTCACCCTCCAAGGCATTTACCAGTGCCAGCGAGCTTTCCCGTCCAACCGTCAGCGGCAGCACCGCCCCGGGAAACAGGACCGTGTCCCTAACGGGCAGGATCGGTAGAACCTGTGGCACCACAAATTTCTTCTCAGCCATGATGTCCCCAATCTTAAGCGCGGCTACCCTTCCAAGTTCAGGGAAGTAATGAAACAACCACGCTATTCCAACTTAGATGCACCAGGTTCCCAAACGATCTACTTAGATGCACAATCAAAGAGCAGAAAATCTTAGTGTCCTGTGCTAAAGATAACCTTGCCTTGTTCCTGCTCTCCAATATCCCATCTAAAATCAATCTATTTAATAATTTATGGACACTAACGAGACCCGCTTGGTCGGAGAACGCTGCCGTCCTTATCGGCAAAGGGCTCCGCTTCTTCAGGTTTTTCGCGGTCTTTCGGCTTAAATTTACTTCTTACATACCGCATTGCCTCGTCCCGGGTCGACACTTTCCCCTCCAACTGCGCGTCCTCCAAGGATCCCAGGATCCGGCTGAAAACTGGCCCCGGCTTGTAGCCCATCTCGCGCAAATCGTCGCCCGTCAGTAACTTAGATGGCCGAATTTGTTCGGGAGGTGTCTCTACCAGGAGCCGCCTCACAAAGTTATACGCGTCCAAACGCCGATGGCTCGACGTGCAATCCAGCCGGTGCAACTCCATATGCTCCTCGAATCGTGGCAACCGAACAAACCGCTTCAGCGTGGCGGGGCGCATCTGTTCGACGTCCTTAAATCTCATATGGTTCGCAATCAACGCAAGAATTTGCTCCGTTTCTTCATTCGAGAACCGGAACCGGCGGCAAATCTCTTCGCCCATGCGCTCCCCAACACTTACATGCCCGTCAAACCGGATGCGATCGCCGGTCTCCGCCACCGACCGGAAAGTAGGCGGCTTGCCCACATCGTGTAGGAGCACTCCCCACGCCAATGTCCCGGGGGCGCCCGCCTCTAGCTCATCGAGCATCAGCAGCGTGTGCGTCCAGACATCTCCTTCTGGATGATATTGCGGCGGCTGCTCCACGCCCTTCATCGCCGCCACCTCGGGTAACACCGCTGCGAGCAGTCCGGTTTCGTCCAAGAGCTCGAAACCCCGCCGAGCCGCCCCTTCGGTCAATAGCTTCGTCAATTCGTCACGCAAGCGCTCCGCGGACACCGCCATGGTGATCTCATGAGCATGATGGCGGATCGCCGCAAGCGTTTCCGGCTCAATCGCAAACCCAAACCGCGCCGCAAACCGCACCGCGCGCATTAACCGTAGCTTGTCTTCCGCAAATCGCCGGTCGGGCTCACCGATAGCCCGAATCACTCCAGCCTTAAGATCGGCTTCCCCGCCAACAAAATCCAGCACTTCGCCGTTTTCCGGCCGCATCAGCAATCCGTTGATGGTGAAGTCCCGGCGCTTCACGTCTTCTTCCGCCGACTTGGTGTAAATAACTTGATCGGGCCGACGCCCATCCGAATACCCCACGTCCGCGCGAAACGTAGCCACTTCCACCTTGAAGCCCTCGCGGAGAATGACCACGACCCCAAACTGCGCTCCCACCGCCAGCGCGTCTGGAAACAGTGCCATCACTTGTTCAGGAATAGCGTCGGTGGCAACGTCATAGTCCACGGGCGAGCGCTGAAGCAGCAAATCGCGCACACATCCGCCGGCCAGCAGCGCCTGGTACCCATGCTGCCGCAGCGTCGCGCAAATCGAATTCGCTAGTTCCCGGCTGTCCATACTCATTAGATGAGATACCGTGACGGAATGCTGTCCGCTGTCAATCAACTTCGGTCCAATTCATAACATCGCGCAATTCGGTGAAACACGTACGGCAGATCCAATCATAGTCCGCTCCCAGCTCGTAGGCTGTCTTGCGCACCCCTCGTGGAGTATCCCCGGACCCTCGATGTCGGCAAAGGTCGCGCAACACGCCGTCCACTGGTCGTGATCCCAACGTTCGCTGGGGGGCAGTATATGTCTTGCGGCGAGGAGCCACCCCTCGAAGTCCCTTGCAGTTGTCTATACGTCAATCTTGCTTCGACGGCATCCTTCTAGGATAGAGCGATTGTCGCTCTTCGCGGGAGCCTGTGTCTCGTGGGCTAGTATCGAAAACGGTGAGCTTCCACGTTCGGTTTACTTGCAGCGGAAAATCATGCAGGTAATGTCATCAGCCTGCCGCGTGGCCCCAACAAATTGATCCACATTTCGCATCAAGTAGTGCAATGACTCCTGCGCAGTGCCGCTCGGCAGAGCGCATATCGCCGCCAGCCATCGCTTGTTTCCAAACTCCTCACCGGCCGCATTGAAAGCCTCAATGCAACCATCTGTAAAGAAAATCAACACATCGCCCGGATGAAGGCAGGCGTTCCCGACCTCATAGGCCGCGTCGGGTTCAATACCCAGCGGCAATCCACCTTTATCCAGCTCCTCCAGCGTTCCGTTCGCGCGCCGTAGCACCGGAGCGTTGTGCCCAGCGTTCACATAGGTAAGGATGCCGGTACCGTGCTCGTACTGCGCCAGAACCGCCGTGGTAAATCGGCGGCCGTCCAGACTGTACGCGGACGCGTAGCGATTCAGCCGTGGCACCAGCACGCCCAGCGGCGCATCCTCTCCTGCCACGGTGCGCAGGCTCGCTTGCATCGTAGCCATCAGCAGTGCCGCTGGAACGCTCTTCCCGGCCACGTCCGCGATCACCAGCATTAACCTGCCGCCCTCCGCCGCGCCCACGGTCGGGTAAAACGCGTCGTAGTAATCGCCCGCCACCGAGTTCTGTGGCCGCGTCGCGAACGCGATTTCCCCGCCGGGCACATCCGGTGGCTGTGATGGAACCAGCCAGGTTTGAATCTCTCGGGCGATTTCCAGGTCCCGCTTCATGGTCACCTTGTCGGCCAACTCTAGTGAAAGTAGGAGGAGCAACAGCAGCGCCGAGAACCATTCGAACTTAGCGTCCAGAACGAAACCGTTGCTGAGCTGAAACCGCATGCTGGACAAAATGAAAAGGGTCAACGCCACCAGCAGCAGTACGCGACGCGCCGGCGACAGTTTCATCATCAAGGCCCAGAAGAATTGCTTGGCGATGAAAAAAGGGCGCCGCCAGCGGGGCAGCGCCTCCACTTCCTCCCAGTCCACGTCTTTTCCGTAAAATCCGTAGCTCGCGCGGGCATCAGCAGTAAACTGCGCCCACAAAACATCGATATCCTTGCCTTCGCTAACGCGTTGCCAGAATCCGCGGGTCCGCCTAAAGCGGCCGGGCCAGCGGGGTTCTGGCGTGCGTGGGACGGCGGGAGGTGCGACAGGGCTCATCGTCGAAGAGTATACGGTATTGGGCGGGCTCAGGACTCATCGCGATCGCGCTTCGGTCCATCGGAATGCAGCGAGCCGCCAAATTTCACAGAATCGAAGCCGAAACGGTCGCGCAGTTGGTCCGCAGCGCGAGTCAGCTTTTCGAGCTTGCTACGCCGCTCTGCTTCCAGAAGATCGAGTTGCTGCATGCCGTGCGAGAAGCCACTCAGGGCTACACCCAGAAGGCGAATTTTGCGCTTCATGTTGCGGTGCTCGCGAAATAGACTCTGAAAGACCGCGAAAATGTCGCTGTCGAGAAGCGTCGGTTCTGGTAGCGTCTTCGATCGCGTGTAGGTGTCGAAGCCCGCGTAGCGAATGGTCAGCGTCAACGTGCGTGTGGCCAACCCCGATTCCCGCAGACGCTTGCAGGCTTTTTGCGAAAGGTGGCTGAGCATGGACACCAGCACCTCTGTGTCGTTCGTGTCTTCGCCAAAGGTATGATTGTGCGAGATCGATTTCGGCTCGGCGTCGATCACGAACTCGTAGGAATCGCCTCCACGCGCTTTCCTGTAAAGTGCGGTTCCCCATTGCCCAAAAACTTTCTCCAGTTTTTCTTGCGGCGTATCCGCAAGCTGCCCGACGGTCTCGAGGCCCAGCGCGCGAAGCGCCCGTTCCGTGACTTCGCCAATCCCCGGAATCTTCCGCACCGGAAGCGGCGCCAGGAATCGCGCCTCGCTGCCTGGCACAACCCAAACCAGTCCGCGCGGTTTTGCCTGCTCCGAAGCCACTTTCGCCACCAACCGGGTGGCGGCCAAGCCGCCTGAGCAGGGAAGCCCGGTGGTAGCGGTAATCGTGCGCAAGAGCTTGTCGGCAGCAGCCAGCGGCGGCCCCTGCAAACGTTCCGTGCCTGCAAGATCGAGATAGGCCTCGTCGATCGAAACCATCTCCACGATCGGCGAGAATTTCGCAAGGATCGTAGCGACGCGGTCGCTCCATTCTCCATATTTGTGATGGTGCCCGTCGAGAAAAACAGCGTGAGGGCAAAGCTTGCCCGCGGTCCGCAACGGCATCGCCGAATGCACGCCGAACTTGCGCGCCTCATAGCTGGCCGCGGTAACAACGCCACGTTGATCCGGTCGCCCGCCAACGATAACGGCCTTGCCAATCAATTCCGGCCGCTCCAGCAATTCCACCGAAACAAAAAACGCATCCATATCCACATGCAAAATCGAAGCGGCCGCAGGCAGCGAGTGCTCGTCCACCGCCCCATGAATCGCCCGAAACCGCGCCAGCTCCGGCATTCCCGTAGCCTAGCCCGAATTCACCACCGTGCCAATCGCTCTGAATCGGCGACCATGCCGATCGCCGCATCTGTAGCCGCCGTCTCCGAGACGGCGGAATTTAGATGACACACGAACGTAACCATTACGTCGCAAATGAACGGAAATCCCAAGGCGGAGTCGTGCACATTGCAAACGATGTGCCAGTAGGACTCTCTAGCAGGCCGCGGAAAAAGTCCTTTTCTTCAGGAGGTCGGTGCGTTAGCGCCGACGTAAACTGCGTGCTCTCAAATGGGCTTCAGCCCCTGAAGAAGGCTTTTTCTTCGCTTTGTTGCGTTTTTCCGCAGCCCGCTAGACCACGCGTCGGTAGACCAGGGCTACGCTTCCAACGTTTTTATGTTTTCTCAGCAGCGATGACGCGGGGAATGCCGGCTAGGTCGTTGGTTACGCCGACGCGCGTCCAGTTGGCGGCATCGAGCAGCGGTTGCACGGCGGGAAGGCTGTCGTGGCCGAGTTCGAGGACCAGTATGCCGCCCGGATTAAGATTTGTTGCGGACTGCGAGATTAGATTGCTATACAACTCATAGCCCTCTTCGCCGCCGAACAGCGCTATCTCCGGTTCATGGTCACGGACTTCGCGGGCCAGCGTCGGCGCTTCGCGCCGGCCGATGTACGGCGGATTGCTCACGACCAGATCGAAAAGGAGTGGCGCGGCTGTCTCGCCACTCGTTATCCGCTCCTCGCCACTTCTGTCGAGTAAATCACCCTGAACAAATCGTATGCGCTCGCCAACGCCATGTCGCACCGCGTTGCGTCCGGCGACTTCGAGCGCCGCTCGCGAAATGTCCGTCGCCACAAACTCAGCCTTCGGCAGTTCTTTCGCCAGAGCTATCGCAATGCAGCCGGATCCCGTGCCGATGTCGGCGATTTGCAGGCCTTCGCCGATTGTTTTTTGCGGCCGGCCGGCGCGGACCTCGCGCAGGGCCAGGCGATCGAGGGCGACTTCGATGACGTGCTCAGTTTCGGGGCGGGGAATCAGTACGGCGGGTGTGACTTCAAACTCCAAACCCCAGAATTCTTGCTGTCCAGTCAGGTATTGCGTGGGTTCGCCTGCGGCTCGTCGGGCAATCAGCGCAAAGAAACGATCTGTGATTTCTTGTGGCAGATTTTCTTCGGGGTGGGAGTACAGCCAGGTGCGATCGCGTGTTGCGACGTGGAGCAGAAGAAGTTCGGCGGACAGCGTGAATGACGGCACGCCCGCTTCACGGAGTTCCGCGATACCGGTCTTCAGTGCGGTGCGAACGTCCATCGGAGTTTACGCGGACTTTCGTATGGGGCTTCTCGCGGACTTCTTGCCGGCCGTCACGGTGACACAGGCAGAAGTGCCTGCGCTACTAAGGGCACCCCGATCATCACGCTTCGGAGAGCTCTTGCTGGAGGCGCTCGGATTCGTAGTGTGACATGAGCCCGTCGACAAGTGGGCCAAGCTTTCCGTCGATGACTTCATTCAATTGATGCAGCGTCAGGCCGATGCGGTGGTCGCTGACGCGATTCTCGCGGAAATTGTAGGTGCGGATTTTCTCGGAACGGTCGCCGGTCTTGATTTGTCCGCGGCGTTCGGCGCCGATGGCCGCCTGCTGCTTTTCCATTTCTAGTTCGTAGAGGCGCGTGCGGAGAACGCGCATGGCCTTTGCGCGGTTCTTGATCTGCGATTTCTCGTCTTGTTGCGATACGACCAACCCGCTGGGAATGTGCGTGATACGCACCGCGGAGTAGGTGGTGTTGACGGACTGCCCACCCGGACCCGAGGAGCAAAACGTGTCGATGCGCAAATCCTTTGCTTCGATCTTGATGTCGATGTCGTCGGCTTCCGGCAGCACCGCGACGGTAGCTGCCGACGTGTGAATGCGCCCCTGCGTTTCGGTGGCGGGGACGCGCTGTACGCGGTGGACCCCGCTTTCATACTTCAGCTTGGAATAAACTTTGTCGCCCTGAATCGCCACCACGATTTCTTTCAGTCCGCCAAGCGACGACGGAGAGCTTTCGAGCACTTCCACTTTCCAGCCCTGGGTCTCGGCGTATCGCGAATACATGCGGAACAGATCGCCGGCGAACAGCGCCGCTTCGTCGCCGCCGGTCCCTGCGCGGATTTCGACGATAACGCTCTTATCGTCATTTGGATCCTTTGGCAGGAGCAGCAGCTTCAAGTCACGCTCGACAATCTCTTGGCGCGCCATGAGTTCCTTTTCTTCGTCATGCGCCATCTGCTTCATCTCGGCGTCTTCCGCTTCCAGGAACATCTGGTGTGCGCCGGCAAGATCTTTTTCGATCTGCTTGAATTCGCGGTGCTTCTCGACGATCTGCTCGAGCTCCGCGTGCTGCTTCGCGACCTTTTGGAACTTCGACGAATCGGAGGTGAGCTCTGCCGTCGAAAGCTGCTGGGTCAGCTCGTCGTAGCGGGTGCCCAGCTGATTCAATTTTTCATTAAACGTCAGTACGGCCATAGGAGCCTCGAAAAAGTAGAATTTGTGACCAGTAACAGCTGTGGGAGGACGCGCTTGCCTTGGGGCGAGCGGAGCGGGATCAGCTAATAAAAGGCGGCGTAGATCGACATTCTCTACTAAGAATACGCTTGATTCCGGAAACACGCAATTGGATGCGCCAGCCTTGACCGCGATTCCGCACCCGCAAACGCTTATCCTACATGCAGATGCGAGAGTACGTAGAAAAGCAATACGGCGAAGCCGATGACTACCGCAATGATGCCGAGCCAGATGAAGACAAACGGCCGCTCATCTTGTCCAGGCGGCGGAGCGGTCACCCCGAACACCAGGGAGAATCCACGGAAAATGTTAGCCAGAAATTTGATCATGGTTATTCCGTTGGCGACGCCGGGCTAAAGCCCAGCGCCTACACTCTGCCAGACGGCTCAGTCATTCGTGATCATAGCCCGAATTGTAAGGACGAAGCCCGCCTTTTGGTGATCGAGGGTTGGGCCCAGTAGGGTTGGGCGCGGTTGCTGAGATACGTTGGCGTGTACTACGATGCAGCTGAATCCATGAGCGAAGCGACACCCACAATTTTGCAGCAGACGAATGCCACGGCCGCTAGCGAAGCGGAACACGACGCCGATCTCGGCTTCCTGTGGGATTTCTGGTATCCGGCTCTTCGGAGTACAGAAATCGTCGACGACCGATTGGCTGCCGCGATGTTGCTGGAGGTGCCGCTGGTCTTGGGGCGCACGTCGGATGGCAAGGCCTTCGCGATGCGCGATTCCTGCCCGCATCGGGGCATTCCTCTTTCTTACGGGCGCTTCGACGGCAAAACGGTGGAGTGCAGCTATCACGGGTGGCGCTTCGACGCGTGTAGCGGACAGTGCGTCGAAATTCCCTCGCTGACGAGCCAGGACAAACTGAGAGTCGATCGCATTTTTGCGGGTCACTACCCATGCGAAGAGCATGATGGCTACGTCTGGGTATACATGCACGCGCCAGGGTCCCGCTTGGGGGAAACGGTACCGGCGGCGCCGAAGCTGGCGACCTTCAGCGCGAAGTATAAGATCACACGTCTCGCGTGCGATTTGCCGGCGCATGTCGATCACGGAATCATCGGATTGATGGATCCGGCGCACGGACCCTTCGTGCACCAATCGTGGTTTTGGCGCAGCCGCGGCAGCATCCACGAGAAGCAGAAACAGTTTGAGCCGATTCCGAACGGTTTTCGCATGAGCCCACACTCCCCGAGCTCCAACAGCTTGCCCTATCAATTGTTGAAGAAGCAGACCGGCGAACCGGTGACGACGACGATCGACTTCATCTTGCCGAACCGGCGCCTGGAAGAGATTCGCAGCGGAAAATTGTGGTTCACAAGCCAGACGACGGTGACGCCCGTGCGTCGCGATCTGTGCCGGATCGATTTCGTCGCCGCATGGAATCTTTTCTTCCTGCCGGTGCCAGTCTTTCGGATGTTAGGGAGGATATTTCTGCGGCAGGATCAGGAGACTATGATCCAGCAGGCGGAGGGCTTGAAGCACAACCCGCACCTGATGCTGATTGATGACGCCGACCGCCCGGCGAAGTGGTACTTCGCTCTGAAAGCCAACCTTTTGGAGTCACGGCGGACAGGCGCACCGGTTGCGCACCCGATGAGCGGACCGGTCACGCTGCGGTGGCGATCTTAAGGGAGAGCGATTCGGTCGGACGGACGGGCTGTTCTTGCTGACGCGAGAAGGCTAGTTAACCGTAACCACCCCCCCTCCCATTTCTCGTAAGTATTCATTCTAAAGGTATTTAAAGCTGTTTGTTATGATAGACTTGTGTAAGTATTGATTCTAAAGGGGGTTCCACTTGGGCTGAATCTGGCTATGAAAACAAAAAAAGCGCCGAATTGACGGCGCGGAAGGCGAAAGAATATCAGCTGGCAGAATACCAGTAACTGGGAAAATGTCAAGTGAGATTTCCGACCGCCTACCCGGGCCGAGCACAAGATTCGGGCGGCTCTGCGGCGGTCGGTGTTTCGGGAGGGGACTGCAGAGTCTGTGTGAGAACTGAGAGAAGAAGCCCTCAGCGGCTACAGCCTTGTTGATTCGGCTTCAGTTGCGGCACGGCTGAACAGGCTGCGAGAAAATGCCGGGAGCGGACCTGCTCCGTTTAGAGCGTGCCTGGGTTGACGCCGGGCGGGGCCCTTCGAGGCTCAGGGTAAACAAGCCCCGCCCCTACAAGGGATTAGGAGGCTGACGAGTGGCGCGGCCCTTCGTACCTCTAGGTAAACTGAAGCTGTGCCCTGACGAAAATCGGAGTTCTCGCACAGACTCTGAAGCACGGAGCCTACATTTGGGTTGGCAGAGCGAAGGCTACGTAGACGCCGCCTGAGGGGGAGCGAGGGTCTTTGCCTCCGCCTGCGGCGATTACTACGAATTGGCGGCCGTTTATCGAGTAGGTGGCAGGGGTGGCGTTGCCTGCGAAGGGGAGCTTGGTTTCCCAGAGGAGTTTGCCTGTGGACTTGTCGAAGGCGCGGAATTTTTTGTCGTAGTTGGTGGCGCCGATGAAGAGGAGGCCGCCGGCAGTGACGATGGGGCCGCCGTAGTTCTCGCTGCCGGTGTTGATTAGGCCTTTCGCGGCCAGGTCGGGATATTCGCCGAGGTTGATTTTCCAGGCGTATTCGCCGGTGTTGAGATTGATGGCGTTTAGCGTGCCCCATGGTGGGGCAATGGCTGGGTAGCCGTCCGGGTCGAGGAATCTGCGGTATCCGGTGAAGCGGTAGTCCATGCCCGGGGGCGGTGGTTGTGAGCTGGCAACCTCTTTGCTTTCGGCGCCGGTGAGAAAATCCACGAGACTTTGCAATTGATCGGCGGACAAATTTGGAAAGCCGGGCATGCGGCCCTTGCCGTTCTTGATTGTGGCGGCGATCTGGCCGGACGAGAGGTGCGCGCCGACGTTGACGAGCGATGGGGAAGCGCCGGGCGAGCCTTGCAATTTATCGCCATGACAGATGGCGCATTGGCTCAGGTAGGTGGCTTTCGGGGAGTTCTCGCCGGTATTTTTCGCGAGGGCTGCGAGCCACGCCATTTCGTTGGAGTTGACGTAGAGGATGGCGGTGTCCGGATCGACGGCGGGCCCTCCCCATTCGGCGGCGCCATCGAAGCCGGGGAAAATTACCGTGTCGAAACCAACGCTGAAGGGGACGAACTGACCTTCGCTACGGACTTTTTTGAATTGATCGACCGCCCATTGATGCACCTCGGGCGTGCGATTGGTGAGCATATCCGCGGTAAGAAGCTGGCGGGCGAAGGGAGCGGGCTTCGCGGGGAGAGGCTGTTTCGCGGCGGCGACTTCACCCGGGATGGTGCTGGGCGGATATTTGCGGGAGTCGATGGGAAAGAGCGGGGCGCCGGTGATGCGATCGAAAAGATAGACGAAACCTTGTTTGGTGGTTTGCGCTATGGCGTCGATTTTCTTGGATTCGCGTTGGACGGTGAGCAGTACGGGGGCGCTTGGAAAATCGCGATCCCAGATGTCGTGGTGGACGCCTTGGAAATGCCAGAGGCGCTTGCCGGTTTCGGCATCCAGGGCGATAAGGCAGTTGGCGAAGAGATCGTCGCCGATGCGATTCGCGCCGTAAAAATCGAAGGCAGCGGAGCCTGTGGGAACGTAGACGATGCCGCGGTCGGCGTCGACGGCCATGCCGGCCCAGTTGTTGGCGGCGCCGGTGTATTTCCAGGCGTCCTTGGGCCAGGTGTCGTATCCAAATTCGCCGGGTTGCGGAACGGTGCGGAATGTCCAGCGGAGTCTGCCGGTGCGCGCGTCAAAGGCGCGGATGTCGCCGGGAGGCGCTGGGAGTGTCTCGGCGTTGCGGCCGCCGACGATGAAGAGATCTTTGTAGACGACGGGCGGGCTGGTGAGAGAGATGAAGGGCTCGGGGTCGTTGCGACTGAGATTTTCGCGGAGATCGATGCGACCGTCTTTGCCGAACGTTGGGATGGGTTTGCCGGTGGCTGCGTCCAGCGCGTAAACGAAGTGCATTACGCCGACGAGGATTCGCTTGCCGGTGTCGTTGGCGTTGGACCAGAAGGCGAGGCCGCGGTCGGGTTGCGTGCCGTTGATGCCGGAATCGAATTTCCAGAGCAGCTTGCCGGTGGCGGCTTCAAGGGCGAAAACCTTTTGGGTGGGCGTGATTCCATAAAGGATGCCGTCGACGATGATGGGGCTGGTCTGCAGGCCGCCGGATTCTTGCGTGTCGAAAGACCAGGCTACCTGTAGCTGCGCAGCGTTCGCGCGGTTGATCTGGGTGAGTGGGGAATAGTGAGCGTTGCCGGGGGCGCCGCCGTTTACGGGCCAATCCTGCGCCGTAACTGGTGAATTTTGTGGCTGAGGTGGGGGTAGTTTGGGGGCGAACGGGATCAACGACAGCGCCGAGAGGGCCACGATGGCGAGGCATATGAATTTCACGGCGCAAGTCTAACTTGGAAGTGCGGAGAAGATCGAAGGAGTTTTTGTGGAGAGAACTTTCAACTTGAGCGGTGGGTTCCAGAGCGGCGTGGCAACCCAGGAAAGCGGCTCTCAACGGCCGAGCGAGATGATACTCAAACACTTACGAAACGGCAGCTATATGGATCGATGGTTCCAGGCTCTCGTTGCCAGATGACGGGCTGAAGACGTCGTGAAAATTACGGTTTGTGCTTGCTGGCTAATACGGATTCAACTGGACTTCTTTTGCGGCACCTTGGCGCCTTTCTTGCGCGCCTCGGAAAGGCCGATGGCGATTGCTTGCTTTCGGCTCTTGACCGTCCCGCCTTTGCCACCTTTTCCTGATTTCAAGGTTCCGCGTTTTCTGCGGCGCATCGCGCTGCTGACCGATTTACCCGCTGCCTTTCCGTATCTCGCCATTTTTGTCTCCTTTTTCTCCGAGCAGCTCCAAGGACGAGATCCATCTCGATGAGCGTCCAGCCGTCCGCCGTCGAAGCCGGCGCCAGGCTGTCGTTTCATTTCGATCGATCCGGCCATAAATCCGGGCCGTAAGTCTTCGGTGGAAGATCCTTCCTGAGCGGCAAAACACAGGTCCAGGGACGGATCCGCCTGTGTATGCGCGTGCCTCAAGCAATCAGATGCGAAAGCTGTTTTGAAGGCCCTACCAGGAATGATGTAGCGGCTCGCGGAAAATCCCGTCAGGCGTGACCCGCGAATTTTTTCAGCGCTGAAATCGAGGGGGCAAAGGAATAACCTCCTCAGCTTGGAATCACCCAGTCCGCGTTTGTCTGCAGGCTCTTCGCGTCCTCCAGCCGGGTTGATGACACTGAACTGTCAGTGGCGGTTCGCACCTGCGGCATTATTCGGGCCGAGGATGGGATCGAACCCACTGTCTGTATCTATGAAATTCACGTCGTTGACCCAGTTTTTGGTCACAAACTCGAAGTGATCGACGATGGACGTCTGATAGGCAAGAAAGAGCCGCATAGCGGTATGCTTCCAGCCGTCGGACACGAGCCGAAGTTCGTCGGCCGTCTCGGGAAAGAACTGGATGCGAACGCAGGTAGAGAGGCGGTCCGCATTGCCGCTCTGAATGTTTTGTCAGAAGCAAGGCAGAAGCTAGGCTCGCTCGATAAAGTAACCCGCGTTGTTCGATTATGCATCTACCTTGCAACGGATGGAGACTTTTTTGATCAACCAAAAGTTGCCGACGCTGCCTCCGAGCTACTCCGCGATATTTTTGGAGAAGACAAAACCTCAGTCCGTATGGTGTGAGGCGTGGTAAGTCTTCCTCTGGGCATGCGCGTGGCGGTTGAAGTCATCCTGGAAGTCGAGGCGTGAGGAGGCGGTAGACCCGCTCTGCGTTTGCCTATGGCGAAACCAAACTCAGCATGGAACCGGACGCGCGTTTCAAACAAACTCGGAATTGAGTACCCGATCATCCAGGGGCCGCTTGGAGGCTTTTCCTCGCAGCGCCTTACCGCCGCTGTATCAAACTTCGGCGGTCTGGGTTCCTTCGGCGCGCATGGCCTAGCTCCGTCGGCGATTCAGGAGGTCGTCGCCGAGATCCGGTCTTTGACCAATAAACCTTTCGCCATGAACCTCTGGGTTTCGATGGAGGATGAGGGTGCAGCAACGTCCGATGCCAATGCGTTCGAACGTGCGCTCTCTCATCTAGCTCCGCATCTTGAAGCGGTCGGTGCGAGCAAGCCGCAGTTCTCACCGTACCAGCCGCTTCGCTTCGAAGATCAGGTGCGCGTTCTGCTCGATGCTAAGGTGCCTGCCTTCTCGTTCATCTACGGCATTCCGCCGAAGGAGATTCTCGAAGAGTGTCATCGCCGGGGCATCCTCACGATCGGCACCGCGACGACGCGGGACGAGGCCATCGCACTAGAGGAAGCCGGTGTCGACGTGGTTGTGGCATCCGGATTCGAGGCCGGCGGACATCGCGGGTCGTTCCTGCGCTCCTCGGAAGATTCCCTCACAGGCACAATCTCTCTGGTACCTCAGATCGTGGATGCGGTGGCGGCACCCGTCGTGGCAGCTGGAGGAATCGCGGATGCGCGCGGCATCGCTGCAGCTTTCGCGCTCGGTGCCGAAGGTGTGCAGATGGGGACCGTCTTTCTTGCCTGCGAAGAGTCTGGAGCAACCACGTTGCACCGGGAGGCGATCCTGAGCGGAAAGGCGAGCAGAACTTCGCTTACACGTGGGTTCACTGGACGCCTGGCACGCGGCATCCACAATCAACTTCTGGAAGAGATGAATCGGCCGGGCGTTGCCGTTCTCCCGTACCCACTGCAACGGGCCCTCATGCGGAACCTCGCGGTGCCAGCGCAGCAGGCCGGACGGAGCGAATTCCTGGCCTTGTGGGCGGGCCAAAGTGCTGGGATTGCCCAATATCCAGACGTAGCAACGCTTCTGAGATCGCTCGTCAATGGAGTATCAGAGAAACTTGGTTGATGCTCGGATGGTCTGCCTTCACCGCGTTGAACACGGTGTTACGGGGGCTGAGCTCGGGATGTCCAGGCCGGAATGCGACAACGACATGGATCACCATCATGCCCGCGTCTCGTGCCGTGGCGATCAGTTCGGGCACGCACGCGCCGCGTGTGTCTCCAAAATTGTCTTCTTGGGCGACGACCACATTGACGCTTCGCCTACACTTGACAGGACAACTATTGATATGGATAGTTATCCCTATGGCCCAAGTGAAAGCAAAATTGAACGGCGAAGCAAAACAGAAGCACCTCGTGCATTCGCGCCAGCAAGCCGCAGTGTTAAGCATCCTGCGTACCGCCAATTATTTGCGCCGTTTTTCTTCACCGCTGTTCGATCAACATGGCATCACCTGGCAGCAATACAACGTCCTGCGCATCCTGCGAGGCGCAGGCCTGGAGGGACTTCCGACACTGGACATCGCAGAGAGGATGATCGAACAGGCACCGGGTATAACCCGCCTGCTGGATCGCTTGGAAGGGAAGAAGTTCGTGCGCCGGGAACGCCCTTCCGATAACCGCCGACAGGTTCTTTGCTACATCACCAAGCTTGGGCTCGATCTCTTGCGAGAACTCGACAGCCCCGTTAGGAAGCAGGACAACCAAGTGCTGCATCGACTGAATGAATCCGAGATTGAAGATCTGATTCGTTTGCTGGAACTCGCGCGAGGCGAACAGTCTTCGACGACGTAGTCACCCAATAAATCCAAAAAGTTTGTATCCAAAACCGGCCAAGTGCATCTTATTAGTTGACTAGTTAACAGTTAATTGAGCACTGGTTATAAAAGGACCTCATGAAGTTACTTCATCGGAAACGGACAGGAGGCACTATGAAAAAATGCTGGAACTGAACCCGGAACGAGAGCGCGATCACTTTCGTCGTGGCCAACTTCTCCTGGCAGAAGGTCAGGTGCAGGAAGCCCTTACAGAAATGGAGCAGGGACCGCGCGAAGATTGGAGATCGTTCGGCGAAGCGCTTGCCTATCACGCGGCCGGCCGGCCCCAGGAGTCCGATACCGCTTTGAAACAATTGATCAAGATTCGCCCGAGCGGCTGGGCCTATCAGATCGCTGAGGCGTACGCCTATCGCGGAGAAGTTGACAAAGCATTCGATTGGATGGATCGCGCCTATCAACAACGTGATCGCGGTTTGCTGGTGGTGAAGAGCTACTGGCTAATCAAGAATCTGCGTCAGGACCCACGCTACACCGAACTGCTGAAGAAGATGCACCTGTCGAGATGAAACCGTTGGTTGTTGCGCCAGACACCGCCCTCTGACAAATCCAAGAACATCGACTGTGACCCTCATCAAGGGAAGGGAACTCTCATTGTCCCCGCGTTGTTCCCGGCTTCAGACACTATGCCACAGCCCTCAAGATTATCCGGGACTGACTATTCGTCCGACGAGACATAGAACTAAGGATCCGGTGAATTCCTCAAGGACGCCTAACAGCGCACAAATATCTCACCTCAGCAATGGCGCGGCAGGCTGTCGAGCTGAATCGACGATCTGATTCTTTTTGAATGCGTGTTCAATCACGTTGGCGGCCAAGTCTAGCCCATGAGTCCGTGCAATCACTCTCCGGAAGTAACGAGCTCTGTCGCGATAGCTTGGATTCGCTTGTACTTTCTGAATCACATCTGGGAGACGTTCTGCCGTAAGGTCCCCTACTTCCACGAATTCGCCTACTCCGTGATATGCAATCCTGGCAGCAACGCCCGGTTGAGTTTGTTTGAAGACTACGGTGCCTGGTTCGTTCGTTACCGCGAACCCATTCGGCAGAAGGATGGCTCGGTCAAATTTCGCAGGCAAACCAAACGTCTCGGCGATGTGGAGTCGTTTCCACGCGCTGCCGACATTGAGCCGCTGCGCGTCAGTTTCATGCAGAGAATCAACCACGATCGTTCGAACGGTGATTCAGCACGACGCTCGAAGAATTTGTCGATTGCTCCTATCTGCCCTGGGCGGAATCGGAACGCAGGGCCAGCACCAGTAAGGGATATCGGGAACTCTGGAAGAATCACATGGCCACACGCATCGGTAAACTGCGTGTGCGCGAAGTTCGGACCGTTGACGTTAGTCGCATGCTCCGCGCGATTGCCGCGGAGAACGACTACTTGAAAAACACGCTTCAGCACGTCAAGTCTGCGTTGAGCGGCATCTTCACTTTTGCAAAAAATGAAGATGCATTCGACGGCGCGAACCCCGTTCAAGGCGCTCTGCTTCCCAGCAAAGCGCGAGAAGCGAAAGAGACTTTCGCTTACGACTTGAGTCAGATTCTTCGCATCTTGGATGTCCTGCCGCTTCTTCCGAAAGCAGCCGTCGCGACAGCAGCGTTTGTCGGTTTACGCGAAGGCAAGCTTCGAGGACTCGAATGGCAGGACTACAACGGCACGGAAATAACGGTGAGCCGACCAATCTGGAAGTCGTTCGTCAATCGACCGAAGACCAGGGCGAGCCGCAATTCCGTTCCAGTGATTCCCGCGTTAGCAGCGATTCTGGACGAGTACCGGCAGAGCATGCATGATCCGAAGTCGGGAGTGATTTTTCACACCGGCTGCGGGCGTCCGATGGCCATGGACAAGCTGGCTCAGAATGTGGTTCGTCCCGCAATCGAGGCAATCAAGCTGCCGCGGTACGGCTGGCACGGGTTCAGGCGAGCGATCGCTTCGAACTTGTACGCATTGGGCGCTGACGATAAGGTCGTCCAGCGTGTTTTGCGCCATGCCAAACCGCACGTGACCAGGGAGCGCTACATTAAAGTATTCGATCCAGCAGTGCTGGACGCGATGCAGAAAATGCAGGCGACTCTCGAAGAATTGGGTCGTGGCCAGCAATTGGCCAGCAGCGTTTTGCAAATTGGTGGTAAGCTGTTGAAAGCACGCTGCGGAGAGGTGGCAGAGCGGCTGAATGCGGCGGTTTGCTAAACCGTTGTAGGGGCCAAAACTCCTACCGGGGGTTCGAATCCCCCCCTCTCCGCCATAGCTAAAATCCTCAGCAAATATGCGG
>Ga0185299_10002589_pt1 | contig 27267 bp, 23 predicted proteins | sample PaiPotPPA55metaG_FD_128002 | JGI IMG/M metagenome (GOLD analysis project Ga0185299, IMG submission 128002) | Iron sulfur acid spring bacterial and archeal communities from Banff, Canada, to study Microbial Dark Matter (Phase II) - Paint Pots PPA... ...
GTCCGTCAATTGTCGAGACTTCGGTGGCGAAGCCGTTTCGCGGATGGAATGAGGGGATCAATACTTCGGCGTCGTTGTCGTATCTGCTGGGGACGGCGTTCCGGCAACTGCCTTCGAACGAGCGCAAACGACTGGATATTATTCCGGTGGATGCGGTGTGCGCGGGGATGACGCTGATTGGAGCGGCGTTGGTGGAGCGGCGGCACGATCCTATCTATCAGCTGGCGACATCGGTGACGAATCCCTGCGACATGGGGCGGTCGATTGAGTTGACTTCGCTGGGGCACCGGCGGCACTATCGCGCGCAGGAGGGTTTGGAGTACTGGCTGCGGTTGCGAATGGATGCGATTCCAGTTTCGAAGGAGCGTTATAACCGCATGTCGGCGCCGGCGCAGAAGATGATTATCCAGTCGATTCAGCGGGTGATGGCTCCGCTGCCGTCGGCGATGAAGAAGCCGCTGGCGAAAACCGAGCGCAACTTGGAGCGCGTGGAGAAACTAGTGGGCCTGTTCGAGCCGTTTATTCTCCACAACGAGCATGACTTTGTCGCGGATAATGTAGAGAAGTTGTCGCAGGCGCTGACGCTCGAAGAGAAAGAAATTTTCGGATATGACACGGCGGGACTGGACTGGTGGGAGTATTGGATCGACATTCATATTCCGGCCTTGCGGCGGTGGACGTATCCGCTGATTGAAGGGCGGCCGCTGGAAGCGCGTGCGCCGCGCGTGCTGCGTATGCCGCCGCCGACGCCAACGCCAACGACGACAGCGCGCGAAAATGGCGATGCGGTGAAAACGGGGACGAACGGAGCAACGTGGCGATATTCCTGACCGGCGGCACCGGGTACATCGGCGCGCATGTCGCCGCTAATCTGCTCGACCAGCATGACGCGGCCTTGAATCTGCTGGTGCGCGGCCGCGATCCGCGCGACGCGGAGCTGCGGCTTTGGAATGCTTTGCAGCTGCACATGCCGTTCCCCAAATTCTATGAATACTTGCAGGCGAAGATCCGGATTTTTCGCGGCGATCTCACGTCACCACAGTTCGGGCTCGACCCGGGCGATTATGACCGGCTCGTGCACAGCACCGATTCGGTGATCCACTGCGCGGCCTCGCTTAATCGGAAGTCGGCAAAAAGCTGCTTGAATGTGAATCTGCGCGGGACGCTCGAAGTGATTCAGTTAGCGCGGCGAGCGCAGTATTATCACGGGCTGCAACGGTTCTCGAATGTGAGTACGGTGGCGGTGGCGGGAAAACGTTCCCACGAAGTTGTTTCGGAACACCAGTCGATTGATTGGGAACGCTCGGATTACGATCCGTATGCGCGGACGAAAAAATTTTGCGAGCACATGGTGCGGGAGTTGCTTCCGGACGTGCCGCTGACGATTTTCCGGCCCAGCATCGTATTGGGGGACAGCCGATATCCGCAGACGACGCAGTTCGATATGGTGCGGTCGTTCGTGTTCCTGGCGGGATTGCCGGTGCTGCCGTTTCGTCCGCATGACAAGATTGACATTGTGAATGTAGATTTCGTGGCGGATGCGATTTCGACCTTGCACATGAAGGCGAATCCCGAGCACGATACCTATCATCTTTCTTCCGGCAACGATTCGCAGACATTTCAGGAGTTGACCAGCGCGCTGGCGACGGAACAGAACAAGCGCGCACCGGTGTTTCTACCCATCCTTGAAAATCCGTTCGACTCCGTCGTTAACGTGTTGGCAAACCGCAAAGGGCCGGTCGGACACGGCGCGTCGCTGATGAAAGTCTTCATGCCGTACCTGACCTGGAACACGGTGTTCGACAACACGCGGGTCACAACGGAACTGGGACGCAAGCCGGCGCCGTTTTCGCAATACAGTTTTCCTCTGCTGCGTTTCAGCCGCGAGCACAATTTTGAATACCCGTATCAGGCCTGGCCGGAAAGCACGAGAGCGGGAGGGTCCGCTGCATGATGGACTTCGTCCTGGAAGCGTGGGTATCGGGCATTATCGAGGGCAAGAAAATTCAGTGGATGATGGGCAAGCGGGAGCCGTGGCAGCCGGGCGAGAAACTGAAGCTGCTGTTTGCGGGGTACAACGGGACGCGCAACACGGGATCGGATGTGCGGGTGGAAGAGATGCTGCGGCAGATCCGGCGGATTCTGGGGCCGGAGAATGTTGACCTCAGCATGATGACGTTTAATTTTGACCGGTCGCGCGGCTATTTTGAAGGGACGTCGCAAGTGCGGCTGCCGGATATTTTTCCGCCGTTCCTGGCGAATGAAGTGCCCAAGCATCATGGTGTGGTGGCGTGTGAAGGTTCGATGTTCAAATCGAAATTCGCGAATGCGCTGGCGACCATGATGATTGGGTCGCTTGGTATTGCGGCGGCGGAAAACAAATTGTCGGTTGGCTATGGCGCTGAGGCGGGGCAGATGGATCCGCTGGTTGCGAAGATGTGTGGGCGCTATTGCAGGAATTCGCTGGTCATCACGCGCAATGAGGAGTCGAGGAAGATTCTGCGCGAATTGGGCGTCCCGACGGAATTGGGCACGGACACGGCATGGACGTTTGAGCCGCTGGGCGCGGAGTATGGGCAGAAAGCCCTGCGCGATGTCGGTTGGGATGGGACGACGCCGGTGCTGGTGGTGTGTCCCATCAATCCGTTTGAGTGGCCCGTAAAGGCGTCGGTCGCGAAAGCCGCGCTGCACAGCCTGATCGGGGCATACAAAGAGAGCCACTATCGCGGGCCTTACTTTCATAACGCGGGACGGGAGGCCGACCGGGCCTACGAATATTACTTGAGTTCGATTGCAAACGCGGTGGCCGCGTTCCGTCAGAAAAAGAATGTATTCGTGGTCATGGCGGCGACCGAGCGCATGGATGCCCGGCCTTGCCGGCGTATCTCCGAGAAGCTGGACGGAGTTCCGGTGCTGACTTCGGACGATTACAACATGTATCAATTGGTCAGCATTCTGCGGGCTTGCCGCATGATGGTGTCTTCGCGGTATCACGGGATTGTGACTTCGATGCCGGCGCTGGTGGCGTCGGCGGGAATCACAATGGATGAGCGCATACGGAATCTGATGAACGATCGCGGGCATCAGGAGTTGCTGATGAATGTGGATGATCCGGACCTGGAGGCGCGGACTCTGGCGGCGATTGAAATTCTGGATCGCGATGGCGAGCGGATTGCGGATGGGATCGCGCGGACCGTGGTGAGGAATTTGAAATTGATGGCGCGCATGGGGGTGTATTTCGAAGAAGAAGTGCAGCGGCGCTATCCGGAGTTTCCCACCCGGCGCGGAGAATGGAGCTGGGAGGATTATCTGCCACCGATGAGCGACGGGCTGCGGGGGCTGGTGGGGGCGTACGGATAGAGCGCGCGCGGAGAATGCCTTGCTGCGGCGGTGGTGAGTTGAGCGTGCAGGGGTCCTTCGACTTCGCGGATGATTTGCTTCGCGAATCATCCACTCCGCTCAGGATGACGATTTCGAAGACTATGTCTTTTCTCGAACAGATTTTTGCGAGCCTGGAGCGCAGCGGTGACGCCATCGTGCTGCAGGAACTGCGCGACGGGCAGGCGGTTCCGCTTACAGCGCGGCAGTTGCTGGCTCAGGTGCTGGTGGCGCGGGCTTATCTGCGGCGACTGCGTCTGAAGAAGGGCGACCGCTGCGCACTGCTGGCGCATAACTCGATGCAATGGGTAGCGATGGATCTGGCTGCCATGGCGGAAGGACTGACGGTGGTGCCGCTGTATGCGCGGCAGGCGCCGACTGAGCTGGTCGCGATGATGAAGGATTGCTGGCCTTCGGTAATTGCTTGCGGGGAGCAGTCGCTGGCCGATGCGATCGTGGAAGCGTGGCCTGAAGCGCCGCCGCATTTCTGCTTTGACAATGTTTTCACGGCAGGGCGCGGGCCGGTGGAGAATCCGGCGCTCGCGGTTTCAGAAGAAGATGTGGTGACGATCATCTACACCTCGGGCACGTCGGGCGAGGCGAAAGGTGTGATGCTGAACGCGGGCAACGTCGGGTATATGCTGGGCTGTACTTCGGGGCGGCTGGATCAGCTCATGAAACGTCGTCCGGGGCAGGACTCCGTGTTTCATTACTTGCCGCTTTGCTTTGCGGGCTCGTGGATCATGATGCTGACCTGCCTGCCGCGCGGCAGCAAGCTGACGTTGAACACGGATCTGGGGAAGATTGCCACGGAGATGCGGCTGGCGGCGCCGGATTATTTCCTGAATGTTCCCGCACTTCTCGAGCGCATGCGCAAGGCCGTCGACGAGCAGCTTTGGAAGACGGGCGGATTTCCGTTGAGGGTTTACACCAAGGCAAAGGGCGCGTGGGTGCGGCATCAGGAGGGGAAATCGCGTGCCGGGGACGGGTTCTGGCTCGGGCTGGCGAATCGGCTCGTGTTTCCGACGATTAGGAGAAAGATGATCGGCGGCAAGCTGCGCGCTCTGATTTGTGGCTCGGCGCCGCTGAGTGTGGAGACGCAACTGTTTTTCATGATGCTGGGCATCCCGGTGTTGCAGGTGTATGGACTGACCGAGACGACGGCGATCTGCACCATGGATGATCCGGATGCACCGGTAATTCCGGGACGCGCGGGGCCAGCAATTGCGGGGGTGGAGATGAAGGTAGCGGAGAATGCGGAGATCGTGGTGCGCGGGCCGAATATTTTTCCGGGATACTGGGAACGTCCGGAGGAGACAGCGAAGGTGCTACGGGATGGCTGGTTTCATACCGGCGATCAAGGCGAACTGGACGTGACCGGGAATTGGAAGATTGTCGGCCGCATCAAGAACCTGATTATTCTCGGGTCGGGGCATAACATTGCTCCGGAGCCGATTGAGGATAAGATTCTGCGCGAGTTGCCGGGGGCGATTCAGGTCGTGGTCGTCGGCAATGCCCGCGGATATCTGGCGGCGCTGGTCACGGGCAAAGTGAGCGGCGAAAAAACGCAGGCGGCGTTAGACCTTGTGAATCCGGGCCTGCCGCATTACAAGCAGGTGCGGGCGTTTCATCGGGTGGAGGAGGCGTTCACCGTCGAGAGCGGGTTGTTGACGGCGAACGGAAAGCTGAAGCGCGACTTGATTGCGGAGCGGTTTCGAAACCAAATTGACGCGATGTACGAATCTGCGAAGAATCAGGCGGCGACGACGGCATGAGCGATTTCAAAGGGCGGACGCTTTCGTGGCAGATCGTGAATGGAGCGATTGAACTCGCGCTCCATCGCGATCCTTGCAATGAGATCGGATCGCTCACGCTGGATGAGTTGGAGAAATTTGCGGCGGCTCTGCCTGGGCTAGGGCATGAAGTGCATGCGTTGATTGTCCATTCGACGTTGAAGGCCGGTTTTTCGGCGGGAGCGGATTTACGCGAGCTGTTTCAGCGCGGGCAAGAGATGGAAAAAGGTGCGGCCCTGCGCGGGGTGCGGAAGTTTCTGGAACGCATTCATTCTGTGATGAACGCGCTCGACGCGGCGCCGCTGACGACGATCGCGGCAGTGCACGGGGTGACGTTTGGCGGCGGGTTCGAGCTGGCATTGGTTTGCGACATTATTATTGCGGACCGCATGGCGCGATTTTGCTTTCCGGAACTGCGGCTCGGGCTGATTCCGGGCTTCGGCGGGATTCCGCGTCTGAAGCGCGATTTGGGCAATGCCGTGGTGCGCGATCTGTTGCTCACCGGACGCAGCTTCAATGTAATGAAGGCGCAGCAGATCGGGTTGGTGAGCCAGATTGCCGCCGAGGGCGAGGCGTTGCGGGTGGCACGGGCCACGGCCAGCCAGGTGGGGAAATTCGACCGGCGGACGGCGGCGACGGCGAAAGAGTTTGTGAAGCCGATCCCGTATGAGGAGTTGAAGCGAGAGATTGATATCTTCTGCGACCTTTATTCTCGTCCAGCCGTCGAAGAAGGGCTGCGGAAGTTTGTGGAGGACGAGGGAGTGCAGCCGTATCTGCCGTGAATTTGTAATTTGAAGGACGTCACATTATGTCAGCGCCTACCATCGACCACACACTCGACGCAATCCTGAATCTTGCGGCTTTGCATTTTAAGGTGCCGCGGGAAAAGCTCGCGCCCGACGACGACTTTTTCAAGACGCTGGGAATCGACAGCCTGCAGGCGCTCGATTTGCTGACGCGGCTCGAGCATCACTTCCGTATTGAGTTGCCGGATTATGAACTCCAAGGCGTGTCGGATTTCCGGACGCTGGCGAATCGGATTCAGGCGCGGCTTTAGAATCGGTGGATAGATTCCTCGGCAGTGAGGCGGGGCCTGAGACGGGGCAAGCCTCGTCTCTACCCGAGATGGTGAGATTAGAACATCGAATGCTTGATCTCCGCCAATATGCCAGCCTGGGTGCAGCGCTCAACGATGCGCTGGAACGTTGGCCGAACGAAACCTGCCTGATTGAAGCCGATCGCGACCGCGAAAAAGTGCGGCTGACTTACTCGGACTTTAAGGAAATGGCGCAGCCGCTGTGCCGTGCGCTTGAGGACGCCGACTTCAAGGCGGGGGACCGGGCGGCGATCATCATGACGAATCAGTCGAAGTGGCTGATTTCGGCATACTCGATTTTTTTCTCCGGCGGCGTGCTGGTTCCTCTGGATTACAAGTTGACCGCGGCGGAGCATCTGCAACTGCTGGCACATTCTAAGGCGCGATTTCTGGTTGTCGAATACCATTTGTGGCGGTCGATCACGCAGTCACCGGAGTTTGCAAAGCTCGCGGCGGAGATTGTGCTGGTGACGGAAGCGCCGGCGGGAGCGGACTTGCGCGGCGCTTACCGCTGGGAAGAATTTCGGAGGAAGGGTGAACCGCGGCTGGTGGCGCGGCAACGCGAGGATACGGCCTGCATCGTTTATTCGTCGGGGACGGGCGGGCGTCCGAAGGGATGCGTGCTCACGCACGACAGTTATTTGGAGCAGTGCACTTCGCTGACGGCGTGGTATCCATTTTGGCCGGGCGTGCGCTATTTGAGTATTCTGCCGACGAATCACGCGATTGATTTCATGGTGGGATTTATCGGGCCGTTCATCTGCGGAGCTTGCGTGGTCCATTTGCGGACGCTGCGTCCGGAATTTGTGCGCGATGCGTTTGTTCGCTATCGCATCACCTATGTGAGTCTGGTGCCGATGGTGCTGAAGAATCTGGAACGCGGACTGCGCGCGAAGTTTGATGAACTGAAGCCGGGCAAGCGTTGGATACTGGACCGATTGATCGGGCTGAACAAAATGGTGACGCGACGGCGTCCACATGTGGAGATAAGCCGGCGTCTGCTGCCGCAAGTACACAGGGCGTTTGGCGGAGAACTGCTGGCATTGATTGTTGGTGGGGCATTTACGGATCCCTCGACGTTGCAGTTCTTCTACGATCTGGGAATTCCGGTGACTTGCGGGTACGGGCTGACCGAAGCTTGCACGGCAGTGACGCTCAACGATCTGAAACCATTTCGCGCCGATACGGTGGGGAAGCCGTTGCCCGGGACTGAGGTGCGCTTGCTGAATCCGGATGGCGACGGAATTGGGGAAGTGGCGGTGCGAAGCCGCGCGGTCATGTCGCATTATCTGGATGACCCCGAACTGACGGCGCAGACAATCGTCGAAGGCTGGCTGCTGACGGGCGATCAGGGACGCTTTGAAGCGCATGGGCACCTGCAGCTCGTCGGACGCAAGAAAAATATGATCGTCACCGAGGGCGGGAAAAATATTTATCCCGAGGATATTGAGGCGGTATTTGATGGTTTGCCGGTGAAGGAATACTGCGTGTTTGCTGCGAATTATTTGTGGCCGCAGCAGACACTGGGGAATGAGGTGTTGGTGCTGGTGGTGCGTCTGGAGCAGAGTCAGCGGTTCGACGATCGATTGCGCGAGGAAATGCTGGCGCAGAACCGGCGTCTGGCGGACTTCAAGCGCGTAGGCGGCTATCTGCTCTGGGAGAAGGATTTTCCTCGTACGGCATCGCTGAAGATCAAGCGCGGAGAATTGGCGGTGGAGATTGGGGCGGGTGCGGTGCGCGCGGGAGTGGTGGAGATTTAGCTTTCAGCCGTCAGCTATCAGCTTTCAGTCGTGCGGAAGAAATCGCTTCGAGCTGCGAGCTTTGAGCTTTGAACCGAGGGCCAAGCGCTAAACGTGAACGAAACTTTTCTTGCCATTGTCAATCCGGCGGCGGGTGGCGGCAGTTGCGGCGAGCGGGTGGGGGCGGCGCTTGATCGCTTGCGCGCGGCGGGGATTATGCTGGAGACCGCGGAGACGAGCGCGGCGGGGCAGGCCACGCAGATTGCGCGCGAAGCTTATGGGCGCGGCTGTCGGAAGTTTCTGGCGGTGGGGGGAGACGGGACTTCGTACGAGATCGTCAATGGCTTATTTCCGGATTCGGTTGTAGCGGGCTCGTCGGCAGGCACTTCACTAGGTGCCCGGAAAGACGCCGTCGCAATGCTGGGATTTGTTCCGCTGGGCACTGGCAATTCGTTTCTGCGGGATTTCGAGGATGGGGCTTCCGGCATAAGCGGTTTGGAGCACGCGATGCAGGCGCTTGAGGCGCGGTGTTCGCGGCCTTGTGATGTTATGCGCCTGACGCACAAAGACGGAGCGATCTACTACACGAATCTGCTGAGTGTAGGTTTTACGGCGGATGTGGCTGCGCTGCGGCATCGGCGGTTTCAAGGGCTGGGGCAGTTCGGGTATCTGCTGTCTATTTTTTTATGTCTGGCGCGGCTCGATCGTCGCCCGTTTCCGGTGCGGTTGGAAGATCAGCGAGACTTTGATTCGCGGCGCTGCTTGTTTCTGACCTTTAACAACAGCAAGTTCACGGGCGGCACGATGATGATCGCGCCCGACGCGGTCACCGATGACGGATTGATTGAGTACGTGCGGTGGGGGCCAATTGGGCGAATGGGGCTGATCCGGAATTTGGCGACGCTTTACGATGGCACGCACACGCGGCATCCGCTGGCGGAGCGGCAGGCGGTGCGGAGGGTCGAGTTTCAACTCGACGGGCCGGTGGATGTGATGGTCGACGGCGAGGTGCTGACGCTGGAGTGCCGGGCGATTGACGTGCTGCCGTCGGCGCTCCGGGTGGTGGTTTGAAGAGCGGTCAAGTAATCGTGATATAAAAATTCATGTCGCAAGAGCGAAGAGAACGGCAAAAAGAAAAACTGGGGATTCAGACCTCGAGCCGGAATTGGTGGCGCATCGCGATCTATGCGGTGCTGATCGCGGCTGCGTTTGGACTGGCGTACTATCTTGGCAACCGCAGCCAGCACAAGCACGATGCGTTCGCGCGCTGTCTGACCGAACGTGGCGCAAAGATGTATGGGGCGTGGTGGTGTCCGCACTGCGTCGAGCAGAAAGAAAAGTTCGGCGCGTCGTTCGAGTACGTTCCTTATGTGGAGTGCGGCATCAAAGGCGACTTGCACGGGAAATCGCAGGCTTGCAGAGATGCGAACATTGAGCACTATCCCACCTGGCAGTTTCCGCCTACCGGCGAACGAGTGGAGCGCATTTTTAGTCTGCAAGAGTTAAGCGACCGCACCGGGTGCGCGCTGCCGTGACCGGTTTGACGCAACGTCTTATGAGCCTGGTTGCTATTTTGGCGGTGTGCGGAATCGCGGTTTCGTCGGTGTCGTTGCAGCATCATTATGCAACGTCAAAGACGGCATACTGTGACATCGGCGAAACGTTCAATTGCGACATTGTGAACAGGAGCGAATACTCGGCGGCCTTCGGAATTCCGGTCGCGCTGATTGGGATGCTTGGGTACGCGGCGCTGGCGGGCCTGGCCACGGTGTATCGCGAGCGGCGCGAGACTCCGGCAATGCTTTTCAGCGCTGCCGCACTGGGCCTGGCGTTTGCTTTGTACCTGGCTTACATCGAAGCGCGCGTGTTGGGAGTCTGGTGCATTTTATGTTTGAGTTCATTGGCGTTGATTGCGACGACGACGATTTTGGCGGCCGTGATCTGGTGGAAGCGACAGAGGAACGAGTAGCCGATACCCAGCCCCTAAAGGGGCGTGGGACCTTGAAGAGTTTCCGGTATCGCTAAAGCGGTACCCTGATACAAACCGATTCACTCCATGTCCCGGTCCACAACTCGAAAACTAAGAGTAAAGACGAAGCCTGCCGCCACTGCTGCGATGCCGGTTCCGGCCGGGAACCTGTGGTTGCACGAGCTCAGCAGCGGAATCTTCGGGAACACCCGCCTGGTGCGGGTTTGGGTGCCTCCCGATTACGACGGCTGGGGAGCGACGCGCTATCCGGTCCTTTATTTGAATGATGGACAGAATCTGTTCGATCCGGCGACGGCCTTTGCTGGAGTGCACTGGCAGGTGGGCGAGGCAGCGACGCAGTTGATCGCCGAACAGAAAATTCGTCCGCTCATTATCGTCGGCATCGACAACACCAAGAACCGGGCTCAGGAGTACATCCCATACAAGTCAAAAGATCCCAGAGTTTTGAACGCGAAGGGAAAATGCTATCCCGATTTCCTGCAGCATGAAGTGATGCCGCTGATCGAAGAGCGGTATCCGGTATTGAAGGGGGCGGAGAATACGGGATTGGGTGGGTCCTCTCTCGGAGGTCTGATCACCTTGTACACGCAACTGGCAGCGCCAGGAGTGTTTGGGCGATTGCTGATCGAGAGCCCGTCTCTGTTTGTGGCGAACCGAAAAATTCTGGACGAGAGCCGTCGATTTCGCAGTTGGCCTGCGCGCATGTACCTGGGGATGGGAACGAGGGAAGTAGGACATGCGGAAAAGGACGAAAGGATTGTTGGCGACGTCCGCGAACTGGAAGCCATTCTGCGCGAGGCTGGCTTGGACGATCAACGGCTGAAGGTGCGCATCGAAGAAGCCGCTTCACACACTGAATCGGCTTGGGCGGCGCGGTTTCCGGAGGCGCTGGAGTTTCTTTATTCGGAGCCCGGATCTACGGCGTCGGGTCCTAAGGTTTAGATTGGAGGTCCGAGTCAGGGGTCCAGTGGAAGTGCTAAGTATGTTGGCAGCCGCAATTTTTGTCTGCCGAGCACTGCAATGTGTTTCTCACCTCACCTCCAAACCAAAGCGTGATTTTCACGAAACTGTTGTAGGCTTCAGCGAACAACGCCCGATTGGTCTCACCGTAAAGATCGCCCACGTACCCGAGATCGCTGATTCCTTGCCATGATCTTCTGGAAGATTTCGTAAATATCGAACAGATCCACGGACTGGGGAGCGGCGAGCGCACGATAGCGTGCAATGTTCTAGTTCGCGTCCTGAACATCTCTTCCGAGCATTTCCAGCACGCCGTTGCAGGAATCACGGAGCGTTTTCTCATTGGCATGATTGCAACGAATGGACGGTGCAAGTGTTTGATAGTGATCAAGCGCATTGCTCGCGGCTTGTAGCAGAGAATCGATCCGGGCCTTGGACGGAACCTACCCAGGCAGTGCACCAGTGAATGCAAATACCAGCAGAAGAGGGAGCACACGACGGGTCATGTGGTTTCTCCCGAAATAAAGTCTACTACCTCGCGTTGCTCCACACACCTCCACAACTTGGCGGTTCGCCAACAGCCCCAGGCCCCGGCAACTGCGCTTTACACCGACCGCCTTGGCAAAGATTATGACTCAGCGTCAGGGCCGGTGCATCCGCGATGAATGTTTAGCGCTAACGATGGTTTATTATTATCGGTCTTCTACTCAGAGTCGTCTATTCGGGGGTCGTCAATGAAGTTTCGCAGTTTGGTGGGGTGGTGTGTTCTGGTCATGGCGCTGGCGATCTTGGCGGTGGCGCAGTCGTATAACGAAGTGCAGTTCAAGGGGATGAAGTGGCGCGACATCGGGCCGTATCGCGGCGGCCGCGTGCTGGCCGTGACGGGAATTCCCGGCAGTCCCTTTACCTACTACTTCGGCGCCGTTGCCGGAGGCGTGTGGCGCACCAACGATGGCGGCGTGAGCTGGCAGCCGATTTCCGATAAGAGCGTGATCTCATCGATCGGCGCGATCGCCGTGTCGGAGTCGAATCCGAACGTGATTTATGTGGGGACGGGCGAGTCCTGCCTGCGCGGCAATATCTCGTATGGCGATGGAGTCTACAAGACGACCGACGGCGGCAAGACATGGCAGCACATCGGATTGAAAGATACGCAGCACATTGCGCGTGTTTGGATTGATCCGCGCAACCCCGACCATGTGCTGATTGCCGCGCTTGGTCACGCGTATGGGCCGAATCCGGATCGCGGCATTTTTCGCACCAACGACGGCGGCAAGACCTGGGAGAAAATTCTTTACAAGGACGACAAGTCGGGCGCGATCGATCTGGCGGTCGATCCCCACAATTCCAACATAATGTTCGCGGCGCTTTATCAGATCCAGCGCACGCCGTGGAGTCTCGAAAGCGGTGGCCCTGGGAGCGGCTTGTACCGCTCGACCGATGGCGGAAATTCCTGGAAGCACCTGGAGGCGAAAGGCCTGCCGGAGGGCATTCTGGGGCGCATCGGGGTAAGCGTCTCAGGCGCCGATTCAAATCGTGTGTACGCGCTTATCGAGTCTATGCAGAGCGGGCTGTATCGTTCCGATGACGGTGGCGAAACCTGGTCGCGCGTCAATGATGACCAGCGGCTCACGCAGCGCGCGTGGTACTTCACGCACATTTTTGCGGATCCGAAAAGCGCGGACACGGTCTACATGCTGAACACTGGCCTGTTTCGCTCGACCGATGGGGGCAAGACGCTTAATCTTCTGCCGGCGCCGCATGGCGACCATCACGGTTTCTGGATCGATCCGCAGAATCCGAATCGCATGATCAACTCGAACGACGGCGGAGCGACGATCTCGGTCGATGGCGGCAAGAACTGGTCTACGCAGTACAACCAGCCGACGGCGCAGTTTTATCACGTGGCTGCGGACAACGACTTTCTCTACAAAGTGTATGGCGCGCAGCAGGACAACTCAACTATCGGCATTGCCAGCCGCACCGACGATGGCTATGTCGGGCGTCAGCACTGGTTCGATGCGGGCGGCGGAGAGAGCGGCTACATTGCGCCTGATCCACGGGACTCTAACATTATTTATGCGGGGTCGGGAGGCGGCGCGGTCACGCGCCTCGATCGCCACAGCAACCAGGAGCAGGACATTACGGTCTGGCCGGAGGATGGCGCGGGCCACGGCGTTGGCGATCTGAAATACCGGCTGGGATGGACGATGCCCATCGTGATCTCACCGCATGATCCCAATGTGATTTACACGACCGCGGAGCTCGTTTTCAAGACTACCGACGAGGGCAAGACCTGGACGGCGATCAGTCCCGATCTGACACGCAACGACAAAAGCAAGCAGGTTTCTTCCGGCGGCCCGCTGACCAAGGACAATACCTCGGTCGAGTATTACGACACGGTGTTTACGCTCGCGGAATCGCCTGTGCAGAAAGACCTTTTGTGGGCGGGAACCGATGATGGCTTGATTCAGGTTTCGCGCGATGGCGGCAAGAACTGGACGAACGTAACCCCCAAGGGAATTCCGGAGTGGAGTCTGGTGAGCCTGATTGAGGCGTCGCCCTATGACGCAGGCACGGCATATGCGGCGGTCGACACGCACAAGCTCGACGATCTGAAGCCTTATATTTTCAAGACGACGGATTTCGGCAAGACCTGGGCGAAGATCACCGGCGGCATTCCGGAGGGCGCGTGCACACATGCTGTGCGCGAAGATCCGGTGCGGAAGAATCTGTTGTATGCCGGCACGGAGACTGGGATTTACGTTTCATTCGATGGCGGAACGAACTGGCAATCGCTGCAACTGAACTTGCCGAATACTCCCATCCACGACTTGATCGTGAAAAATGATGATCTGGTGGTGGCGACGCATGGACGCTCTTTCTGGATTCTCGACGACCTCACGCCACTGCGGGCGGCGACTGCGCGCGCGGCGACGGAAGTGGTGCTTTACAAGCCGCGACTAACTTATCGTATGCGCTGGCCTGAATTTTTTGAGCGGCGGCAGCCGGTGGGCGATAATCCGCCGACGGGCGCGATGGTTTATTACTACTTCCCAACCCCGCCGAAGGACGTGGTGGCGCTTGAATTTCTGGATGCTTCGGGGAAGGTTGTGCGGCGCTACTCGAACGAAGAAAAGAAGGAAGCGGATACACCACCAGAGTGGCCTGATCTCACTCCTCCCGAAGAGAAGATTCCGGCCGAAGCGGGCGTGAACCGCTTTACGTGGGACTTGCGTTTGCAGGGGCCGACTCCGCTGGCGGGAGAGCCGGGCGCGGAGTTCCGCAATCGTGGACCGATGGTGCCGCCGGGGGCCTATCAGGTGCGGCTGACGGCGGAAGGGAAGTCGTACACGGCGCCGCTGGAGTTGAAAGCGGATCCGCGGGTGAAGGCGTCGAATGACGACCTGCAAAAGCAGAGTGAGTTGGGACGCAAGATTGTGGCCGAGGTTTCCCAGATTCACGAGGCGGTTGCAACCATTCGCGAAGTGCGCACGCAGACTCGCGGGATGGCGCGGCGTTTCGGCGATGATACACATTACGCATCGCTCGTTTCGGCGACCAAGGACTTCGACAAGAAGAGCCTCGATGTGGAGTCGCAGTTGCTCCAGGTGAACTCGAAGAGTTCGGAGTCGAACCTCAACTATCCGGTGCTGATTGATGAGCGGGCGCACTCGCTGCTCTTCAGCGTGGAATCAGCCGACGCTGCGCCTACCAAACAGCAGTATGAGGTCTTCGAAGGCCTGGAGAAGCAGGCGCAGGCGCTGCTGGCGCAGTACCGCGAGCTCATGTCGAAGGAGCTGCCAGCATTGAATGAGATGGTGAACAAGCAGAGCATCCCCGCGCTGTACGTGCCGGCGGGGAAGTAGGGAAGAAGGTACCTGGCAAATTTCATTGGGAAGGGCACGGCCTTATGCCGTGGGGTGCGCACATTAGAGGCGAGGCCGAGCTGCCCTCGGCTTGGACGGGCGAGGCCGCCCGTCCCCACGCGCCCGTTCCCACCCGATCTCTGCCTTGCCAAGGACTACTTTTTAATTACGCCGCAGGCGATGCGGTCGCCGGCGTTGCCTGCGGGATCGGTCTTTTGGTCGTCGGCTTGGGCGTGCACTATGAGTGCTGTTCCGCCGTTGCTGAAGAGTGAATGGCTGTCTTTGCCGAGCGTGACGTCTTTATTCTCCGCTTTGAAATGCGCTTTTCCATCCGTGCCGACCGTGAAATTGGGATTGTCGCCGTTGTGGTGGCCTTCGGGATTCTCCAATCCATGCTTCTTGCCATCGGGATTGAAATGGGGTCCCGCGGACTTGAAGTCCGGGGCATCGCACTTCGCGTTCTGATGAAAGTGGATGGCATGTACGCCGGGAGGTAGATTCTCGAGATTGACTTCCATTCCGATTCCAGAGCCGGATTTCAATAGAATCGCGGTACCCACAGCCTTGCCTTGGGCATCCTTAAGGTGAACCACAGTCTTGGCCGAACTGGCGGATGCGAGTGCGACCACAAGCAGTGCGAGCGAAAACAAATGAGTGGTTTGCATGGGGGGATTATAGCGAAATCCGGGCCGCCTGTTCCAGGCGATCGCAAAGATCTGAATGCCCTTCGCATCCTCCGTCGCAAAATTCGACTCTCCGGCATCCGCGCCTGAAGGCGCGCGCTTTCCTGTGCCGTTCGCTCGCTGGACAGCCGAGGGCGGCTGTCCCTACGTGAGTTTTTCAGCAATCTGTGAAGGCGCTCCCATAGCGCAGCGGGTACGACATGCCTGCAGGCATGCCCTGATGCGATCACCCCTTGCCCGGCGGGTTGGTTGGGGTTCCTCCCTGGTAAATCGACCCGTGCGGCGGTCTGGCGCAGAATGCGGAGCAATGTGACAATAGATACATGCAGAGATCTCTCACTACGGCCTTACTATTGGCCGCCGGGATGACGCTGGTCGGAGTTGGCTACGGCCAGCAGACTCCAGCAGCAAGCAGTCCGGCGGCAACGACTCCAGCGGCTCCTGCAGCCAAAACTCCGAAAGCGGCCACAACGGCGAAAGCTCCGGCGAAGAAGACGGGAACAGCAACGAAGAGCGCGGCGGCAGTTCCTCTTAAAACGCGAAAAGAGAAGTTCAGCTACGCATTGGGAATGAATATCGGAACCGGCTATTCGCAAGGCCTAAAAAAGCAGTCGGTCGAGGTGGACTGGAATCTGTTGGCCCAGGGAATGAAAGACGCTGCGGCAGGCTCGAAGACGCGTCTGACGCAAGAGGAAGCGCAGGCAGTGCTCAACGAGGTTCAGACCGAGATTAAGAAACAGCAGCAGGAAAAAACGCAACAGGCAGCGGCCGCGAATAAGACCGAAGGCGAAGCATTTCTGGCCGCCAACAAGAGTAAAGACGGCGTCGTTACACTGCCCAGTGGTTTGCAGTACAAGATTCTGACAGCCGGCACCGGACCGAAGCCCACGGCGAGCGACTCGGTCAAATGCAACTACAGGGGCACTCTCATTAATGGCACGGAATTTGACAGCTCCTACAAGCGCGGGCAACCGGCGACATTTGCGGTCGGTCAAGTTATCAAAGCGTGGACGGAAGCGCTGCAGCTGATGCCCATGGGATCGAAGTGGCAGCTCTTCGTTCCTTCAAGCCTTGCGTACGGTGAGCGGGGCGCTGGCGCCGAGATTGGGCCCAATGCTACCCTGATCTTTGAAGTCGAACTGCTGTCGATTGAGGAAAAGGCGAAAGACGAAAAGGCCAAGGACGACAAGAGCGAAGAAAAGAAGTAACGGAATCTTTTGGCTGGTGGAGCGACGGGCGTACCCGCCCAACGCTCCACCGGAGAACTGCTCACAAAAATCTCACCGATCACCGTTCTATGATCCCAGATACATCACGTGGACATACGTGCCGAGCCTGACGTTGTAGGCGAGATACCAGCCGATGTGATCGGGATCATCGTAGATGACGATGTCGTCTGAATCCCAGAGCCAGTCGTTACAGAAATCAATGTCGAATGGAGCTACGGAGAAGTAGAAGCCGCCGAACGAGAAGCGGCTGGGACCACCGCCTCCGAGGTGCCACACATGTCCGCGACCGATACCGCCGGTGAAGCGGCCATGCTCCCACGGATGGTCCAGATGGTAATGAGGATCGTCGCGGCCGGTATCGTGGCCCACCCATTCCCGACGGCTATGTACGTGGGGAGCATCGGGATGTCCAGCCTTATCGTTGAAGTGGCGATGTTCCTCGACCGGGTGCGGAGTGGTTACCCTCGCCGGGCCATGTGTCGGAATGTTCATACGGCCGCCACCAACGTCAGGCCGATCGCCGCCACCATGGCCGCCATGTTGTGCCAACGCTGAGAGGAGAGAACAAGAAACATATCGCGAGCAATCCAATCAGCTTTTTCATTTTTGGCACTCCTCCAATAGCGACAACACTATACCGCTTTGGATGTTGCTGCGGGTTTCTAGGGTTGTGGGCGCGGCGCGCACGTTAGTGTGTGCGTGAGACCATCGGTCGTCCCTCCGGGACCGGCGTCGTCATTCCACTCTACCCTGGGCTGAAGCTCGTGGCTAAGTTCGGGCGCCCCTCCGGGGCTGGATTCTCGGACATCCTCGTCCCTCTGGGTTGCCCGAAACTGAGTTCTCACGCAGACACGTTAGCCTACACGAATCCCCTCCAGGAACGCGCACTGTACGCTTCTATTCGTAACGGAGGGCTTCGATAGGGTCGAGGCGGGAGGCACGGATGGCGGGGACCATGCCGCTGATCAGTCCGACGGCACTGAGAATGAGGACAGCGACGATCAAAGTGATGGGGTTGATCATGAGGCGAATGTCGCCGGCCTCGGCGTGTTTGGCCATGGCGCTGTAGAGGGTAAGTCTGCCGACGGAAAAGGCAACGAGGTAAGCCAGGACAATGCCGACGAGTCCGCCGATGAAGGTGATGGTGAGCGCCTCGGCCAGAAACTGGAGGAAGATGTGGCGGCGCCGAGCGCCGAGCGCTTTCTCCACGCCGATTTCGCGGGTGCGCTGGGTGACGGAGACGAGCATGATGTTCATCAGGCCGACGCCACCGATGCCCAGAGTGAGGGTGCCAATGAAGGCGAGCAGGATCTTGAGGCCGATGGTGATGATCTCGAACTGGTGTACCTGCTCCATAAGATTAAAGACAAACAGGGCGCGGCGGTCGGCGGGGTTGAACTTGTGTTGCGCGGCCATGATGTAGCGCACGGATTGCTCGATCCGTTCATAGTCGTTGGTTTCGTAATTGAACCAGACGGAGTCGAGGTAGTGGGTGTCCTTGAGGTCGCTCATGGTGGTGAAGGGAACGTAGACGATGCGATTGATGTTGTCATCGCCCGCCTGCATTTTGGGGGCGAGGACTCCGACGACTTCAAAGCTGATGCCATCAAGGCGGATGTATTCGCCGACGGCGTTGCGTCCGGAGAAAAGTTTTTCTTTGGTTTCGGAACCGATGACAGCGACACGTGCACGCTGGATCTGATCTTCAGAATTGTAGAAACGTCCCTGGCCGAGGGTCAGAGCGCGGATGGCGAACGTGTTGGGGTACTCCCCGTTGACGTTCATGGTGTAAGAGCGAGTGTCGTAAGTCACGGTCGCGTTCTTGAAGCAGTCCGGAGTGATGTGGGTGATCTGCGGGATGTTGGTTGTGAGCAGATCGACGTCGTCCACTGTAATGCGCACGGGCGCGCCCGCCTTTTCGCCTCCCGACTGCATGGAGGATCGGCCAGGAACCACAATAAAGAGTTTCGTTCCGAAGTTGGCAAAGATGTTGGCGCATGCGCGGCCGAAGCCATCACCGTAGGCGAGAAGCATGACGACTGTGGCGATGCCCCAGGCCATGCCCAGCATGGTGAGCGCGGTACGGCGCCGGTTGTGACGCATCGCGTTGTAGGACTCATGGAGCAGGTCGCGCATCATAGGGCTATTCGTAATTGTTGATTTGTAATTTGCAATTTCAAGTCTCCGAAACACAATTGCAAAATTACAAATCCTCATTATTCCTGTCTCAAGGCCTCGACTGGTTCCAGGCGGGCGGCCTTGCGCGCGGGATAGAGTCCAGCGGCGACGCCTGCGAGAGTAAGGCTGGCGATGGCCAAGATGGCAGTTTTCAGAACCAGCCGCGGCGGATCGAAGCCGCCGGGTCCATTGTAATTGCGGAACATGGCCATGAAGCCGCCGATCAGTCCCATGCCGATGAGTCCGCTGCCCAGCGTGAGCAAAATGCCCTCAGCGAAGAATTGCAGCATGATGCTGCGATTGGTGGCGCCCAGGGCCTTGCGCAATCCGATTTCGCGCGTGCGTTCGGTGACGGAGATGAGCATGATGTTGATGACGCCGATGGCGCCGAGAGCGAGCGTGACTAGACCGACGGTACCGAGGAATTCGTTCATCGCATCGAAGATGGTGCCCATCATCTGCGCTTGCTTGACGGTGTCCCAGCCTTCGAAGGCGTCTTCATCGTGATAATCGAAGTGGTGATTGCGCGCGATGACGCGGCGAGCCTCATCTTGAGCGAGCAGGTGTTCATCGGCGACGCGCGGCTGATAGTTGAGGCCCGATATCGCATCGTACGCTTCCTCGCCCTTGAGCGGGAAGTCACTGCGCATCACCTGGAATGGAATATAGCAGCGGGTGTTGGTGGAGTTGTCGTCACCGCGGCCAACGCGCTTCAGAGTGCCGATGACTTCGAAGCGATAGCCATTGAGCAGAATGAACGAGCCGACGGCGGGACGTCCCGGAAAGAGGTTGCGCGTCATCTCATCGCCGAGGACGACCACGTCGCGTTTCTGAACTTCGTCGAGGCCGTTGAGCCAGCGTCCCAGTTTAAGCGGGAGGAAGCGGATTCCGTTGTACTGCGGTTCGGCTCCGGTGAGTTGGCCACTGGCGCTGGCGAATTCGCTGATGGCGTGTACCTCGTTGGTGACGAGGACGGGAGTGATGGCGCGAATGTGCGGAGCTTCTTTGCGGATGTCCAGGTAATCTTGGTAAGTTAGCCGATACTGGCGAGCGGAGTTCGTGCTGCCCTGTACGGCCGGAGCGCGACCGGGGAAGAGCATCATGATGTTTTCTCCGTACTCCGAAAGGCCGCGCTGGTTACCGGTTCTGAAGCCCTCGCCGAGCCCGACCAGCAGGAGCAGAGAACCGACACCCCAGGCGATGCCGAACATGGTAAGGAACGAACGCAGTTTGTGCGCCCAGAGGGTGGCGAAAATCTGCGCGAAGATGTCGATCACCATTTGCATGGGGTTGATAACTCGCGGGGTACCAGGGCTTAGCCGTCAGCCTTCAGCTCTCAGGGAGCACGGGTTCCTGTCATTAGGATAGCAAGCCGGGGGGATGGGGTACACCACCAAAGTTTTGGCTCGAAAGAGAGCCGCCGGATACGCCGAATGGTTCCTCGGCCATTGCGGACCTGAACGACCCTCTCAGTTCCCAATATGGCGCTTCATTGCCATGCGCCCGCGTCTTGTTCGTTGTGCCTGGCGACGGTGCAAGTTTCAAGTGGCTTTGGATTGTTCAGGATTGTTCGGGTTGACCGGAGAATTCAGGGGGGGAAGGCGAGGCGCTTGGCCAGAAGAATGCCGGACGTAGTGCACCGAGTTTAGTGCTGGTGGTCATGCGCGGCGGTAGACCTCCGCAGGAGTGAGAATCATGGAAAAAATCGCGGTCTGCATTCTCTTCCTGGTTGCGCCGCTCGTCGCGCAACGTTTTGTAACCAGCGCACCGCCGGCCGCGGCCACTGGCCCGGTTTTTGAGGCGAGCAGCCGGTCCAGGTTCTCGTGGTACGGAGTGGGTTCTCATTTTCGGGTGAACGGCCGGGCCAACCCCTTCAATTGTCCATCGTCTGTTCGCGCAATGTTCATCAGGAGGCCATCTCCCTTTGGAACGGGAAAACCAGCCTGGGGCAGCGGCCTGCACTAACACGCCCTACTTTCGTAACTCCGGATACGTTCCACGGCAGACTAGAATCCGAAGAGGCATGAATCAGCAAGCATTCCAACAGGTGAGCCAGAACAGTCCCTTGGCGATTCCGACCCAGATGCGCCGGATCGAAGGCCGGGAATGGTGGCTGTGGGGATTCGCAGTTGCGGTAACGCTGGCCTTGACGCTGGGGATCATCTCGTTCACTTTTCCCTGGTTTAATGCCGGCTTGGACGTTTCTTACTGGTTTGATCTCAGGGAATGGGTACGCGGTCTGGCGGCTCTGGTATTACTTTTCGACTTTTACGCGATTTATCAACACATGCAACTTCACCGCATTCGCAGGCAGTTGGCGGAGCGAGATCAGCTTTTTCAACTCATCAGTGAAAATGCCGCCGACATGATCGCGCTGGTCGACGGCGATGGACGCCGGTTGTACAACAGCCCCGCCTATCTAAAGGTTCTCGGGTATTCTCCCGAGGATTTGAACGCCACTTCCTCGATTGAGCAAATTCATCCCGACGATCGCCCGAGAGTATTGAAAGCGGCGGAAAAAGCGCGCCTGAGCGGCCAGGGAGAACGGATGGAATACCGGGTACGCCATAAAGATGGCTCCTGGCGCACACTGGAATCGACCGCGAGCCCGATCCGAAACGAAAAAGGCCAGACCGACAAACTCGTAATCGTGAATCGCGATATTACCGAGCGCAAGCGGGCCGAAGAAATGCTGGCCCACAATGCTTTCCACGACGGACTTACTAACCTGCCCAACCGCGCTCTGTTCCTCGACCGGTTGCAACAAGCGCTGACCCTTTCTAAGAGACACCCGAACTACAAATTCGCTGTATTGCTCATTGATGTCGACGAATTCAAAATCATCAATGACAGCCTGGGACACGCAGCGGGTGACGATCTGCTGATTCAAGTCGGACAAAGGTTGAAGGAGTCGGTGCGGCGAGCCGATACGGTCTCGCGTCCACGCACGAGCGATGTGCCTGACCGGCCTGCCAATGACGATACGTTAGCCAGACTCGGCGGCGATGAATTCACGATTCTCTTGGATGACATCCGAGACCCCATTGAAGCGGTACGCGTGGCGGAACGAATGCAAGCGGAGCTGGCGATCCCCTTCGTAGTGAACCAGCAGGGCATAGTAATTTCAGCGAGCATCGGAATCGCCGCCAGCACCAGCCCTCACACCCACGCGGAAGATCTGCTGCGGGACGCGGATATCGCCATGTATCGCGCCAAACGGGCGGGAAAGGCCTGCTGTGAAGTGTCGGACACGGCCATGCATGAGAATGCAGTGAAGCGGTTGCAACTAGAAACCGACTTGCGCAAGGCCCTCGAACAGGGACAATTCCGCGTTTACTACCAGCCCATTGTGTCATTGCAAACCGGTAAGATCACGGGCTTCGAGGCTCTGACGCGGTGGCAACGTCCGGAGGGCATACTCGCACCGATTGCGTTCATTGCGGTTGCGGAGGAGACGGGGCTCATCATCCCCATGAATCGGCAACTGCTGCGCGAAGCCTGCCAGCATCTGCGATCGTGGCAGTCGGAATTTCCTTCCGACTCGCCCCTGACCATGAGCGTGAATATTACCTCCCGGGAGTTCGTCCAGCCCGATCTGGTGAGCGAGATCCGCAAATCCCTCGATCAGACCGGGGTTGATCCCGGCTGCCTGCAACTTGAAATCATAGAAACCATTGCCATGGGCGATGCGGAAAAATCCGGGCATGTGCTCGCGCAATTGAAGGCCCTCGGCGTGCGCTTGAGCATCGATGATTTTGGTACTGGGTACTCCTCACTCAGCCGCCTGCGCCGGATTCCCGTGGATACCTTGAAAATCGATCGTGCCTTCATTTCGAACATGGACACCGACCCGGAAAACCGCGAAATCGTGCGGGCAATTATTGTGCTGGCCCATAATCTTGGGTTGAAGGTTGTCGCCGAAGGGACGGAGAAGGAAGAACACATTGATCTGCTCAAGCAGTTCAATTGCGAGATGGCACAGGGATACCTTTTCTCCCGGCCCGCCGACGACCAGGCGATGTTTAAGCTGTTAGCCAGCAACCGCAGCACCCGCGCAGCAGCCGCCGGTAGCTAGAAACCAACAAATTCAGACGGGGGCCCGAGAGCCTGACCGAACTCCTCAGTTGAGGCAAGAGGCAAGCCAGGGGGCTCACCTCTTGCTCCAGTCGTCGTTAGTTGTTTATTCGTCTATTGTTTTTTCGTCCGCCGCGAACTAGGCGGCTTTGCCAGCGGCAATTCTGTGAGGTGTTGAGGTGTGGACGTTGAAGGTCCGCACGGCGGGAGCACTCTCTAAGTGATGCGAGAGGATCTCAGTGACCTTTGCGAACTGCTCCCGTTGATAGCGCTCAGCGTCCTCTTTTGTCTTCCAGAAGCTCAACGCCATGACTCGATTCGGCTCGGTCTCTGAAGTGAGGACGGTCTCGTCGATGAAACCGGCTTGCTGGCGGAGGATCGGCAGGACCTTTTCGTTGATCGTATTTGCGAGTTCGTGGGACTTTCCGGGTTTCGTGCTGACTTCAACTACTCGTGTGAACATGGGAAGTTCTCCTTTCGTAGGCTATGGATTGAAAGGAACGTCGCGCGAGATGCGCGGCGCAGTATGTCACCCTAATTGTGGCCAGAACACAACGCTACTCCCGTCACGCGGGCGTCGTCAAGGCCCGAGGCGAGGCCATGCCCGTTGCAGTTGTAAGATCTCTGAAGTCAATCGGGTAGGCGCAAATCAAGCGGCGGGCATAGGGTCGCGGTTTGAGAGACTTTCGTTGTTTCTTCTCGCGTGAAGGGGATTGGCGGGCGCTTTTCTGTTAATGCAGCTGAAGCCAACCCCTTGGCATGTGCTTGCGTCCAACTGGATACTGATTCATGGCAAGTGAGGGGTCAGAACCAGGCAACATCTTTCCCCTGGCCCTGGATGAGTCTTAATGGTTTGCACGGTTTGGAGAACGGGTAATGTATCGGGAGCGCTTCGGACGGGTGATCGTCCATGTCAAACGGGCCCTGCGGAAGGATCGGCGGTTAACCGCGGACGAGTTTAACCAACTACTCCAGCTTTCAGAGGCAATTATTGAGTACGGTCGAATGATCCAGGCGTACCGCGGGTACTCCGTGCCGAACCTGATCCTCGAGATCACAGAATTGGCAAACCGCTTCAGGGAGACGCCACAGACCATTAAAGACGCGCTCCTGCTGTTACGGGACATCGGTTGTGCTCAGCCTGCTGATCTGGACGGATGCTGGAAATTGCAACTGGGCAGGTGCTCTTCTCAACGACCGCAAGGGTTTTCACTCGGCGATGCGCCACTCCCATAGTTTCGACGATCATGCTTTGGATCCAGGCGCTGCTTAACGTCCCTCGCGTTGAGGATCGCCCCGGCACAGCCGAATATGATCATTTTGGCCATCTGTTATTGGAATGGAAAAACCGCACCCTCCGTATTTTTGCACAAGCAGCTTGACGTCACCCCCCTCGGGCCCCTCGGGTGGGAAGCAGTCTTTTCCAATCGAAGGATGAGCCTGGGGAAGAGCCTGAGCGGTGGTGGTGGAGGAAGCTCCTTTCGGTTTGGATTCGGAACCAATCTAGCAGCCGGGGCGGTGGGAATGTGGAAAGCGTGCCGTTGTTGTTTGGATGGCCAGCAGTTCGATGTCGGCGCGGGTATAGCGCTGCGCAAAACGATGACGCCGGTAAGGCGCGGGCCCCAGCGATCCGCTTTTCCCTTGGATAAGTTGGATAAGACTGAAGCTTGACAATGGTGGCGCACGAGCCTAACATTGACGTTGAGCAAGCACCTTTCTTACTCTTTCAGCTCTTCCGAACCAAAGTTAGCCTATCTGAAAATTGACTCCTTTTCGATTGCTCTGAGGAGAAGTCCGAGTGAAAACTGTTGATCGCTGGGGATCTTTCCGATGCCAAACCCAAGCGGATCAAGGTTCATGTTGGCAGCGAGAAGAAAGGAACCATGAAAAACATTAAGTTTGTTGTGAAAGTCAACCGCGGCGGCGCCCATGCCCCTCAGTACGTGCTGCGGATTGATCGGCTTCCCATCCAAACGACAACCAACCGCAAGCTGGCCCTGGTGATGGGGAGATTTACAGCTGAAGACGCGGTTAAATCCATGCAAAACTCCCATTGCAACCCAGAGCTGGTATCCGTACGGGTTGGCGCCTAGCACTTTCTCAACGCCTAGCATTTTCTGAACGAAAGTGTGGCGGAGCTGATCTAAGCCGAGGATCCCTTGGCCGGGCTATTCGACAGAGTTGATTTCTGAATTTTACCCCCTAGTCCTCCGGCCGATTTTTGTCCGATGCTGGCCGACCCGCTTTCTATGGCTGGAAACCCTGAATTTGAGGGCGATCCCACACGGATACCGTTCACTTTGCGGTGCTACCCGCAACCGCCGGAACCGGAGTCGCCGACTTCAGTTGTTCCAGCTGTGCCAGCACCTCTTTCCAGTCATCCTGGTCCTTTTTCGTCTTGATCGAAGCCGAGAGGTCGGAATAAAAGTCGAGGATGTTGTCGCGCAGCTCGGGAGTCGTGCGATCGAACTTCTTGCCCGCCAACTGATCCAGCAACTTTGCGTAGGTGTCGTCGGCTAGCGAGTATTCCGCGGCTTTGGTCGGTTTACCACTATCCAGATCCGCGTTGGGAAGCTGAAGGGAATCAGTGCGCTGCGCATGCAGGTAGGTACGGTATTGATCGAGGGTCGCATTGATGCTCTTGAAATACATGTCCTCGGTCTGCGGAGTCGGATTCTTGAAGCCCAGTCCTTTGAAGGGACCGATTTTTGGCATGAACCGTAAGAATATCGCCAGCACCCGGGCTCCGAATCCGGGCTTGGTGTAATCCTTCCCCCATTCCTTTTCATAGCTGGAGCGCGAAAGGCGGTAAAGGAATTGTTTTTTTGCGAAGTCGGGGCGCTCGGCCATTATCTCTTTCTTATGGGTCTGTAGCGCGACCTGCGTCATCTCCGGGATCAGCCGGCCGACGGAGAAACGATAGGTGCCGATAGAGAGATCCTCGTGAGCGATCACATCCTTGAAGTCCATTCCGTAGACCACCGGGAAGGCTCGCTCCAATAAAGGCTTTGACACTTGAAAGCCGATGAAATCGTGGTACTGCTGGGATGCATAACGATTCTTCGCCACCTGTGCCATGTCGAAGCCGAACTCCGTTTTTATGTGTGCCGTCTTGTCCTGCGCATACGTGACGACCTTGCCGTACTTCCTTTGCAGCTTTGGATACTCGATTGCCACTGCCTGGTTCACAGCCGGGTGTCCAGTAATGTCCGATGTATAGTGTGCCAATGCGCCCAGAGCGAAGGCATACTCGTTAACATCGGCGCTTTCCACCAACAACTCGTGAACGAAGTCTCCGCTGCGAACGTAGTGCACCAGGTTGCTGAATTGCTTGTTACCGAAAGGATAATAACCCAGGTCCTGGATGACGGCGCCTCCGTAGGCATAGGCATGTGCTTCTTTGATCTGATCGTCCGAGAGACCGGGATATCGCTTGAGCAACAGGGGGCGGATCTCGTCGGACCAGAGCAGATCAACGACTTCCTCGTGGGTCAAAACAGAGTAAGCGAACGAAGCGCCGCCGCACATCACCACGATGAGAAGAACTGTCACTGTGCGCTGAGTCAGCAGGCGCCAAAAGGCGGTTGTGGCGCGGAGCGACAGGGATGAGTGCATGGCGCTGGTGAAACCAGATCTTTGCATGGGTTCGTGAGCCTTCCAGGCGATCTAAGACAATCTCCAGAAACCAGTCTGGCATTGATATTGATGCGATTCTGATCAAGAGTGTACAGTTCCGGCCGGCGATTGCCTGTACAGAGGTTCCTGTAGGTCATAGGGAAGAGGCCGCGAGCCCTGGGGTGGGCCCCGCGCCTAGAGCGATGCGCCGCGACGACATGATCTTCTTTTTTTTCGGTCAAATCCGCTTCGGTCAAATTCGCCCGAGAAGCAGAAGAATGAGAACGATCAGGAGGATCAGCCCCAATCCTCCGGTTGGAGCGTAGCCCCAGTTTCGACTATGCGGCCATCGCGGCAGCGCGCCAAGGAGGGCTAGGATCAAAATCACGATCAATATAGTTCCAAGCATGTCTCGGCTCCCGGTTATGGATTCACCAGCGCTGTGGATTCATGAAGGGTGCAGCCTCTCCCGAAGCTGCACCGGGTAGAAAATACTACATCGAAATGCTGATCGCAATTCCGACGTTGGGATACCTGCGGTCGAACAGATAGTAGCCGTTATCGACATAGGTGACGTAGACGTCGTCGGTGTCGTACCAGTCATTCGCCCAGTATCCTGGCCATGGGTCAACCATGCTGAACCAATAGCCGTCGTATTGGAAG
>Ga0185299_10002591_pt1 | contig 27231 bp, 20 predicted proteins | sample PaiPotPPA55metaG_FD_128002 | JGI IMG/M metagenome (GOLD analysis project Ga0185299, IMG submission 128002) | Iron sulfur acid spring bacterial and archeal communities from Banff, Canada, to study Microbial Dark Matter (Phase II) - Paint Pots PPA... ...
GATGCCGCTCAGAATGACACGCGCGCAGTCAAAGTCCTTGAACCCGAGCATCGGTCTAGTGCGACGTTTGATGGCCCGATGGTCCTGCTCCACCACGTTTTTCAAATACTTGACCTGCCGAACCTTGATGGGCGTCTCGCGCTCGGCGTTCACCGCATGAAGCGCCGCCAGATTGGAACCGCTTTTGTCGATGGTCAGCGTCTCGGGTGTTGAGGCCCGTTAATTCTGCTAGTGGGTGCAGTAATTCCGCTAATGTGGGTCATCTCGGCGATTTTTTGCGGCTATCCGAGGTCGATGCTCCAAGGTCAGGCAAGATGTGCCGCTGTTATCAGGGCAGAGCGCCTTGCGTGGCGGGGGTTTCATGACGCATAGCTTTTGTTGAGGCCCGTTAATTCTGCTAGTGGGTGCAGTAATTCCGCTAATGTGGGTCATCTCGGCGATTTTTTGCGGCTATCCGAGGTCGACACTCCAAGGTCAGGCAAGATGTGCCGCTGTTATCAGGGCAGAGCGCCTTGCGTGGCGGGGGTTTCATGACGCATAGCTTTTTGCTCCGCCGATTTGCAGCTGATCGGAATCATCGCCGCATTAGCGAAATTAGCGGACAAGTCAACCGAATTAGCACGATTGAGGAGCGGTGCCCCATTGGCGCGGTTGCCCTAACGCAACACCGGAACCGGGTCCAGAATGCGATATTCGGTCGAACAATCAAAGACATACGCTATAAATCTCGCTAGCAGAATTAGTGGACACCCACTAGCAGAATTAACGCACCTCAACACCGGCATACCTTTGGTACCCAGACTGTTGCCCGTGGGATGCCGATTGATGTGGCGCAACGTATCCTGGATCACGCGTCGCTACAGACGACGTCGATCTATGTTCGGGCCGAGCGGCAGCGCATGCTTGACGAGGCGGCAAAATATTATTCGGAAGACGCAAGCTAGTCCCCGGTGGTGAACCTAAAGCAAAAGCAAAAAAGCAAAAGCGGGGAGTTCCTCCGCACCTGTCGGTGCTGCGCTCAGTGCGATTGCTGCGTAAGGTACGCTACTCGCTATGGACAGGCGATCTAGGTGTGGCCGTCTACCTATGGACTGCGTGCGCGGCGTTGCCGCATTTCCGACGCTCGACGTCTTCTATCCGCCTCACATTGTCGCGGCGTAGCGCAGCATCCCCGCCGCATCAATCCCCACAGTTACGTCGCGAGTCGGCCTGCAGTCCAAGCCGTCGCTTCGTTGGCTGGCGTCACGAGCGGATGCCCAAGTCCGGCCAGGAAGAGAGATGCAAGATGGTCGTTTGGTTTTTTGTGAACGTACCGAGCAAGCGGGCAAAGCAAAAGGCCCCGTCAATCCTCTGACGGGGCCTCTTAACAATACGCAATAGCAGAAGCAGTCCATCGCCAACTAGACCGTGGCTGTTGCCTCGATGCTTTCATCGGACAAGGACAGCAACTTATGCTGCTTTTCGACAAGATTTTTGCAGCGCCACTCCACGTACACAGGCTTTGCCTTTATCGGCTTTAGATCCCATCTTGTCCCAACAAAACGAAGCACGCTCGAACCAATTCCTGTGGCGCAAAGGATAAAACCCCACCATTTTCCGGTAAATTTGTATTGCAGCGAGATAACGCCCGCCAACGCAATTAGACCCTGAACTGACCAAATTACGAAAGAACCTATTTTTGCTTCCAACTGGGCATGTTGCTTCGCGTTCCAAAAAATATTCTGTCGCACCTGCGTCATTTGACTTCTTTGGGTCGTCAGTTGCTCCATAAGATCTGATCTCTCTCCTTCAACTGATCGGATCTTCTCTGCATCTTCTTTTCTGATCTCGTCAGTGACGCGCTGCACGGTTCTCGTAATTGACTCTTTCGTCAGCGACTCCTCGGACCCCAAAGTCAACTTCATCAACTCGTCTTGAACATGCCTGCTACTCCGGAGCAGTTGATGATCACGGGCGGATATTTCGCCGTTCGCTTGAAGCTTATCGGCTTCTTCGAGAACCTTTGTCCAAAATTTCTGCGTCGGCTGCATGGCAGCATACGCGAGGGCAAGAACCTCCTTCTGCGGCAGGAGGGAGGCACCTTGCGGTGCTTTCAGCCATGCGGTGTTCGCCAAGCTAAAATCTGTGATAACTGTTGAGACTTCGCGTGACTGCTCGTGAATTTTCCCATACTCAAAAGCAGCTTTTGAAAAGGACACGTTGCTAGTCACAAAAACAGCTTTACTTTTTTCGATAGACGGCGGCGTCATCCCCTTCCGAAGCACGTATATTGCACGCACCGATTTTATGTCATAGTCGCGCGCCCGCGGATTGAAATAGGTCACTTCGTCGTCGAGTACCGTTGCGAATGCTTCTTCCGCAATTTCGAAGCGATGATTTTTTTGGTCATAACGAGGCGACTCAACGCACGAAACCCCCAATTTTTCGAGCATTGCCGTACTATTCTCTGCAACCAAAATCAAGTCGCTTTTTGTCCGCCCTGATTTCAGTGCGGCCGCGACAATTGATCCCCGCCCCTTTGGACTATCAACGTAATCTGCTGAATTTCGGATTACAGTAATCAGTTCATCGGAAGTGTGGGAAAAATAAAAGATTTTCCCTTTAAGTCGAGAAACCAACTGAATCAGTTCCTCGACTGCCTGCTTCTCTTCGTCGCCCTCCAACCCGAGCAACTTGATCAAAACCGGCGTATCAAGATAGAAAACGACGCTCTCATAGGTATTGCTTACCTGCTCCAGGTCTGGGCACAGAAGCGCATTCGCGAGCATGTGCCCTTCGACAAAGCGCATAAACGACTCGAACAGCTGAGGCTTACATTCGATCTGATGTACAAACTGCCCAACCAATACAATCTGCCAATCCTCCTCCTGTCCAAACTTCGGAAGTGCCGTACCTCTCAGGAATGACTTCATGCACTGAATTGAGAATTGCGAGAGGAACGTAACGATTGAATCGGTTGCTTCGGCAGTAGAGATTTCGCGCTCTGCGGTGTTTTTAGCAAACTCAGCCAACGCTGCAGCCACAAGATCGAGATGACGCACGGAATCTGCCCGATCAGCATCAAAATTTTCATCGGGAAGATTGGCAACTGCGTATACCCCGTTTCCCCTAACGAGAAGCTTATCCTTTGCCAATCTTTGAAGAAGAAGGTTCACTGTCCGATGCGGTATTTCAAGCCCACAAAGTTGCCGGAGTCCAGTAGCAACTGATACGTCGTTTACCGCGTCTAGCTTATTCACATGCAGGACATGTATGACATACGGACGCAAATACTCGAGATAGTCTCTCCCGGAATCAATATTTACCTTCAGCATTGCCAGACTAGCTAGTGTAGTTGCACTATCCATCAGCATCCCCTTCTTCTCGAAAATCTCTCTTTTCATTATTTCTCAGGATAATTTACTTTATTTCTTGACAATACCGATACCACTTCTAAGGCCGGAAATCCTTCCAAAATTACCCGTCCTGACTGACGCACGATGAGTCTCCGGTAACAGTTTAACCCGTCGCGAGACTGGCGCCGCAACACGATAAACCGACCAGGCAGGAATTGCGTCCACAAGAAATCGCCACTTGAGCCCCGGCATCTTCCGTACCAATCACCGATTTTTCGTTCGCGGAAGCAGCAGTGCGGGGCTTGTGCAGTGAGTCACGAAACGCCTTGTCAAAAGCCGGCGCTCGCTAAAAGAGTCGCCAGCGTAGAGATTGAATGGCCGGTCGCAATGGCGACCGGGGTCGGGCCACGCTCCACACGATAATAGGCAAGGATCGGCTACAAAGCGGTCGATCGCTCGCGTGCCGTAGATTGCCAAAATCGGCTGAACGGCTATTCTCAGTAACATCGAACGTCTCCTATGGGTCGACTACGGGCATTCGAACCGCTCGGAAGCGACGGGTCACAAAAGTCTGAAAGCCAATACAACGTCGAATGAGAGGGGCCCTGCCGACGCGCCCAAAGCAAGCGATGCTGTCCAGGCGCGAAAATGACTCACCGACAAAGGTCCTTACGTCGTTTCCCCGAAGGCTTTCTATCGCGTAGATTCAGATCAAGACGGGCATACGACATCTGCGTTTGCCGTAACAAATCAGCGTCTAACCGCGCGGCAATAGGGGCGTGTGACTCTCGTCTTCCGGACGAACGAAGTGACCAAAAGTTGTCGCGTTGATTCATAAAATGCTTTTTAAATTCAATGGACTAGGAGCCATTCAAGCCTGCTTGTGCGTATTATCGGGATGGCATTTGGAGGCTAAAATACGAGGATTCCCGTTTGCGCCTCGGTTTTTGAGGCCTCGAATCCCCATGTCCGACCCCGCCCGTCAGGAAACCGCCCGGATCGTGCTGGCGCTCGACACCGCGATCAGCGCGTTCCGGGCAGGGGAGCCGACGGGCTTACGTGCGCTCGACGCCGCGAGCCGCTTAATGGGTGACGACCTGGCCGACGACGCGATTGCCCGTGCCACGGGTCGCCCAAGGGTGGCCAACCGCCCCGATCGGGTCGAACTGGCCGTTCTCACCGCCCTCGCCGACACCTACGGCGCCGAGCTGCTGACCAACGCGTCGCTCGGCTATGTCGTGCGCCTGATCGCCCGGCGCGGGGGCGTCGCCTTCGTGCAGCGGGTGCTGTGGGGCGAGTCGGCCTCGGACACGCAACTGGCCGTGATGCTCACCGCCACGCGTGCGGCCTTTACGCAAATCTCGCTCGCCTTCCCTGACGCGTTCCTGGCTGAAGCCAACGACGTGATCGCGTGGTTCCGGCCCCGGCCACCAGGCACGCCGAAACCAAAGAAGGGCGACGATCGTGAGTGAAGTCTCGCGGATCAATCTCAAATGAGCGAAGTCCTCACGCTCGCCTACAGCTACACCGCCAAGGATCTCGCGGCCGTGCGCGCGTACGTGCAGCGGGTGGCGCCGGCGATCATCGCGCGCACCTACTACGACCCGGACGAGGATGGTTTTGCGGCCACGCCGTCGGCGATGGAGCGGCATCTGCGCGGCATGCTCGATGGCTTAGTGAAAGTCGCGATCGAACAGGGCTCACCGGCATTGGCCGAGCACCTGCGCGCGTCGGTGCGCAAGCACGGTGAACCGAAACTCACGGCCGTGACGTTCCGGATGGTCACCGAGGCGGCCGCGCTCGCCGCTGCGTTGCCGGCGCCGGGTCACTCGATCGGACGCTGGTTTCGACCGCGTGTCGCGTCCCGGTTGAAGGGGGAGGGGATCGCGACGCTCGGCGAGCTGATCGCATTCTGCAACCGGCGCGGCGGCAGCTGGTGGCGCTCGATCCCGCGCATCGGCGCCGCTCGCGCGGCGATCATCGTTGCGTGGCTGCGCCGGCATGAAACCCAACTCGGCCTGCGGGTGGATGCCGATGTTTTTGATGGCCACCTCGCCCGCGATCCGCTGGTCGCCGCCGACGTCGTCCAGGTGCGACCCGTGGGATCCGATCATCTGGACGCGGGTGGAGCAGGGCAGTCCGCTGACGCGTCTCCTCGACTGACGCTGGCGCCGCTCGAGCGCATGGCGGTGCCGCATGCGCTGTCCGGTGCCGACGGGCCCCACCGAGGCGAAAACCGCTCGGCCGCCTTCTGTTATATCCAGGCGCGCCACGACCTGGAGGCGGTGCACGCCTACCTGAACAAATACCGCGACCAACCGAAAACGCTGCGGTCCTACACGAAGGAAGTCGAGCGGTTTTTATTGTGGTCGGTGGTGGTGCGCGGGAAAGCGCTGAGCTCGCTCGTCGTCGATGATTGCGAGGCGTATAAGGATTTCCTGAAAAGCCCCGATCGGCGGTTTGTGGGGGAGCGGTTTAGCCGCAGTTCGCCACGGTGGCGGCCGTTCGCATCTGCAATGCTGTCTCCGGAGTCTCAACGGTATGCGGTGCGGGCGCTGCGCGCGGCGTTCACGTGGCTGGTCGACGTGCGCTATCTCGCCGGCAATCCGTGGAAGGCGGTCATCGCTCATCGCGTTATCCAGCGCGAAACCGCGATGCAAATCCAGCGCGCATTGCCAGCGGACCTGTGGCGGCGTCTGCGCCACGAGCTCGACCGGCGGTGCACCGACACGGACACGGACACGACCGAGCGGGAGAGCGGCTCGACAAGTGACGAGAAGCTCGGCGTTCAGTGGCGAGTCGTCCGGGCCGCGATGCTGCTGATGGGCGACTCGGGCTTGCGCCGGGAAGAGGCGGCCAACGCGCAACGCGACAAGCTGAAGATGTCGATTTACGGGACGTTGGAACGGCCGGTGTGGGAGTTGACGGTCGTCGGAAAAAGAAAGCGCGAGCGCACGGTGCCGGTGAGCGTCGCGACGCTCGCGGCGTTGCGGGCGCATTGGGCGGACAGGGGGAAAGATTTTATGTTGCCGACCGATTTGCTCAATCCGTCGGCGCCCTTGCTATCGCCGGTGACCATTCCATGGACACCGGCGTCACGAGCCAAGCATCACCAGGCTGCGGAGCAGGGCTATTCGGCTGACGGCATCAATCGGTTGATTGCCCGCATGCTGACGATCATCGTCGAAACCATGGGCGATCTGAGCCTCGACGAACGGGTGATCCTGGGTTCGGTGAACGCGCACGCGATGCGCCACACTTTCGGGACCCAGTCCGTGGCCGACGACGTTCCGATCAACGTGGTGCAAAAGGTGTTAGGTCACGCGTCGCTGCAGACGACGTCGATCTATTACCGACAGAAAGTTGTTATGTGCAGTATCACCTCCAGCTCTTTGATAGCAAAGGAGACCAGTCGCTGGTACTCGACATAAATATTTGAGCCGGCTGTGGAGGCCCGCAGTTCAAAAACGGCATGGGTGACCTCAGCGGTGCTATAGCGAAGCTTCTCCAGTTCGCCCAAGGCTCCGGCAACGAACCGATCCAGCGGCAGGTTGTTTGAAAATTGATGGGTGGATTGGTGCATGATCGAGCTCCTCACCAAAGGCGAACCCGATGGCCGCCAAGAGTCCCATCATGAAACTTTATGTGCAGTAGTCCAAGGCTAACCCTTGCTCTCAAAGCACTTACGTTGGCCACTCTACATAACAACTTACTGTCGGTAATACGCGAAATGTGCGTGCTGCAGCACATTTCATCTACGTGCAGGCCGAGAAAAAGCGAGTGCTCGAAGAGGTCGCAGGTTATTACGCGCGACGCAACGAATCTGCTATGACCGGTAAGCGCAGCGACTAACCGTCAGGCACATGGCGCTGGCGGCTAAAAGAAACCTTGTCACGTCCCTATATTGAACGTTCCCATAATCAGCGTCATCGCCGCAAATCGTCAGCACTACAACCCCAAAAAGCGAACCCACCCTTATTGACGTTGCAATTCCTATCATCACCTCAATTATGTCGGTGTCACTCGACAAAAGTTATTGTCCCATTGTGATGGTCGCCTGAGCAGAGGCGGAGAAAGACAATCCAACTGACAAAATACCTGCAAAGTAATGTTCCATAGTTAAGTTCTCCCGAACCACTGAAGGTATCGCAAAAAGTCCTTGCTGCATTGCCGAATCGCTCTCTGACAGGAGCAACCAATCTGTCTCTTTCAGTGCACGTAAGCCCAAGAAATTTCATTGGGAGATCCGTTTAAAACTGTGATCTTTACGTCGACCAACGCCAAGCGAAATTCTCGCCCCAGCTTGTCATGAAGGTCTAGGTAGAATGTCCCGGACGTATCACCTGTCCCGGCCCAACTCGATTTCACCCATGTGTTTACCAGAGGGAGTAAGGTTCCGAGCTCATTCTGAGAAACTGGAATCCCTGACCAAGAATAGCCTTGTGCCAGTATCGGGCTCGCGGCAACGACCGTTCGTTGAAGACCATCCTCATCGATGAAGATTACAGATGCAAATTCAGGATAGCCCGCAGTGCAATGCAAAGTGATCAATGCTGCATTGGCTTGCGGAGAGAATTGTCGCGTGGACTGCAGCCATTGCGACTGTCCGCTGTTCAAAATTTGTCGGGATATATCACCGCTCAGCTCGGTCAGCCATTGCTGACGCATGCTTCCATTCCCCAAATCTTCGACTATCTTCGGCTGGACACCGAAACTGATTTCGGGAGCGGGAGGCACGAGAAATCGACAACAATAAGGCAGCGTCGGGACCGTACACGCTTGGGTAAGACCTGATACTTTGCATGCTTCGTAGGCCTTCTTCGAGTCAACTAAAAACTCTTCCATCTTCGGTATTAGAATCTTTACGCTCTCAAGATACTGGTCGCCGTGGATATTGCGCCATTTGATGCCAGTAACATAATCCTTTTCCCCTGCAAGTTCTTGCTCTGCGACTTTGTAGTTCACTGCGATTTCTCTTAACTGATTTTCTTTAAGATCGGTCCAAGTATTCTGGTGTTTTGGCTTCCAACCAAAGTGAGTCATAGATGCAACCTTATACGATATTACCGCAGCGTTCGCGCTGCTAAATGATTCCATAAACTTGCTCAGACCATCGCCGAGCGACCTCAGCGGGTCGGGATCGCCCACAACGGTTTTGGCTAGTTGTCCTAAGCTAGCGAAGCCAGCGCCGCCAGTGGCGAATACTTGGACGGTCACTCTGTTCTGTTTTGCTGCTCGTTTAAGCTCACTATTGAAATTGGCTGTCGCTTCGGCCGTCAAGGGACCCAAGTTGCCGCTGGCACCGGCGTGTCCTTCCATCGTTTGCTTCCAGGTCCGGCTTACGTTTTCAATCGTGATGAGAACGTTGGCCGAGGACGCCCTCTCCTCAAACACCACGTATCGCGAGCCGCACACTTCTTCGAACTGGTCTGGGTCCGTAAGGAGCTTCTTTGCATCTAAAGTTAGGACCGTCGAAGGGTCAAGACCCCAGCGACCATAGTCCGTGATTGCGGACACCAGCACAGAAGCTGAACTGCGCGCAAATGCGCTCTGCGTATCGATGGAGAAGCTTGCATTCCCCGAGTTGTCCAACACTTCAGCCGAAGCTTTCGCATCGAAATGAGAGGCTTCTGTTAATTCATCAAAGTTTCTGACATACGCTGTTGATAGCCGCGTCGATGGAGGTCCTGAGTCAAGTCTTACTTCGATAGATGGCTTTTTCGGAGCTTCTAAACATGGCCGCTTTGCGTCGCCTGTTATATCGGCAGGATTAAAGCCGCGACCCAGTGCCAGTGAAATCTTAGGATAATATCCATAATCTGACGGGTCAGCGGCGCTATTTGGACTTTGCGACATCGCTGGTTGCCCTTGAAATATTAGCGGTCCGATCATAAAAAACCAGACAACCCGCGTAAAGTACTTCGGATCGCACCAAACTGAGAATCTCATTTTATGATCCCAAATTATCGGTAGTCCTATGTTTGAAATTCATCCCTTCAGACTGCGTAGGCCGCATTGCTGTCCGCTCCGGCCACGGCTGGATCACTTTTGAGTCTGCTCCGCAAAACCTCGAACCGCAACCGAAAAGTCGGCCGACACGAGCATTTTATATTTCTTCATCCGTTTAAATAAAAAATCGTTGAAACTTTGAATTACCGCGTCTGAATTGCTATGCCATTTCTTGAACTTCATGCAGGTGACATCTACTGTTACGAAAGGGTCTTCGGATAGTCGCGAGGTGAAAAAAAATGAAAGCCGGCTGCGTCATAACGATTACCCACGCCGTAGCGCTTTTGTTGGTCTCGCCAATATGTGCGACAGCCAACGCAGATGAATGCACGATCCGTGAAGATGGCTTGGTGTTGCATAGCGGGCGTACTTGGCCCGGGGTGTGGTGGCCAGCCTGCGGCCCCTTTCCCGTCAGCGATTACGACTCAGCCAACGTCAGCGCATGTGAATCGAATCCGTCAGGGCAGCGGCGCATCTTCCTCTCAAGTACCAACGCAATGATCGTCGTTAATCAAGGGGTCGACCTTGGAAACTTGTGCGCTGGCAAACTCCGCAGCGGTTGGTCTCAGGTTGCTGTGCGGCCCGGTGAAGGAGGTGGCAGAGAATGTGGAAGAGGCGACGACCCCAACCTTCCTGTGTCGATAACTCTGGTCGAAATCCGGGAGACGCTTAATGGTTTGCTTGGGGCAAACATCAGGGGATGCGCAAAGGATCCGGAGCATGCGGACCGCCTGTTTGTGAAAACCACGAACTGCAGCACCCGCATCGTCAAAAACGAGCCGTACGCCAGAGAAGAATGCGCTCGGTTGGGGTTCGCGCTTCCACTCCCGGCCGCGCCGCAGGCAGGCTCTCAACAGCAAATTGTTACTCCTCCTTCACCACCGACAGCGCACTTCGTGCCACAGCAACTTCCGACGAGTTGTGTGGCAAGACAATATCGTGGAAACGACCCACAGCTCCAAATTAATTATGTGGACCTAATCAATCAGTGCAATACATCCGTAAGGATTGCGTGGCAATCCTTTGACAATGGTTCTCCACAAATGGGGGCTGGTGCCGGAGTAGGTCATTCAGGTTGCATCAAGCCAGGGGGCACTGTTTCGACGACTCTGCGTCCAACAGTTGGAGTGACCAGCGAAAACAAGGCGGTAAGCGTTGTTACCTGTCAGTGACGGCAGGGATTCAGTCCATGGATTTTCAGAGAAGCAAATGACCCGCGTCCTGTTTTGCCTTCTCTTAACTGCCTTCGCAACCCCTATCATCAGTTGCTGTCACCCACAGCCAACAGACAACCCGTCCAATTCACAGAGCATTCTGCTGCCCTGACCATGTGCTGATCTACTAATCAACGCTCAAACCACCAGCCCACCGGCCACACTACTGCGAAAGATGTCTATTACCTGGCCGGCTCGCGTGCCCGCATCGAAGCACAGATTTACACAAATGACCTGGCGGGATTTCCGACGCGATTGCGAGGGAGAACCAGAAGCATGCGGCGCTTGACATGGGTGCGACCGGCAACCTCGTGGGCAAAGCAGTGCCGGGAGATCCGTCATTGCTTGGTGGTGGGGTATTTAACGACGAGACCGCGAGAAATCAGAGTGTAATCGCCTCCTGAAAGCTCCGAGTATTGACGCCCGTAGCAAGATCGATAAGAGACCAGGCGCTCGTGTCCCCGTAGGGTGGCCATGCAACGATGGTCTTAACGGGACCACCATTAAGACGATAATACGCTTCGAATGACGGGAAATACCCAGCCGATCCTTTGACCGAGACGGAGCGATGCAGATTGTCATAACTTATTGAGACGCTAAAATCAATGTCCGGGGCGATGGAAAAGAACGGATTTCCGGCTGCCACACGAATGAAAACTGTCCGGAAGAAGGTCTGCGTTTTCACCTCTCCAATCGTGATTGACGATTCACTCGCGCTCTTGGGGCTTTCCAGATTTTCACCGGTTTTGCAGTCAACGTTTTTCGATGGCCCAATGGTCTTCTTTGACTGCTCAATCTGCATATCTCTGCCAGTGATTAACAGGGTCATCTCAACGGCAGCGCGTGATGACGCATCAAGTTTGCTGTCGAAGCCTCGGTTGTCGCCCTCATAACACGTGCTGCCGATCGGAGATGGGATCACGAATGTTCCTTTCGCCGTCTTTTTTATATAGTCGGGCCTTCCGGGATGTACGTTCGGTATAAAGGCTCTAAACCAAAGGTCCAAGCGATCACTTGCCGCCGCTCTCATAGAGGCGGGCATCAACGCGTATGAGGCGGCAGCAATTCCTAGCGTCAGACAGCGCCGTCTTTTCATTCTGGATTTGGATTTGGATGTTCAATGGTGATATTCCTATCCGGAAGGGTATTGACATCCGGCGGATCGGGAAAGGTTAAATTAGTCGAGGGACCCGGAGGGGGAAATCCAGGTTGGTCACGGCCTGGCGTCACGACTATGACGTCGCCCTGACCGGGAGCTACCCTGGCCAGTTCGGGTCCCTCTGAATGATCTTCCTCTTGGCAATACGCGTGTACCGACAATGCGGACAAAATCACGCCAGTCAAAACAACAGAATGTTTCATATTCCCAACCATATGTTTAAACATCGGCCAATGCTCACACCACGTCTTTGCCTCCTTAAATAAGTACCATCCCAAATGATTTATAGGTTCGGCTTGGCTCTTATACAAGGGTGCCGCTTGAAATCGGACGTTCCCGTGTCACATTGCATTCGGTCATTTTGACCAATTCTCTTCGTCAACTTTCACAGTTGCGGCGTTCTCCGCGCGCGTCCAGGTATCCAGGGATGGACCAGAACCTGGGCGGTCGCAATCATCGTCAATTGGGGTCAGACTCGCGCCAACTGCCTATTGCTTACTGTGTCGCTCGTTGGGGGCGAAGTTAGAAGTGCCTGCGGTCCCAGCGGCGGGTCCACCACTTACCTGTTCAGTTGCTCATCTTTTTGATCATTCCGTGTTGGTCAGACGCGCACCGAATATGACGTTATTGACGATAACTTTCCGTGTGCTCCACACCCTCGCGCGGCTTTACACGTGACGAAAACGGCAGCTGCTACTCTTGATAAAATATGTTATCAATAGTAGATTAATCAGCAACCGCCGCGACAGGTCAGTGGCCAAAAAATCACCGACCCGTCACGGACTGCAAGGTGACGGAGAGAACAATCGGGATTAGGCGCTTAGCTGGAATGAGAATGGTTGATCAAAGCCACGAAAACCGCAGCGATCGCACGGATCACTGCAATCACGACTTTGGTCCAATCGATCTTCTTCATTTGCTGGTGCCAATAAAAAAACCCGCCTCGATGGGCGGGTCAGAAATGCAAAAGGCCGCACGAGGCGGCCTTTTGCGAAAAGTGGGGCGCACGTCGCCCCACTGCCCGGATACTACATGAAAACGGACCTCTCGAAATCCCCTGCGCCGAATGGCCGACTCCAGGAATCACCATCCTGGACTCTGACGGCGGCGCAATTTCATCAACTTGCCGCGGTGCCAGCGGAGACCGAGTGGTTTGCGAACCTCGACAATCCGCGCACCCGCCGTGCTTACCAGGTTGACCTGCAGGACTTCATGGCCTTCACCGGGATCCAGCGCTCGGAGCAGTTCCGCATCGTCACGCGCGCGCACGTGCTCGCCTGGCGCAAGACCCTGGAAGACCGCGCGCTGTCGGGGGCGACGATCCGGCGCAAGCTGGCCGCGCTCTCGTCGCTGTTCGAATACCTGTGTGAAAAGAACGCGGTCGACTTCAATCCCGTGAAGGGCGCGAAGCGCCCCAAGGTCGAGAGCAACGAAGGCAAGACGCCGGCGCTGGGCGACCACCAAGCGCGGGCGCTGCTCGACGCACCGGATCCTGAGACGCTCAAAGGCAAGCGTGATCGCGCGATGCTGGCCGTGCTGCTGTATCACGGCTTGCGTCGTGAAGAACTGTGTTTGCTGAAAGTCAAAGACGTCCACGATCGGCGCGGGGTGGCGCACCTGCGCATTCACGGCAAAGGCAACAAATTACGCTACGTGCCCCTGCATCCGGGTAGCGCCGAGCGCATCCATGCGTATCTGGAAGTCGCCGGCCACGGCGCGGCGCCGGATGCGCCGTTGTTCCAGCCGCTACGCGTGACTGGTGCCGCGATCACGGCTGACGGCGTGTATAAATGCGTGCTTGTCTATGCGGAGCAGGCTAGGATCGACGTGCAAGGTTTTGGAGTGCATAGCCTGCGCGCGACGGCGGCCACCAACGCGCTCGAGCATGAGGCCGATATCGCCAAGGTGCAGGAGTGGCTCGGCCACGCGAACATTGCGACCACCCGAATCTATGATCGACGGAAGAGCCGACCGGAAGACTCGCCGACCTATAAGGTGGCGTACTGATTAACTATCCGCCATAAACGCAAAAAGCCCGCACGGGCGGGCTCAGGTCATTATTTGTGCGGCTAGCTTGTGATTCGCTACGTTCAGGCGCGCGCTCAACTGCCAAAAGGCGAGCAAGCTCACGCCTAAGCGGAATCAGTCATCTGATCCCTCACCCTAGTCCACTACTACGCAATGGACTAGGGTGAGGTGATCTTTTCGCGATTACCCAAATACGTTTTTCGAAGGCGAGCGGTGCTTACGCAGCTCGTGAACCACATTGCCATGATCGGCAATACCGCCCTAACGTAAGTTGTTTGCTTACGATATCTTGCAGCGCATTGCGCCACTAGCAGTTGGATCTTCTTGCACATCGATTTTTCCCGCTGGAAGCGTCGATGCCACGCCTTTCATCTATTTAAGATGCAATTACCGCACCATAACGACAGAATAATACCATGTACCACCAAACTATTACTCCCAAAATTTTTTTCTTCCACGCAGCGATACCGACGGTTTTATTTCCCGCGTGAGCTCTTTAAGAGTACGAGCCATGCTTAAGGTTTGATAGCACGATAAACAATATCTCCTCTGAATCCCGCCTAAACTGAGTCGCTTGCTTACGTCCGAAAATACCCAGTTCAAGCAATGCTCACATTGAACGCGACGTTTAGCGCGAGGCAACCCTTTGCTGGCCTTGGTTTCTTTCTGAATATGCCAAGCTCGGCAGATCTCCTGAAAATCGGTCCATTTATACGTGAGCGGTTGCGGCAGCGTGTCAGCCAGAGTCGGAAAAAAAGCGCTAATTCGCGGGAAACGGCAACTCGTTGCCACACGCCATTGAAAACTATGCCGAAGGTACCAGCCGTCCGGGCTCCAAAAGCGCTCGTAGACGAGCAACATGCCGCGCCATGGGAAAATGCCGATTAGCAGCAACTGTCTTTTCCTCTCGATCGTTAAGGTTCCATCGGATAGGTGATGATGAAGTTCGGGCTCGCCGATTAACTCAATCAGGTCTGGGAAAAAATGCCGTTGCCGTAGTTGTTGAAACGCCGTCAGATGTGCACCCAACCCAACGATATGTCGGTACCCGGACTGGGCCTGCCACACGAGTTCCACAAATTCCGTGATTCGCTCGGCTTCTGTTTGTGGATCACCCGACGGCTTTGCCGCCCACGATAGAAATTTTTCGGCCATCTGTCGGCGCGCGGCAAGTTCGCTGCTCCGAGCCGTGGTCGGCATGCAATCCAGCATCAGTTGGGTCGACCAGATCTGCGCGACGGCGCTCCCTCGCTCTTTTTGCCGCCTCCGGCGGGCGTCTCCGCCTGCCAATTCCCTGTTCCAGTACTCTGTGTCTCTGCGATCCTCATGCTCGTAAAACAACCCTCGATGGGTGTATTTACGGCTGCTCTGTTTCAGTTCGTGTCGCTTATCCACGGAAAGCGAATCCAGGTAAGCGAAGATGCGCCTTTCGAGCGTCTCAATCAACGTCTCTGTCGGGTCAACCTCAGTGCTGCCGTCGAAATCCAAACCTTTATCGAGGCAGCCATCGTGCGCTACTACCTGGTCGGATCGCACAAGCTGCCGGCGAACTTTGTATAGCCGATCCACTTCGTCAACAGCCCGGAAATAGCCTCGGGTCGATCTGATCGGAACACGGGGTCGATTTCTCATTGGCCTAGTCGTCGGGTAACATCACGCCCATTCCGCGCTCAGCCGCTCCGCCTGCTGAAGTACCGTCAGCACGGCTTCCTCTTGTTGGTCGGGAGGATATTTATACTTTCGAAGGATCCGTTTCACCATCAGCCTTAGTCTGGCTCGAACGCTTTCCCGGACGGACCAGTCAACGCTGACGTTCCTGCGCAGATTTTCCGTGAGCTCGTGAGCAATCTTCTTGAGCGTCTCGTCGCCCAACAGCCTGACCGCAGCCTCATTGTTGGCGAGCGCGTCATAGAAGCGTAGTTCGTCTTCGCTCAGGCCGAGTTCCTCGCCGCGATTCGCGGCTTCCCGAAATTTCTTCGCCATTGCGATCAGCTCTTCCATCACCTGGGCCGTTTCGATCGACCGGTTCTGGTAACGCGTGATTACATTGGCTAGCAGTTCGGAAAACTTCTTTTCCTGCACCACGTTGCTGGCAAAACGACTCTTGATTTCGCCCTCAAGCAAGCGCTCCAGTAGTTCGATCGCGAGGTTGCGCTCAGGCAGGTTTTGTACCTCAGCCAAAAAATCATCGTCGAGGATGCCGATGTTCGGCTTGTCCAGCCCGACCGATTCAAAAATATCGACGACCTCTGCGGAGACAACCGCCGAGCCGATGATTTGCCGGATGGCAAGCTCGCGCTGCTCGTCGGTCTGCTTCTTTTGACTGAGCTCCTTCTTCGTCAGCAGCACTTTCACAGCCTGGAAAAACGCGACTTCCTCGCGCACCGCTTTCGCTTCATCGAGCGTGCAACACAGCGAAAACGCTTTGCTCATCGCCAAGGCCACGTCCGCGAAGCGCTTCTTGCCATCCTTTAATCCCAATACGAAGTTCGCGGCGCCGGCAAGCAACTTGTGCCCGCCCGTCAAAAAACCGCTGTAATCAAAGCCGTGCAGCAAAGCACGCAGCACGTCGAGCTTTTCTTCGAGGACCGAATACGCTTCGTGCGCATCGACCGTAGGGCGTCCTCGACCGTTGCTCGCGGTGTATTCCTTGAGCGCCTGTTTCAGTTCGCCGGCGATACCAATATAGTCAACGACCAGGCCGCCCTGTTTGTCCTTAAACACCCGGTTCACGCGGGCGATCGCCTGCATCAGGTTATGACCTTTCATCGGCTTGTCGATGTACAGCGTGTGCACGCAGGGGGCGTCGAAACCGGTCAGCCACATATCGCGCACGATCACGAGGCGCAATGGGTCGTGGGGGTCCTTGAATCGTTTCTCGAGGCGCTTTTTGACCTGCTTCGGGTAGATGTGAGGGCGCAGCAGCGCCTTGTCCGAGGCGGACCCGGTCATCACGATCTTGATCGCCCCTTTCTCGGGATCGGCGTCGTGCCAGTCGGGACGCAGCGCCACAATCGCGTCATACAGATGTACGCAGATTTCGCGGCTCATTGCGACCAGCATTGCCTTGCCCGACTGGGCCTTATTGCGCTCTTCGAAGTGGGCGACCAGATCGGCAGCGACGCTTTCAATGCGGGGTTCGGCGCCGACGATCTTTTCGAGGGCAGCCCAGCGGGTTTTCAGCTTCGACTGCTCGTCGTTTTCCTCGTCCTCGGCGAGCTCGTCCACCTCGTCATCGATATCGGGCAGCATCTCAGCCTTCAGTCCTAGCTTGGCCAGACGTGACTCGTAGTAGATCGCGACCGTCGCGCCGTCGTCGCGCGCCTGCTGCATATCGTAGACGTGGATATAGTCGCCAAACACCGCGCGGGTATCACGGTCTTCGCTCGACACCGGCGTGCCGGTGAACGCGACAAACGTCGCGTTGGGAAGGGCGTCGCGCAGATGCTGCGCGTAGCCGACTTGGTAGCCCTTGGCATCACCCTTGAATTTGGCCTCAAACCCGTATTGGGTCCGGTGGGCTTCGTCAGCGATCACGACGATGTTGCTGCGCTCAGAGAGAACCGGGAACGTGTCCTCGTCTTCCCCAGGCATGAATTTCTGGATCGTCGCGAACACGATGCCGCCGGACGGCCGGTTTCCCAACTTGGCACGCAGATCCTGCCGCGTGTCGGCTTGGACGGGTTGCTCACGCAACAAGCCCTGCGCGAGCGAAAACACCCCAAATAACTGTCCGTCGAGATCGTTGCGGTCAGTGATCACAACGATGGTCGGATTTTCCATCGCGGCGTCGCGCATCACGCGCGCGGCAAAACACGTCATCGTGATGCTCTTGCCACTGCCCTGCGTATGCCACACCACGCCCCCCTTGTGGGAGCCCCCGGGGCGCGATGCGTCGACCACCTGGGTGATGGCGGCACGCACCGCGTGGAACTGGTGATAGCCGGCGATTTTCTTGACAAGGCCGCCGTCGTCCTCAAATAGCACAAAAAACCGCAGAAAATCGAGGAGATAGTGTGGCGCCAGTACGCCCCGGATCAGTGTTTCAAGCTCGTTGAACTCACCGAGTGGGTCGAGCGTATCGCCATCGATCGTGCGCCACGCGAGGAACCGCTCGACGTTGCTCGACAGCGACCCCATCCGCGCCTCACTGCCATCCGAGATCACGAGGATCTCGTTGTACAGGAACACGTCCGGAATCTGTTCCTTGTAGGTCTGGATCTGGTCGTAGGCTTTCCAGATATCGGCGTGCAGGTCGGCGGGGTTTTTCAGTTCAAGCAGAACCAGCGGCAAGCCGTTAATGAACAGGATGACGTCGGGCCGGCGCGCGTGTTTGGGTCCCTTGATCGCGAACTGGTTGACCGCGAGCCACTCGTTGGCCGACACGTTGGCGAAATCGATCAGCCGCACGAAATCGCCGCGCGTCTCGCCATCCAGCTGGTATTCGACCGGTACACCATTGACCAGCAGCGTATGGAAATGCCGGTTGGCCGACAGCAGCACCGGTGTGTCGAGATTCCGTACCTGCCGCAGCGCATCGTCCCGCGCAGATGCAGGTACGGAAGGGTTGAGCCGCGCGATCGCACTGCGCAGTCGCTCGGCCAGCACCACCTGCTGGAACGTGGTGCGTTCGGGCGCCGCGCCGTCCGGCGCGATGTCCGGGCCGGACTGATGCGTGTATCCGGTCTCGGTCAGCCAGTCGAGGGCTTCCAGTTCCAGCTGGTCTTCAGTCATGGTCTCTCAGCGATTCTTGTTATGGATCAGTCTATGCGGCGTCTCGCAGCAGTGGTTCGGCTTCTGGCAGTGGAAGCTGACCGGAGATCAGGCGGGGCAACAGCGTATCTCGAAGTCCCGCGAGCGTCTGCGCCTGTTTTGCATTTTCAACGATCCGCGCAAATAGCGGCTCTGCCACAGCCATGAAGGCATCCAGGACGCTCGGCGCAGGAAGAACTACCGGAATCGGTCGGAATGCTTTCTTGCTAATTTCCATGAAAGTCGATCCGTTCGCGCGATTCTTGATTGTTTCCATGTTGTATTGACACCAGAGCAACATGTAGAGCGGCGGCAATGTCGAGCCCGGCGGCATTGCGATATAGCCTTGATTCACGGCCAGCGGCATCTGTGCAATTGCCAGATAACCGATTGGTGCGCGAGATGACATCAACAAGGTCCCGGCTGGGAGCAGTCCGGAGCTAACCTTTGCCAAGCCCTTTTTAGATAGGCTCCGATCTGTTTTTAGCAACACCGGCGCTTCGATACCGGACAGATCTCTAGGTGTGCTCCACGCAAATTCAGCAGGTGACCAGTATTCGGGAATTTTTGTGTCGGGCGTACCGCCCCCGACGCATTGCGTGACTTCGCCAACTGGCTTGACGGTCCACCCTTTGGGTATGAAGCCAAGCTCCGATGGTTCGAACTGATCCGGGAACAGACTCGCCGTCCCAGCATCCAATCCCTTGGGTTCCTGTCCTTCCGCCTTGGCTTGGACCGGATCAAAGCCCATGAACCATGACTTAAACAGCGCCTTGATGATGGATTCAAGCGTAAGGTTAGTTTCTTGAAGCAGGTCAATGCGGTCATCAAACGCGGTCAAAAAATCCGCTATCGCATTCTGAACCTTTTTCTTCGGAGCAAAAACACGAAGTTTTACCAGATCACTACCTCGAATTCCGGACGCTCCTGCGCCTTGTTCGATAATAGTCTCCATCGCTGTCCTACCTGCGTGTGACCGGAAAAAGTAAAAATAGAAGCGCGGATCTGCCTGCTCGGGATTCAGCCTGCATCGAATGATGTGGGACTCGAAAACCGTAGGTGCATGATTATCTATAAAAATCGAGCATTGTCCTGCTCCCGAGAGAACGAGCGACTGTCTCGCAAACAAGAGGTCTCCTCCCTCAAGCTTGAAACTTGACTCCGCCCCACTAACTGGGACAAGATCCATGTCAATGTTTTTGATGCGCGAATTTGCGAAAAGCTCGCCCATATTCACCATTGGCAGACCAGTGCCACGGACTTTTTGGGGGCGAGTTAACCCGTTTTTTTGCGGTACGGAGAAGAGCGAGCCGAACGGAACGGAATCAAAACTCATAGCCGAGACCTCCCATCTTTCGCCGGATCAACGCATCGATCTCGACGCCGCGGGCGATCTGTTCGCCGAGTTGTTCGGTCAGCTTCTGCATCTTATCGGCGAAGGCTTCGTCGTCGTCTTCAACGTCTTCTGCCCCGACATATCGGCCCGGCGTTAACACATGGCCGTGTTCCGCGATCTCGGCGATGGTCACGCTGCGACAGAAACCTGGCACATCGGCGTAAGCCGCTTTTGCATCGGCATCACCACGCCATGCATAAACGGTCGCCGCAATCTTCTCGATATCGTCATCGGTCAGCTCAATCTGGACGCGACTCATCGATTGACCAAGTTTGCGTGCGTCGATGAACAGCACTTCGCCTTTGCGGCTTTGCTTTTGCTTCGCGAGGAACCACAAGCACGCCGGAATCTGCGTGTTAAAGAACAGCTGACCGGGTAACGCGATCATGCAGTCGATCACATCTGCTTCCACCATCGCAGCACGGATCTCGCCTTCGCCATTTTGGGTCGAGCTCATCGAGCCGTTCGCGAGCACGATGCCGGCACGCCCTGCTGGTTTTAGGTGATACAGCATGTGCTGCAGCCATGCGTAGTTTGCGTTGCCTTGCGATGGTGTGCCGAAGACCCAGCGCGGGTCGCCCTCGAGACTACCGTGCCACCAGTCCGACACGTTGAACGGCGGATTGGCAAGCACAAAGTCCGCGCGCAGATCAGGGTGCTGATCGCGCACAAAGCTGTCCGTCGGCTCCTTACCCAAGTTGAAATCGATGCCCCGAATCGCCAAGTTCATCGCGGCAAGGCGCCACGTCGTCGGATTCGATTCCTGACCATAGATCGACACATCGCCCTGCTTGCCACCATGAGCTTCAACGAACCGTTCGGACTGCACGAACATGCCACCGGAACCACAGCATGGGTCGTACACAGTGCCCTGATGCGGCGACAGCACCGCGACGAGCGTTTTCACGATGCTCGCGGGCGTATAGAACTGACCGCCTTTTTTACCTTCCGCACTGGCGAACTGACCGAGGAAGTATTCATATACTTGACCGAGAATATCCTTCGCATTCGCGGTGTCGTCTCCAAAACCGATCTTTGAAACCAGGTCGACGAGTTCACCAAGCTTGCCATCGGGTAGTTGCGCACGCGCAAAACGCTTATCGAGAATCCCTTTGAGTTTGGGGTTGTCGACTTCAATCAGCGCCAGCGCGTCATCGATCCGCTTGCCGATGTCGGCCTGCTTGGCTTGGGCTCGGAGCGCTTCCCACCGCGCCGTTTCCGGCACCCAAAACGCATTCACAGCGCGGTAATAGTCGCGGTCCTCGAGTTCGGTCGCGAGCAGTTCGGGAGCGTCGGTGCCTAAATAATATTCGTCGTTCTCGTCGAGAAAGCGCTTCGTCAATTCTTCGCGACGGGCTTCGAACGCGTCCGAGATGTATTTCACAAAAATCAGCCCGAGCACGATGTGCTTGTACTCGGCGGCGTCCATGTTGGCGCGCAACTTATCGGCGGTCGCCCACAGGGTTTTCTTGATGTCTTCGATCATGGCTCTCTTTTTCTAGTCTGATTACTGCGCGGACGTCATTATGGCGTTTACGGCTTCACGGCCTTTAAAGTGAAGTGCTGTCGCTCCGCTTAGCTTCGTTCAACCGCGACGGCGAATCGATGCGCGGGGTCGGCTCGGAATCGTCACCCGGCAGCAACGGGTCCAGCCGAGCAGCGATGGCGAGCGCCCAAACCGTCCAGGACGCGCGGTCGCCGTCAAACGCGCGTCCCGCCATTGCCGCTGGCGTGTCATTGACTTGCTGCACGTACTGGCGAATCTGCTGGGCTTGCTGATGAGCAGCCACTTGCGCAAGCAGTCGGGCAACCCGGTCGGCTTCCGCTTGCACGATGCGATCGCGCTCGCGTTGCTCGGCCTCCTCACGCCGCTTTTTTTCCCGCTCGATGTCTTGCTGGAAGGTCGAGCAATCCATCTCGTAAAAGAACTGGTGCCCTTTGCGGAGCTGCCGCTCGCCCGCGAACACGATGGCGATCGCGATCTCGCGCAACTGAGTTTCGAGCTTGCCGGCATCGCCGTCGCACCAAAACAGGCGCTCTTCGGCTTCGTTGTGCTTCCACCGGGCGACCTCCACCTCGATCGCCATCGGCTCACGATCGGGGTCTTTTGCCGCTGTGCGCCCACGCGGTCGGATCTTCACAGCGGCATCCACCGACACCGCGATGCGCGAGTCGCCCACCAAGAAGATGATCTCGCGCGCCTCACGGCCTAGGATCGAGGGTTTGACATCAAACTGGAACAGCACCGTCAACAGATTGCTCAGAAAGCACAAGCGGCGCTGCTCGAAGCGGCTGGCAAAGCGGGGGCCGTCCCAAGAGTGGCCTGACTTTGCTTGCTGCTCGCGGCGTACCTGATCCTCCTGCAGGAGGCGCCCGATCATCGGATGGGGTTGATCCAGCGCGTGAACGAAGCGAAAGCGCTTCGGGAAAGCTTTGACGATCCGCGCTTCCACCTGATCTAGGGTCTCGTCATAGACCGGTGGCTTAGGCGGGGCTTTGGCACGCGGTGTATCACGGTTGTTGGGTTCACCGGCATCAGCCGCGTCTGCGGGTTGAACCTGCCGCGGCCCCGGCCCGACTTCGATCCAGTCGGACGCACCTGGCGCACGCGGTGGTAGGGGCAATGGGCTTACCCGTTGGCCCGCTTGGCGCTTGGCCCAATAGCCACGCGGCGGCAGCGGCACGGCGCCACGACGACAGGCTTTCGCCAGACCCACGTCCGAGATCTGCAAGGTTTTTGCGACCACCGTGATCGGCTCGGCCCAGACCCGATCGTAAAGTTGCCGACGCGTGAAGAGATAGCCCATCGTGCGCTCCGCCTCGCCCGTGCGTTACAGGAAGGCGTTTAATTTACACGCGGACGGTTTCAGCCATTCGAAGACCTGACGAGTTGAACCGGCGAATTCACGCGTCAACATCAAGACGTTCAAACTGTTTTCGCATGTCGCTCGCGGCGCGCCAGTTGCGCGGATCAACCGCCTTGCCGGCGGCAATTTCCTTCAGCGCGAGCGCGTAGACGATCTTCGCGAGATCGATTTTTTCGGCACGGGACAGCGTGGTGAGTGAGGCGCAAAAGGTGTCGTGATGGGCATGACGCATGGCGGAGATCCTGATGGTAGAGCGGACACCTGGTTGGAACGACCAGGTGTCTGCGGGGATGATGTTGTGAATCCAGGGCCAGTATCCGGACTCACGTTCGATCGATCAAGGAGCGCTGTGGAGCCACGAAAACTTGACACGATAAAAGATCGTGACAACAGACTCTATCTCGTGGGGCATGACCGATTGGCACTTCGCCGACGGATGCCTCACCGGAGGTGTTATGAAAGTTACGTTTGATGTGAATCAGTTGGACCGTGCCGTGCGGGCGGCCCAAGAGTTTCAGCCGTCCCCTGAGTCGCAAGGCGCAGGGGCTTTTATTCGTTTTCTCAAAAACAGCGGGGCGCAACAGGCCGTAGAAATCGGGAAGAACGTTGTTGCGGATCATCGTATCGACACAGCTGACCGGCTCGCAACACTGCGGTGGGGGAGCAATATGACATAACGAGGGGTCATCAAGATCTGGACAGGAAATTTGCGCACGTTGAGCCGGACACGTGCTGTCTTCGACGGAGCGCAAACCTGTTGGACCATAGCTAAGCTAGATCCGCGTTCGGATGAATCGTCTGTCTCTATCGTGGGTCGACTCCGGCAGCTCATCGTCGGATCGGGTGCGGCCATAGCCGGCCTTGCCTACGCCAATGAAGCAGTGCAGGCCTGGCTCGCGCTCCACGAGGCGCCTACCACCCAGCGCGCGTATCAATCGCTCGCAAGTGTCTCACCGGAGAGGCTTTTGACGCTCGGAAGGTCGAAACAGAAGGCGACGAAACACAGCAGGCTGAATGCCTTGTATCCATTGACTTTTGAGCCGTAGTCCAAGTGCTCCACTGAACCATGCAAGATTCCGTGGCGATTAGGCCCCCTGGTCTTTCCAGCTTTCGCCGCTTCATCGATGGTGGCGAGTAAGGGAGTATTCAGCAAAAATGCCGAAAGGAAGGCGCCCGTGAGGTCATCGCCGGACTGTTCGATCAGATCCTTAACGGACGTTTGGAAGCGTTTTGTTTTGGCGAAAAAGTAGCTCTTGTTCAAGTGCTGAGCACAAATCCCATCAACCTGTGTGAGCAACAGTGGGATGCTTGCGATGTAATTTTCCGCCCGGTGCAGATCGAAAGCCACGCACAGGATGGCTGCTCGTTCAGGATAAAGCGCCAAGGCCCGTGCTGCCAGTTCGTCCCCCGCATCATCCAAATATTTGATCATGCGATTATCAAGCGCGTGTCCGCCTTCAACGGCCCATGCCCAGGATTCGAACGGCGCTACGTTGGCGATGTACCAGCCTTGCATAGCAGCATGCTCCCATGCCTTTCTGGGCAGCGCCTTGAAAAACCGTTCTATACCCTCGACAAAGCCGGGATGATCGACTAACCACTGTGCAACCTTTCGGTTCAGGTCGTCGATAAAAAGCACAGCTGCACCGGCTAGCCACGCGAGCTGCTTAAGTGTCTCGTGCCAAGTGTCCGGTGCTGCCGCGGCGGCTACGGGCTTGCGGCTGTGTCCATGCGATTCAGACTGCGGCGTGTCAGGTAGTTGGAGCATAGGCGGATCAGCGCCGTTCCAAGCAATGGTCAGTATGCCTGCTGATCCAAAACGGTCCACCACGTCGACATGGGAGCGTCTCTTTCTCGGACATTAAGTTATCCACAGAGGGGGCAAATTTTTTGCGAAAATTTTTGGTGATTTTGGGCCCGCGCGGTTTTTCTGCCCTTTTTCGCCTGAATCTTCGCATCTAGAGCGTACTGCCCGCCCCCTTTAGCTGCCATCGTCATACAGCGTAGCGCCAAGATTTCAGCCGATGTTGCCCCCTACCCCAAGCGCCTGAGCTGCGAGGTTGGAAGCAGGAATTTCAGCACCCGATGGGTCTGCGGATTTTTACGTAGAGGCCGTCCAACGATGCGTGCGCACCTTTCTGTCCCTCCCCTACGCCCTGTCAGGCCATCCACTGCCAGCCTACCCGAACACGGAATTGCACCGGCCAAACTACGGCGACGTTCAGGATTAAGCGGTTTTCTTGGCAGCAGCCCCACGTGTGGCTCATTAGCTATCGCGACCAGAGCGGCCTAGCGAGAAAAAGCCAGACATATCATTTTCTCATATTATCTGAACAATATCTACTTCAGATAGTGTGCGTCGTTGTTTTCAACACAATATTTTGTGTTTATGCGTAAGCGGGGTCGCCAATGACAATCCGCCTTGGTGTGCCTCGCGGGGATGCAACTGGCAGACGCAGCCTTCATGAGACTTTGACATAACGCCTGCCGTACGTGACAGCACATTACTCCCGTCCCCGGCTATGACGCGTGGAGATGAAGTACTTCGGACGCGCCGAGAGCTTACGCGTGGCCTATGCACAATGGGGAGATCGGTCGCCTCGTAGCCTTGACGCACGGCAAAACGCAGACAGTGTGGCTCATTTACCGTCAGTACCGCGTCGCGAGACCGATGAAACTCAAGCCAGAAAAGGATTTAGAAGAAATTTACATGCGATACTGTTATCTAGATTACAAGGCGGGTGGATAGGCAAAATGCGGATAGTTCCAATTACGAGGACGTCTGCCATGACTAATCTTTTTCAGATTTTGAACGTAGCTTCCAAAACTGAGCCCTTGACCCTGGCAATTTTCTTTCTCGGGGTAATGGGCTTGGGCGCGCTGTGGCTCGGGTCGCTCGCCTTGAAAAACCGGGGGGGCAAATGATTCCCTTAGGCGTGCAGCCGAACTCGTGGGTAAAGATGCCGTGCGGGTGGCAGACGGACCCCGATAAGCACCGGGCCATCAATGACATGCCGACAGGGCAGGCTATCGCAGCCCTGAAGCTCTATATAGGGTTGTGCTGCAAGGCGAACTTCAAGGGCCGTACAGATCTCCCATCGCCAGGATGTGCACGCATTACGCTATCTAAGCTGTGCGAACTAACCGGCCTCTCCCGGCCCATGGTGGTGGCGGGCCTGCGCGGGCTCCGCGAGCTTGAACTCATTGCGGTACTGGCACAGCGGCCGGCCGTTTATTGCATAAAGGACTACGAGAGCGCCAGTTACTGGACCAAGCTTCCTAGGTCATATTTTTATGGCTCTCGCCCCTCGCGTTGCCTCGCCAAACTCGCGGATCTGACGAGTCGACGTAGCGCCACGCTGCACGCTCTCCAGTTGTACCTGTACCTAGCGTCCATCCGCGACAAACGCACGCTAAAAGCGACCGTCTCCTACACGCACTTGGACGAGGTCCTGCATTTGTCTCGAAATGAGATTGCCCGAGGGCTGTTCTTGCTAGTAGCGCATGACCTTATCGGCGTGCGGTCGGGTGACATGGATCCTAAGACCAAGCAGCGAGCAACCAACGTCTATTGGCTGCTTGGACGCGTTGGGGAGCCCGGTGAGGGGGCACTTGTGGGGGTCGTTACCGCGACTCATAAGGTGCGCATTGAGACTATTTGAGAGCACGAGCTTCTCCCTGGCACCAGGATGGCCTCGTTGTATGAATCTGTTTTTTGAATCACAGGCGGATCAGCTCGACCTCATCAAGGCTGATATCGTCGCGTCGCCGCGGTCGTAGAGTTGCGTGGTGCGGGTCGACGCGTGATTGGCCATCGCTGCCGCATTCTCGAGCGTGCCACCGTTTTTGAGATAGGCGGTGATGCCGGTCGCACGAAACGTGTGGTTGCCGATCTTCGTGCCGATGCCGGCCGCGATCGCGCGACGCCGCACCATTGCGTAAGCGTTCGCCTGTGGTAACGGCGTCTCGCTGAGCTGCCCGGTACCGCGCTGGATGGTGCGGAAGAGCGACCCTTTCGCGTCATCGGCGATGCCGGCGCCATCGAGATAGGCGTGCAGATACGCTTCAAGCGTGTGGTGACAGGGCATCTCATGGCGCTTGCCGCCCTTCTCCCGCAGGCGCACCCATAGCCGCTTGTTCTGGGTGTAGACGTCTTCCACGCGCATCGCGAGCGCCGCGCCGACCCGCGCGAACGAAAACACCATCAGCCCGATCAATGCCTGATCCCTGAGGCCAATCGGCGTGGTGACATCGATGCTGTCAAGCAGCTGCCGCGCCTCGGTCGCATCGAGCACCGGCGTTTTGCCCTGGCGGGCGGTGTGGCTCGGCCCCCGCACGGACGCAGCCGGATTGTGCGGCACGACCTGGCCGGTCACGAGCCAGTCAAACAGGTAGCGGATGGCGGCCAGGTGCTGCTTGACGGTCGACGCCGACAACGTCTGCGTCTGCAGTTCGATCCAGGCGGCCACGT